>ERZ827498.87-NODE-87-length-120249-cov-11.829992_pt1 | contig 120249 bp, 99 predicted proteins | sample MGYA00519865_ERZ827498 | MGnify/ENA primary metagenome ERZ827498 (study PRJEB31778, sample SAMEA3449328) | human gut metagenome | biome: human gut; feature: human-associated habitat; material: faeces | place: United Kingdom | collected 2010/2012 ...
TTCTGTGCCATGAATAGGCACCTCCTTCATAAAAATGTGGTAGCGGCCGGCCAATGCCGGAAACCGCTTTTGGCGAGACGGGGCCCGTCTCTCCCACTTGCGCCGGAGGGGATGCTCCGGCCTGCCGCGCAGATACTGCTGCGCCTCAGTGCAGGACCTCCACCTGATCGAGCTCCAGCTCGATGGGAGTTTCTCTGCCGAACATGGAGACCACCACCCGAACCTTGTTCTTCTCGGGGTCGATCTCCTCCACGGTACCGGTGAAGCTGGCCAGGGGGCCGTCCGAGATCTTCACGGTGTCGCCCACGTTGTACAGCACCACGATCTCGTGCTTTTCCACGCCCAGGGCCGCCACCTCGTCCTCCGTCAGGGGGATGGCCTTGTTGGCCTCGCCCACGAAGCCGGTAACGCCGCGGATGTTGCGGATCAGATGCCAGGTGTCATCTGTCAGGATCATCTTGATCAGGACGTAGCCGGGAAATACCTTGCGCTCCACTTCCTTCATGACGCCGGACTCGGTGACCTCGGTGACAGTCTCCATAGGGATCTCCATCTTGAGGACCATGTCGGACATGCCGCGGTTGACCACGGATTTCTCAATGGCCGCCTTCACGGCGTTTTCATAGCCGGAATAGGTGTGGATCACATACCATTTCGCGTTATCAGCCATGCTGCACTTCCTCAGCCGGTGAACGCGCCGATGAGGGTCTTAATGAGCAGCATCGCCACGCCGTCAAAGATCCAGATGCAGGCGCCCACTGCCACAGAGCACAGCAGCACCGTTCCGGTATTCTTGGCGGTGGTCTTGGCGTCGGGCCACACGACCTTCTTCAGTTCGCTTCTCATTTCGCGGAACCACTTGCCGTGGTCCTTCTTGACCTTTTTTTCCTCTGCCATCGTGCTATCTCCTTCCAATTACTTGGTCTCGGTATGGACCGTATGCTTTCTGCAGAAGGGGCAATACTTGTTCATTTCAAGACGGTCAGGGCTGTTCTTCTTGTTTTTCATCGTGTTGTAGTTTCTCTGCTTGCACTCGTTGCATCTCAAAGTGATCTTCACGCGCATCTAACGGCACCTCCTTATTAGATTGGCGGCCGAAGGCCGCTCTCTGCCTCCCTGCCGGATAGGGCGTCTTTTCCAGCGCCGAAGCGAAAAGCGCGCAAAAAGAAAGCCCCATGCTCACAGGTAAGGTTAAGTTTACCACATGTGCAAGGGGCCGTCAAGGACTTTCCGGCAGAAAATTTGTATTTTTTGCGGGAAATACCGCCCGGGCCCATCCGGCCCGGGCGGCAGCGTTTATTGCAGAGGGAACAGCTGGCCGATGTACTCCACCGGCAAAGCCGTGCCGCCGGAGGCCACATAGTCCTCCGTCATCAGCGGGCTGCTTCCGGCGGTCTTTCCGTCGGGGCCGTAGAGGGTCAGCTGGGCAGAGTCGGCACTGTTCTGGTCCAGCATGGCCATCAGCTTCCCATCCTGATAAGCGGCCATCACATAGTGGTACCGGTCCCATACACCCTCCTGATACAGGACCTTGCCCACCAGAAGGACGTCGCCATAGCTGCCGATGACGCTGGCCCCCAGATAGCTGTCCTCCGTGTGGGACACGCCGTCCGGAAGCGGGGCGCTCATAGGCGACAGGTCCAGCTGCCGCACTTCGCCGGAGGCAGGGTCCATCAGCAGGATGCTCTCCCCTGCCGCCAGACACACCTGGCCGCCGGTATACAGCGTCGTGCCGGTGAAGATCGTGCTGACGTAGCATTCGGCGCTGTCGCTGATCTGAGCCTGCACCCAGGCCGCCTGCTCCGGATGTCCCAGGGGATAGCGGCCCACGCTGACGGTAAGCGGAGCATCATCGCCTGCATAGCTCATATACACCACCACCGCCGTGTCACCGTCCGCCGCAGCGCACTGGAGACTGCCCCGGTCCTCCGTGGTTTCCGGCAGCGGCTCCCGGCGCTCCTGCCCCTCCCGGATATAGGTGAAGCTCTGGCCGTCAAAGGTGGCTCGCTCCTGCCGCCAGCCGTCGGGCACAAAGCCGTAGCTGGTGCCGGTGTAGAACAGCTGCCCCTGGGTCAGGGTATTGCGCTGGATGTTCCAGGTGGCGGAATAGTATTGAAACACCTGGCTGCCGGGCTCGCCGCAGGTGTAGGTCAGCAGCAGCGGAACGCAGCCCGGTTCCGCCTCCGGCAGGCCCTGCGCCTTCACCGGGTTCGGTTCGTTCTGCCCCTTCACCGGGGTCTTTGGCTTGGTCCCGCAGCCTGCCAGGGAAAACAGGGCCGCCAGACACAGCAGCAGCGCGCAAATCTGCTTTTTCATAAGAAAGCCTCCTTATAGGTCGTGTTTCCTGTAGGTCGTGTTTCCTATAGGTCGTGTTTCCTTGAGCTGTCTGCATGATAGCATACATCCCCGAACCATGCAATAGATTTTTGTATATTGTGTCCAAACTGTAATCGTTTTGAAACCATTTTGTATCACTTGTTACAAAATGTAACCTTTGGCGCAGAAGCGACGCCGCATCTGCGCCCTTTGCTCCCCTGTCAGCAGCCATCCCCTGTGGTGTTCCCGTCCTGTTTTTCTCCACAGATTGTATGTTTTGCAGATTAAAATGTACGCGCATGGTACATATTGCAAAAAAAGATTGACAAGTCGCTAATTTTCATCTATAATTCGGAAATAGGACCCAGACACAATTGGATAAGACAGAAAGGAGACTCCCATGAACGACGCATTGATGATCATCACCTGTATGGTCTTTCCGTTTTTGCTGGCCTGGCTTATCAAGTCCGTGGTCCGGCTGGATGATGAAAAAACGGCGTCCCCTGTCCTGCCGTGTATTCTGATGGGCATTGACCTGTTGATTCTCCTGTCCGCATTCCGCTGGTACTTCTGACCTGCACCTGTCAAAAAAGCAGACACATAGTGAAAACTCCGCATCCAATGGATACGGAGTTTTCATTTGCTTTGTCAGGCTCAGCCCATGCGCCGGGCGGCGATGTAGTGGGCGGAATAGTAGGGGTTGCCGTTCAGCGCCGTCAGCAGCACGCCGCCGCTGCCATAGGTGGAGGCGTGGACGAACTGATCGCTGCCCACATAAATGCCGCAGTGGGAGGCGGGGCTGGTGGAATAATTGTCGTCGTGGAAAAAGATCAGGTCCCCGGGCTGGAGCTGACTGCGGTCCACGGCGGCGCCGCAGCGCATCTGATCTGTGGCCCCGTGGGGCAGACGGATGCCGAACCGGCCATAGATGTACATGGTAAAGCCCGAGCAGTCGAAGCCGCCGGGACCGGCCCCGCCGTATACATAGGGGGCCTTGCCCACAAAGGACCGGGCCAGAGCCGCAATATCGGCCCCGTTACCGGAGGCGGGCACGCTGGGTGCAGGCGCGGGAGACGGCGCGGAAGCGGCGGGCCGCGCGGCGGCCAGTGTCAGATAATCTCCGGACATGTAGCCGGTTTTCCCGCTGTACTGCACCCGGAACCAGCCGTTTTCAAAGCCGGACACATCCACATATTCGCCCCGGGAGGCGGAGGCCAGCACCCCGCCGGACGTACCGGCAGCGGGCCGCAGGTTCAGTCCATCGGACGTGACCCGGGCCACACACCGCAGGTCCCCGGCAGAGGCACGCAGGGTCACATAGGCGGCGGCCATATAGCCGGTCTTACCGTCGTAGTTCACCCGGTACCAGTCGCCGTCCCGGCCCAGAACAGACACGGCTGTGCCCTGGGACAGCTCCGTCAGAATAGAGCTGCCGGTATTGGAGCCGGACCGCAGGCGGACGCTGTCCGCCGCAATGCCCACAGCCAGAACAGACGTGGAGGAGGCGGGTACAGCCGGTGCTGCGGGAGCGGTTTCCTGGTTGGCGGCAGCCTCCTTCTGCGCAGGAGGTCCGGCAGACTCGGCGGCCTCCTGCTGATCGGAAGCCTCGGCGGAGACAGTCCGGGCCGGAGGCGTGTAGTCGGGCTCGTCCATCGACCCACCCGCCCCCGGGATCAGGTCCCGGGCAGGCAGGGTGTCGATGTTATAGGTCATGGCGTCCATCCCCGGACGGCCCCGGGCGGGCAGAACGGAGATGACGCACAGAGACAGGGTCAGCGCCGCCGTCAGCATGATAACGGCGACCTTGCGGCTAAGCTTCATGGACAGGACTCCTTATCGGGTGTGGATTTTCGGCTTATTTACCGGCCAGAGCGCGCTCCAGCCAGATGCAGCCCACGTCCATGGCGGCGTAGAGGCTGTCTTTCTCGGACTTCTTCACCACCCGGTCCCGGGACTTCAGATCCGGGTCCGTCAGCTGCAGCTGGACGGACACGCGGGTGGCCACGTCCATATCCTGTTCCTTTTTGGTATCCAGAATTTGCAGCAGAACGATATACTTATCGGCCATGCTGCCATAGTAGATCAGATTGTCGATGCGGCGCAGGGGATGATTTTTATAGACAAGGCCGTTGCCCTTTTTCACTTCAGACATAGTTCTTCTCCTTTTTTACAGATAAATGTAACCAAATTGTAACACATGGCACCCGAAATGTCAAATCAGCCCCTGCGGCTGTCCGGCGGATACAGCTTGCACATAATATACCCGCCCCGGCCTCTCAGGCTCTTTATGCCCCCGGCTGTGCCGCCGCCCGGTAGGCACTGGGGGTCATAAGGCGGTATTTCAGGAAGCTCCTGTTCAGGGTCTTGGCATTGTGATACCCCACCTCCAGGGCGATATCCAGCACCGTCATGCGGGTGGTGGTCAGCAGCTGGCAGGCGCGGTTCACCCGGACCATGGCCAGGAAATCCTCAAAATTCTGCTCCACCTGGCACAGCAGGGTGCGGTTGAGCTGCTGCACGGAAATGCCGAAGGACCGGGCCACTCCGGCGGCGCTGAGGTCCTCCCGGTAGTGGCGGTAAATGTGGTTCACCAGGCTGCACCCCAGGCGGCTCTCCTCCAGCTGGCAGATGTTCTGCACCTTCTGATAGGTGGCCCGATATTGGCCGATGCGGGTGCCCAGCCGGGCGGCGAACACCTTGGAGATGTGGGACTCGTCCACATAGCCCAGGATCTCTGCCAGCTCCTTCAGGGTCAGGTCCGTGTACAGCAGATAGTCGGCAGTCTTGCCGATACGCATTTCGTTGAGCAGGTCGAAAAAGGACAGGCCCGTCATGGCGGTGATCCGGGCGCTGACGGTGGACCGGCTGCACCCGAACACATCCGCCAGCTGCTGGAGCGTCAGCTTCTGGCCGCAGTGGAGGTACATGTACCGCAGCAGCTCCCGGTGGTCGGGCCCCTGGGCGTCGGCGGGACGGTCTGCCGACAGGGCCTGTCGGGCAAACAGCACCGTCAGCTGCACCAGCAGACTCACGGCATTGAGACTGGAAAACAGCTGCCCCTCCTCCTGAAGGGACGCAAGACCCAGCTCCCGGGCCAGGCCGTCAGCAATGCGTCCGGCCTCCGCCCGCTGCCGGGAGGACAGCTCCAGCACCGGCACCGTCTCCATCAGCCGGGCCATGGGCATGGGCTGGCCATCCTCGCCCCGGAACAGATGGGCAGCCCGGGCCACGGTATCAAAGTGATAGGCCATGAGGCTGTAGGTGACGGGCTCGTCCACCCGGGTGATCTCGCTGATCTGCCAGGGCAGGATAGCCGCCAGCGTCCCGGGGGCCAGAGGATACTCCCGGCCCTGGAGCCGCAGGATGCCGCTGCCGCTGCGCACCAGGAGAAAACGGGCGTCCCGGTGGATCACCGGGGCCGTGGGCCGGGCGGCGGTAAGCTGGTCATAGGAAAACAGGCTGCTCTGGTCCAGCTCGGAGCGGCCAGGCGTTTGCAGGGCAATGGTCTGCTTCATGGAAATTCCCCCTTTATGAGGGCTATTGTACCACGGCGGGTCTGTCTTGCCAAGAGATAATCGGACATTTCGTGAAAAAAATCTTGTACAAAATAGTGATACTTTCCCCGGACGGCACATCAAAAAAACGCATGAACTTACAGGGGGGACCGGCTGGGAATGAGTATTATTACAATAAAGTGTCAAAGTGCAGAAGGAAAACACCGGTTAAAATACAAAAATCGGCCCGCCGGATGGTGAGAAAAGGGCGCAGAAATCTGGTAAAATAGAGTGCAATCGGAGAGGAGGAAATTCCATGCCCATTTGCGTGAAAAGCGAGATCGGACCCCTGAAGCGGGTGCTTTTGCAGCGGCCCGGCCGGGAGCTGGAGCATCTGAGTCCCAATACCATGGGGCAGCTGCTGTTTGACGATATCCCTTATCTGTATGGCGCACAGCGCGAGCACGACTGCTTTGCCCAGATCCTGCGGGACAACGGAGCCGAGGTGGTATACCTGGAGGACCTGACGGCTCAGGTGCTGGCCAGCGACGAGGTCCTGCGGCGTCAGTTTGTGGCCGAGACCATCCGGCGGGCCGACAGCACCGCCATGGGCTACCGGGCAGATCTGGAGCGGTATCTGCTGGACATTCAGGACCCGCTGTGCCTGGTGCTCAAGACCATGGAGGGCGTGTCGTATCAGGATGTGTTCCCCAATGAGCAGGGACGGCTGTCCAGCCTGGTACATACCGGCGTGCGATTCCTGATGCCGCCGATCCCCAACCTGTATTTCACCCGGGACCCCTTTGCCTGCATTGGCCGGGGCGTCAGCCTGAACCATATGTTTACGGCCACCCGCAACCGGGAGACGCTGTATGGCGATTACGTGCTGCGGCATCACCCGGACTACGCCGGGCAGGTGCCTCTGTACTATACGCCGGACCAGTATTTCTGGATCGAGGGCGGGGACATCCTGAACCTGAGCCGCCGGGTGCTGGGAGTGGGTATCTCCCAGCGGACCCAGCCGGAGGCCATCGAGCAGCTGGCATCGGCCATCTTCGCCGACGAGAGCTCCGAGATCGACACGGTGCTGGCTTTTGAAATCCCCAGCACCCGGGCGTTCATGCATCTGGATACCGTGTTCACCCAGGTGGACGTGGATAAATTCACGGTGCATCCGGGGATCCTGGGCACCCTGCGGATCTTCGAGCTGACGGGCCGGGGACAGGGCAAGCTCACCACCCGGGAGGTCAGCGGCCCCCTGGAGCAGGTGCTGGCGGGCTATCTGGGTCTGGACCGCGTGCAGCTGATCCGCTGCGGCGGCAGCAGCCAGATCGCCGCCGAGCGGGAGCAGTGGAACGACGGGTCCAACACCCTGTGCATCGCCCCCGGCGTGGTGGTGGTGTACGACCGGAACTATGTCACCAACCAGATCCTGGAGGACAGCGGCATCCGGGTGCTGAAAATGCCCAGCGCCGAGCTGTCCCGGGGCCGGGGCGGCCCCCGGTGCATGAGCATGCCCCTGTGGCGGGACGAAATCTGAGAGAATATCCATCAATATTTATCAATAGAAAGGGAGAACATCATCATGGCTGTGAATATCAGAGGCAGAAGCTTTTTGAAGCTGCTGGACTACACCCCCGCGGAGATCCGCTATCTGCTGGACCTGTCCCGCAATTTCAAGGACATGAAGCGCGCCGGTGTGCCCCACCGCTGGCTGGAGGGGAAGAACATCGTGCTGCTGTTTGAAAAGACCTCCACCCGCACCCGCTGCTCCTTCGAGGTGGCCGGTATGGACCTGGGCATGGGTGTGACGTATCTGGAGCCCGGCAGCAGCCAGATGGGCAAAAAGGAATCCATTGCCGATACCGCCCGGGTGCTGGGCCGGATGTATGACGGCATCGAGTACCGCGGCTTCAGCCAGGATCTGGTGCAGGAGCTGTCCGACTACGCCGGCGTGCCCGTGTGGAACGGCCTGACCGACCAGTTCCACCCCACCCAGATGCTGGCGGACCTGCTGACCATCGAGGAGAAGCTGGGCCGGCTGAAGGGCGTGCGCTTCACCTATTTCGGCGATGCCCGCAACAACATGGGCAACTCCCTGATGGTGGCCTGCGCCAAGATGGGCATGCACTTCACCGCCTGCGCGCCCAAGGAGCTGTTCCCCGAGGAGTGGCTGGTGGAAAAGGCCCGCTCCATCGCCCAGGAAACCGGCGGCAGCGTGACCCTCACCGAGGACGTGACCCAGGGCGCCACCAACGCCGACGTGATCTACACGGATATCTGGGTCTCCATGGGTGAGCCGGACAGCGTGTGGTCCGAGCGCATCCGTCTGCTGACCCCCTATCAGGTCAACGAGAAGGTCATGTCCATGACCGCCCCCGGCGCCATCTTCATGCACTGCCTGCCCTCCTTCCACGATACCCGCACCACCATCGGCGCCGACATCGCCAAGAAGTTCGGCATCACCGAGATGGAGGTCACCGACCAGGTGTTCGAGAGCAAACAGTCCGTGGTGTTCGACGAGGCCGAGAACCGGATGCACACCATCAAGGCCGTTATCTACGCCACCCTGCACTGAGAAAGGAGCACCCCATGGCTTTTGAATTCCCCGCCTATCACCACCCCGACTTTACCCAGCCCGCCCTGCTGAACGCTCCCGACGCCCGCTGGGAGGCGGCAGAGAAGGACGGCGTGGCTCCGGAGGAATACCACAGCACGTCCATGTACCCCGAATATTTCAAGATCAACGGCAAGTGGACCCTGGCCGAGGAGAGCCGCATGGACAGCTGCGTGGTGCTGGAGGACGACGGACACCTGTCCGTGGTGGAGAGCCGCAACCTGAAAAAGGGCCAGCGGGTGATCCTGGGCCGCACCGAGCACGGCCAGGACGGCATTTATATGCACTGCAGCGGCTTCACCCAGGACAGCGAGACGCTGGAGGATCAGTTCGTGTTCCGCCAGGGCCGCAGCCGGGAGACCTCCTATGCCAAGGACTATGACCGGCTGGTGGAGCTGCTGCGCCACGAGAGGGACCACGGCAACATCGTGTGGGTCATGGGCCCCGCCTTCGCCTTTGACGACGGCGCCCGCAAGGCCATGCAGGCCCTCATCGACAACGGCTACTGCCACGGCCTGCTGGCGGGCAACGCTCTGGGCACCCACGATCTGGAGGGTGCTCTGCTGCACACGGCACTGGGCCAGGATATCTACACCCAGCAGTCTCAGCCCAACGGACACTACAACCACCTGGATGTGCTGAATAAGGTCCGCCGCTGCGGGTCCATTCCCAAGTTCATCGAGGAGTATCACATTGACAACGGCATCATCTACGGCTGTGTGAAGAACCATGTTCCCTTTGTGCTCACCGGCTCCATCCGGGACGACGGTCCCCTGCCGGAGGTGTATGCCAACGCCTACGAGGGCGCGTCCGCTATGCGGGAGCTGGTGCGCAAGTCCACCACGGTGATCTGCCTGGCCACCATGCTGCACACCATCGCCACTGGCAACATGACCCCCTCCTTCCGGGTAATGCCCGACGGCACCATCCGCCCGGTGTATCTGTACGCCGTGGACGCGGCGGAGTTTGTGGTGAATAAGCTGCTGGACCGCGGCAGCCTGTCCGCCACCACCATGGTCACCAATGTCCAGGACTTCATCGGCAAGGTGGCCGGGGGCCTTGGCCTCATCTGACAAGCCCTATAATAGCAGCAGGTCCGGCGCATTGTGCGCCGGACCTGTTTTCATGCCCGCTGCGCTCTGCCGGCATCCCAGCCTGCTGCCGGATGCCGGGGAGCTGATCTATAGCCTGCGTCAACGACAGGCCTGCGGAGAGTCTGACGTTTGTGCTTTGGAAAGATTTCGCGGTATATGAGCCGCAGCACTTGACGGATTTTTGCACCTGTCGTATAATCATGGCTGCCTACCGGCCGCAGACCGCGGCCTATTTTCAGAAAGATTGGTGCAAAAATGTCTCCTTTCCACAAGCTGCGCGGTCAGATGTCCGAATCCATGCTGACTGCTTCCTTTATCATTCTGTCCGGCGGCCTCCAGGACGCCTATACTTACCTTTGCAGGGACAAGGTATTTGCCAATGGCCAGACCGGCAACATCGTGCTGTTCAGCGCATATCTGTTTGACGGTGCGTGGGACCAGTGCCTGCGGTACCTGGTCCCGGTGCTGTCCTTTATGACGGGCATTTTTGTCGCCGAGTGCATCCACCGCCGGTTCAAGGCCATGGAAAAGGTCCACTGGCGGCAGCTGATCCTCTTAGCGGAGATCGCGGTGCTGTTTGCGGTGGGCTTTCTGCCCCAGACGCTGAACACCGTGGCCAATGCCCTGGTGTCCTTCTCCTGCGCCATGCAGCTGCAAACCTTCCGCAAGGTCCGCGGCCACGCCTATGCCAGCACCATGTGCGTCGGCAACATGCGCAGCGGCACGGAGGCACTGTGCGCCTATTTCCACACCCGTGAGCCGGAGGCACTTCGCAATGCCCTGACGTACTTTGGCGTCATCGGTCTGTTTGCCCTGGGCGCAGGGCTGGGTGCCCTGCTGTCCGGCGCGTTTTCCGTCCGGGGAATCTGGGTATCCTGCGGCCTGCTGGCGGTGAGCTTTTTGGTCATGTTCGTTCACACCGAGCTGGAAAAAGGCTGAGCGCATCCCCCCATAAACGATTACAGCCCCTCCGGCCATGCCGGAGGGGCTGTGTGCTTTGCTTATTTCTTATACGGAACGTGCCAGATGGTGTCGGCATAGTCGGCGATGGAGCGGTCGGCGGAGAAGATGCCGCTGCGGGCGATGTTGTGCAGGCTCATGCGGTTCCACTTCTCCCGGTCGGCATAGGTATCCACCACCCGGTGAGAGGCGGCGCAGTAGGACGCAAAGTCCGCCAGCAGCAGATACTGGTCTGCCGGGCAGTCCGCGCCGTACAGCAGACGCTGATACAGGTCCTCATAGCTGACGCCGTCCCGGAAGCCGGTTTTCAGCTGATCCAGCACCCGGTGCAGCACCGGATCCCGGGTATACAGCAGATAGGGGTCATAGCTCTGGCGCAGGCGGGCGGCCTCGTCGGCGGTGAGGCCGAACAGGAACATATTCTCGTCCCCCAGCACCTGGTGCATCTCCACGTTGGCGCCGTCCAGGGTACCCAGGGTCAGGGCGCCGTTCATCATGAACTTCATGTTGCCGGTGCCGCTGGCCTCCTTGCCGGCGGTGGAGATCTGCTGGCTCACCTCGCTGGCGGGCATCAGCATCTCCGCCATGGACACCCGGTAATTCTCCAGGAATACCACCTGGAGCTTATCCCGGCAGACGGGGTCACTGTTGATCTGGTCGGCCAGGGAGTTGATAAGGCGGATAATGCGCTTGGCCACGGCGTAGCCCGGGGCGGCCTTGGCCCCGAACAGGAAGGTCTGGGGCCGGAAGTCCATATTCGGGTCGTCCTGGAGCTGTTGATAGAGGCTGATGATGTGCAGCACGTTCAGCAGCTGCCGCTTATACTCGTGCAGGCGCTTGACCTGGACGTTGAAGATGGCGTCGGTGTTCAGGGTGACTCCCTGCTGGCGCTTGGCCCAGCGGGCAAAGGCCTGCTTGTTGTCCCCCTTGATCTGCTCCAGCCGGGAGAGCACCGCCGCGTCACCGGCGAAGCGGTCCAGGTCCGACAGGTGCCCGGCGTGGGTGAGATACCCGTCGCCGATGCAGTCCCGGATCAGGCCGTCCAGGCCGGGGTTGATCTGGCTGATCCAGCGGCGGTGGTCCACGCCGTTGGTGACGTTTCTGAACTTGTCCGGCTCCATGCCGCAGGCGTCCCGGAACACGTCGCGGCGGAGAATGTCGGAGTGCAGGGCGGACACGCCGTTGACGGCCATGCCCCCGGCGATGCAGAGGTTGGCCATGTGCACCACGCCGTCCCAGATGACGGCCATTTTCTCGGTCTTTTTGGGGTCGTGATAGAAGTCGTCCACCTTCTGCTGCCAGCGGCGGGCGATCTCCTGCATGATCTGCCAGATGCGGGGCAGCAGGGTCTCGAACAGCCGCTGGGGCCAGCTCTCCAGAGCCTCGGCCAGCACGGTGTGGTTGGTATAGGCCACGGAGTGGCGGGTGATGTCCCAGGCCTCGTCCCAGCTCAGGCCCGCGTCGTCGATGAGGATGCGCATCAGCTCCGGGATCACCAGCGCCGGGTGGGTATCGTTGATCTGGATGACGTTCTTTTCGTGGAAGTTCTTCAGGGTGCCGTAGGTCTGGATATGCCGGCGCGTGATGGACTGCAGGGTGGCAGACACGAAGAAATACTGCTGCTTCAGCCGCAGGGACTTGCCCTCGTAATGGTTGTCCTCGGGGTAAAGGATGGTGCTGATGGAGTCGGCCATGGCCCGCTCCTCGTTGGCCTTCAGGTACTGCCCCTGGCTGAACAGCTGCATATCAATGGGCTTGGGGCTCTTGGCGTCCCACAGGCGCAGGGTGTTCACATGGTCGGTGTTGTAGCCCGCCACCAGCATATCGCAGGGGATGGCCAGCACCCGGGTATAGTCCTCGTGGACCACCATCAGGTGGCCGTTGTCCCACCGGGTGCGGACCCGGCCGCCGAAGTGAATTTCCTCGGCCTCCTGGGGCTTGGGCATCAGCCACGCATCTCCCAGGTTCAGCCAGTCGTCGGGCAGCTCCACCTGCTGACCGTCCACGATCTTCTGCTTGAAAATGCCCAGCTCATAGCAGATGGAGTAGCCGGTGGCGGGAATGTCCAGGGTGGTCATGCTGTCCAGATAGCAGGCGGCCAGGCGGCCCAGGCCGCCGTTGCCAAGGCCCGCGTCCGGCTCCATGTCGAAGATATCCGGGGCGGAGAAGCCCAGCTCCTCCACCGCCTGGGTCAGCTGGGGCAGAATCCCCAGGTTATAGGCGTTTTTCATCAGGCTGCGGCCCATCAGGAACTCCAGGGACATATAGTGCACCCGCTTTTCCTGCTGCTCCTGGGTGCGCTCCTGGGTGTCCACGCTGCGGACGGCCATAATGTCCCGCAGGGCCAGGGCGCAGGCCTTCATGATCTCCCCGTCGGTGGCCTGCTTTTCGGTGCAGCCATAGTTCAGGCGCAGCTTCTGCTGGATGGCCTCCTTCAGGGCGTCTTTGGTATAAGTCATTTAGTGGTTCCTCCGTGATAGATCTTGGTAAATGCGCCGGTAGGCCCCGGCGCTGCGGTTCCAGCTGAAGTCCTCGGTCATGCCCCGGCGGCGGACGGTGTCAAAGCCCATCCGGTCCCCCCGGTACAGGCCCACCGCCTGCCCCACCGTCTGGCACAGGTCATGGGCGGTGCAGCCGGAGAACACATAGCCGTTGCCGTCGGGCTGGCCCACCTGGCAGGAGCGGACGGTGTCGTTGAGGCCGCCGGTCTGGCGGACGATGGGCACCGCGCCATAGCGCATGGCGATCAGCTGGCTCAGGCCGCAGGGCTCGCTGCGGGAGGGCATCAGGAACAGGTCCGCCGCGCCGTAGATCCGGCGGGACAGATTGTCGGAATAGGTGATCTGGGCCGATACCCGGCCGGGCCACCGGTTCTGGGCCCAGCGGAAGGCGTCCTCAAACTGGGACTCCCCCTGGCCCAGCACCACCAGCTGGCAGCCGGCGGCCATAATGCCCTCCAGACCCTGGCACACCAGGTCCATGCCCTTGTGGCCCACCAGGCGGCTGACGATGGCCATCAGCGGGGTGTCCGGCTCCTGGGCAAGGCCCAGCTGCCGCTGCAGCTCCGCCTTGCACACGGCCTTGCCCTCCATATGGTCGGGGTCGAAGGTCCGGGGCAGGGAGCCGTCGTGGGCGGGGTTATAGCTCTCAATGTCCAGGCCGTTGAGCACGCCGGAGAGCTTATAGTCGATCAGGTGCACCACCTGCTCCAGGCCGCAGGCATAGGCCGGGTCGTGGAGCTGGGCGGCGTAGGTGGGGCTGACGGTGGTAACGGCGTTGGCGGTGAGCATAGCCCCCTTCATCAGGTTCACGCACCCGTCCATCCGCAGGATGCCGCCGTCGTACCAGCCCCGGTTCAGGCCGAACAGGTCCTCCACGGTCTCGGGGCCGTACTTGCCCTGATACTCCACGTTGTGGATGGTGAACACCACCGGCAGGTCGTTTCCGGCGTCCCGCAGGTATACCGGCACCAGGGCCGTCTGCCAGTCGTTGCAGTGGACCACGTTGGGATACTCCGCCAGATGGGGCAGCAGGGCTACCGCCGCCTTGGAGAAGAAGGCAAAGCGCTCGCCGTCGTCCATGTCGCCGTACAGGCCCCGGCGGCGGAAATAGCGCTCGTTGTCCGCAAAATACCAGGTGACGCCCCGGTATTCCAGGGAGAACAGCCCGCAGTATTCGTGCCGCCAGCCCAGGTCCACATAGATATAGCAGCGGAAGTTCATCTTCTCCCGCCAGCGCTGGGCGATCTGGCCATACAGCGGCAGCAGCACGGCGGTATGGTCGCCCTCCGCCGCCACCGCCGGGGGCAGACTGCCCAGCACGTCCGCAAGGCCCCCGGTTTTGCAGAACGGGGCCGCCTCGCTGGTGATATACAGAATATTCATATGGTCACCTCCGGATGAACGTGTGTCATATTTCAGATCGTGACGCCCCGGGCCACCACCAGGGGATAGTTCTCGTGTCCCATCAGGGTGCGCCCCTCCTGCACGGTGACGTATTTGTCTGTGATAACGCCCCGCAGGACGGCGCCCCGGCGGACCACGGTGCCCTTGAACAGGATGCAGCCCTCCACGTCGGCCCCCGGCTCGATGCGGACGCCCCGGAACAGGATGCAGTTTTTCACCGTGCCCTGGATGTCGCAGCCGTCGGCCACCAGGGAGTTGACGCAGGAGCCGTCCATATAGGACGAGGGCGAGTCGTTCTCCTTGGCCAGGATCGGCCGCTGGGGCGTGAACAGCTCCATGCGGATCTCCGGCCGCAGCAGCTCCATGCTGCGGCGGTAGTAGGACTCGATGGTGTCGATGCGGGCGGCGTAGCCGTCCCAGACATAGGCCCGGAAATGCAGGGCATCCTTCCTGTCCTGGAGAATATTGTGGCGGAAGCTGTACTGATTGTGCGCCATGCAGTCGGTCACCAGCTGGATCAGCAGATCCCGGCGCAGCACGAAGATGTTCAGGCAGCGGAAGCCCTCGGGGGTGAACACGTCGTGGGCCACGTCCACGATGCGTCCGGAGTTATCCAGCTGGAAATAGGTGTCACTCTCCAGGCCCGGCAGCGAGGTGCACACCGCCGTCAGGTCGGCGCCGGAGTCAATATGATCCCGCAGCACGTCGTCCAGGGGAAGATTGATGACCAGGTCGCTGTCGGTCAGCACCACATAATCCTGACGGATGTCCTTCAGATAGTCCATGACGCAGCCCAAAGCCTCCACCTTGCCCCGGAAGCGGCCGGCGTCACCCCGCCGCTCGGCATAGGCGAAGGCCGGCAGCAGGGTAAGACCGCCGTGGTTGCGGCTCAGGTCCCAGCTTTTGCCGGTGCCCAGATGGTCCAGCATACTCTGGCACTTGCCGTGCATGATGACGCCCACGTCCCGGACGCCGGCGCCCACCATGTTGGACAGCATAAAGTCCACCACGCGATAGTTGCCCCCGAAGGGGATGGACCCGTGGATGCGGTGCTCGATCAGCTCCCGCAGCCCGGTTTTCTTCTCATAGGAGAAAATGATGCCGTGCATACCGTTCATGCTTCCACCTCCCCGTGATGACGGTCCAGCAGAGCCTTGGCAGGCACCACCTCGCCGGGGGCGATGACGGTGTCCGGCCCCAGGACGGCGATGCCCCACTCGGCGGGGTCCTGGGCGGTTTCCGGCGGCGCGCCTACCTGAGCGCCCCGGCCCACCCGGCAGCGCTCGCCGATGATGGCATACTGCACCACCGCGCCCTCCTCGATGACGGCCCCGGGCATGACCACGGAATAGGACACGCTGGCCCCCTGGCCCACCTGGGTATTATAGCTGAGGACGCTGTTTTTCACCTCGCCCAGGATGCCGCAGCCCTTGGCCACGGCGCTGTTGCCCACGTCGGCGTGGGGGCCCAGAAACGCCGGCGGGCAGGACGGGGTCCGGCAATAGATGGGCCATTTCTTGTCCAGCAGGTTCAGCCCCGACCCCGGGGACAGCATGTCCATATTGGCGTCCCACAGGGAGTCCAGGGTGCCCACATCCTTCCAGTAGCCCTCGAACCGATAGGCGGACATGACCTCTCCGGCCTCCAGCATGGCGGGGATGATGTTCTTGCCGAAGTCGTTGTCGGAGGTGGGGTCGGCCTCGTCCGCCAGCAGATAGGCCCGCAGCTTCTGCCAGGTGAAGATATAGATCCCCATGGAGGCCAGGTTGCTCTTAGGCTCCTTGGGCTTTTCGGCGAAGGCGGTGATCCGGTCGTTTTCGTCCACGGACATGATGCCGAAGCGGCTGGCCTCAGACCAGGGGACCTCCATCACGGAGATGGTGCAGGCAGCCCCGGCGTCCTTGTGGTGCTGGAGCATCCGGGAATAGTCCATCTTATAGATGTGGTCCCCGGACAGCACCGCCACATACTCCGGGTCGTACAGGTCCACAAAGCCGATGTTCTGATAAATGGCGTTGGCGGTGCCCTTGTACCAGGAGGCGCCGGAGGCGCTCTGGTACGGCGGCAGAATATGGACGCCGCCGTTGAGCCGGTCCAGCTCCCAGGGCTGGCCGCTGCCGATATAGCTGTTGAGCTCCAGGGGGCGGTACTGGGTCAGCACGCCCACGGTGTCGATGCCGGAATTGGTGCAGTTGGACAGGGGAAAGTCAATGATGCGGAACTTTCCTCCAAAGGGTACCGCAGGCTTTGCCATGTCGCCGGTGAGGACATACAGGCGGCTGCCTTGTCCCCCGGCCAGCAGCATGGCCACGCATTCTTTCTTCATGTCTGTTCATTCCCTCCAGTCTGTCGATTACTCCTTGGTTTTTCTGCGCCGGACCCTCCCCTGCAAAAATACGGCGCCCAGAGGCGGCACCCGCAGGGAAATGGAGGTGTCCCGCCCATGGGATGGGATGTTTTCCACAGGAATGGGCCCGGTATTGCACACACCGGAGCCTCCCCAGGCGGCGTCGTCGGTGTTGAACACTTCCTCGTAATACAGCTTCCCCGGGACGCCGAAGCGATAGCCCTCGTGGGCCTCCGGGGAGAAGTTCACCACGCAGATCAGCTCCCGGCCCTTCCGGTCACGGCGCAGGAAAACCAGCACGTTGTTGTGGTTGTCATCGGCCACCAGCCACTGGAAGCCGTCCCAATCCTGGTCGTTTTCCCACAGGGGATGGGATTTCTTGTAAAACCGGTTCAGTGCCCGGATGCACTGGTGGGTGCGGCAGCAGGCGTCATTGTCCAGCAGGTACCAGTCCAACTGGCCCTTGAAGTCCCACTCGTGCCACTGGCCCAGCTCTGCCCCCATAAACGTCAGCTTTTTGCCGGGGTGGGCCAGCATATAGGCCGTGAAGCCCCGGACCCCTGCCAGCTGCCGCCAGTCGTCCCCGGGCATTTTGCCCCGGAGGGAGCCCTTCATATAAACCACCTCGTCGTGGGACAGGGGCAGCACGAACCGCTCGGAAAAGGCGTACATCATGGAAAACGTTACGTCCTTGTGGTGGAACTGGCGGAACCAGGGGTCCATCTTCAGATAGTGGCACACGTCGTTCATCCATCCCATGTTCCACTTCAGGCCGAAGCCCAGGCCGCCCTCCTCAATGGGCCAGGTGACCTTAGGCCAGGCGGTGGATTCCTCCGCCGCCGTCAGGGCCGGGGGATCCATGGCCGCCGCCAGGCGGTTCAGGTCCTGCAAAAACGAGATGGCCTCCAGATTTTCGTGGCCGCCGTGGACGTTGGGACGCCACTCGGTCCGGCCATAGTCCAGATACAGCATGGACGCCACGGCGTCCACCCGCAGGCCGTCGATGTGGTATTCCTCCAGCCACCACCGGGCGGAGGACAGCAGGAAGGACCGCACGTCGTCCTTGCCGAAGTCAAAGACCCGGGTGCCCCAGCTCTCGTGCTCCCGCTTCAGGGGGTCGCCGTATTCATACAGGCTGGTGCCGTCGAAGTCGATGAGGCCGTGGGCGTCCTTGCAGAAGTGAGCCGGGACCCAGTCCAGAATCACCGCCAGGCCCGCCCGGTGCAGCCGGTCCACCAGATACATGAAGTCGTGGGGCTCGCCATAGCGGCTGGTGGGGGCAAAATAGCCCACGCACTGATAACCCCAGGAGTCGTCCAGGGGATATTCCGTCACCGGCAGCAGCTCCACGGCGTTATAGCCCATGTCCCGGACATAGGGGGCCAGCCGGTCTGCCAGCTGGCGGTAGTTGAGAAAACCGCCGTCCTCATCCCGCCGCCAGGAGCCGGGATGGACCTCATAGATGTTCAGGGGACCGTCGGTCAGCGGCGTTTCCCTCCGGCGCTCCCGCCACACGTCGTCGTGCCAGCGGAAGCCGGACACATCGTACAGGCGGCTGGCGGTGTCAGGCCGCAGCTGGGCATAGGTGCCATAGGGGTCTGCCTTCCAGCGGACCTGACCGTCGGCGCCGGTGATGACGTATTTGTAGCATTGACCGGGCTGGGCATCGGGAACGGTGAGGACCCAGTCGCCGCCCTGGTGCTGCATGGGGGCAGGCTGCCAGCCATTGAAGTCACCGGCCAGAGCCGCATCCCGGGCATTGGGGGCATAGACCCGGAAGGTCCAGCCCTGCCCCGCCGGGTGCGCGCCGTAGGTACGGTAAAGCTGGGTGTTTTCAAGCAAGTTCATGGAAAAATCTCCCTATATGTTATCATAACCGCCCCAAATCCCGGGGCATAATACCGCATTCTGGCCCTATTGTACCGCAAACTGCCCCCAGCGTCAAGGAATCCGCCGTTACCGGGAACGTCATTTATACGAAACATAGGACGCTGTCCTCCGGCCCCCTCATTGCCGGGGCAAGAAGATCACCCGAAGGGGGTCGCCCTTCGGGTGATGGGATCATCGGAACACCTGGCCGTCGGCGTCCAGCAGCTCCCGGCGGCGGACGCGGACAAAGTCCGGAGTCAGCTCCGGCAGGTACCGGGCGATGGCCTTTTCCAGCAGCTGGGGATTCAGGCCGGGGTTCTGGGCCTGCACCGTCACGGCGGCCCGCAGAACATTTTCTCCCTGGGTAAAGGAAATGTCCCGGATCATAGGCGCGATGTCCACCTCCGCCAGCTGCTTGCGCTTGGTGCGCTTTTCGATCAGCAGCTCCCGGCGGCGCAGCAGCTCCGTCAGCGCCTGGGCGGCCCCATGGGGCACGCCCCGGTCATAGTCCAGCTCCATATCCGCCTGCAAATACGTCAGCTCCCGCACGGGGCGGCGGGCCTCGTAGCAATCCAGAATGGTCAGCCCCTCCGGCAGACCCCCGTTGAGCTTTTCCGCGATGCCCGCCCCGTCCGTTTCCTGGGTGACCTCAAAGTCCAGCAGCTCGCAGTCGCTGGACTGGCCCACCGGCAGAGGCAGGACGATGGAGATGATGGGGTGGGGGTGGAAGCCCTGGGAGTGCCTGATGTCCAGCTCCGTCCGGGGGAAGGCCCGCTGCACCGTCCGCAGCAGGTCCAGATTGGAGATATAGGAGGCGGGCCCCTCCTTCACAAACAGCAGCCGCAGCTTAGACATCGCATTTCCCTCCTACCAATCGGTTGGCGCCGCAGGCGTTGCAGTGGGTGCGGCAGTCCGGGGTGGTGACCCCGGCAAGGGCCCGTTCCCGCTCCCGCCAGAGATAGCTCTCCGTGACGCCGCTGGAGATCATGGCCCAGGGCATCAGCTCGTCCCGCTGCCGGATGCGGTTGGCGTAAAAGTGTGGGTCCAGCCCGCACTGGTCAAAGGCCTCCAGCCAGCGGTCCAGGGAGAAATACTCCTCCCAGGCGTCCAGCTTGGCCCCCTTGCGCCATGCGGCCTCCAGCACCCGGCCCATGCGCCGGTCCCCTCGGGCCAGCACGGCCTCCAGGAAGCTGGTGTCGGAATCGTGCCAATTATAGGTGACGGTTTTTGTTTTGATGGCCTCCCGCAGCAGATTCACCCGGCGCTCATACTCCTCCTTGGCGATCTGGGGCTCCCACTGAAAGGCCGTGTGGGGCTTCGGTACGAACCAGGAGGTGGACACGGTGATGCGGACGCCGCGGTTTTTGTTGCTGGCGCTCTCCCGCCAGGCGTGCATGACCCGGGCCGCCAGATCGGCGATGCCCAGCACGTCCTCGTCGGTTTCCGTGGGCAGGCCCAGCATGAAATACAGCTTCACGGCGCTGTAGCCTCCGGCGAAGGCCGTCCGGCAGGAGGCCAGCAGGTCCTCCTGGGTGACGTTTTTGTTGATGACGTCCCGCAGCCGCTGGGTCCCGGCCTCCGGGGCGAAGGTCAGGCCGCTTTTGCGGCCCTTGGCCAGCCGCTCCATCAGGCTCATGGAGAAGTTGTCCGCCCGCAGACTGGGCAGGGACAGATTCACGTGCCGCTGCTGGCAGAAGGGCTCCAGCTGGTCGCACAGCTCCGTCAGCGGCGGATAGTCGCTGGTGGAGAGGCTGGACAGGGTCACCTCCTGATAGCCGGAGTCGTTGCAGGACTCCACGCCGTATCGGGCGCACAGCTCCCGGCTGCGGTTGCGGACCGGCCGGTACACATACCCCGCCTGACAGAACCGGCAGCCCCGGATGCAGCCCCGGAACAGCTCCAGCATCACCCGGTCCTGGACGATCTCCGTGGAGGGGACGATGGTTTTGGTGGGGAAAAAGGCCTTGTCCATATCCCGGACGATGCGCTTGGTCACCACCGCCGGGGCCCCGTCCCGGGGGGTGATGGCGGCCACGGTGCCGTCGTCGTGATACGTCACGTCGTACAGGCTGGGGACGTAGATGCCCGGCAGCTGGGCGGCGGCCCGAAGAAACGTCTCCTTGGTCCAGCCCTCCCGCCGGGCCCGGCGGTGCAGCTCCACCAGCTCCACGGTGATGTCCTCCCCCTCGCCCAGGCTCACCAGGTCGATAAAGTCGGCGATGGGCTCGGCGTTGTACATGGCGGTGCCCCCGGCGATGACCAGGGGGGTCAGGGCCGTGCGGTCGGCGCTGTGAATGGGAATGTTTGCCAGGTCCAGCATATTCAGGATGGCGGGAAAGGCCATCTCATAGCCCACGGAGAAGGCCACGATGTCAAAATCCGTGATGGGCTGGCCGGATTCCAGGGCGAACAGGGGCATCCCCGCCCGGCGAATCTCCTCCTCCATGTCGCCCCAGGGGGCGAACACCCGCTGGCACCACACGCCCTCCATGTTGTTCATCACGCCGTAGAGAATCCGCATGCCCAGGTTGGACATGCCGATCTCGTATGTATCCGGGAAGCAGAAGGCAATGCGGGTATCCACCTGGGCCGGGTCCTTCTTCACGGCGTTGTATTCCCCGCCCACATAGCGGGCAGGCTTCTGCACCCGGGGCAGAATGCGTTCCAATCGTTTATCCACGGTATGTTCTCCTTTATACACGCTTTTTGCGGCCCAGGAAGGACCAGTCGCCCTCCATAATGAACAGGCTCAGCAGCATCAGGGCCGCGCCGATATAGCCCCGCAGAGACAGTACCTCCCCGGTCATGACAAAGGCCACCATGGAGGCAAACACCGGCTCCAGGGTGAAAATCAGGCCCACATGGCTGGCGGTGGTATACTGCTGCTGCACGGACTGGATGACAAAGGCCACCCCCGAGCAGAAAATTCCCAGAAACAACGCCGCCGCCCAGGTCTTGCCGGAGGTGGGCAGATGCACCGGCTCCCCCAGCACCAGGGCCAGGGCCAGGGTCACGATGCCCACCACCGCCAGCTGGCACACACCCAGGCCCAGGGGGTCCACCCGGGGATCCCGGACGGCCTTCTCCGTGATCAGCAGGTCCACGGCGTAGCACAGGGGGGTGATGAGGCAGATCAGGTCCCCGGAGGCGGGCCGCAGCTCCCCGTTCAGGGTCAGCAGGGCCATGCCCACCGTGCACACCACCAGCGCAACCCCCAGCTTCCAGCCGGGACGCTGCCGGAAGAACAGAAAGCCCAGCAGCGGGGCGAAGATCACCTGCAGGGCGCAGATGAACGCGGCGTTTGACAGGGAGGTGCGGGTGATGCCGTAGTTATAGGCCACATAGGTCCCCGCCAGGGCCAGGCCCACGATGAGGCTGTACCATAGGGTGGTGCGGTTGATGTGGACCACGTGCTTCCAGAAAATCAGCCCCAGAACCACAAAGGCCACGATGAAGCGAAAGGCATTGAGGGTCATGGGAGGCAGGTCGTCCAGACAGATATCCGTCAGATAATAGCTGGCGCCCCAGAAAAAAGTGGTCATCACCAGCAGCAGGTCCGCGCGGCGTTGTTTGTTCATCTTGGCATTCTCCTGTCGAAAAATCTTCACTAATATTTCATTATACCACAGATCATCCGGCAAGAAAACAGTTATTTTCCCTTTTCAGGCTATTTCCACAGCCCCACATAGCCCTGGTCATGGAGCTGCTTGACGAACAGCAGCGCCACAGGCAGCAGGATCATGCCCGCCACGCCGAAGGCCCGGAAGCCGGCGTACATAGCCGCCAGTGCCGCCAGGGGGGGAAGGCCCGCCTGGGCGGCCATGACCTTGGGCTCCAGAAAGCTGCGCACAGCGGAGATCACCGCATACAGCGCCGCAAGAGCCACCGCCCGGGGGGCCTGCCCCAGCAGCAGGCACGCCGCTGCCCAGGGCAGCAGCACCGTCCCCGTGCCGAACACCGGCAGGGCGTCCACCAGCGCAGTAACGGCGGCCAGCAGCAGGGCATACCGCTGGCCCATCAGCAGGAACCCCGCCAGCAGCTCGCAGAAGGTGACTCCCAGCAAAATCGCCTGGGCCCGGCACCATTTCCCCAGGGTGGACAGGAGATTCGCCTTGACACCCCTGGCCCTGTCCAGCCGTGTCCCCAGCTGGCGGCGGAAGAAGGCCATGATCCGGGGATAGCTGCCGGTGGTGAAAAACACCGCCAGGGCCGTGGTGCCGCAGAACAGGAACACCCCGGGCAAAGCCGCCGCCAGGGCCCCCGCCGCTGCAATACACGCCCCGCTGGCCCGCTCCGCCAGCACCGCCGCCTGGGTCCCCAGCAGGGTGGGGATCTCCTCCAGCCAGCCCCGCAATCCCTGGGGGCAGGCGGCACAGAAGTCGTCCAGTCGCTGCCGCAGGGCGGCGGTCATTCCCGGCAGCCCTGCCAGCAGGGTGGGCAGGCGCGTCAGCAGCTCCGCCGCCTGGCGGATCAGCTGCCACACGATGACGGCCGCCAGCGCCAGAATGGCCGCCGTAACGGCGATGGTCACCACTGCCGCCGTGAATCCCCGCTTCAGGCCCATCCGCCGGCGGCACCAGGCAATGACAGGCTCCACCAGCGCCGCCAGGCCCAGGGCCAGCAGAAACGGCAGCAGCCACCGCAGCAGATACCGCACCCCCAGCCACAACAGCGCCGTCCACACGGCCCAATATGCAGTCCGCACCAAAAATGCACGCTGCTTTTCCTGCATTTTTGTAAGCTCCTTCCCATGAAAACAGTTGTATTTTGTCAAGCCACATGGTATGATAAAGGCTAAATGAAACGGCGGAGACACGCTTCCGCCGGAAACATCAGCGGAGGTTACGGCCATGAGCAATCAGAAATATTACATCGTATCGGCAGAAGCCCTGCCGGAGGTATTCATAAAGGTGGCGGAGGCACGCCGGATGCTCCAGGTGGGCGAGGCGGCTACCGTGGGCGAGGCAGCCCGGATGGTGGGCATCAGCCGCAGCGCGTTTTACAAGTACAAGGACGCGGTGCAGCCCTTCCAGGACATGAAGGCCGGCCACATCATCACGTTTTACGCCCTGCTGAAGGATAACCCCGGCGTGCTGTCCAACTTCCTGTCTATTTTTGCCAATTCCGGCGCAAATATACTCACCATCAACCAGACCATCCCCACCAACGGCTGCGCCGGCGTCACCATTTCCGCCGAGACCAGCGAAATGGTGGAGGATCTGGAGGCCATGATGGCCCGCGTTTCCGGGGCCGAGGGTGTGCTGAAATTTGAGGTCCAGGCCGCCTGACCATAATATATGCAGGCAGTATCAGCAAAAAGAGGGTCCCGCCGGATGGCGGGACCCTCTTTTTGCCTATTTTGCTGACGAATGGATCTGCATTCTTCAATTGAACCGGTTCATAGCCCGGTCGATGCCGTCGGAAATCAGGACCTTGGCCGCCTCGCCGGCCCGGTCCAGGGCCTCCATCAGGGCCCTCTGATCCTCCCCCATGGGCTTGCCGATGACCCAGTCCACCATGTCATAGTCCGCCTGCTGAGGAGAGCCTACCCCCACCTTGATCCGGGGGAATCGGTCGGTGCCCAGATGCTGGATGATGTTCTTCAGCCCGTTGTGCCCTCCGGCGCTGCCCCCGGCCCGGATGCGCAGCTTTCCGGCCGGCAGGGACACGTCGTCGCTGATGACCAGCACATGGTCCGCCGGGATCTTGTAAAACCGCGCTGCCTCGCCCACAGACTCGCCGGACAGATTCATATACGTCTGGGGCTTCATCACCAGCACCTGCTGATCCCCCACCTTCCACTGAGCCGTCCAGGCCCGGAAGCGCAGCTTGTTAAAGCGGAAGCCCTCCCGGTCCGCCAGGCCGTCCAGGGCCAGAAAACCCATGTTGTGCCGGGTGCTGGCATACTTGGCCCCGGGATTCCCCAGGCCCACCAGCAGCCAGCTCACCCCGCCGCCGCTGCGATGAAAAAACATAGCGTCACATCCTTTGTCGCCGGAAAGCTCCGGTGCAAAAATATAGTCGGGCGCAAAAGCGCCCGACTATTATAGCACAGCTTTTCTCAGTTGAACAGCTTGGAGATGGAAATTTCCTGATAAATGCGCTCAATGGCCTCGCCGAACATGGGAGCAACGGACAGATACTTGATCTTGCTGCACCCGGCGCCCTGGGTCTCGGGAATGGTATTCAGCAGAGCCAGCTCCGTGATGCTGCTGTTCTCCAGCCGCTCCAGAGCGGGGCCGGACAGCACGCCGTGGCTGGCGCAGGCATACACGCTCTTGGCGCCACCCACCTCCACGATGGCCTTGGCGGCGTTGCACAGGGAGCCGGCAGTATCCACCATGTCGTCGAACAGGATGCAGTCTTTTCCGGCCACGTCGCCGATAACGTTCATGACCTCGCACTGGTTGGCCTTCTGGCGGCGCTTATCCACGATGGCAAGGCTCATATGCAGCTTCTGGGCAAAGGTGCGGGCCCGGGCCACGGAGCCCACATCGGGAGAAACCACCACCATGTCCTCGGCGCGCTCACCGAACTTCTTGGCGTAGTAATCTACAAACACGGGGTTACCCAGCAGATTGTCCACAGGGATATCAAAGAAGCCCTGGATCTGGCTGGCGTGCAGGTCCATGGTCAGCACGCGGTCCGCGCCTGCGGCCACGATCATGTTGGCCACCAGCTTGGCGGAGATGGGGTCGCGGCTCTTGGCCTTACGGTCCTGACGGGCATAGCCGAAATAGGGAATCACGGCGGTGATGCGGCCGGCGGAGGCGCGGCGGCAGGCGTCGATCATGATCAGCAGCTCCATGAGGCTGTCATTGACCGGCTTGCAGGTGGAGTTGATGAGGAACACGTCGCTGCCGCGGACAGTCTCATACAGGGAGACGGACACTTCGCCGTCGGCGAAGGTCTTGACCTCGGACTCGCCCAGCTTGGTGCCGATGACCTGGCAGATCTCCTTTGCCAGGGCGGGGTTGGAGTTACCGGTGAACACCTTGATGTCCTTGCCATGAGAAATCATTTTCTACACACTCGCTTTCTATCTTACTCAAAAAAATCTCTCTTGGTATTGATGTATTTGAGACGGCTGGCGCCGATACTCACTGGTTCTTTTTCCACAGGGCCCGCAGCCGGTCGGCCCAGCCCTCCTTGTTGGTCTGCCGGGCCCGGGCAATGGCCAGGGCTCCGTCGGGCACGTTGTCGGTAACGGTGGACCCGGCGGCGGTATAGGCCCGGTCCCCCACGGTGACGGGCGCGATGAGGTTGGTATTGCAGCCCAGGAATGCATCGTCGCCGATGGTGCAGCGGAACTTCTTATGCCCGTCATAGTTGGTGGTAACGGTGCCGCAGCCGAAGTTTACCCGCCGGCCCACATCGCTGTCGCCCACATAGGTCAGATGGCTGATCTTGGTGCCGTCGCCGATGACGGAGTTCTTCACCTCCACAAAGTCCCCCACCCGGCAGTGGTCGCCGATACGGCAGTTGGGCCGGACATAGGTGAAGGGCCCCACGGTGGTGTGGCTGCCGATGGTGCTCTCATTGACCTGCGAGGCATTGACGGTGGTGTCCTTTCCCACGATGCAGTCCCGCACCATGGCGTTGGGGCCGATCTCGCAGCCCGCAGCGATGGCGGTGTGTCCCCGCAGGATGGTGCCCGGCAGCAGGGTCACGCCGGGAGCCACGGAGCAGCGAGGGTCCACATAGGTGTTGACGGGGTCCACCACGGTGACGCCGTTGGACGCCATGCGGCGCATCAGCAGCTCACGGGCAGCGGGCATGGCGGCGTTCAGCTCCGCCGCCGAAGAAAAGGCTCGGAACGCAGGAGCCTGCTCCCGGGGCTGCCACAGGGCGCGGACGCCCACGGCTTCCGCCGGGCAGTCGGTCAGGGACGTACCCTCCCGCAGCCTAGAGCGCAGCACCGCCGCATCGGCGGCGTATACGTTCCGGTCCTCCGGTCCGTATACCGGTACCACAGGCCCGGGAACTACCATCACGTCCTCCTCGGCGGCAGAAAGCGCCGCCGGGACATCGTCGAAAAATTCTGCGTCGAAGCCCTGGAGCGCCTCCCTGGCCTCCTCCCGCCAGTTTTCCCGGCAGACAATAAAATACCGCTGCACACCGCAGCACATCAATTCCTGCGCCATCCAGGTCAGCACCGGACAAAACAGGACAGGCTCCAGCATCAGCGGTTGATCCTCGGGGGCCAAAGCGCCCTTCAGGTCGAAAATCGCAATTTTACAGTTCATGGGAACCATCCCCCCTTTCTATAGTTAATTCCATTATATCATGCTCTGCGTGAAAATCCAGTATTTTTGCGTTTTTTTCTGGCAATAATTTTCCAGTGCCGCAAAAAACAAGAAAACCCTTACAATTCACCTGTATATTTTTGTACTTTTAAGAAAAAATACCCAGAATTAACAATTTCCAGTTGCATTCTTTAGGGAATTGCATTACAATAGGCTGGTCATGTCAGGCAGGTGCCGAAGGGAGCGACGGAAAGATGGTGCATATTGTTCTGGTTGAGCCGGAAATCCCCCAGAACTGCGGGAATATTGCCCGCACCTGTGCGGCCACCGGCTGCGATCTGCATCTGATCCGCCCGTTGGGCTTCGACATCTCTGACCGGGCGGTGAAGCGCGCCGGCCTGGATTACTGGCACCTGGTCCGGGTATTCGACTATGAGAGCCTGGACGATTTCTTCCGGAAGCACCCGGAGGCGGCGGACGACCTGTGGCTGGCCACCACCAAGGCCCCCCAGGATTACTGTCAGGCCCGGTTCCGGGAGGGCTGCTGGCTGTTCTTCGGCAAGGAGACGGCGGGTCTGCCGGAAGCATTCCGCACGGCCCACTATGATCGCTGCATCCGCCTGCCCATGGTGTCCCCGGCCCGGAGCCTGAATCTCAGCAACTCCGTGGCGGTGCTGACCTATGAGGCGCTGCGGCAGCAGGAGTTCCCGGGGTTGATGCGCTGCGGGGAAATGGCAAAGTGAGTATAAATTGAGTATTATTTTCATAAAGGAGCGTACCGATATGAATTACAATAAGAAAACCATCATGGACGTGGACGTGGCAGGCAAGAAGATCCTGCTGCGCTGCGATTTCAACGTGCCCCAGGATAAGGAGACCCACGCCATCACCAGCGACAAGCGCATTGTGGCCAGTCTTCCCACCATCCGGTATCTGCTGGAGCGGGGCGCGGCGGTCATTGCCTGCTCTCACCTTGGCAAGCCCAAGGGGCAGTGGAAGGACAGTCTGACGCTGCGGCCTGTGGCGGAGCGGCTGAGCCAGCTGCTGGGCCAGGAGGTCATTTTTGCCAAGGACATCGTGGGCAAGGACGCCAAGGCCAAGGCGGCGGCCCTGCAGGGCGGCCAGATCATGCTGCTGGAGAATCTGCGCTTTGACCCCCGCGAGGAGAAGAACGACCCCGAGTTTGCCCGGGAGCTTGCCTCTATGGCAGAGCTGTATGTTTCCGATGCCTTCGGCACCGTGCACCGGGCCCACGCCTCCACCGCCGGTGTGGCGGCCTTCCTGCCTGCCGTGTCCGGCCTGCTGGTGGCCCGGGAGCTGGAGATCATGGGCGGTGCTCTGGAAAACCCCAAGCGTCCCTTCGTGGCCGTGCTGGGCGGGGCCAAGGTGTCCGACAAGATCGGCGTCATCAACAACCTGCTGGAAAAGGCCGACACCATCATCATCGGCGGCGGCATGGCCTATACGTTTGCCCGGGCCCAGGGCGGCTCCATCGGCAAGAGCCTGTGCGAGCCGGATAAGCTGGACTATGCCCTGGAGATGCTCCGGAAGGCCAAGGACCGGGGCGTGCAGCTGCTTCTGCCCACCGATACCGTGGCCGCGGCGGAGTTTTCCGCCGACGCCGACAGTCTTGTGGTGCCCACCGACGCCATCCCCGACGATATGGAGGGCCTGGACATCGGGCCGGAGACCATCCGCACCTTCTGCGCCGCCGTCCGGGGCGCGGGCACCGTTGTGTGGAACGGCCCCATGGGCGTGTTCGAATTTGAAAAGTTTGCCGCCGGTACCCGGGCTATGGCCCAGGCCCTGGCCGACAGCGGTGCCGTGACCATCGTGGGCGGCGGCGACAGCGCGGCGGCGGTGGAGCAGATGGGCTTTGCCGACAGGATCACCCACATCTCCACCGGCGGCGGCGCGTCCCTGGAGTTTCTGGAGGGCATCGAGCTGCCGGGCGTGGCCTGCCTGCTGGATAAGTAACGCCAGGGGAGGAACCCCTTCCTCCCTTCGAGAATATATTATTAGGTAAGAGGAGTAACAAGCATCATGAATCGCAGATATCGCAAGACCATTATCGCCGGCAACTGGAAAATGAACATGACCGCCAGCGACACCAAAAAATTTGCCGAGGACATCAAGGCTATCATGCCCCGCGCCAAGTGGTGCGACGTGGTGGTATGCGTCCCCTTTGTCAACATTCCCACCGCTCTGAAGGCCTTCAAGGACCTGCGCATTTCCGTGGGCGCTCAGAACCTGTTCTATGAAAAGTCCGGGGCCTACACCGGCGAGGTGTCCGCCGATATGCTGAAGGACCTGGGCGTCAAGTACGTCATCATCGGCCATTCCGAGCGCCGCCAGTATTTCGGCGAAACGGATTTCACCGTCAACAAGAAGGTTCTGGCCGCTCTGGAGGCCGGGCTGCACCCCATCATCTGCGTGGGCGAGAGCCTGGAGCAGCGGGAGCTGGGCATCACCATGGAGCTCATCGCCCTGCAGGTGAAGTCCGCCCTGGCCGGCGTCCCCGCCGAGAAGCTGCGCAAGTGCGTCATCGCCTATGAGCCCATCTGGGCCATTGGCACCGGCAAGACCGCCACCGCCGAGCAGGCCGCCGAGGTCTGTACCTCGATCCGCACCACCGTGCGCCATCTGTACGGCGCCCGCATCGCCCGCTCCATCACCATTCAGTACGGCGGCTCCATGAAGCCCGGCAACGCCGCCGAGCTGCTGGCCCAGCCCGATATCGACGGCGGCCTCATCGGCGGTGCGGCCCTGAAGCCCGCCGACTTTGTGGAGATCATCAACGCCGCCAACCAGGACTAAGCGAAACGACAGGAGGTTCCGCAATGAACAAGGCGCCTACTACCCTGATCATCATGGACGGCTTCGGCCTGACGGACCCCGGCCCTGGCAATGCCGTCAGCCTGGCCCAAACGCCCCAGCTGGACCGGCTGTTTGCCGAATATGCCCATACCACCCTGTCCGCCAGCGGCCTGGACGTGGGTCTGCCCGCCGGGCAGATGGGCAACAGCGAGGTGGGCCACACCAACATCGGCGGCGGCCGGGTGGTGTTCCAGGACCTGCCCCGCATCTCCCGCGCCATCGACGATGGCAGCTTCTTTGAAAACGCCGCCTACAACAAGGCCATGGACGACTGCCTGGAAAAGGGCTCCAGCCTGCACCTGTACGGACTGCTGTCCGACGGCGGCGTCCACTCCCACATCCAGCACCTGTACGCCCTGCTGCAGATGGCCAAAAACAAGGGCCTGACCCGGGTGTATGTCCACGCGTTTCTGGACGGGCGGGACGTGTCTCCCACCAGCGGCAAGGGTTTCGTGGCCGATTGCCAGGAAAAGTGCCGGGCCCTGGGCGTGGGAAAAATTGCCACCGTCATGGGCCGGTATTACGCCATGGACCGGGACAACCGCTGGGAGCGGGTGCAGCTGGCCTACGACGCCATGGTCTATGGCGAGGGCATCCAGAATCCCGACCCGGTGGACGCCGTGGCCCAGTCCTATGAAAACGACGTCACCGACGAGTTTATGGAGCCGGTGGTCTGCGACCCGGACGGCACCATTTCCGACAACGACAGCATCATCTTCTTCAACTTCCGCCCCGACCGGGCCCGGGAAATCACCCGTGCCATCGTGGACCCGGAGTTTGACGGCTTCCAGCGGGAGTTCTTCCCCACCACCTACGTCTGCAACACCGAGTACGATGCCTCCATGCCCAACGTGCTGGTGGCCTGGCCCCGTATCCCCGTGAAAAATGGCCTGGGCGAATACCTCAGCGCCATGGGCATGACCCAGCTGCGCATCGCCGAAACGGAGAAGTACGCCCATGTCACCTTCTTCTTCAATGGCGGCGTGGAAAAACAGTACCCCGGCGAGGACCGGGTGCTGGTGCCCTCCCCCAAGGTGGCCACCTACGATCTCCAGCCCGAGATGAGCGCCTATGAGGTGTGCGACAAGTGCATCGAGCGCATCAACTCCGGCGCGTATGACGTGATCATCCTGAACTTCGCCAACTGCGACATGGTGGGCCACACCGGCGTTCTCCAGGCGGCTGTCAAGGCCGTGGAGACGGTGGACACCTGCGTGGGCCGTGTGGTGGAGGCCACCCTGAAAATGGGCGGCATCGCCATGGTCACGGCGGACCACGGCAACGCCGAGGTCATGCTCCAGCCCGACGGCAGCCCCATGACCGCCCACACCACCAACCTGGTGCCCTTCATCCTGTGCGGCGCAGGCAACGAGCTGCGCCCCGGCCGCCTGGCGGATATCGCCCCCACCATCCTGGATGTGATGGGCCTGGCCACTCCCCAGGAAATGGACGGCAAGACCCTGATCGTCAAATAAACAAGCGGCAATCCACACAGCAAAACCCCCGGCCACCGGCCGGGGGTTTTCTGCTTGTCAAAAAATTCCCTTTTCTGATACGGTCACTCGCCGGACAGCGAGGCAAACAGCGCCTTCAGGGTGTCCTCGGAATAGACAAAGGCGGAAATGCCGACGCGTGGGTTGCTCTGCATGTCGCCCGCTGCCGCCAGGCTCTCCGCCAGCAGCTTATCCGTCCCCTTCACATTGTCGCTCAGCTCCGCCATCAGCCCGCGGTCCCGCAGCTGAGCGGCCGGCTGCCCCAGTGTCGCGGAGCCTGGATTATTCATCAGCTCCTCATAAGTCATCAGGCCGAAGCGGTCCACAAAGTAGCGGCTGCCGTCATCTGCGTTCGCCACGTACATCATGGTGATGAAGGAGCAAACATTCACATAGGCGCCCGGATATTGTATAAATGATTCGCCCCAGTCTGTCTGAGTTTGATCCAGAAACAGCAGCAGCTGGTTGCCATAGGTATATAGCGGGTAGTCCTCATAAGTTGACGTGGATGCACCGGACTGCATCAGTGTAAAATGGGCGGGGATATCACCCTTGTAGCATTCTAACGCATCGGCTTCGTAATAGGTATAGGGGAACCCCTCCGTCTTTTCCCCCAGCCAGTTCCCTACCTGGACCAATGCCACAACGTCAGCCTCCTCAAAGGCCTCCGTCAGAGAATACGACCTGGAAAAGCAGGCATTCCCAGTACCTTCCCCGATACGGACAGGAGGACGCACCACGCCGCCGCAAGCGGTCAGCAGCAGGAGCATGCCCGCCAGCAGCAAAACAAAGATCCTACGTTTCATGGATGTTCTCCTTTCTAATATTTTCACTTATATTATCGCAGATAATCCTCTGGTAGTCAACTGTTATATATTTTTTTACGTTTTTTCTGCCGCCCAGCGTCTCTCCCCGCTCGCCTTCCACCCCGCAGAACAGCAGCTTTCCTATATAGCCCCCTGTTTTTCTTATTTAATAGGGCATTTATAAGAAACATTTCCCATATATACCCTATTTCCATTGTTTTACCAGTGTGCTATGATATTCCCGAGGTGAGAAACGATGAAAAACAGACTCTGGACACGGAATTTTACCCTGCTGATCGCCGCCAGCGGACTGGGCGCCGTAGGCGGCATCGCCGGCGGCTTTGCCATGTCGTTTTTGGTGTTCGACGAGACCGGCAGCACCCTGGCCTCGGCGCTGGTGCTGGCGACGGAGCTGATCCCGGGCTTTCTGCTGCCCCTGTTCATTGCCCCGTGGATGGACCGGATGCCCCGCAAGCCCTTCCTGGTAGGCGGCGACATGCTCAACGGCGTCATGTATCTGCTGCTGGGGGCGTATCTTCTGCGGGGCACGTTCTCCTATGTGGGCTACCTGGCCTTTTCCCTGGTGCTGGCATCCCTCAGAGCCTTTGACGAGCTGGCGTACAACAGCATTTTCCCCATGCTGCTGCCGGAGGGGGCGGAGCAGAAGGGCTACGCCGTGGCCTCCACCCTGTACCCCGTTCTGCGGGTGATGATGCTGCCCCTGTCGGCGGTGCTGCTGGACGCCGTGGGAGCGGCATGGCTGCTGGTGGGACAAGGAGTCCTGTCCCTGATGGCGGCGGCGGTGGAAAGCGGCATCCGTATTCACGAGGAGCGCCGCCCGCCGGAGGAGAACTCCTCCCTCCGTGCCTGGTGGGCCGATGTGAAGGAGGCCGCCCGGTACCTGCGGCAGGAGAAGGGCCTTATGAACATCTATGGCTACATGGCCGTCACCAACGGCGTGGCCAGCGGATATTCCCCCATTCTGGTGGCGTTCTTCCGGACGTTTCCCGGCATGACGGCGGCCATGTACTCTCTGTTCTCCGTGGCGGAATTCCTGGGCCGCACAGTGGGCGGCTTTGTGCAGTACCGGATGGAGATCCCGGAAAAGAAGCGGTACGGCTTCGCCTTCCTGGTGTACATGGTGTACGAGGCCACGGACATGCTGCTGCTTTGGCTGCCGTATCCCCTGATGCTGGCCAGCCGGGGCCTGTGCGGATTTTTGGGGACCAACAGCGCCACCATGCGCCAGGCGGCGGTGCAGCGGTATATTCCGGAAAGGCTCCGGGCCCGGGTCAACGCCTTTGAATCCATGCTGTATACCGGCGCGGCCGCCGTGCTGTCCCTGGTCATCGGGGCGCTGGGGGAGGTGCTGGACTACCGCCTGTGCGTCACCCTGTGCGGCGGGTTCTCTATGGTCGTGTGCCTGGCCACCATCTGGCGGGGCCGCCGCTATGTCCGGGCCGTATATGAGCAGAGCGGTGCATAAAAAGGAAGGGACCTGTGTGGTCCCTTCCTTTTTATGCACCAATGTCCGCCCGGTCCCCCGGGCCGAAATCTCCCATCAGCAAAAGGCATATTTCATGCGCTTCCTCCTTAATACGCGTGCTTTTCCAGGTCCTGTGCGCCCTTCCAGGCGGGAATCACCCGCACCACGGACCGGGCCTCATTGTCCCGGCTGCTCTCGGGAACGTCCCGGGGCTGTCCCAGGGTCAGCGCAGCCAGCAGCAGCCCGCACAGGGCCAGCCCCGCCGCCACGAACCAATGCGTTCTCTTTTTCATAAGCTCCTCCTTGTATTCTATCCCAGGCTGTCCAGCAGAAACACCGATCCCATGTGGACCAGCGCCAGCTCCGGCGCCTGGATATACATCGTCTCCATCTGCCGGGGCGTCAGCCGGTACACCCCCCGGTGGTCCGGGGCAATGCCCTGCCGCGCCAGAGCCGCCGCCGTCCGGCGGCACAGGCCCGCGTCCTCCACCACGGGGACGCTCTCTTCCGGCAGCTGCCGGTAACGCATTTCCGTCTCCTTGCGGGTCTCCTCCTCAAATACGTCGGTGCCCTTGGTGCCCAAGGTGAAAACCAGGGTCTGGTCCTCGCTGCTCAACAGCTCAGGGTACTCCCGGTAAAATGACGGCGGCTCAGGGACCGCCTGGGGCAGCGCCAGGGTCGCCCCCGCCGCCAGCAGCAGGCACGCGGCCAGTCCTGCCGCCGCCCGGGGCCACTGCACCTGCCGCCGGGGCCGGATCCGCTCCATGACCCCCGCAGCGAAATCCGCCGGAGGGTTGATGCCGGTATCCGCCAGCACCCGGTCCGCCGCCAGAGCACCCTCATAATATGCCCGGCACTGGGGGCATCCGGCCAGATGCTCCATGACCTCTTTCGCCTCCGGGCCGTCCAGCCGGCCGTCCGCCAGCGCGTCCACCCGGTCCAGATCACACGTCATTCTCCCGCCCCCTTTCTATCCTGTATGACGTCCGGTTCCCCCAAAAGGTTCCCCTCCGCCAGAATGGTTCGCAGCTGCCGCTTGGCCCGGCTGAGCCGGGACTTCACCGTCCCCTCCTCCAGACTCAGGGCCGCCCCGATCTCCTGATAGGACAGGCCCTGCATCTGCCGCAGCAGCAGCACCTCCCGGTGCTCCGGGGTCAGCCGGTCCAGGGCCTGCTGCACCGCCCGGTGCAGCTCCCGCCGCTCCAGCTCCTCCTGGGGGGTATGGGGATCCGCCGGTTCCCCGGCGTTTTCCAGGGGCACCGCCGCCGGCCGGCGCTTTTCCCTCCGCAAATGATCCACGGCGGCGTTGGCCGTCAGCTTATACAGCCACGAGGAAAACCGGCACTGGCCCCGAAAGCGGGGCAGCCCTCGCCACGCCGCCAAAAACGCCTCCTGGGCCACCTCCTGGGCGTCCTCCGCCCGGCCGCCGCACATGCGCAGCGCCAGCCGGTACACCGGCGCCTCATACGTCCGCACCAGCTCCTCAAAGGCGGACGCGTCCCCGCCACGGGCCTGCGCCACGCACTGTTCCTCCACCACGGTCCACGCCCCCCTTCCCTTATCAGACGGTGAGAGAGCCCAAAAGGTTCCCCCGCCGGCTGAAATTTTTACGTCAGGTCCCGGCGGATGCCCTCCGTTACCCGATAGACGTCCTCCAGCGTGTTCATGCGCACGATCTGCTCCTTGTAATATCCGGCATGGGGCACGCCCTTGAGGTACCAGGCGTACTGCTTCCGGGCCTCCAGAATGGCGATATGCTCGCCCTTGTCCCGGGCCGCCAGCTCAATCTGCCGCACGGCGGTGTCACACCGCTGGCTCAGGGGCGGCAGCGGCGGGATAGGCTCCCCGGCCAGCGCCGCCCGGGCCTGCTGAAACAGCCACGGATTTCCCAGACAGCCCCGGCCGATCATCGCGGCGTCTGCCCCGGTAAAGTGCAGGATACGCACCGCATCCTCCGGGGTAAACACGTCTCCGTTGGCGATGACCGGGATAGACACCGCCGCCTTTACCTGGCGGATGGTGACCCAGTCCGCCTGTCCGGCGTACATCTGGGCCCGGGTGCGGCCGTGGACCGCCACGGCGGACACCCCCGCCTGCTCCAGCATCCGGGCCAGCTCCACAGCGTTGACGCTTCCCTTGTCCCAGCCCCGGCGCATTTTCACCGTTACCGGCACCGGTGAGGCCTTCACCACCGCCTCGGCGATGCGGGCCGCCTTCTCCGGGTCCCGCATCAGCGCACTGCCATCGCCGTTGGACACGATCTTGCCCACGGGGCAGCCCATGTTGATGTCGATCAGGTCCGCGCCGGACAGCTCCGCCGCGATGCACGCCGCCTCGGCCATGCACCCGGGGTCACTGCCGAAGATCTGAGCGCTGGCCGGGTGCTCCCCGTCGGACAGCTTCAGAAGTCCCCGGCTCTTTTTGTCCTGATAGCACAGGGCCTTGGCGCTGACCATTTCCGTTACGGTAAGGCCCGCCCCCAGCTCCCGGCAGATCAGCCGGAATGCCAGGTCCGTTACCCCGGCCATAGGGGCCAGCACCAGCTGCGAGGGGATATTCACCGTTCCGATCCGCATGCCGTTTCCTCCTCCAATGGGTATTTTTCGGCCATTATATCACAGTTCCCGGCAAAAGCCAACCCCATCCGCCAGCTGCCCGGCACATCTTTCTCTCCGTCGCATATGTGCCCAACGGTTAGAGTGCGCTAACTGTCGGTCTTTTAAAAAAACGCATTCTGCGGTTTTTTAAAAGACTCAGAAGCATTCTCTGCCGGCTCCGTGCGTCCGAATGATCAGCACCCGGGCCATTCTTTCGGGCATATGGCAGCAAAGCTTCCTTTCGATGTCAGGCTTTCGCCGCCAGCTTTTTCACCAGTTGTCCGTCCGGTACAGCATATATTGTCTGATAGGTGGTGTACACCACCATGCCTGGCCGAGACCCGGCGGGCTTTTTCACATAGCGCACCGGGGTATAGTCCACCGGCACCTTTCCGGCCTCCCGGCCCTGGGAATAGTATGCCGCCAGGCACGCCGCCTCATACAGGCTGGTCTCGTCCGGCTCCTGGCCCCCGGTGCACAGGATCACATGGGAGCCGTGGATTTTCTGGGTATGGAGCCAGATGTCCCGGCGGTCGGCGTCCTTGGCGGTGAGGCGGTCGTTCTGCCGGTTGCTGCGTCCCACCAGGATTCTCAGTCCGGCGGAGGAGGTAAACTGCCTGGGCTTGGAGGCCCGCTGGAACCCCGGCTGCTTTTTGCCCCGGTTTTTCAGATAGCCGCCGCTCTCCAGCTCGGCGCGGATGTCGTTGAAATCCTGCTCCGCCTCCGCCTGGGACAGCTCCTGCACCACGCTCTCCAGGTACGTCAGCTCCTCCCGGCCTTTTTCCAGCTGCTCCGTCAGCACCCTCTCGGCGGTTTTCGCCTTGGCGTACTGCTTGAAGTACCGGGCGGCGTTCTCCTGGGGCCCCAGGCGCACATCCAGCGGGATGTTGATCGGCGGACAGCCGTCCTCATAGTAGTTTTCCGCCGTCAGGCAGCTCATGCCCCGCTCCATGCGGTAGAGGTTGGCGGTGATGAGCTCGCCGGATATCCGGAGCCTTTCCCGGTCCCGGGTGGCGGCCAGCTCCTTCTCCTGGGCCGCCAGCTTCCGGCGCACCCGGTCCCGGGCGGCGGAGGCGGACTTCATCAGGTCCTGACCCTTCTGCCGGACCCGGTCCGCCTGGTCCCGGCCCTCATAAAATTCGTCCAACAGGCTGCCGAAGCTGTCGAAGCTCTCCTGCTCCACGGCAGCGCCGTACTGGGTGATGGGGCAATAGGTGAAATCCGCCGGCCGGCCGGCCCGTCGCAGCAGGGTGGGCGTAAAATCCCCCCGGGTGATTTTGTCCCGCCAAAGAACGAAGCTGTCCCACAATTTCCCGCCCCTGTCCCGGGACAGGCCGGCGTCCACAGACCCATATGCGGCACAAACCAGCTCCCGGGCCATCAGCGGCGGCAGGGCCGTGAAGGTGTCCAGCAGCCAGCCGTCCAGCGGCGCGCCCTCCGGCAGGGCGGAGAGCAGCTCCAAAAACTCCTCCCGGCTCACCTCCAGGGGCGAGCGCTTTTCCTGACGGGGCGGCAGGTGATAGAACAGACCCGGCAGCACCTGCCGCTGCTGGGACATCTCGAAATCCACCCGCCGCAGGCAGTCGGTGATCCGGCCCTGGTGATCCACCAGGATCAGGTTGGCGTGCCGGGGCATGGCCTCCAGAATCAGACGCCACTGGCGCTGCTCCCCCAGCTCGTCGGCGGCCTGGATGGTCAGTGTCACCACCCGCTCCAGGGGCTCCTGAACAACGGACAAAATGCGCCCTCCCGCCAGGTGCTTGCGCAGCAGCATACAGAACATCGGCGGCTGGGAGGGATTGTCCCGCAGCTGCTCCGTCAGGTGCAGCCGGGGCTGGGTGGCTCCGGCGCACAGCAGCAGCCGCCGCCCGCCCCGCAGCAGCAGCACCACCTGATCCCGGGCAGGCTGCTGAATCTTCTCTATGCGGGTGTTTTCCGCCTGGGCGGCGGTCTCCCGGACCACGGCACTCAGGCAAATGGCGTCCAGCGGCATATTACTCCCCCTCCATCATCCGGCAGAACAGCTGGTTGACCCGGTCCCGCCGCCCCTGGAGATACAGATAGCCCAGCAGAGCCTCCAGGGCCGTGGCCTGCTGATACTGGGCCCGGCTGGCATGGGCCGGGATGGAATGGACGTTGGCGTTGCGGCCCCGGCGGAACACGTCCTGCTCCTCCTGGGTCAGCAGGGGGAGAATTATCTCCGCCAGCTCCGCCTGCCGGGGGGCGCACACCAGGGCCACCGCGGCCCGGTGCAGGCCCTTTCCTGTGGCCTTGCCCCCGGCGCACAGCCAGGTGCGCACCAGCAGCTCATACACCGCGTCGCCTATATGGGCCAGGCCGATGGAGCTGATGCTGCGGATCTGTTCCGGCGGCAGCTGCACGGCAAAATAATCAGTCATGGTATTTGCTCCTTAATGGTTTCGTTACGCAATATCAGCCCTTGGCGGCCAGCCAGTTGCGACCGGTGTGGGCCTCCGCCAGCAGGGGCACCGACAGCTCTGCCACCCCCTGCATCTCCTGCTGCAGAAGCTGCTCCACCCGAGACGCCTCCGCCTCCGGGCACTCCACGATCAGCTCATCGTGAACCTGCATGATGAGCCGGGCCTCCAGGCCCTCCGCCGCCAGGCGGCGGTGGACCCGCACCATGGCCAGCTTGATGATGTCCGCCGCCGTACCCTGGATGGGCATGTTCAGGGCCACCCGTTCGCCGAAGGACCGCATGTTGAAATTGGAGCTTTTCAGCTCCGGCAGGGCCCGGCGGCGGTGCCACAGGGTCTCCACATAGCCCCGCTCCCGGGCCTGGGACACCACCTGCTCCATATACTGTCTCACGCCGGTATAGGTGGCAAAATACCGTTCCATATACTCCTTGGCCTCCGCCACGGTGACGCCGATGTCCTGGGACAGGGAGAAGGCGGAGATGCCGTAGACAATGCCGAAGTTCACGGCCTTGGCCCGGGAGCGCATCTGATGGGTCACCTGGTCCTGGGGCACATGGAACACCCGGGCGGCGGTGACGGTGTGGAAGTCCTCCCCGGACAGGAACGCCTGCTGCATGGCCTCGTCCCCAGAGATGTGGGCCAGCAGCCGCAGCTCGATCTGGGAATAGTCCGCATCCACCAGCACATGGCCCGGGGCCGCCACGAACATCTCCCGCATTTTGCTGCCCAGGTCCGTGCGGGTGGGGATATTCTGAAGATTCGGCTCCGTGGAGGACAGGCGGCCGGTGGCCGTTACCGTCATCTGGAAGCTGGTGCGGATGCGGCCGTCGGGGTCGATGACCTTCAGAAGCCCGTCGGCATAGGTGCTTTTCAGCTTGGCATACTGCCGGTAGGTCAGCACGTCCGCCACCAGCGGCTGATCCTTCAGCTTCTCCAGCACGTCCGCATTGGTGGACCAGCCGGTTTTCGTCTTTTTCCCGTGGGGCAGGCCCAGATCCTCAAACAGCACCTTTCCCAGCTGCTTGGGGGAATTGATGTTGAATTGCTGTCCGGCGGCGGCGTAAATGCGCTCCTCCAGCTGGCGGATGGTGTCGGACAGGTCCGCACCGAACCGGGCCAGGGCCCCGCCGTCCACCAGAAAGCCGCTGCGCTCCATATCCGCCAGCACCCGGCACAGGGGCAGCTCCACATCGAAGTACAGCTTTTCCATGCCCTGCTCCCGGAGCCGGGGCAAAAGCACACCATACAGGGCCTCTATCGCTGCGCCATAGCTGTGCAGCGACGCCCAGGCGGCAGCCCGGTCTCCCAGAGGGGAGAAGGCGTCCGGCTCCAGATGGGCGGGCTTTTCCAGCTCCTGGTTGAAATACGACACAAACAGCCGGGGCAGGTCATAGCCCCCCGCCGTGGCATCCAGCAGGTACGCCGCCAGGGCCGTATCAAACACGAAGCCCTCCGCCGGGAGGCCGCCGTCCAGCAGCGTCCGCATCAGATCCTTCACGTTGTGAGAAATTTTCCGGATGTCCCCGGAAAGCAGCGCCCCCAGCAGGGCGTTCCAGTTCCCCTGATAGCCCCCGGACCACAGCTCCGCCGTCTGTGCCGTGCTCTCGCCGGTATCCCAATGGACAGAGATGGCCGTCAGGTCTGCTGCGGCGTACAGGGCCACGTGATCGGCCCTGCGCCACTCCTCCAGCAGAGTCCGGGCCTGCTCCTCCGTTTCCACGGGGACCACCGTGGTGGTGTACTCGGGCTTCTCTGCCGTCTCCTGGTGGGGCCGCAGGTGATATCTGTCAATGAGCTTCTGAAATTCCAGCCGCAGGAACAGGTCGTAAAGCTCCGGCCGGAAGGGCCTGCGCAGGTTCTCCGCCGGGTCGAAGGTCAGGGGCGCATCGGTGACGATGGTGGCCAGCCAATAGCTGTGCCGGGCGGACTCCTCCCCCTCCGTCAGCTTGCGGATGACGTTGGGCTTGGCGTCGATATCCGGCAGACGGCGGTACAGTGCGTCTATGTCGCCGTACTGCTGCACCAGGGCCATGGCGGTCTTTTCCCCCACCCCCGGCACACCGGGAATGTTGTCCGACGTGTCCCCCATCAGGGCCTTCAGGTCGATCATATGAATGGGATCGAAGCCGTACTGCTCCCGGAAGGTCTCCGGGGTCATGTCCTTTGTGGTGGTCTGGCCCATGCGGGTGGATACCAGCTTCACCCTGGTCCGGTCCGTGACCAGCTGCAGGCTGTCCTTGTCGCCGGTGACAATGACGCAGTCCCACCCCGCCGCCTGGCATTTGCGGCTGATGGTGCCGATGAGGTCGTCGGCCTCGTACCCGGCCAGCTCATAGCAAGGCACGGACATGGCCGCCAGCACCTGCTTCATCACCGGCAGCTGCATGGCCAGCTCCGGCGGCATGGGCTTGCGCTGGGCCTTGTAGTCCGCGTCCGCCTGGTGGCGGAAGGTTGGCTCCCGGCGGTCAAAGGTGACGCACAGGGCCTCCGGCTCCTCCTCGTCCAGCAGCCGCTGGAGGGTGGTGATAAAGCCGTATACCGCATGGGTATACAGGCCCTCCCGGGTGGACAGGGGGCGGATGCCGTAATAGGCGCGGTTCAATATACTGTTGCCGTCCAGGACCATGAGCTTCATGGAAGGGACCTCCTAATTCGTTTGATCCGTTTTATTATACCTCTTTTTATTCTTTTGTACAAGGAGCAGAAAGAGGCGGCAGCTTGTCAAAAAATTCTTTTTGACAAGCTGGGAATTTGTGAGGCCCCGTGATACAATAAAAGAAAAAATTTTGGAAAATTTTTTTCGGGGGACGCAATAAAACCGCCCTGCCGTGCATTATCCATATGACAGGAGACAAATGAGATGCTGCACAGGATAGACAACACAACTTCATCCCTCCCCGCGGAGGAGGCGCAGGAGCTTCGACGGCTGCTTTCGGGAGTGGCTGCCGGGAACCGCGACGATCTGGCCCAGCTATACCGCCGCACCCGAACGGCGGTGTACGGTCTGGCTCTGTCCTATCTCCGCAATGCCCACGATGCCCAGGACCTGACCCAGGATGTGTATGTGCACATCTGGGACACGGCGGACCGGTACCGTCCCACAGGCTCTCCCATCGGGTGGGTGCTGGCGGTATGCCGGAATCTGTGCCTGATGCACCTGCGGCGGGCAGACCGCCAGGTGACCATGGAGGACCGGGAATGGTATGCCATCCCCGACGACGGCCCGGGGCTGGACGCCCAGGAGCGGCTGCTTTTGCAGGATGCCCTGGCCATTCTGGGAGATGAGGAGCGTCGTATCGTTCTGCTGCACACAGCGGGCCTGAAGCACCGGGAGACCGGAGAAGCGCTGGGGCTGCCGCTGGCCACCGTCCTGTCAAAATATCACAGAGCATTGAAAAAGATGCGAGCTTACATGGAAGGAGATGACGCCCGATGACCAACGATCTGATGGAACGCAGGCTTTCCGCCGCGCTGGACAAGACCGCGCCGGACGACGTGGCTGGCGTGCTCTCCCGCTGTACAGAGCGGAAAGGAACGGTAGTCCCTATGAAAAAGAAAAATCAACGTATGAAGAAATGGATGCAGGCCATGGCGGCGTGCCTGGCGGTGCTGCTGCTGGGCGGAGGCGTGCTGGTGCAGCAGGCCCACGCCGTAACGTCTGTGGTGTCCCTGGACGTGAACCCCAGCATCGAGCTGCGGGTGAACAGCCGGGAAAAGGTGGTGTCCTGCCAGGCCCTCAACGACGAGGCCGCCGCCGTGCTGGCGGATATGGACGGAGGCCGGGACCTGAAGGGCGTCAAGGCGGATGTGGCCGTCAACGCCATTGTGGGCAGCCTGGTGCGGTGCGGATATCTGGACACGCTGTCCTCCGCCATTCTCATTTCCGTGGAGGATAAGGACCAGGCCCGGGCTCAGCGCCTTCAGCAGGAGCTGACCAGTGTTGCGGGCGGCGCTTTGGGCGACTCCCAGGCCGCTGTCCTGAGCCAGACGGTGCAGCAGGACAAGGACCTGGAAAAGCTGGCCAAGGCCAACCACATTTCCACCGGCAAGGCCGCCCTGATCCGGCAGGCCATGGCCCTCAACAGCAGCCTGACCTTCGAGGGGCTGGCAAAGCTGTCCGTGGAGGAGCTGCGGGACCTGATCGAGGCCGGGGCCCCGGGGATGCCCATCGGCATGACGGCGGCTCTGGAGGCGGCAGCCAACTATGCGGGTCTGACCACGGCGGATGTTGCCGACGCGGATGTGGACCCGGAGCTGGACGAGACACCCGCCCACTATGAGGTGGAGCTGGAGGTCCCCGGTCACGGCGAGCTGGAATACCGGGTGGACGCCTACACCGGCCAGGTGCTCAGCGGCCCGGCCAACGTGAAGCTCTCCACTCCCGCGAACCAATCCGGTGACATTGGCATGGAGGCCGCCAAGAGCGCCGCGCTGAAGCACGCGGGCCTGTCCTCCGCCACGTTTACCAAGGCGGAGCGGGACTATGACGACGGCCGCTGGGAGTACGAGCTGGAGTTCCACACCGACACCGCCGCCTATGAGGTCACGGTGGACGCCATCAGCGGCTCTGTGCTGGATTACGAGAAGGAGAACCTCCGCAGCAGCAGTACCTCCGACATTGGCGCCCAGGCCGCCAAGAGTGCCGCCTTGCGGCACGCGGGCCTGTCCGAAGGCCAGGTGCAGGAGCTTCAGGTGGAATGGGACAACGAGAATGGCCGCGCCGTGTACGAGGTGGAGTTCAAGTCCGGCGGAATGGAATATGAATACGTCATCGACGCTGCCACCGGCTCCGTGCTGGAGCATCAGGCAGAGCAGGACGATTGACCGCAAAAAAGCGAGGGCTGCCGCCCTCGCTTTTTGCATCGGCGGGCGGCAATCTCCGCGCCCGTTTTGTTCTTACGGATAGCAGTGCTCCCGCAGGGCAGCCTCCAGCTTTTCCAGGGCGCGTTTTTCAATGCGCGATACATAGCTGCGGCTGATGCTATAGGCAGCAGCCACCTGGCGCTGGGTCTGGGGCAGGTGGCCGTCCAGGCCGTAGCGGCGGCGGATGACATCCGCCTCCCGGGGTGTCAGCCGCTCCGCAACCAACCGTCGGATGAGCTGTTGGTCCTCCCGGCCCTCCAGGTCCTCCTGCATGGTGTCGTCGGCCCCCACCACGTCCTGCAGGTACAGGGCGTTGCCCGCCTTATCCGTCTCGATGGCCTCTGACAGCGACACCTCCCCCTGCAGCTTCCGCTGAGCCCGGAAGTACATGAGAATCTCATTTTCAATACATCTTGACGCATAAGTTGCCAGGCGGATCTTTTTATCGGGCCGAAAGGTGTTCACCGCCTTGATCAGGCCGATGGTGCCGATGGAGATCAGGTCCTCCTGATTGCTGGCCTGGGTATAATACTTTTTGATGATGTGCGCCACCAGGCGGAGATTGTGCTCCACCAAGCGGTTGCGGGCGGACAGATCGCCCTGGGCCCACTGCTCCAAGCACTCCCGCTCCTCCTGCCGGGACAGGGGGCGGGGAAAGGAGCCGGGATTACCGGACAAATGCAGGGTCAAAAACAGGCTGTTGGACAGCAGCAGCAATGCCGCCGATAACATAGGTCATCCCTCCTTCACGGCAATCCTATGCCCGGAGGGGATGGTCCTATGTAACAAGAGGAATCGTCAAAAACAGCGCTGAAAGGCGGACGGCCTTGCGGTCGTCCGCCTTAAGCGCACATAGGTATAAACGATTACAGGTTTTCCGGTCATTTTCTTGGCCGGCGCGGCTTACTCCCCGCCGCTTTCGTCTTTGGGGGCGGCAGGCTCATCGTCCAGAGGCTCCGCCTGTGCGGACTCCGGGGCGTCGTCCCGGGACCCCGCCGCTTCGGTTTCTGCCGGGGCCTCAGCCGCCGCAGCGGCAGCAGCCTCCCGGGCAGCCACCTGGTTCACATACAGGTCCTCAGGCCGGTGGGGGTGGAGCTTGATGTTGTAAAACAGCACCGCCAGAGCGGCGATCATCAGCACCAGGCTCAGCACCTGGGACACCCGGATGGGCTGGCCGGCGATGGTCCAGTTGAACAGATACAGGCTGTCGGTGCGCAGACCCTCGATCCAGAAGCGGCCCACGCCGTACCACAGGAAGTAGAAGCAGGTGTTCTCACCGTCGAACCGCCTGGCCTTGGATATCACAAAAACGATCAGCAGCAGGCCGATGAGGTTCCACAGGCTCTCGTACAGGAAGGTGGGATGTACCTCCACCAGCTCCCCGGCAGTGGTGGTCAGCTGCATGCGCCAGGGCATGGTGGTTTCCGCGCCAAAGGCCTCGCGGTTCAGGAAATTGCCCCAGCGGCCGATGGCCTGGCCGATGAGCAGCCCCATGACCACCAGGTCCATCATGGCCCCCAGCTTGATATGGCGGCTGCGGCACAGGATAATGGCCACGATGACCACAGCGATGACGCCGCCGTAGATGGCCAGGCCGCCGTCCCAGATGGCGATGGCCTTGGACCAGCTGAACCGGTCCTCGTGGTCCTTGAACTGGCTGAGATAGAACAGAACGTAATAGATCCGCGCGCCGATGATGCCGCAGGGAATGCCCCACAGCAGCCCGTCGATCAGGTCATCCTCGCGGATGCCGTATTTCGTGCGCTGGCGCATGCACCACCACAGGGCCACCAGCATGCCCAGGGCGATGAGGATGCCGTACCAGTAGATGCCGTTGCCGATGTTGATGGCCTTGGAGCTGAGGGTAATGGTCCAGTCGCCAAAAAGCCCCGGAAAGCGGATGGGGCTGTCGGTCATGATCTTCATAGTGTCACTCCTTGCTCAGAAACTGGCACCTATTATACCGCAGACGGCGCAGAATGAAAAGCCTTTTTTTCCGGGCAGCGCCTGCACGCGTACCCCCCTTACCCCTCGATGATCTCCACCACTTCGCCGATATACATACGGTGGACGGGCTCGTCCTTATAAAAGGCGTCCCGGACCTCCTGGGGGATCTGCTCCAGGTCCAGGTCCTGGCAATAGATTTTGCGGCAGACCAGGGTAGTCTCCGCCTGACGGAAGGTGATGCCCCGGGGCAGGAGCTCCGGGGTCAGACCCGCCGCCGCCACCTTGTCGCCGTCCCGGCCGGAGGTGCTGCCCAGCAGGGACAGGGCCCTGCGCTGCTCCTCCGGGTAAAAGCTGACGGTGAAGTAGTCGCTCTCCTCCATAAATGCAAAGGTATAGCGGTTCTTTTTCACATACACTGTGGCCACCGGGCGTTCCCACAGGGTGCCCAGGCCGCCCCAGCTGATGGTCATGGTGTTGTAATGCTCCGGGGTCCCCGCCGTGACCAGGGCCCACTGCTTGTCGAATTTGGTAAATACGTCCGCTTCCAGGTGCATCATACCAGCACGCTCCTTCATTATAAAGTAAGGCCATTGTATCACACCCCGCCCCCCGGGGCAAGACGGAGATTTCCGGCAGGCGCAGAAAAGGGCGGACACAGAGCCCACGCCCCCACAGGCCCTCTCAGTCACCTTCGGTGACAGCTCTCCCAGGGGGAGAGCCAAGTCCGTAGGGCCCGCTGCCCTCAGCGGGCCGCGTTATCAGGGGGTAATTCTTGCGGTGTCATTGCGAGGAGCGAAGCGACGTGGCAATCCGTTCCTTATGCGTTCGACAGGCCCAGGGAAAACGGATTCCCACGTCGGCCCGATGGGTCTCCTCGGAATGACATATCAAGAAGATTATCGGTAGCTGACGGTGGGGAAATCGCCGAAGCGCCGCCAGCGGCGGAAGAAGCAAGGCGATTTCGAGGAAGTGCCCCGGCTGGCGGGCATGACAATGCCTGCCTGTCGGCTGGCACGACGGTGGGCAGACATGGACCCCGCCCCACGGGTGTTCTATCAATAGGCGCTTCGTAGGGGCCGACGTCCCCGGCGGCCCGCAGGAAAAAGGGCGGACGCCGGCGCCCGCCCCGATCTTTATCCGAACAAAAGGATGCACCACCAGATGGCGCCGATGACAGATACCACCAGCCCCAGCAGGAGCATGATGCCCCGGGCCAGGTCCGTGGCCTGGAGCTTTTCCGAGTTGTGATAGAAAAAGCCCAGCAGAAATTTGTCCAGGGCGATGGCGGGCTTCAGCAGCAGGGGGAGCACCAGGCCCAGCAGCAGGAACAGCCCCGCCGTGAGAAATTCCCCGGGCCGCCCGGCAATGCGGGTCTGGTGATTGCCCAGGGCCATGCTGTACAGCGCGTTATCGGTCAGGCCCGGGCTGAACCCGGCCTTCTCCTGCACCAGGGTGCTGATGGACCAGCTGTCACCCGCTGTCATGAACGTTCCGGTGGCGGTGTTGTAGGTAACGTTGCGGACCACACCGTCCATGGCCATTTCCGCCGCCCGATAGGAGCCGTTTTCCGCCAGGGACAGGGTAAACTCCGCCGTCTGCCCCGCGGGGGACTGAATGCGCAGGCGGTTGTCCTCCGTCACCTCCACCGTGGAGCAGCCCGGGCGGGTATAGGTCCTGCCTTGTTCCCCGGCGGCCATGCGGTAAAAGCCGCCGTAGTTCCACACGCCGGGGCGCAGGCCCCACACCAGGGCCGAGACCGCCAGGAGCACTGCGGCGGCCAGTTCGATTTTCCAGATGATGCTTTTCATGATGGATTCCCTCACCTTTCCAGCGAATTTCCGTCTGTTGCAGCTGTGGTTCTCTGTACAATTATGTTACTATATTTATGCACAATTGTCAACGAAAAAAAGTATTTTCGATATCGTGCGCACCATCCTTTATAACATTTTTACCGCCGTCAACGGGGCGACGCGGCCCGCTGAGGATAGCGGGCCCTACGGACGGCCCCCGGAAGCCCTTCCATTCCTGTAGGGCAGGGCCCATGTGCCCTGCCGCCATATTTTGGCGGCTCTGCACCCGCCTCCGGCGGCAGCGCGGCTCTTGTGTTTTCCCGGAGGCTGTGGTAGAATGTCAGAAAAAGACAAAGGAGATGAGTGCGTGACGGACTATCCCACTTCCCTGCTGCCGGACCGCGGCAGATGCACCGGCTGCGGCGCCTGCGCCAGCGGCTGCCCCAAGGGGGCCATCCATATGCTGCCGGACCGGGAGGGGTTCCTGTACCCCACCGTCACCGATGCCTGCATCCAATGCGGCCACTGTGCCCACATCTGCCCCGTTCTGAAGCAGCGGGAGCCCCGGCCGGAGCCGACAGTGTTCGCCGCCTGGAACCCGAATCCCGCCGTGCGCCAGACCTCCACCGCAGGCGGCGTATTTCCCCTGCTGGCGGAGTATATCCTGGACGAGGGCGGCGTGGTGTTCGGCGCGGCCCTGGACCAGGAGCTGCGGGTGCGGCACATCGCCGTAAAGGACAAGGCGGAGCTGCCCCGGCTCCAGGGGGCCAAGCCCGTGCAAAGCGACCTGGGCGACAGCTTCCGCCGGGTGCGCCACTATCTGGACCAGGGGCGGCGGGTGCTGTTTTCCGGCACCCCCTGTCAGGTGGACGGCCTGTATCACTTCTTAGGCGAGCATCCGGAGCGGCTGCTGACCTGCGACGTGGTGTGCAGCGGCGTGTCCTCCCCGGGGGTGTGGGGCCAGCTGGTGCGGTCTATGGCGTATATCAAGCGGCAGCCGCCGGTGGACGTGTGCTTCTGCGGCAAGCTGCCCGGGGAAAAGGACCGGCGATTCCGTGTCCGCTTCGCCGGAGGCGCCCAGTATGACGCCCCCTTCGGCAAGTCCGATTTCGGCCGGGGTCTGCGGCAGCGGCTGTTTCTGCGCCCGGCATGCCACCGGTGTCCCTATACCAGCACCGACCGCCCGGCGGACCTGACCCTGGGCATATACCGGGACCCGCCCAAGGACTTCCACCCGGAGGTACCCCGGTACAGCATTTCCCTGCTGCTGGTGAACAGCGCCAAGGGCGCCCACTATTTCGACACACTGCCCCTGAAGCGGGAAAAGCTGACCCTGGACCAGGCGGTAGCCTGCGCCGGGGCTCTGTCGGCTCCCCAGGAAGCCTCCGGCAGCCGGGAGGACTTTTTCGCGGCCTTCTGTCAGCAGCCCTTCCAGCAGGTGCGCAACCGGTTTCTGTCCGCCTCTCCCCTGCCCCAGCCCCTGGAGCGGCTGCGTCAGCTGCTGAAGCATCCCAAGGAGAAGTGATTTTATGGAAACACTGATGCACACCTGCTGCGCACCGTGCTCCGTGTCCTGCATCCGCCAGCTGCGGGGCGAGGGCATCGAGCCTGTCAGCTTCTGGTATAATCCCAATATCCACCCCTATCAGGAGTACAAGGCCCGGCGGGACACACTGATGGCCTATGCCCCCGCCATCGGCATGAAGCTCATCGTCCGGGAGGACTATGGCCTGCGGGACTTCTGCCGGGCGGTGTGCGGCGACATCGACCACCGGTGCGGCCACTGCTATCACATCCGCCTGTGGGAGACCGCCCGGTATGCGGCAGAGCACGGGTACGGCAGCTTCACCAGCACCCTGTTCGTCAGCCCCTACCAGAACCATGAGCTGCTGCGGCAGACGGCGGAGGAGGCGGCCGAAGCCTACGGCGTGGCGTTCCTGTACCGGGATTTCCGACCCGGGTTCCGGGCAGGCCAGCAGGAGGCCCGGGAGCGTGGCTTTTACATGCAGAAATACTGCGGGTGCGTGTTCAGCGAGGAGGACCGCTACCGCAAGCAGCTCGACCGGGATCTGAAGAATCCGGAAAAGATCATTGGATAACAGCAGCCCCGCCGGTCACCCGGCGGGGCTGCTGTTATTCATTTTACAGGTGAAGCAGCTCCTTGTAATAGGGCCACAGGCCGGTTTTCTCCGGGCAGAAGGGGGCCAGCTGGCACAGGTCCGTGCCGGGGAAGTCATTGCCCTCGATGATGGCCGGGCCGTCGGGGCCGATGGCCATATCCCAGCCCACATGGCCCACCTCCGGGATCTCCCGGGCGGCCTCACAGGCCATGGCCTTGGCCTCCTCGATCATGGGCAGCTGATAGCCCACCAGGGGGATGCCGGTGTCGGGGTGCCGGTCATAGACGTTGAAATAGTCGTCGGTGGCGGGAGAGCAGATCTTACCGGTGTCGATATCCACCCGGCAGAGGATGCCGCCCTGGCCGGAGTTGTCGCACACGCCGCCGCCCCGTCCCATTTTCAGGGTGATATAGGCGATGTGCACCTGGCCGTCCACCAGGTCGGTGCAGATGCGCATGGTGTTCACGGACTGGGGATGCAGCCGCGCCATATCGGGATGCTGGGCCTGGACATGCTCCAGCACCACCAGCTTCTTCTCCCGGATATAGTCCAGCATGGCCGCCGGGGATTCAAAATCCTTCACATACAGCTTTTCCACGCCGTTGCCGCAGGAGCCGTGGTTGATCTTGGCAAAAATGGCCTCCTGTCCCTCCAGGAACCCAGCCATCTGCTCCACCGTAGCGGTCTCGCCGTTGAGGGTGGGCCGGCGGAGGTACTTGGCGAAGCGGACGTTAAAGAGCAGCTTGTCGTCAAAATCGTCGTCGTGGGCCATATCATTCATGAGATTGCTGACCTTCTTGTTGCGCACCCGGGTGAGGTAGGTGTCCCGCTGGGCGCCGGTCATGTTGTAAAAGCCGAACATGGTGTAGTCATAGTACCCTGCGCCGTACCGCACGGCGCACCACAGCATATCAAAGAAGGTGCGCACGTTGTTCTGCCCGCACTTCTGGTGCACCACGTCGATCATGTGGTTCATTTTCTTGAAGCGGACGCCGGTGAGCACCCGGGCCACATATCCGATCATTGCCATGGTAAAAACCTCCCATTTCTCGTTTTGCACTATCATATCACGCAGGCGGCGAAAATCCAATGCATTTTCCTGATGTCTGCCAAAAGCAGAACTGTTTTCAGTATACCACGCCGGAGCGCACGGCGCAAGAACAGCGTCAGATGAAGTATTTCTCCCGGGAGTAGCGGTACGGCGTGTCGGGAACGGCGGCCCGGCCATAGATGTTGGCGGCAAAGACCAGGTCATGGATGGCAATGCCGTAATTATACACCAGGATGCGCTGGACATTGTCCGTGCGGCCGGGGGCCGCGCCGTTGAGCACATCGGTGACGTTGGTGGTGACCGGGGCAAAGTGGTCAAAGTATTTGAAGCCGCGGATCTGTTCCATTTCATCGGTGAACACCCGGTCGAAGAACAGGTCGCAGTTCTGGAACCCCATGGTACAGATGGGGATCACCGTGCAGCCCTCCTTGAAATACTCGTCGGTGACGAAGTTCTCCGTGACCTTGGTAATGGCGGAGATCACCAGGTCAGAGCCGCCGATGACCTCCTCATAGGTGTCGCACAGGACAAAATGCACGTTGGGGTCCTCCCGGAACAGGTCCATGATGCGCTGCTGGTGGTCGTGGTAGCGGATGAGCCTCAGCGTCACGTCCCGGCGGTCCCCCTCCGCCCGCAGAGAGGCGATAAACGCCCGGATGCAGACGGTCATGATGTTCCCCAGGCCGATGAGGCCCACCGTTTCAAAGTCCGGCCGGGTGAACAGCCGGGCGGAGTGGGCAGCGGAGATGCCGGTGCGGAGGGTGGTGATATACTCGCCGTCCATCAGGGCCTTGAGGATGCCGGTGTCGGACTCATAGAGCAGGATATCGCCCATCATGCTGGAGCGGTCCTCGCCCCGCTTGATGCTGTGGCGGCCGATCATCTTCACCATGGCGATGTTGCCCCGCTCATAAATGCAGGGCATGACATTGTAATAGTCGCCGTCCTGCTGGGCGATGTGGATTTTGGGGGGCAGGGTGTAGCCGGACTTTTCCCGCAGGGCCTCGTCCACCCAGCGGATGAGCTCGCTGTCCGGAGTCTCGGCTGCAATGGCCCGGACGGCTTCATGGCCGGGTAGTACAGCCCACCCTTCCCAAGATATGCGGCCCGACATGCGCAGATATTATAGCAGAGTATTTTGGAAATTTCAATGGTTTTGTAGTCGATCCGCACGCTCAAAGTGCAGAACTGCAATACATGTTGGGCAAGTGAATAAAATCATCGAATTGATTGACAAATATTTTGCATTTCTGTATAATTCAGTAGGAAATCGCTGCAAAAGGAGTACTTGACTATGAACTGCCACGGCGGCTGCGCCAGGAACGCGGGGCTGAAGCAGGCCATTGACCGGGTGCCGAAGCGGAAGGTCACCGACCCGAAAACAGGCCCCCGGCTCATGGGCGCTCCGGGCACGCCCGCCAGAAGGAGATGACACACGGAATATGGACCAGCATACCCATTCCCACCCGCACCCGCATGACCACGACCACCCCCATCCGCATACCCACAGCCATACCCAGACCAAGGCCGTTCTGAACCGTCTGTCCCGGGCCCAGGGGCACCTGGAGTCTGTGCGCAAAATGGTGGAGCGGGGCGAGGACTGCGCCGAGGTGCTGGTGCAGCTGGCGGCGGTGATCTCCGCCCTGAACAGCACCGGCCGGGTGATCCTCAAGGATCACATTGCCCACTGCATTGTGGACGCTGTGGAGTCCGGCGACAACGAGGCCGTGGAGTCCCTGAACCAGGCCATTGACCGGTTTATGCGGTAAAATTTGTGAACATTTTCCCAAAGCAATTGACATTTTTCAACATCGTGTCTATAATTTAGTATAGGATAGAGGATCGGCGGGGCCCCTGTCGCCTGGTGATGCAGGCGAGGTGCCGCCAGATCAAAAAGCAGCCGGAGGAGCTGGCGGAATATACCCAGCAGCTGACGTATGACATGGTCACCAAGGGCGCCGGCGCCGTGTGTCCCGAAAATCTCCGGCCGGTCATCGACTGGTACAACTCTGTGAAGTAAGGAGCGAGCTTATGGAAAAAGTAAAAAACGTCCTGCTGACCGGCGGCAAGGCCGCCCTGAACAGCGCCGTGGAGCTGGGCTGCAGCGTGGTGCAGCTGTTCACCCGCCTGGCCAATACCACCTGGGAGTTCGTGTGCGATAAGGTCCGCACCATGTCCCGGGAGCACCGCCGGATGCTGATGGTCATCGCCGCCGCTGCCACCGGCGTTCTGGCCGTTGGCTCTGTGGTCCTGTGGCTGGTGTGCCGGAAAAAGTAAATTTCCTATCGTATTTTATAACAGAGCGGGGGGACGCAGTGCGTCTCCCCGCTGCTGACAGAAAAGAGGAGTCAATTTATGGAAAAAAAGGCATTCAAGGCGGAGTCGCAGCGGCTGCTGGACCTGATGATCCACTCCATCTACACCCATAAGGAGATCTTCCTGCGGGAGATCATCTCCAACGCCTCCGACGCCATCGACAAGCTGTGTTATCTGTCCCTGACAGACGAGAACGTGGGGCTCAAGCGGGAGGATTTCGCCATCACCCTGTCCGTTGACAAGGAAAACCGCACCCTTACCGTCAGCGACAACGGCATCGGTATGGACGCAGACGAGCTGGAGAACAACCTGGGCGTTATCGCCTCCAGCGGCACCTACCAATTCCGCCAGGGGCTGGACAAGGAGGCCGAGGCCGACGTCATCGGCCAGTTCGGCGTGGGCTTCTACTCCGCCTTTATGGTGGCGGACCACATCACCGTTATCTCCCGGAAATACGGCCAGGAGCAGGCGTACCGCTGGGAGTCCGACGGCCTGGAGGGCTACACCATCGAGCCCTGCACCCGGGACGCCGTGGGCACCGACATCATCATGCACATCAAGCCCGACGGCGACGAGGAACCTGACGAATACGGTCAGTATCTCCAGGAATACGCCCTGCGCCGGCTGGTGAAGAAATACTCCGACTACATCCGCTTTCCCATTAAGATGATGATGCCCCACTCCCAGGTCAAGGAGGGCAGCCCCCAGGACAAGCCCGAATACGAGGAGGTCCTTGCGTGGGAGACCCTCAACAGCATGGTGCCCCTGTGGCAGCGGAAGAAGGCCGATGTCACCCGGGAGGAATACGACAAGTTCTATCAGGAGCGGTTCGGCGATCCCGCCGCGCCCCTAAGCGTTATCACCGTGTCCGCCGAGGGCGCCGTCACCTATAAGGCGCTGCTGTATATCCCCTCTCAGGCCCCCAGCCAGTACTACACCGAGGACTATAAGCCCGGCCTGCAGCTGTACGCCTCCGGCGTGATGATCATGGACAGCTGCGCCGACCTGCTGCCGGACTATTTCAACTTTGTCCGGGGTGTGGTGGAGTCCCCGGACCTGAGCCTGAACATCTCCCGGGAGCTGCTGCAGCACGACCGGCAGCTGAAGATCATCTCCGCCAACCTGGAAAAGAAGATCAAGGCCGAGCTGGAGCGGATGCTCCGGGACGATCGGGAGAAATACGAGACCTTCTACCGCAGCTTTGGCCGCCAGCTGAAGCTGTGCGCCCTGGACAACTACGGGGCCAGGAAGGAGCAGCTCCAGGATCTGCTGCTGTTCTACTCCTCCACGGAGAAGAAGCCCGTGACCCTGGCGGAGTACGTCTCCCGGATGCAGCCGGAGCAGAAGTTCATCTATTTCGCCTCCGGCGACACCGTGGACGCCATCGACCACATGCCCCAGACGGAGCTGCTGAAGGACCACAACATGGAGATCCTGTACTTCACCGACAAAGCCGACGAGTTTCTGCCGGACATGCTGCAAAAGTACCAGGACAAGCCCTTCCGCTCCGCCATTGACGGGGATCTGGAGCTGGGCGATGAGCAGAAGCCCGACGAGACCGACAGCCATCAGGAGAGCTTTGCCTTCCTGAAGGAGGCCCTGGGGGATAAGGTGGACCAGGTGAAGGCATCCACCAGGCTCAAGACCCACCCGGTGTGCCTGTCCAGCGGCCAGGGCATCACCTTCGAGATGGAGAAGTATTTCACCGCCGTGCAGCCGGAGCTGGGCATGAAGGCCAAGCGCATTCTGGAGATCAACGTGGATCATCCCGCCTTTGCCGCCTTCGAGACTGCCCGGATCACCGACCCGGACCAGGCGAAAAAATACGCCCAGATCCTCTACAACCAGGCCTGCCTGATCGCGGGTCTGCCCATTGAAAACCCGTCCGCGTACACGGATCTGATCTGCTCGCTGTGGAAGTGAGCCATCATAAGCAATACGGAGCTCTCCTGAAGGAGAGCTCCGTATTGCTCAGCTTGTCAAAATTCCTTTTTGACAAGCTGAGCAAGCATTTTCAAAACTTTCATAAAAGTTCTGAAAATGCGGTGATTGAAAACGAAAGACACCCCTGATGGGTTTCTTTCGTAACTATCTTCCTTTCCGAAGGCGGAGATGATCCCGCTTTTTTGACAGTCTCAAGCAATACGGAGCTCTCCGCCAGGAGAGCTCCGTATTGCTACGCATCGAAATGCGCCGGGACATCCTTCCATCCGGGGTGCCCTGTTGTTTTCTGTTAATCCAGCGCGTCGCGGCTTTCAAACACGTCGCGGATAGAGCCGTTCCGGTCGATCTCCGGCTCCGGAGCCGGGGCCTTGGCCATCTTCAGCTCCTGCCACTTGGCCTTGTCGATCAGCAGCTGCCGGGGCTTGGACCCCTCGAAGGGACCCACATAGCCCCGCTCCTCCATCTGATCCACCAGGCGGGCCGCCCGGGCATAGCCCAGCTTCAGCCGCCGCTGAAGCATGGACACGGAGGCCTGTCCCGTCTCCAGCACCACGTCCACGGCGGCGCTGAGCAGCTCGTCGTCGGGGCTCTCCCCGGCAGGCTCCGGCGCGCCGGCGGACTTGCCGCCGCCCTTTTCCTTCTCCTTCACCGCCTGCTCGATCTTGTCCATGACGTCCTGGGAATACTCCGCCTCGCCGCTCTGCTTCACATAGTCCACCACCCGCTCGATCTCCTCCGGGGTGATGAAGCAGCCCTGGACCCGGGTGGGCTTCCCGGCCCCCAGCGGGGCGTACAGCATGTCGCCCTTGCCCACCAGCTTCTCCGCGCCGGTGGTGTCCAGGATGATCCGGGACTCCAGGGACGAGGCCACAGCGAAGGCAATGCGGCTGGGGATATTGGCCTTCATCAGGCCGGTGATCACGTCGGAGGAGGGCCGCTGGGTGGCGATGACCAGGTGCATCCCGGCGGCGCGGCCCATCTGGGCCACCCGGCAGATGGATTCCTCCACCTCCTTGGCGGCCACCAGCATCAGGTCCGCCAGCTCGTCGATGACCACCACCACGGTGGGCATTTTCTTCAGCTCCTCATTGCGCTGGGCCAGGGCGTTGAACCCGGCCAGGTCCTTCACGCCGTTCTCCGAAAACAGCTTATAGCGCTTCATCATCTCATACACCGCCCACTGCAGGGCCCCGGCAGCCTTCTTGGGGTCCGTCACCACCGGGATCAGCAGGTGCGGGATGCCGTTGTACGGGGCCAGCTCCACCATTTTGGGGTCCACCATGATGAACCGGACCTCCTCCGGCGTGGACTTGTACAGCAGACTCACGATCAGCGAGTTGGTGCATACGGATTTACCGGAGCCGGTGGTACCGGCGATCAGCACATGGGGCAGCTTGGCAATATCCCCCACGATGGCGTTGCCGCCGATGTCCTTGCCCACGGCAAAGGCCACCCGGGACCGGTGCTCGGCAAAAGCCCGGGAGTCGATGACGTCCCGGATGCGCACCGCCGTCACCACCCGGTTGGGCACCTCGATGCCCACCACGGAGCTTTTGTTGGGGATGGGCGCAATGCGCACGCCGCCGCTGCCCAGGGCCAGGGCGATGTCATCGGCCAGGTTCGTCAGCTTGGACAGCTTCACACCCTGGTCCAGGGTAAACTCATACCGGGTGACGCTGGGTCCGTGGACCACGTCGCCGGGCTTGGCATCCACGCCGAAGCTGGTGATGGTCTGGGCCAGGCGGCGGGAGTTGTTCCGCAGCTCCGCCCCCACCTCGGTATAATTGTCGTCGGTATTCTGGTCCAGCAGCGTCACCGGGGGATACTGATACGCCTCCTCCGGCTCCGCCAGCTCCTCCTCGATGGCCTGTCCCACCTCCTGGGCATGCTGCTCCACCTCCTGGGCGGCAGCCTGCCCCCGGCGGGACTTCTTCTCCGGCACAGGCTCCGGCACAGGCTCCTGGGCCGGTGCCTGCACCGGCTCTGCCGCAGGCTCCTGCACCGTGGGCGGTTCCGTCTGCGGCGCAGGGGTCTGAGGCCGCAGCACCTGGTCCGGAGTCATCACGTCGTCGCCCTTGCGGGCAAAGAAGCCCTTTCCCTTCTTCCGGGGCAGCGGCTCCTCCGGCGGCTCCGACCGCCGGTCCGCCGTCTTTTCCCGGGGGGCAGGAGCGTCATCCAGAGGCACGTCCACCGACGGACGCTGCCGCCGGGGACGCTCCGTCCGCGCCGGGCGCTCCGGCTCCGGCTGGGGCTCGTAGGGGACCCGGTCCCTGGCCCGCTGCACCAGCTCCCGGGGCGATACCCGCAGAGCCGCCAACAACGCCGCCGCCAAAAGCAGCAGCAGCACAATGACGGACACCATCGTGCCCACCAGCCGCTTCATGCCTGCGGCCAGCCCTCCGGCCACCGCTCCGCCGCTTTTCAGCAGCAGCCCATCGGCCCACAGGCTCTTCATCATGGGGCCCAGGCCCGTAACGGTCTCCCCCTGATACAAAAACAAATGCAGGATCGCCCCCAGCAGCACCGGCGTCACCAGGGTGCAGACGGTCCGCAGCGCCACAGGCCGTCCCCGGTGGGCCAGCAGGTTCACCCCCGCCAGGGCCAGGGCCGGAGCCGCCAGCCAATAGCCATACCCCGTCAGCCCCTTCAGCAGATCCCCCAGCAGGTTCAGAACGATGGCGTCCGCCTGGAAATAGCTGACCACCACACACAGGGCCAGCAGCAGGCACACGCCGCCGCCCACCTCCCGCCGGATAGGCGGGCGGGGGTTTTTCTGCGGGCTGCGGCTGGTCTGGCGGCTCTGACCGCCGCCCTGCCGGGCCTTTCCAGTTGTTTTTTTCTTCTGTCCAGACGCCATAACGAATCCTTTCTCTTACTTGATCAGCTGCAGCACGATGGTCAGCAGACCCATGGCCCAGCAGTAATACGCAAACGCGCCGAATTTTCCCTTGTTGGCGATCCGCCGCAGCAGGCCGATGCACAGATACCCGGACACCGCCGCCGTCAGCACGCCCACCAGATACACCGGCACCTGGCCCCAGTCCACGCCTGCGGAAATGGCATCCTTCAGGCTGAGGATATTGGCCCCCAGCACCGCCGGAATGGACAGCAGGAAGGAAAACCGCACCGCGAACTTCCGCTCAAAGCCCACGAAGCACCCGGAGGTGATGGTCATGCCGGACCGGGAGATGCCCGGCACCGTGGCGATGGCCTGGCCAACACCCACGGCCACCGCGTCCAGCAGCGACGCCGTCCGCTCGTTCTTTCTCCCCTTCTTCACCCGGTCGCTGGCGAATAGCAGGAAGCCCGTCACCACCAGTGCCCCGCCGATGAACAGCATGTTGTTGGACAGCCCCAGCACCTTGTCCTTGATGGGCAGCACCGCGAACAGCGGCAGCGTGCCCAGAACGATCAGCAAAATCAGTCTCCGGGCCGGGGGCAGGGGCTTGGGGGTGGACCGGTGGGCCAGGTCCCCGATTCCCCGGAAGAACTCGGCGATCATGTCCTTGATGTCCTGCCAATAGGCCACGAACACCGCCCCCAGGGTGCCCAGATGCAGCAGCACGTCAAAGAATTCCGGCACCTCCGCGTCAATCTGCAGCAGATTCTGCGCGATGGCCAGATGTCCGGAGCTGGAAATGGGCAAAAACTCCGCCACGCCCTGGACCAGGCCCAGCAGGAAGGAAGAAAACACGTTCATAGGTCACATTCTCCTGTCTATTTAGATTACGTTTTGTTTATTTCTGTCGAATTATTGCAGCCTGTATTCATTTTGCAGGCACGGATACATTTGTACTATACCACACTCCGCGGAGAATTACCAGTCTAATTTGCGCCCCGGGCCTGGTTCCCGGAAATTTTCTTCCCCGTTGCCCGGGGCGGGACAACCTGCCGGGCAACGGCACTCCCCTGTCCCGGTACAGATGAAAGGAGTGGATAACCATGCGATTTCCCCGAATCTACGAGGAGGACGGCTGCTGCACGGCGGCGGAGTGCGACCTGTGCGGCGGCGAAATTTACCGGGGCCGGCGATACTACCGCATCAACGGTCAAACGGTGTGTCCGGACTGTCTGGCAGACTATGCCCGGGCGGTGTTCGCGGGCTTTGCCTGCGGAGAGGAGGCGACGGAATGGTAAGGCGGGACGACGTCCCCTGGACGGAGGTGCAGAAGCTCAACGCCCAGGGCTGGAGCTACCGGCAGCTGGCGGAAAAATTCGGCGTATCCTCCTCGGCCATCGGCCGCCGGGCGGTGCAGGAGTGCTGGCACGGCACCGATGCCCAGCGGGCCAACGCCCGGCTGCGGAATCTGGCCGCCGGCCTTCGCCGCCAGGCAGAGCAACGGCTGGCCGGTGAGCTGGACACCCGGGAGATCAAGGAGCTGACCGCCGTTCTGCGGGAGCTGATGAATCTTCAGCAGACCCTGGAGGGGCAGCAGCCCGGAGGCAGCCCCCTCCGGGTGGTGCTGGAGGAGGAAACGGAGGATTGGAGCGTATGACGGAGAAAATCCTCACCATCGGCCGCCCCAATCCCCGGCAGCGGGAGTTTCTGGCGTGCGAGAAAAAATATGTAGCCTTTGGCGGGGCCCGGGGCGGCGGCAAAAGCTGGGCCGTCCGCACCAAGGCCAAGCTCCTGGCCCTGCGGTATCCGGGTATCCGGCTGCTGCTGGTGCGCCGGACCTACCAGGAGCTGGAAGCCAATCACATCCGCTTTCTTCGCCGGGAGCTGGCCAATCTGGCGGAGTACCGGGCCACGGCAAGGCAGTTTGCGTTCCCCAACGGCAGCGTGCTGGACTTTGGCTACTGCGCCGCCGACGGCGACATGGACCGCTATCAGGGCGCGGAATACGACGTGATCTTCCTGGACGAGGCCACCCAGCTGAAGGAGGAGTGGATGCGGCAGTTCGCGGCCTGTCTCCGGGGCGTCAACGAATTTCCCAAGCGGCTGTACTACACCTGCAACCCCGGCGGGCCGGGACACGGCTATATCAAGCGTCTGTTCATCGACCGGCGCTTTCAGGCCGGAGAAAACCCGGAGGACTATGTATTCATCCCCGCCAAGGTCACGGACAACCGGGCTCTGCTGCGGGCCCAGCCGGACTATCTGCGGCAGCTGCAGGCCCTGCCCCGGCGGCTGCGGGACGCCTGGCTGGACGGCAAGTGGGACGTGTTCCAGGGGCAGGTATTCCAGGAGTTCACCAACGATCCGGCCCATTATCAGGACCGGCGGTTCACCCATGTCATCGCCCCCTTTGACATTCCCCGGGAGTGGCGGGTGTACCGCAGCTATGACTTCGGCTATGCCAAGCCCTTCTCCTGCGGCTGGTGGGCGGTGGACCACGACGGAGTCATTTACCGGATCCTGGAGCTGTACGGCTGCACCGGGGAGGCGGATGTAGGCGTGCGGTGGACGCCGGAGCGGCAGTTCGCGGAGATCCGCCGGATAGAGGACACCCATCCCTGGCTGAAGGGCCGGGAGATCCAGGGGGTGGCGGACCCGGCCATCTGGGATACCAGCCGGGGGGAAAGCATTTATGAGACGGCTCTGCGGCACCGGGTCTATTTCACCCGGGGCGACAACCGGCGTATCCCCGGATGGATGCAGCTGCACTACCGCATGAGCTTCGATGAACAGGGGTATCCCATGCTGTATGTGTTCTCCGGATGCCGGGCGTTTATCCGGACGATTCCGGAGCTGCTGTTCGACCAGACGGACGCAGAGGACGTGGACACCCGGCAGGAGGACCATGTGGCCGACGAGAGCCGGTACTTCTGCATGTCCCGGCCGATCCCGCCCCAAAAGCGGGACATGGCGCCTGTTTTGCGGGATGACCCGCTGAATATGCGGACGGGGACATGAGAAGGCCCGTGGACGGCAGCCAAAGCTGCCGCCCACGGGCTATTTTTGTGCAGTATCCAGCCCGGCAAGCGCTTCGCAGCGTTTGCCGCCCGCAGGCGGCAAATCAAATGAGATCATTTTTGCCCAGGGCGTGTACCCGGGCAAAAATACTTCTCAGTCTGCAAGTGTGGAATTTGTTCGCTTTCAGCGAACAAATTATGCGCGCGGCAGACTGCAAGCCTTTTGCCCAAAAGAGCTTTGCTCTTTTGGGCAAAAATAGCCAGCCCCCGGCGGAATCCGCCGGGGGCTGGCTCTATAGGGGGTGGGGCATCTCAGCTCGTGGGATGGAGATCATCCCAGGCTGTTTTTCCGTTTAGCGGGAGTGCTTCTTGCGGGGCAGAACCACAACAGCGGCAGCCAGCAGAGCAGCGGAAGCCATCACCAGGACCCACAGGGCGGTGTTGCTCTCGTCGCCAGTCTTGACACCGGGCTTGTAGTTGGGATCAGCGGCGCCGCAGACGGTGCACTTGCCATCCTTGTACTGATGGCCGGTGGCCTTGATGACCTCGCCCTTCTTCACAATCTCGCCGCAGATGGTGCAGACTTCGTCGCCGGTGTAGCCGTCCTCGGTGCAGGTGGGCTCCTTAGCACCCACCAGCTTGATCTTGTGACCCAGAGCGGGGATGACCTCGCCCTTCTTCACGGTGACGCCGCAGGTCTTGCAGACCTCATCGCCGGTGTAGCCGTCCTCGGTGCAGGTAGGCTCCTTGGCACCAACGATCTCGGTGTCGTGGCCGGTGGCGGGGATGACCTCGCCCTTGGTGATGACCTTGCCGCAGGCCTTGCAGACCACGTCGCCGGTGTAGCCATCCTCGGTGCAGGTGGCGGCCTTGGCGTTCACGGTCTCGGTCTCGGTGTGCAGGTCAGCAGTCAGAGTCTCGGCGTTGTTCACGGTCTGATCGTTGCGCTCGGTCTCGGTAACGGTGACGTTGATCTTGTCCAGAGCGGTGGGATCATTGACGGTGAAGGTCAGGGTGGCCACGGTGGAACCGGCGGTCACGCCGTTGAGGTCCACATAGCCCAGGGTGACCTTGCCGGAAGCATCCTTGTAGGAGCTGTACTGGGTGTTGAAGGCCACGTTGGTCAGGGTCAGGTTGGCGGCATCGTAATCCACGGTGAACAGGCCGTTGGTGGCAGCATCCTTGGCCAGGACGTTGACGGTGACGGTCTTCTCATCGGCGGACACGGTGACGTTGGAGGCGGTGGCGTTCTCAGCAGCGTCGCCCATGGGCAGGTTCACCACGGCAGCCACGGGGGCAGCGGCGTTCAGGGAGCCCTTGGCAGCCTGGGTCTCGGCGCCGTTGTAGCGCTGGATCTGAGCGGGGGTCATCTCCACAGCCTGAGCGGTGTGGACGGTGGTCTTGCTCATGGCAGCGTTCACGGCCTTGGCGGCGTCCTCATTGGCGTGGTACATGGTGCCCACCAGGGTGGCAGGCCACACGCCGTCGCCGAAGTTGCCGATGTCGGCAGCTTCCCACTTACCAGTGTCCTCATTCAGGAGGATGCGGTAGACATGGCTGGCGTCGCCGGTGAAGTTGGCCAGGTACAGAACCAGTTCCTGGCCCTCGACGGTGGCGTACAGGGAGTCATACAGGTCGCCGTCATCGGTGGGGTTGGCAGCGTAGCCAACGTTAGCCAGGTTGGACTCGATGATGCCGAAGGAGGCGCCCCAGGTGTCCTTGCCGGTCTTCTCATCCACCGTGGGATAAACATTCATGGTCCAGATGTTGCCGGCGTCATCCAGCGCCAGGAACAGCTCGGTGTCGGTATCCTTCACGCCGTCTTTATCGGTGTCGATCTTGTTGGCACCCAGAGAGGTAACGGCGGTGAAGTAGGAAGCGTCGGCAAAGAGCCACAGATACAGTCCGAGGTCGAAAGCGGACAGATCCAGGTTATCCACCGGCTTGGGAGACATGAAGTAGGTGGCGTACACGCTGGCCAGCATGGGCTTGGCCTCGGTGGAGTAAACCAGGCTGTACTCCATATCCCACATGGGGATTTCGCCCTCGAAGCCGGGATAGGTAGCCAGGGTCTTACCGGTATCCAGGTCCAGCTTGTGCAGGTCGAAGTTCTCGCCGTCCTCCACGTAGACAACCTTGTTGCGGGCATCGAAGGTGGTGGCGGAAACGGTCTTCAGGGATTCAAACGCAACGTACTTCTTCCAGGTGGTGTCGTGCTCCAGATCCCAGGTGAAGAACTGGGCATCGCCGTTGGTATCCATCAGCGCGCCCACCAGGGTGGTGTCCACGGTCTGGACGGTGACAACGCACTCGGCGGTGGCGGTGGGATCCTTGATGGAAGTGGCGGTGATGGTGGCAGTACCCTTGTTGACGCCGGTGACGATGCCGCGCTCGTTGACGGTGGCGACAGTCTCATCGGAGGACTTCCAGGTCACGCCATCGGGCTTCACGCCGAAGGGGCTGACCTCAGCGTTCAGAGCAGCAGTGCCGCCCTTGTACATCTTGATGGACTGCTTATCCAGAGTCACGGACACGGGGCCATTCAGCTCTTCCTTGTTGAGGTTGATCTTGTAGGTGGCGGCGTTGTTGGCGTAGTCGCAGACCTGAATGTACAGGTGATCCACGCCCTCGGCCTTGCTCAGATCCAGGGAGACGTCGGTGGCAGCGCCCTCGGCAGCACCCTCGGGGGAGCCGGCGGTGCCGTCCAGAATGGACATCTTGTCATAGTCGATCAGGAAGGCGGCCGCCACATAGCGGTTGTCCTGAGCGGTCAGGACCAGGCTGCGGGTGCCGGTCTCAACGTCTTCCTTGAAGTACACGTTGGACAGGACAGGCTCGGTCCGGTCGACATAAGCGGTGTAGGTCCGGCTGGCGCCATCGCCCAGGGCATCCCAGTTGGTGGTGGCATTGCCCTCGGCATCGTAGGTCACATAGTACTCGGGAGCCTCGGTGACCTTGACGGTGATCTTCTCACCCTCAGCAGCCTTGGTGGGGGCATTGTTGATACCGATGTAGCCCTGAGCATTGCGCCAGCTGCCGCCGTTGCTGTAGTAGTAAGCGCCAGCGGTGGGAGAACCGGACGCCTTATCATAGTAGACATTGCCGTTCTCGCCGGTGATGGTCACCCGGGCATCCGCAGAGTTGCGGATCAGGGAGAAGGTAGCACGGGCAAAGACGGTGGTGTCGGGGTTGATGGCGGCGCGGTTGGGATCATAGGTCTCATCCATGTAAGGATTGCCGCCGAAGTAGTACATGCCGGAATCGCCAGCGTACTGGACGGTCAGGGCCTGATACTTGGTGGCGTTCTTGTTGTAGGCGTACATGTAAGGCACACGGGACTCGGTCTTGGCCTCATGATACTCCAGATAGCTGCCGATATCAAACATGGAGGGATCGGTCCAGTTGCCGTAGTAGCCCAGGACGGGGATGGAGTGGCTGTCGCCCTTGACACCCTCGGCGGAGGCAACCTCGTCGGCGTACACATAACCCTCGACATAGGTGCCGGCGTTGTCGCTGGCCTTGTCATACTCGTCCAGACCCAGGACCTTGGCATTGACTTCCACATGGATGCTGCCGTTTGCGGGAATCTCCACGGTGCTCTTGTTCAGCTGCTGGAAGAACAGGTAGGCATCGTAGGTGTCGATGTTGCCGTCGTTGTCGAAGTCGGCGTTGTCCTTATTGGAGATGGAATCCAGGACGCCGGTGACATAGTCCAGGAGCGCCTGGCCGTCGGCCTTGGTGACCTTGCCGTCGCCGTTGAAGTCGCAGTTGGCAAGACCCTCAGGAGCGGTCATCTCCACCATCTGGCCGTCCACGGTCCAGGTGACGTTGGAGGTCAGGTCGGTGGTCCAGGTGTCCTCGAAGTTCACCACGGAGCCGTCCTCAAACTGATTGGCGAAGACATTCTGGGTGAAGAAATCGGCGCTGAGGTTGAAGGAAGTCGCAGCATCCTTCAGGTTGTAGATGGTGAAGCCGAAGTTATACTCGCCGGTGCGGGCGGGATCGTCGCCCAGCTCCACCTTGACCTTACCGTCGGCGGCGCCGGCGTTGGCGTTCTTATCCATCTTGATGTAGGTGCCGGCGGAAACGGCAGCGCCCACATTGGCAAGGCCGGCGCCCTGCTGCATAACGGAATAGTAGCCATACTTGCCCTCGCCGTAATCCTGATACATGGGGACAGCGGTGGACATCAGCAGGGACTGAGCCAGAGCACGGGCGGTGAGGCCGGTCTTCTCCGTCAGCTTGTTGGCGCGGATGTACTGGGCCACCACAGCGGCCATACCGGCAACCTGGGGAGAGGCCATGGAGGTACCGGACATATTCTGGTAGCCGCCGCCATTCTGCAGGGAGTAGATATTGCCGCCAGGAGCGGTGATCTCGGGCTTCAGCTCCAGGGAGCCGGGAACGCCCCAGGAGGAGAAGTCGCTCATGGTGTAGTAATCAGCGGTCTGAACGTTCACGCCGGGCTTGGCGCCCACGGTGATCTTGCCCACATAGTAGGTCACGCCGTTGGCTTCCTTCTTTTCGGCATTGGCCTTGATGATCTGGCCGTCAGACATCAGCAGGGAGACGTAAGGAGCAGTGCCGGTGTAGCCGTCGGTGGACATATTGATGGTGCCCGCCGCGTTGTTGACCACGATGGTGCCGATGGCACCGGCGGCAACGGCGTTGTTGCCCTTGGCGGCGAAGTTGATTTCACCGCGGTTGCACATGGCAATGGCGCCCTTGAGCTCATCGCCCGCAGCGGCGAAGTCCTCGGGATTGCCGACGGCATCCACATAGACGAAGCGCTGCTCACCGGCCAGAGCGGTCATGGGCTGGATGGGAGCCTCGGAGGTGTCGTTGTAGAACATCTTGGTGCCGGCGAACTCAATATAGTTGCCGGTGGAGCCAACGTTATCCACGGAGGCAATGCCCAGAGAGTTGGTGTAGGAGCCGGGGCTGCCGTTGGTGGCCCAGCTGACGCTCTCGGCGTAGGGATAGGCATAGGGGGTGTTCTCGAACCAGTGGCCGGAGTTACCGGCGGACATGGCAACCACCATACCGCTGTTGACAATGGCCTCCAGGATGGCCTGGTACTTGGCGTCGGACTGGCGGGAATAGCCGGGGTTGCCGCTGCCCAGAGACAGGTTGGCGGAATCGCAGCCCAGGATCATGGCGTCCTCGATGGCGGCCATGTAGTCGGAGTCGTAAGCGCCGCCGCCCTTACCGAAGACCTTCATGGTGTACACCTGGGCATCAGGGGCAACACCCTGGGTCAGGGCGGTATCCAGAGCGGGAGCGAAGGACCCGTCGGCCTGCTCAATGTAGCGGTTGCCGGCGGCAATACCGGTGACGTGGGAGCCGTGGTCACCCTGCTTGTCGTTGTCGTGGGTGACATCCAGATCGGCGTCAATGTAGTTGAAGCCGAAGGGGATCTTGGCGCTGACATACAGATCGGAGGCCTTCAGGTCGCCGTTCTTCTTGAGGGCATTCAGCTTCTCCAGCTTGTCAGCGTAATCCGCAGCGGTGACGGGGGTGATGCCCAGGCCCTTGACAGCGTAGCTGTAGGCAGCGCCGTTGAGGGAGGGGTGATCGGTGTCAGCGCCGGTATCGATGATGGCCACCTTGGAGCCTGCGCCGGTGTAACCGTCAGCCCAGGCAACGCTGGAGCCGATCATGGAGGAGGAGGTAGCCATGTTGGGGTCGGTGGTCTCCGACTCCTTGACCACGCAAGGCTCATACTGCGTCTCGATCAGGACGGAATCAACACCCTTGATCTTCTCGATCTTCTCGATCTGGCCATACTGAACGTTGGCGGAGATGATGTTGGTGGCCAGGGTCAGATTCCAAACCACATCCAGAGACTGGCCGTCCAGGGCCTTCTTGGAGATGGTCTTGGCCATCTTATCCTGCTTGGATTCCAGCTTGTCGCGATACTTCATCGCCTTTTTGCTGCCAGAGGCGATGTCGGACGCGGAAAAGCCCTTGTCCAAGGTGGAGGGGTCGCTCAGCACGATGGAGACGCGGACCACGTCCGTGTCGGCATACTGCTGCTGGGCTTCTTCCTCAACAGCCGCGTTTTCCTTGATGGGCAACTTGATGTTGTCCACCTTTTCCCAGGTGATACCGTTGTTCTCGCCCTTGGTCGCAACGGAGCTGCTGCTCATGGCCCAGGTGGGGGTCACGAGACTCAGCGTCAGTACGAGGGCAAGCATCACGGCCATCGCCCGTTTGAGGGTATGCGCGTGTTTCATATGCGTACTCTCTCTTTCTCCGGTTTATACCGGTAAAGTTGGGTACTGGATCGGTTCGGGCCGCCGTGATGCCCTATCAGCCGGCCTGTCCGATACAGCTATGGTTACTATACCATGTTTCCTTGTCCAACGCAATGAAAAAGTCGTGTAATTTGCCACAAAATTTATAGAAATTTCGACAAATACAAAAATCGGCACTTTGTCTGCGATATAGCGACACATTGTGACTTTTTACACAAATCAAGATTTATGTATAAACCAAGTTGGTCATTTTAACGCATCAGTGTATTAAGCGTTACCGTATTAAACCGTTAAAAACAGCGCAGTTCATCGTTCACGTTGCTTTTGCGTCACCATTCATCGTTCAATTCGACACAGTGTCTATTGCTGTCGGCAGAATTTTGCGCAACAATAATTTATTTGCATGTTTTAGCGAGTCCGGATTGTGAACTATTTTTGCACAAAATGCCGGAAGCCCGGGGACCCCTGAAGGGGTTCCCGGGCTTCCGGTGATGCCGTCTCTCTGTCAGAGACAGGCGTTTATTCAGCGGGTGTGCTTTCTGCGGGGCAGGACCACCACAGCGGCAGCCAGCAGAGCGGAGACGGTCAGCAGCATGACCCACAGGGTCACGGAGCTGGCATCACCGGTCTTGACGCCGGGCTGAGCAGGCTGATAGTTGGGATCCTTTTCGCCGCAGTCGGTGCACTTGCCATCCTTGTAGTGATGGCCGGTGGCCTTGACGACTTCACCCTTGGTAACGGTTTCGCCGCAGGTCTTGCAGACCTCATCGCCGGTATAGCCGTCCTGGGTGCAGGTAGCATCCTTGGCACCAACGATCTCGGTGTCGTGGCCGGTGGCGGGGATAACCTCGCCCTTCTTCACGGTGACGCCGCAGGTCTTGCAGACCTCGTCGCCGGTGTAGCCGTCCTGGGTGCAGGTAGCATCCTTGGCACCAACGATCTCGGTATCGTGACCGGTGGCGGGGATGACTTCACCCTTCTTCACGGTGACGCCGCAGGTCTTGCAGACCTCATCGCCGGTATAGCCGTCCTGGGTGCAGGTGGCGGGCTTGGCACCCACCAGCTCGGTGTCGTGGCCGATAGCGGGGATGACCTCGCCCTTCTTCACGGTCTCGCCGCAGGTCTTGCAGACCTCATCGCCGGTGTAGCCGTCCTCGGTGCAGGTGGCGGGCTTGGCGTTCTTCAGCTCGGGGTTGTGGCCGGCCTTCTCCAGAGCGGCCAGCAGGGTGGCGTAGTTATACACCAGCTCCTTCTGGGCATCGGTGAGGGCGTTGTACTCGGCCAGCAGCTGGCGCAGGTAAGCCTCGTCCTCGTTGGTCAGATTCTCGATGGGCTTAAGGGCCTCGATCTTCTTGATCAGCTCCAGCACCGCCATTTCATCGGCGTTGTTGGGGTCGGCATCAATATACAGATAACCGATGGCGGCGGGGCCGGTCTCGCCGGTGAGGCTGTAAGCCGTGACCCGGTAAGCATAGCTGCGGCCGAAGGGCAGCGTGGTGGTATCGGTATAGGTGCAGGCGGTGAGGCCTTCGGCCAGGGTCTCGAAGCCCTCGAAGGTCCAGGTATCCTGGGTATCATCCTGGAAGTGGGCAGCCACGCTGCGCTCCACCTTATAGACGATATCCTCGGCGTTGGACTGCTTGGCAGCGGTCCAGGTCAGCAGGGCGTTGCGGACGCCGGTCTCCGTGACGGTGAGGTCCGTGGGCGTGAAGTAGCTCTCGTCCATGATGTTGACGCTGCCCTTTTCGGTGTTGAAGTACTTGTCCCAGACATAGGCGGTGTAGCCCACAGCGCCCTGGGGATAGTACAGGTTCAGGCCCCAGTCGTTGTACACGAAGCCGCCGGTGCCGGTGGTGCCCCACAGGCCCACGAAGTTGGCGTACAGGGCGACGTTTGCATAGGCTCCGGTCAGGGAAACGGTGGTCTCCAGCAGAGGAGCGGTCATGCCGTTGAAGTAGTAATCCTTCAGGTTCTCGCAGCCGAAGAAGGCCTTGGTGCCGATGCGCTCCAGGGTGGTGGGATAGCTGACGCTCTTGAGGAACAGGTTGCCGGCAAAGGCGTTGCCGCCCACGCGGATGGTGCCCTCGGGGATGCGGTAGCTCTCGGCGGTGCGGCCCTCGGGATAGTAGCGGAGGTTCGCGCCGTTCTTATCGAACAGGACGCCGTCCACGCTCTTGAAGTACAGGGAGCCGTCGGCCACATAAATGTTCTGCAGGCTGGTGCAGTCGTTGAAGGCCACGGAGGTGTCAGTGACGCCGCAATCCTGGATGGAGGCGGGCAGAGTCAGCTCCGTCAGAGCTTCGCAGCCCACAAAGCCCCGGCTGGGGACGGCGGTCATGCTCTTGGACAGGGTGACATTCTTCAGATTGTCGTTGTAAGCCAGTGCGCTGCCGCCCATCTCGGTGACGGTGTCGGGAATGACAATGGTCTCCAGGCCGGTCTTGGAAATGGCGTTGGCGCCGATGCTGGTCAGGCCGTAGGGCAGACGCAGGCTGGTCAGATTGGGACAATTGTAGAAGGCGAAGGTGCCGACGGTCAGCCCGTTGGCGGAATCCTCGAAGTAGATCTCCTCGATCTTGGAGCTGGAGAAGGCGTAGCTGCCCACCTTGGTGACGCTGGCGGGAACGATGACCTTCTTCAGACTGGTGTTGTTCTGGAACATCTTATCGGGGATCTCCGTCATGGTGGCGGGCAGGGTGAACTCGGTGGTCTCGTTGCCCTGGGGCCAGATGTAGATATCGCCGGTATCCTTCAGCATGACAACGCCGTTGGAGGACGCATACACGGGGTTGTTGGCGTCCACCACGATGTTCTTCAGGCCGCTGGCCAGATAGAAGGCGTCCTTGGCCAGGCTGGTGACGGAGGCGGGGATGTTGACCTCGGTGACATAGGCGGTCTTGTTGTAGTTCAGATAAGCAAACGCCTTGCTATCAATGGATTGCAGGGTGTCGGGGAAGGCCAGCGTCCGGGCCTCATAGGGCTGATAGAAGGCGCTGTTGCCGATGGACTCCAGCTGGGTGCCGGAGAAGTCCAGATTCTGGAGCTTCCGGGCATAGTAGAAGGCCTGCCTGCCGATGGTCTTCAGCTGAGAGGGCCAGTTGATGGTCTCCAGCAGGGAGCAGGAGTAGAAGGCGCGCTCACCGATGGAGGTGACGTTGTCGCTGAGCTTCACGGTCTTGACGGCCTTGGCGTTGTAGAACGCGCGGTCGGGGATGACAGTGAGGCTGCCGCAGTCGATGGAAGCGGCGGCGTTGCAGTCATAGAACGCGGAGCCGCCCAGGGAGGTGACGGACTGGGGAATGGTGATGGCCTTCAGAGCCTTCCAGCCGTAGAAGGCGTTGGCGCCGATGGAGGTCAGGCCCTCCTTCAGGGACAGGGCGGTGGCCTTGGCGCAGCCGCGGAAGGCGTAATCGCCCACGGTCTCCACGGTGGCGGGCAGGTCCACAGCCGTCAGGGCGGAGCAGTTGCTGAAGGCGTAGGCGGGAACAGCGGTCAGGCTCTGGCCGAAGGTTACGGTTTTCAGGCCGGAGCAGCCGTCGAAGGCGTGCTCACCCAGGGTGGTGAAGCCATCGGGCAGGGCGATGGACGTCAGCTTGGTGCAGCCCTGGAAGGCGTAATCGCCCACGGTCTCCACGGTGGCAGGCAGGTCCACAGCCGTCAGCGCGGAGCATTTGCTGAACGCATAGGCAGGTACGGAGGTAAGGCTCTGGCCGAAGGCCACGGTCTTGAGCGCGGTGCAGCCGTCGAAGGCGTGCTCACCCAGGGTGGTGAAGCCATCGGGCAGAGTAATGGACGTCAGCTTGGTGCAGCCCTGGAAGGCGGCGGTGCCGATCTTCTTGAGGCTGGCAGGCAGCGTGACGGACGTGATGGTGGTTTTCTTATAGAACAGGTAGTCGCTGATGGTCTCCACGCCGTCAGGCACGGTGTAGGAGGTGCCCTTGAAGTCCTGGGGCAGGCTCACCAGAACCTTGCCGCCGCCGGCCAGCAGGGTGCCGTCCTCGGTCCGGACGATGCTGGCGCCGTCCTCGATGACATAGCCCTCAAAGGCGGGGCAGCTGACAAACGGCGTCAGACCGAAGGACAGGGTCTCGGCCTTGTAGGAGGCAGGGAAGGTCAGGGTCTTGAGGTTGGTGCAGCCCTGGAAGGCCCTCTCGCCGATGAGGGTGACGTTGTCGGGAACGATGAAGTTCACCAGCGCGGTGCAGCCCTGGAACATCTGCTTGCCGATGGTGGTCAGCTTGGGGGCCACGAAGGTGGTCAGGTTCAGGCTGTTGTAGAACGCGGAGTCAAGGCCGGTGGGATCGCCCAGCACGGTGATCTCGGTGAGGCTGCTGCGGGCGAAGGCGTTGGCGCCGATGAAGGTCAGGCTCTCGGGGATCACCATCTCCTCCAGGGCGGCGCAGCCGGCAAAGCAGCTGGTGCCCACGGAGGTGACGTTGCTCAGGTCGGGCAGCGCCTTCAGGCTCTCACAGGTGAAGAACGCCGTCTTGGGCAGCTCGGTCAGGTTCTTGGACAGCTTCACGGAGGTTACAGCCGTGCAGTTGGCGAACTGGTCGCCGTTTGCGTCCATAGAGGTGACGGTGTCGGGAATGGTGATGCTGGTCAGGGCAAAGCCGTTGTAGAACAGGCCGGCGCTGAGGCTGGTGACGCCCTCGGGGATCACCAGGTCGCCCTCCAGGGCCTCGCAGAAGTAGAACGCCTTGACGCCCATGGTGGTCAGGCCCTTGGGCAGGACGCCATCGTCGGTGTGGCCCAGGGTCTTCAGGTTCTCGCAGTAGTAGAAGGCGCTCTCGCCGATGGACTTGACGCCCTCGGGCAGGGACACGCTCTGCAGGTTGTCGCAGTCGTAGAAGGCCCGATAGCCGATCTCCTCCAGGGAGTCGGGGCAGATGACGTTGAGAATGTAGTCGTTGTTCTTGAAGGCGTTCTCCCCGATGACGCGGACGCCGTCGGGAATGGTGACGGTGCTCTCGGTGCCGCTGTAGCTGACCAGAGTGTCGCCCACGATGTTGAAGCTGCCGGAGCCGGTGGCCTCGGTGACGGTGACGGCCAGGTCATAGGAGGCAGTGCCGTTCTTGGCCTTGGCGGTAACGGTGGCCGTGCCGGGCTTGTGGGCGGTAAGCTTGGCGTACTGGGTCAGCTGGTCGCCCTCGCCGTTGGGCTCAACGGTGACCACGGACTCGTCGGAGCAGGTCCACTCCAGGTTCAGGTCGGTGGCATAGAAGGGCGCGTAGGCATACAGCCGGACATTGGTATAGGTGGTACCGGCCAGCATGGTCACGGAGGAGGTGTTCAGCAGGAACTCGCTCATAGGCACGTCCGCGCCCACCTCGTCGGTGACGGTGATCTGGCACTGGGCCTTCACATCGGGCCAGACGGAGGACTTGACGGTGATGGTGGCGGTGCCGGGAGCCTTGGCGGCCACGATGCCGTTCTTCACCTCGGCCACGCCGGAATCGGAGGAGCTCCAAACCAGGTTCTGGTCGGTGGCATCGTCGGGAGTCACAGTGGCGTTCAGCTGGACATAGCCCTTCTGGGGCAGGGTCACAGCGGTCTGATCCAGAGTGATCCTGGTGACGGCGTTTTCAGGCAGGGTCACGCGATAGGCACACTGGTTCATGGCGTAGTCGTAGGCCACCACATAGAAGGTGCCCTGCAGGAGCTTCTGATAGAAGTCCGTAACGTCGAAGGTGTAGGTATACTCCTCGTAAGCCCGGGGAGAGGTGCCGTCGGCCTTCAGGGCGGGGATGATGCCGTCGTAGTAGTTGGAGCCGATGCTCATTTCCTTCTTGCCGTTGTTGACGTTGGTCTTCCACTGGGTGGAGTACAGGGTGGCGCCGGCCAGGCAGAAGTTATCGGCCAGGGTCACGTCCAGGTACTTCCGGCCGTCGTCGCCGGTGCGGAACTGCAGGTTCTCGCGGTCGACGATATAGGGCATTTCACCGTCGGAGGTGAAGTTGAAGGAATAGGTGTTCTTCAGGTTGTCCTGCACGTCGAAGCCGTCCACATAGGCGGCGGCGGTGTAGGTCATGCGGGTGTTGTTGGGGATCAGGTGGATGCCGGTCAGCGGGGGGAAGATCTCGCCCACATAGCCGGGCCGCACAGCGGCGGAGCTGGAGTTGTACATGGCCTTGCGGACATTGAGGCCGTCGCTGTTGAGGTACACCTCACCGGTGTCGCTGTCGGTGATGGTGACGTTGGTGGTCTTGGCCGCGCGCAGCAGACCGGCCTGCAGGTAATACAGGTTGCTGACGCCGTTGCCGCCGCCCAGGTCCACGCAGATCTTATCGGCGGAGGTGGAGGGGGTGTCGTAGCCCTCGGGGACCACGAAGGGATACATGCCCAGCTTCACCACGTACATCATGGCGTAAACACCGGCCACGTTGGTGGCGTACATCTTCGTATCCAGGCCGTTATAGATATCGGCGTCCTCGAAGATGGGGGCCTTGGTCCAGTCGCCGTAGAAGCCCAGGAAGGGCACGGACAGCGCAGGATCGTCGTTGTTGGTCAGCTCCACAAAGCCTTCCACATAGATGCCGTTGGGGAACTTGGCCAGGTACGCCCGGTCCGCGTCGGACAGGCGGACGGTGACGGTGACGGTGGCCTCGCCCTTGGCGGGCACGGTGACGGTGGAGCCGCTGAGGGCGCCGCCGGAGACCTTGATGGCGCTGGTGTCAGCGGAGAGGACATAGCCCTTCTGGGCGATGTACAGCCCGTCGGTGGTGGTGCTCTCGGTCTGGACGGTGGTGCTGACGTCATAGGACAGGGCGGAGCCGGTGAGGTTCTTCACCACGAAGCTCAGCTTGTACACGCCCAGCTGGTCGGCGTCGTCGCCCAGCTCGATCTTGGTCTTGTCCTGACCCCGGACATACAGGTAGGCGGGGGTGGTGACGGCCTCGGCCAGGTTCACCATACCGGAGCCCTGCTTGCGGGGGGAGTAAGCCACGCCGTTTTCATCATACAGAATGTCGGCGGTGCTCATCAGCAGGCGGTTCACCAGCAGCTGCTTGTCGGTATCGGAGGCGCCGGGCATCAGGGTATTGACATACTGCAAAGCAGCGGCGGACACACCGGCCAGATACGGAGACGCCATGGAGGTACCGCTCATGTAGCCGTACTGGGCGAAGGGCAGAGAGGAATAGATGCTGCCGCCGGGGGCGGTGATCTCCGGCTTCAGGGACAGAGAAGGCAGGGGGCCCCAGGAGGAGAAGTCGCTCATGGCCACGGAGCCCTTTTCGGTCTTGGAGACGGTGAGGGTCTTTTCCTGGGCGGCTTCCATCATCTGGCCGTTGGCCAGGCTGATGCACACGGTGGGGATCTTGTAGTTATCCACGGACATGTTCAGCAGATAGCCGTCGCGGTTGTTATAGATGATGCAGCCCGCAGCGCCGGCAGAGGCGGCATTGAGCTGCTTCTGCTCGAAGGACAGGCCGCCGCGCATGACCACGGCGATCTTGCCGGTGACGTCCAGGCCCTGGTAATCGGCGGTGTCGCCGGTGTTGGGCACCATGACGTACTCATAGGTTTTGGAGCTGTCATTGCCCAGCAGCAGGGCGGTGAAGTCGTGGCCGGACACGTCCTGATAGGGGACGCGGCCCTGGGCGGTGACAAAGGCCGCCGTCTCGTTGGCGTTGACGGAGGCAACGGACAGCGCCGCGTCATAGGAGGACGAGGAGCTGATGATGCCGGTGTCGGGGTCGGACACGGAGGTGAAGTCACCCTTTGCGCCGCCCTGGGAGGAGGAATAGGAGTTGCCGGCGGAGCAGTTCAGCAGGATGCCGGCGGACTTGACCAGGTCGTAATACTTGGTGGTCAGGTCGCCCTCGGCCTCCCGGCCGAAGCCGCCGTTGGAGCCCAGGGACATATTGATCACGTCCACGTCCAGCAGCAGGGCGTCGTTCAGGGCCGCCAGGATGGTATCCGTGGAGGCTCCGTTGGTGGAGTCGGAGAATACCTTGAAGATGGCCAGCTGGGCCTCGGGAGACTGACCGGCGAAGGTGACATTGCCGTCGGCGTCCACGGTCTTGCCGGCGGTGATACCGGCCACGTGGGTGCCGTGGTCATTGCCGTACTTCTCCACGGCGTCGGCAGAGGGGATCACGTCGGCGTCCGCGTCGGCATAGTCGAAGGCGAAGGGCACCTTGCCGCTCTTATACAGGTCGTCCTCGGTCAGCAGCACCAAGGAGGTGGAGCTGTGCTTCTGGGCATACCAGAGGGCGGCATAGCTGTAGGCGGTGACGTTGGTCTTGCCGTCCTCGCCCTGGCTGATCTGATAGAGCAGCTTGGACAGGCTGGACTTCTGCAGCTTCTGCACGGCAGGAGCGTTGGCAAAGGCCTCGTGGTTCACATCCAGGCCGGTGTCCAGGATGCCGATGAGCATCCCCTCGCCCTGATACTGGGTGTTGTTGGAGTAGGCCGCCACTTCCGCGGCGGTCAGGGCCTGGCCCAGAGTGGCGGAGCCCATGGAATCGGTGTAGTAGGTCTGGCACAGCACCACGTCCTCTACGCCGCTGATGTTCTTGATGTCATGGATCTTGCCGTAAGGCACCTCGGCGGCAAAGCCGCTGACCACGGAGGTGTAGCTGAAGGTGAAGGAGCTGGGAATGCCCTTGCTTTCCATGGTGTTCATCACGGAGAGCTGCAGGTTGGCGATGTCCTTCAGCTGGGCCTTGGCTGCGTCCGTCTGCTGGAAGTCCAGCATGGACATGTTGGCATTGGTGCGGTTGCGGACATCCAGCAAGCTGTCTGCATCCAGCTGCACAATGACCTTGACCATTTCGTCGTCTGCCGGGATCTCGGACCTGGACACCTTGCTGGAGTCCATGTTATCCTCGAAGATCGCCAGACGGTCGCTGTCTGTGAGCTCATTGGTCACATCGGTGGCCGTCAGCCCGGTCTCGGGGTCAGACGGCGTCAGTTCCGCCGCCATGGCGCTGACCGGCAGGACGCTGATGAGCATCATCAGCACCAGGACCAGGGACAGCAGCCGCTGCGGCATTCTCGTCTTTTTCATCGATCGACTTCCTTCCTGTTTTTTTCGTTCCGCTCCCCCGCTGTGTTGAGGCGCTTTCCGATTGCATAATTATACTTCCTTTCTCCTGCAAAAGCAAGGAATTTCTTCCAAAAACAAGGATTTTTTCAGGAAACGTTTCCGGTGTTTCCGCCGGGTGGACGGCCGGTTGGCGCTTTTTTCTGATGCTTCGGTATCACATCACCGTGATAAACGACCCATTGTTTTTTGTACTTATCTCACGAACAGTTTCCTGGCTCGGCGTCCGTGTTAGACAAATCCGTCAAAATGTCAGCCGCCCTTTTTCCGCCCCGCTGATTCCGTCCGCAGTACATGCACATTTGTGTTTGTTCGTGCCGGGTGGACGGCAGTGGAAAAAGTCTGGAAATATCTTCCATGTATATTGCGTATATTTTTCAGCATTCTTCCAATATTTCCACTTTACAGGGCCGTTTTGATCAAATGATTCGGCGCGGCGTATCCACAAAAGGGCGCAAAAAAGCCGCCGCTCCGATGCGGGAGCGGCGGCAGAGTCTGTCAAAAAAGCCTCGCAGAGTTTGCCGCCCGCAGGCGGCAAATAAAGTGCAATCCGTTTTTTGCGGCGGCGTGTACGTCGCAAAAAACACTTCTCAGTCTGCAAGTGTGGAATTTGTTCGCTTTCAGCGAACAAATTATGCGCGCGGCAGACTGCAAGCCTTTTGTCAAAAAAGGGCCACGCCCTTTTTTGACAAGCTGAGCCGCCGCTCCCGCGGGAGCGGCGGCAGATATTCACTTCACCTGGCGGCCATGGGACCAGACGGCGGTGATGTTGTGGCGGTGGAGCATATAGAGGGACCGCTCAAAGCGCTCCCGGACCGTCAGGGGGCGGACGGACTCCGGGAAGTCCCCGTCGTCCACCACGATGGCGTGGAGGGGCTGGCCCACGGCGAAGCCGTCTCCCCCGCCGAAATACCGGTGCCCGGCGGTGGTGCCCAGATAGTACCCCTCCGGCACGGTCAGGAAGTCCTCGGACCAGTCGGTTTCCATACGCTTGATCTTGGAGGCCCGGATGCTCATGGTGATGACCTTGTACATGGGGAGCTGTGCCCCGCCGGCGATGTCGGAGCCAAGAGTCACCCAGATGCCCTGCTGCAGCATCTCCCGCACCGGGGAGACGCCGCTGCACAGGTTGATGTTGGACCCGGCGCAGTGGGCCACCACCACCCCGGCCCGGCGGATGGCGGCGCACTCCCGGGCGTCGGAGTGGACGCAGTGGGCCATCACCGTGTGGTCCTTCCACAGGCCGTATTTGTCATAGGTCTCCCAATACTGGGCGCAGTCCGGGTGCAGCTCCTTCACCCAGGCGATCTCCCCCCTGTTTTCCGACAGATGGGACTGGACATACAGCCCCCGGTCCCGGGCGATGCGGCCCAGGGCGGCCATCAGCTCATTGGAACAGCTGGGGGTGAAGCGGGGGGTGATGATGGGCCTGACGTGCTCAAAATGGCAGCCGTCCAGCCAGCGCAGGGTCTCGGAGACGGACTCCTCCGTGGTCTCCTGGAGAATGCCGGGCAGGGCGTTGCGGTCCATATTCACCTTGCCCACATAGCCCGTGACCCCGGCCCGCTCCAGCTCCTCCATAAGGATCCAGGTGGCCTCGGTGTGCAGGGAGGAGAACATGCACACCCGGGTGGTGCCGTTGGTGATCAGGTCGGAGGCCAGGCGGCGATAGGTCCGGCGGGCAAAGTCCGGGTCTGCGAACCGGGCCTCGGTGCGGAAGGTGTAGGTATTCAGCCAGTCCAGCAGGGGCAGGTCCATGCCCATGCCCAGCATGGGATACTGGGGCGCGTGGAGGTGCATATCCACAAAGGACTGCATGATGAGCCGGTCGCCGTAGTCCGTCAGGGGCGCTGAGGCAAACGCCTCCGGCAGAGCGTCGTACACCCCCTGGACCGCGCCGTCCTCCAGCACCAGATAGCCGTGCTCCCGGATGTCCAGCTCCCCCAGCCGGGGGGCCTGGATGATGTTGCCGCGTAAAACCTGTGTCATGATGAGTCGCTCCTTTCGGAAAATAAAAACGGGCGCCCCGTCGGCTTTCCGGCGGAGCACCCATAGCAGGGCCGTGGGCGGCCCCGTAGAAACGCCCTGCGCCATGCCCGCAGGGCTATATGAGTTCCCTATGTGATACACAGATTATAGCACAGGGGGATGCGTTTGGCAAGGAGAAAAAGCGCGCTATGCATTGCCGTCCCTTCCATATGGGCTGACAAGCTGAGGCCCCGCCAGATGGCGGGGCCTTTTCGCTATGTGTCAGCTTCAGTTCATCTGCTTGCGGCGGGAGAGGTTCACGGTACCGTCGTTCATTTCGTGGACGGAGTCCAGGCTCTTGCCGGTGCCGATGGCCACGCAGCTGATGGCGTTCTCCGCCACCACGGTGTGAATCCCGGTGCGGGCGGTGATGAGCTTGTCAAAGCCGTCCACCAGGCTGCCGCCGCCGGTCATGACGATGCCGTTGTTGGCAATGTCGGCCACCAGCTCCGGGGGCGTGCGCTCCAGAACGCCGTGAATCGCCTCCAGAATGCGCTCCACCGGCTCCTCGAAGGCCTCCAGCATCTCGGTGGAGGTGACGGTAATGGTCTTGGGCAGGCCGGTCATCAGGCAGCGGCCCTTGATCTCGATGGTAGTCTCCTCGTCCTTGGGGAACACGCAGCCGATCTGCATCTTCATCTGCTCGGCGGTGCGTTCGCCGATGAGGATGTTGTGTTTGCGGCGCATGTACTTGACGATGGCTTCGTTGAACTGGTCGCCGGCTACCTTGATGGAGGCGCTCTCCACCACGCCCTTCAGGGAGATGACGGCGATATCGCTGGTGCCGCCGCCGATGTCCACCACCATGTGGCCCTCGGGCTTGGTGATGTCGATGCCTGCGCCGATGGCGGCGGCCACGGGCTCCTCGATCAGATACACATGACTGGCGCCGGACTGCAGGCCCGCGTCCACCACGGCGCGCTCCTCCACCTCGGTGATGCCGGAGGGGACGCAGATGATGACACGAGGCTTGAAGATGTGGTGGAAGCTGCCGCTGACCTTGCGGATGAACTCCTTGAGCATCCGCTCGGTCATGTCGTAGTCGGAGATGACGCCCTCACGCAGGGGGCGGATGGCCACGATGTTGCCGGGGGTACGGCCCAGCATGGCCTGGGCATCGGCGCCCACGCTGAGCAGGCGGCCGTCGTCCTTGTTGATGGCTACCACAGAGGGCTCATTGAGCACAACGCCCTTGCCCTTGACATATACCAATACCGATGCGGTACCCAGGTCGATACCGATATCCTTTGCTAACGAACACATAATGCTGCACCTCATTTTTCTGATATGGACCACAGCCCTCAAGGGGCCGTATTATTCCCTGATGCTCTATTATAATGGTGATTTTCCCATTTTGCAAGAGGATTTGCGTGATTTTCCAAATCGTAATCTTTTGTTCATATTTTGCAGCTTTTCCGCCGATGTCTCATTATGCACCGGCAGCGGGAAAATTATTCCTCCCGGCTGATGGCCAGGGTCAGGCCCACCACGTCGGCAGCCCCCGCCTGACGCAGCACCCGGGCCGCCTCAGACAGGGTGGCCCCGGTGGTACAGATGTCGTCGATCAGCAGGAAGCGCTTCCCGGCGATGTTCTCCGGACGGACAGCCTCGTATACGCCCAGGACATTGGCCCGGCGGGCGTCGGCATCGTCCAGGCCGGACTGGGCCGGGTTGTCCGTTGTCTTGCGCAGGGTCTCCTGGGGCTCCACATGCCACTCCACGCACAGGCTCCCGGCCAGATACCGGGCCTGGTCAAAGCCCCGCCTGCGCAGACGCTTCCGGCTCACCGGCACCCAGGTGATGGCATCGAACTCGCCGCTGAATTCCTCCGCGGCGCAGCGGGCCATGAGACTGCCGAAGCAGGGCAGCCCGCCCATGCGGCCCTTGAACTTGAAGTCCAGCAGGGCCCGGCGCACGGCATCCTCATAGTAGAGCGGCGCAGCCACCCGGAGCCCGGACACCTGCCGCCGGGCCCGGTCCCCGGTGTAGGGCAGGGTCTTTTCGCAGTCGCCGCAGATCAGGTCCCTGCCGCCGATGTGCCGATTGCAGAAGGGGCACTTCCGGGGAAACAGAAGGTTCAGCGCTCCCCGCTCCAGTTGGTTCAGGCGCTCATTCAGGTCACTCATGCCCATGGCTTTCTCCTCCTTGCTTGAGCCTGCGGCGCAGGCCGCTGTATCGCCGGGTGCGGCGGTCGTTTTCCGCCATCTGCCCGGGGATCACGTCGTCGCCTACCATCACCAGCAGCTCCCGCGCCCGGGTGATGGCGGTGTACAGCACGCCCCGCACCAGCAGATTGGGAGCCGCCGGGGCGGATACCAGCACCACGGCCCGGTATTCGCTGCCCTGGGCCTTGTGGACGGTCATGGCGTAGGCCATGTCCAGCTGGCCCAGCAGGTCCGCCGTGTACACGCTGACCCGGTCGTCGAAGCGGATGGTCACCAGCTCGCCGGAGGGGTCGATGTCCTCCATCGTGCCCACGTCGCCGTTGAAGATGCCGCTGCCGGCCTCGCCGCTGTCCTTCTGCCAGATCACATCGTAGTTGTTCCTGGTCTGCATGACCCGGTCCCCTACCCGGAACACCATGTCGCCCCAGGCCTTCTGGCGCTTGCCGGGGGACGGGGGATTCAGCGCCGCCTGCAGGGCGCGGTTCAGGCTGACGGTGCCGGTCTCCCCCTTTCGGGTGGGAGAGAGCACCTGGATCTGTCCGGCGGGAATGCCCATATTTTCCGGCAGGCGGGTGCGGCACAGGTCCACCACCGTCTGCACCAGCCGGTCAGGCGACCGGCGGCACAGGAAAAAGAAGTCGTTCTGCTTGTTTTTCAGATCCGGGGACCGGCCCCGGTTCACCGCATGGGCGCTGCGGATGATGGCGGACTGCTCCGCCTGGCGGAATACCTCCGTCAGGGTCACCGACGCCACTGAGCCGCTGCGCAGAATATCCCCCAGCACGTTGCCGGGCCCCACGGAGGGCAGCTGGTCCGGGTCCCCCACCATTACCAGGCGGCACCCGGGCTTCAGGGCCGCCAGAAGGGCGTCCATCAGCGGCAGGTCCACCATGCTCATCTCGTCCACAATAACGGCGTCGGCCTCCAGCAGGTCCTTTTCGTTTTTCTTGAACGTCACCTCGCCGGTGAGCTCGTTGAAGGTCATGCCCAGGCAGCGGTGGATGGTCTGGGCCTCCCGGGAGCACAGCTCGCTCATGCGCTTGGCTGCCCGGCCCGTGGGGGCCAGCAGCAGCACCGTCAGGCCCATGCGCTCCAGCAGGGTCACAATGCCCCGGGTGGAGGTGGTCTTGCCGGTGCCGGGGCCGCCGGTCAGCAGCAGCACCCCGGACCGGGCCGCCAGCGTCACGGCCTGACGCTGGTGAGGGGCATAAGCAATGCCCTGCTGGCGTTCCATCTCGGTGATGATCCTGTCCACATTTTTCCCGGTCTGCCGCGGCGCATCCCGCAGGGACAGAAGCCGCCGGGCCACCCGGGTCTCCGCCTGATACAGGCGCAGCAGATAGCAGGCCTGGACATTGGCCACCTGCTCCTGAACGATGACGCCCCGGGTCAGCAGACCGTCCAGGGCCGTCTCCAGGGCGTCGGTGTCCGCGCTGATGAGCTGGGCGGCGGCGGACAGCAGCTTGTCCCGGGGCAGGAACACATGGCCGTTGTTCAGGTTGTGGGATAATTCGTATGTAAGAGCGGCCTCCACCCGGCAGGGGCTGTCGCCGTCGAAGCCCATGCTCAGGGCGATCTCGTCCATGGTGGAAAAATCCACACCATAGGCGTCGCCGGTCAGCAGATAGGGGTCCTCCCTCAGCCGGGGCAGAGCATCCGCCCCGTAGGCCCGGTACAGCTGCATAGCCAGGGGCACCGGCAGCTCATACCGGGCCAGAAACTCCATGACCCGCTTGAGCCCCGTCAGCTCCCGGAAGGCGGCAGACAGCTCCATGGCCCGCTTGGCGGTGATGCCCTTGACGGTCTGAAGCCGCTCCGGCTCCTCCTCGATAACGGCCAGAGTGTCTGCCCCGAAGCGGTCTGCCAGCCGCTGGGCCGTGGCGGGGCCGATGCCCTTGAGAATGCCGGAGGACAGGTAGGATACGATCTCCTCCTCCGTCCGGGGCATCCGCCGCTCCACGGACTCCGCCGCAAACTGGGGCCCATAGCTGGGGTGGTTGGTCCACACCCCGGTGACGGTCATGCCCTCGCCGGGAGCGGCGCAGGGAATGCACCCCACCACCGTTACCAGCTCCCCGTCCTCCGTCAGCAGGGAGAGCACGGTGTAGCCGTTGTCCTCATTCTGAAAGATCAGGCTTTGTACGGCGCCCTCCACCGTGCAGCGTTCGGCCATACCGGCCCTCCTTATGGTAAATTCTGAATGATCTCCTCCGGAGCCAGCAGCAGGACGTTGTCATACCGCTGCGTAAGCTCCCGGGCCCGGGACAGTCCCGCCTCATCCAGTCCGCAGTCGCAGATCACGATGGGCGGCAGGCCCCGCAGCTGCCGCCGCAGGTCCAGCAGCTGGGCCACCGGGCCGGAAAAATCACCGCTCCCCCGGGCGGGGACCAGCAGCACGGCCCGGGCGGGCTCCCGCCGCCGCAGCCACCCCGTCAGCAGCCAGAACAGGGCCGCCGCTCCCGTGGCCGCCAGAAACGCCAATACGCCGTCTTGCAGCACCTCCATACACTCACCTCGGTACCAGTGTATGCGGCGGCGGGGACGGGGGTGCAGGCGGCAGAAACGTGTTGCATTCCGCCGCGCCATTTGATACAATAGCCATGGCGCTGCACGAACGGCAGGCGGTTGGCTGATGATCCCCGAAAGGGGGTGACGCCATGCGGATTACACTACATATCGGGCCCTATACGGTTACGATCATTGTAAAGAAACGCGAAAACCGCCACTCGGCCAAGTGACGGTTTTCATTATGAATTCCTGATTGAACCGAGCCAACCGCTTGTCGCAGCGCCCCTTTCTGTGTTCATTATAGGCGGCGCAGGCCGTCTTGTCAAGCCCCGGGACCGTCTCCCGGGGCCTGATTTTCTTTTGTGCGGGTCAGGTACGGGGGGTTGTGCGGTTTAATACTGATAGCCCCGCTTTTCGTCGCGGAATTCCTCCACCCGGGCCCGGTAGGCCTTCATGGCGGTGTCTTCAAAGGCCAGCTTCACGTCCTTTGCGCCCATCTGCTCCAGGAGGTACCGGGTGAAGGGCGGGTTCAGAGGCAGCAGCGGCCCGATGAGGTAGGTGGCCATGAGGCCGCCCCGGAGAAAGCCCTCGGCAAAGGCCCCGGGATGGCGGCCCACACCACGCTCCACCCGGAACAGGGGGTTCGCCAGCTCATCATCGGGATAGGTGTGGCCGAACAGGCTCTTGAAGCCAACGATTTCCATATCCTGGAAGCTGCCCAGCAGGAAGCTGTTGTGCCGCTTCATCATGTGATACTCGGCGTGGGTCTTGAGAATGCCCAGGCCGTCGAAGGCGCGCTTGCCATCGATGACCACATATTCGCCCAGGGCGTCCAGGGCGTTGCCGGTGGCCAGCATCAGCCCGCCGCCGTCCACATACCGCTCCAGCTCCGCCCGGTAGGGGGCCAGGGCCTTGACCATCAGCTGCAGGCCCCGCTCCGTGGCCGAGCCCACATACACCAGGTCCATGCCGCCGTCCAGGAAGGCGGGGCGGTCCTTCAGGCCGGTCTCCACCACCTCCATATCCGGGCAGGACTGGCGCAGATAGGTGACGTTCATCAGGTCGCCGCAGAGGTTGGCCACCTCGGGGAACAAAATCTCGGTTTTCATGCCTGCACCTCCTTATCCGCGCTGTCCGCCGCCCGGCTTTGGGCGATGGCCTTCATCTGGTCAAACACCTGATATGCCAGCTCCAGCGTGTCCGTGCCGTAGAGCACGTACAGCTCGTCGCCGGGCTCATAAGCCATCAAGGCCGCCGCGTCGTGCTCGTCCACGGCGCAGGCCAGCCGGTCCTCCGGCACCCCCGCCATCAGGCAGCGCAGCTTGTAGTCCTCACACCGCAGGCCGGTGCACACCACCCGGACGATGCTCTCGTCCGCCAGGTACCCGAAATCCGTGTCATAGAACCAGCACACGTTTTCCGACCAGTGGGGCACGTCCGTCAGGGAGTTCATCAGCAGCATGACCTCCTTTTTGCCGGGACGGGAAGCGATATAGTGGAATACCCGGGAGCAGGCCAGGGCGTTCTTGTCCTTGGCCATTTCCCGCACCAGGGTCACGTTCCCCACCTTTTCGGCGTTGTGGCGGCTCTCGGTGATGGCGGACTCTGCCAGGACGCGGGCAATCTCCCCGTGGTCATAGCCCAGCTGCCGCAGCACGGCAATGACCGTTACCATATTATAAATATTGAACACACTGTCAGAGATCAGGGTATAGGGATATTCCTTACCCTTCTCCCGGATGGTCATGGTGCCCCCGGCGATATCCACATGGGTGGCCAGATAATCGCTGTCCGGGGAGTGGAAGCCGCAGTCCTGGCACACGGCCCGGCCAATGTGGTGATAGCGGCGGTATTCATAGCGCAGCTTCCCGGCGCACTTGGGGCAGATGCGCACGTCGTTGATGTGGTTGACGCACTCCACGGTGTCCGTGGGCAGGCGGTCGATGCCGAAATACACCCGTTCATTTTCCGGAGCCAGGCCGCAGGAGATCAGGTCGTCGGCGTTGAGCACCAGCCTGGACGAGGCGGGAACGCTGCGGCTGATGATGTCCGCAATAAATTCCGCGTGGGCGTTGCGCATGATGCTGTCCCGGAACAGATTGGTAACGGCGATATAGTCCGGGGTGATGTAGGGATACACCCGCACACTGGACCGCTCGTCCACCTCCAGCACCGCCATGTCGTAATTCTTCACCCGGCCCGCCAGATCACAGCCCTTCAGAAGGGCCGTGGCAATGCCGCTGGCCACGTTGGAGCCCGCCCGGTTGATGAGCACACGGTGGCCCTCCTTCTCCAGGGTGTCCGCCAGAAGGTTGCTGACGGTGGTTTTGCCGTTGGTGCCGGTGACGGCGATGATGGTCTTGGGACGGCCCACATATTTCAGGAAGTCCGGGCACAGCTTCAGCGCCAGGGTCCCGGGGAAGTCCGTTCCGTTGTGCCGGGTGATCTTCAGCGCCGGGACGGACAGCTTCGCCATCCACAGCGCAAACAGGAATCGCAGTTTACCCATTGTTTTCAAGCCTCCTTGGTAACGATCGCCGCCGCCCGGCAGCTGCAGCCGTCGGCATTTTCAAATTTCAGGGGCATGGTCAGGAACGTGAATTCCCGGCCGATGAGCTGCGCCAGCCCCTTGAGGTTCTCGGTATTCACCAGCCCCGCGCCAAACAGAGTCAGGTGATTGGGGTAATCCACCGTGTCGCAGGGGTCCAGGGAGATGGAATCCTCCCCCACTCCCTTCAGAGGCAGGCCCGCCACGAACCGGGCGGCCTCCTCGGTCAGACACGGAAACCCCTCATAATAGGCATCGGTGCCCCAGTATTGGTCCCACCCGGTGCAGAACAGCAGAAAATCTGCGTCCCGTATGGCGGCCTCGTGCCGCAGCAGCAGATCCAGACGGATCTGGGCCTGGCCCCGGCAGTCCAGGACAAAGCCCCGGCCCACGAAGCGGTCCGCGCCGCAGCCGTCCAGGGTCATGGCCCCGTCGATCATGTGGGCAGGGGCGTCCATGTGGGTGCCGGTGTGGGAATACATGTGCAGCAGCGTCTCCCGGTAGCCGCACTGGGAAACGGTGCAGGCGGTGGTGAGCCGGGGCTGCTCCGTGCCGGGATAGACAGGCATGTCCTCCCGGATGGTGTGGGTCAGATCGATAACAGTCATGCTTGCTTCCCTCCTTCAGGCCGTTCCCGGGTGTGCAGATATACCATCAGCGCCGCCACATCGGCGGGGGATACGCCGGAGATGCGGCCCGCCTGGCCCAAGTTCTCCGGCCGCAGGGCGGCCAGCTTCTCCCGGGCCTCCAGCCGCAGGCCCTGGATATGGCTGTAATCCATGTCCGGCGGCAGGCGGCGGCGCTCCAGTTTTTCAAACTCCTCCACCTGCTTCTCCTGGCGGCGGATATAGCCCTCGTACTTCACGGTGATCTCCACCTGCTCCCGGACGGCGGGGGGCAGGTCCGGCGGGGCCGGGTCGAAGGGAGTCAGGTCGTCGTAGCCCACCTGGGGCCGGCGCAGCAGGTCGATGAGGCGGCAGCCGTCGGGCACCGGGGCGGTGCCCCGGTCCGTCAGCAGGCGGTTCAGCGCCGGGGTGCCGGGGACGCCGGTTTTCTCCAGGCGGCGGATCTCCCGCTCCACGGCGGCGTATTTCTCCTCCACCCGCCGCAGCCGCTCAGCCGATACCAGGCCGATGCGGTATCCCACGGGGCACAGGCGGCGGTCGGCGTTGTCCTGCCGCAGCAGCAGGCGGTATTCCGAGCGGCTGGTCATCATGCGGTACGGCTCCTGGGTGCCCTTGGTCACCAGGTCGTCGATGAGGGTGCCGATGTAGCTTTCGCTGCGCTTCAGGATCAGCGGCTCCCGGCCCAGCAGGGCCAGCGCCGCGTTGACGCCCGCCACAAAGCCCTGGACCGCCGCCTCCTCGTATCCGGAGGAGCCGTTGAACTGTCCCGCGCCGTACAGGCCCCGGACCGCCCGGGTCTCTAAGGTGGGGCGCAGGGCCGTGGGGTCGATGCAGTCGTATTCGATGGCGTAGGCCGGGCGCATCATCTCCGCCCGCTCCAGGCCGGGGACGGAGTGCAGCATGGCCAGCTGCACATCCTCCGGCAGAGAGGAGGAAAAGCCCTGGATGTACATTTCCTCGGTGTCCAGGCCCATGGGCTCGATGAACAGCTGGTGCCGCTCCTTGTCCGGGAAACGGACGATCTTTGTCTCGATGGACGGACAGTACCGGGGACCTATGCCCTGGATGGCCCCGGAATACAGGGGGCTTTTGTCCAGGTTTTCCCGGATGATCCGGTGGGTCTCCTCCGTGGTATATGTCAGCCAGCACGCGGCCCGGTTTTCCGGAGGGCGCTCCGTTTCGAAGCTGAAGGGCAAGGGGGACGGATCCCCCTCCTGGAGCTGCATTTTGGAAAAGTCGATGCTTCGCCGGTTCACCCGGGGCGGCGTGCCGGTCTTGAACCGGCGAAGGGGCAGGCCCAGGGCCAGCAGGCTCTCCGTCAGGGGGCCCGCCGCGTGGAGCCCGTCGGGACCGGAGTCCTCCACACAGTCGCCCACGATGGTACGGCCCCGCAGATAGGTGCCGGTGCAGAGCACCGCCGCCCGGACCCGGTACACGGCGCCGGTTCGCAGCACCACACCGGTAACATGGCCGTTTTCCGTGCGAACAGACACCGCTTCCGCCTGGCGCAGGGTCAGATGCTCCTGCCGCTCCAGGGTGTGCTTCATGATCTGCTGATAGGCCCGGCGGTCCGCCTGGGCCCGCAGGGACCACACGGCAGGCCCCTTCCGGCGGTTGAGCATCCGGTATTGGATGCAGGCCCTATCCGCCGCCCGGGCCATTTCGCCGCCCAGGGCGTCCAGCTCCCGGACCAGGTGGCCCTTGGCGGTGCCGCCAATGGCAGGATTGCAGGGCATGTTGCCCACGGCGTCCAGGTTGATGGTCAGGCACACGGTGTCCAGCCCCAGCCGGGCGGCGGCCAGGGCCGCCTCGATGCCGGCGTGTCCCGCGCCGATAACGGCAATATCAAATTGTCCCGCGTCAAATTCTCTCATGCTCGTTCCTCAGTTCCGGCGCAGGATCACCACCGCCACCTCCGGGCGGTTCAGGATCCGCACCATGCCGCCCAGGCCCCGGGTGACAAACACATCCGCGCCCCGGCAGGTGTAAAATCCGTTGGTATAGGAGGGCAGCAGCGCGCCGCCGTTGCCCAGCAGCCCGTCGGTAAAGGGCAGCCGCCACAGGCCGCCGTGGCCGTGGCCCGACAGGGTCAGATCCGCCCCCAGGGCGGCGTAATCCGTTTCAAAATGGGTATTCCGGTGGGCCAGCAGCAGCCAGAACCCGTCGCCGATGGCGTCCCGGACATCCCGGGCCACCTCCTGGGGCGTTTTCTGGTCGGCGAAGCCGTTGGGGTCGTCGATGCCCGCCACGGCGATGGCGCCGCCATTCCGCTCCAGCGTTACAAAGGTGTTGCTCAGATAGGTGACGCCGCATTCCTTCAGCAGCGGCGTCAGCTCCGACATGGCCCCGGCAGCCCACTCATGATTGCCGGAGACGAAATACGTAGGCGCCATAGCCGTCAGCCCACGCAGCAGAGGCCGCAGATATTCCGTGCCGCTCCACTCGTCCACCAGGTCGCCCACCAGCGCGATGATATCGGGCCGGGCCTTCCGCACCGCCTCCAGAAGGCGGCTGTTGTCCCGGCCGAACCGGCGGCCATGGAGATCCGACAGCACCACGATCCGGGCCCCGTCCCACCCCTGCGGCAGCCGCCGGGAGGTGAAGGTATATTCCTCGGTGGAGAGGGTGTAGTTCCCCCACCACAGGCCCGCCCCGGCCAGGGTCAGCGCTGCCAGCAGCAGCGGCAGGGCCGTGTTTTTCCTTTTGCGTTTCTTGTCCAACCGCGCCGCCTCCTTACAGGATACCCTATTATATAATAGGTTCCCCGGGGTTTGCAAGTCTTTTGTTGTGCAGAATAGCAAAAAATGATCGTGCGTTTTTATGAAAAATGTACATTTGCGCCCTTGTGAAAATGCTCCCGCCGGCGTATACTATACATGTAAAAAGAGAAGAAAGGAGCGTGATACCATGACCAACATCTTCATGAAGGGCGATCTGGATGACATGATCTTCGAGGGAACCGATTGGCAGCCCAGCGAGCGGTAAATCCGGTGCTTACCAAGGAGAAGGCCACGCCAAGGCGTGGTGATTTTTTTTAACAGAAAAAGCGTTTTTCGAGTTGATGCGCCGCAGGGCGCTTTTTTTGTGCCCATTTTTACGCTCATTTATCGTCTGCGGCGCCGCAGGTCGGCCGCGATCAAGACCCCGCAGGCCAGCAGCAGGCCCGCCAGAATGAGGAGGGCGCAGCTGCGGAAAAATTCCTCCGGCAGAATCAGGATCACCGGGTCCGTCATCGGGTCAAACAGCCAGTTGTCCTTTCCCGGAAAAAAGATGGTGTGGAACACCGTAAATGCCCGGTCGAAGTCCAGAGCCGCCAAACCCCCGATGACCACGAACAGTCCGCCCAGGCCACAGGCGGCCCAGAACCCCGGCCCGCGGCCTCCAAAGCGGCACAGGGCCATCCCCTTTCGCCGCCGCAGCAGGTACAGGGCCAGCAGTGCCGCCAGGGATACCGCCAGCAGCCGGATATCCAGCAGAAACAGCACCCGCACGTCGGCAAAGTGGCTGGCTCCCTCCTGGGAAAAGGGCAGCACCCCGGCGGCAAAATCCGGCCGCAGGCCCAGGCAGTAGTCCATCACGTCGCCGAAGGCATCCCTCAGCTGTTCCACCGTCAGGCCGCTGCGGGCGGGGATATCCAGGGCCTGAATCTGCGCCCAGTAGAAGGGCCGCACCAGCAGCGGCAGGGCAATGGCCCCCGTCAGCACCGCCAGAGCCGTCAGGAAAATGGTGAGAACGGACAGAAATTTCTTCATTTCGTTGGCTCCTTTCGGCCGGACAGCACCAGAAGCACCTGACCCGGCAGGTAAAACAGCCACATGCCCACCTGGGCAAAGGCGGCAAGCCACCCGGGGAACAGCTCCGGCTGATTGCGGATCCCCACGCACACGTCGCACAGCAGAAACAGCCACAGTCCCACGGAAAACAGCGGACTGTGAAGGGGCACCGCCTGACAGGCGTTCAGCAGGAAATTCGTAAAGTACACCGCCGCCAGCAGATTCAGCGGCGACAGAAGCCCCAGGGCCCACAGGCCCGCCCAGGCTCCCAGCACCAGCACCAGCCGCAGAGGCCACAGGGTCCGTCCGCCGTTCCGCCGACAGATCCGGACCAGATACAGGGCCTGGACCCCGCAGAACAGGGCCACTCCCGCGCCGTAATGGTCGTTCAGCAGCAGCAAAAACGTGTCTGCTCCCAGGGTCAGAGCCATGGCAGCGGGCATCAGGCGGCTGCCGCCCCGGCAGGCAAACAGCACGGAAAACGCCAGACACACGGCGATGGAGGCGTATTTCACCGGGTCGCCGCTGCCCCCGGTCAGATCCATGGTCAGAAACACCGCATACAGGGCCGCCTCCAGCCCCAGAAACGCCGCCGTCACAGGTCCCACAGCTCCGGGTCGCTGGCGGAAACACACAGGGCGCCGGCAGACAGCGCCGCCGTCACGTCGGCCTTGTCTGCCAGCAGGCCACCGGCGATGAGGGGCACCGGCAGCTCCCGGGACAGCCGGGCGATGACCTTATAGATGGTTCCCGGCAGCACCTCAATCAGGTCCGGCATGCCCATGCCCGTCTCCTTCCCCAGGTTGCTGACAGCCTTGGAGTCGATGGCAAACACCCGCAGCACCGTCAGCATTCCCAGCTCCCGGCCCCGGCGGATCAGGTGAGGCCGGGTGGAGATGATGCCGTCGGCCCCGCAGCGGCGCAGGTAGTCCACGGCGATCTCCTTGGGGGCCAGCCCTGCGATCAGGTCTGCGTGGATCACCGCCTGCTTCCCGGCCCGGTGGACCCGATCCACCAGCTCCCCGATGTTCAGAATATCGCCGCACAGCAGGAACACCGCCGCCCCGTCATGACACAAGGCACGATCCAGGGTCTCCGGCTCCTTCACCGCCGGGATCACCGGCGTCCGCTCCAAAAGCGGCAGCATGGCATGGGCCATATTGCGCGCCCCCTTTCCGCAATTTTCTCTCCCTATGTTACCACGGCAGGGGGGCAGATTTCAACGATATTTTCATGAAAAAGTCCTTGACAGCCGCCGGTGTCTCTGGTATACTGTCTGAGAAAACAAAGAAGGCTGGGTGCATCCGCCTCACCTCCCGCCCGTGGCAAAGAGGTCAACAGCAATTGTTTCCATGGTTTCCGCATGCCGGGGGCCGTGTTGTTGCGCGGATGCATGGTGCATTCGCGTTTTTTTATTGATCGAATGGAGGTGCGACGGTTATTAGCAAGGTAGAGCATGAACTCAATGAAGAGATCCGGGATAAGGAGATCCGCCTCATCGGCGAAAACGGCGAACAGCTGGGCATTGTGTCCTCTGCGGAGGGTCTGCACATCGCCGAGGAAAAGGGACTGGACCTGGTGAAGATTTCCCCCCAGGCCACGCCGCCTGTGTGCAAGCTCATGAACTATGGCAAGTACAGGTTCGAGCGCAGCAAGAAGGAAAAGGAAGCCAGAAAGAACCAGCATGTGGTGGAGATCAAGGAAATTCGCATGTCTCCGGGCATCGATGTCGGCGACTTCAACACGAAGCTGAAAAACGCGCAGAAGTTCCTGGCTGACGGCAACCGGGTGAAGGTCTCCGTCCGCTTCCGCGGCCGCGAGATGGCGCATACGGATATCGGCCGGGATCTGCTGAAGAAGTTCGCGGAGCTTTGCGCCGACGTGGCCACGATGGATAAATCCGCCAAAATGGAGGGCCGGCTCATGTCCATGTTCCTGTCCCCCAAGGCCCAAAAGGCCGGAAAATAACACACGAGTTCTTCCCGTCCCCCTGGGAACGGGAGAATAGATGGAAGGAGTACTATTATGCCTAAACTGAAGACCCACAGCGGCGCCAAGAAGCGCTTCAATCTGACGAAGTCCGGCAAGGTCAAGAGAGCGCACGCTTTCAAGAGCCACATCCTCACCAAGAAGGACACCAAGCGCGGCCGTCGCCTGCGCAGCGGCACCTACGCCGACTGCACCAATGAGGCCACCATCCGCAAGATGATCCCCTACAAATAAGAGACGGATATCGTTAGAAATAGGAGGCAATTAAGAAATGGCACGTGTTAAAGGCGCTATGATGGCGCGTAAAAGAAGAAATAAGACTCTGAAGCTGGCCAAGGGCTACTGGGGCGCCAAGTCCAAGCACTTCAAGATGGCCAACGAGCAGGTCATGAAGTCCCTGACCTACGCCTATGTGGGCCGCCGCCTGAAGAAGCGGGACTTCCGCCAGCTGTGGATCACCCGCATCTCCGCCGCCTGCAAGCTCAACGGCATGAACTATTCCACCTTCATGCACGGTCTGAAGGTGGCCGGCATCCAGATCAACCGCAAGATGCTCTCTGAGATGGCCATCAACGACGCCGTGGCCTTCACCGCCCTGTGCGCCATCGCCAAGAAGGCGTAACATATTGTATATAGAAATCAGGTCCGGAAACGGGCCTGATTTTTTCCATTTTCCGGCAAAAAGGGTTGACAGGCAGAGAAAAATGTTTTAATCTAAAAGGGAATAAAATATGCTCCGGTAGGTAAGGCTACCGCGAGGGATACGGACTGCTGCCGCAGAGTGGTGGAGACACCATGAGAGGGTTTGAACAGGCGATATCGAAACCAAGGTATCATCTAACGCAGTTTCACCGCCCCGCGATGCTAAAGCTTGTTACGGTGGCCAGGTCACGCATCCCGCGCGGCCCCTTTGCGCATCCACAATGGGCTTTTCTGCCGTTGTGGATTTTTTGCTATGTATATACAGGAAAGGAGGAACCGGTCATGTTCGATCATCAGGAAGAATTGGACGAATATCTGGAGAAAATCGAGGAGCTTATCAAAAATAAGCAATACGCCCGATTGCGGGACCTGTTCCTGCCTATGGAGCCTGCGGATATTGCCCTGCTGCTGGAGGAGGCCGGCGGGGAACAGATGCCTCTGCTGTACCGGCTGCTGCCCAAGGAGCTGGCGGCGGAGGTATTCGTGGAGCTGGAGTCCGACAGCCAGGAGATGCTCATCAACGGCTTTTCCAACACCGAGCTGAAGGAGGTGCTGGACGAGCTGTATCTGGACGATGCCGTGGACATCGTGGAGGAAATGCCCGCCAGCGTGGTGATCCGCATCCTGGACAAGGCCACGCCGGAAATGCGCAAGTCCATCAACGAGATCCTCCAGTACCCTGAGGACTCCGCCGGGTCCATTATGAACATGGAGTTTCTGTCCCTGAAAAAGGACATGACGGTGGAGGACGCCTTCAAGCGCATCCGCCGCATCGGCGGTGAGCTGGAGACCATCAACATCCTGTATGTCACCGATCCTACCCGGCATCTGCTGGGTGTGCTGTCCGTCCGGGATCTGCTGCTGGCGGAGGAGGACGACCTGATCGAGGAGATCATGGACCCCAATGTGGTGTCCGTGAACACCATGGATGATAAAGAGGACGTAGCCCAGGCCCTGAGCAAGTACGACTTCCTGGCCATGCCTGTGGTGGACAAGGAGGAGCGCCTGGTGGGCATCGTCACCGTGGACGACGCCATGGACGTTATCGAGGAGGAGACCACGGAGGACTTCGAGAAGATGGCCGCTATGCTGCCGTCGGACAAGCCCTATCTGAAATCCGGCATTTTTGCCACCTGGAAGGCCCGGCTGCCGTGGCTGATGATCCTGATGCTGTCGGCCACGTTCACGGGCATGATCCTGAACCACTATGAAAGCGCCCTGGCCGCGTGCCTGGTGCTCAACTCGTATATCCCCATGCTGTCCGGCACCGGCGGCAACTCCGGCACCCAGGCCTCCGTGGCGGTGATCCGCGCCCTGAGCCTGGACGAGGTGGACTTTTCCGATATTCTCCGGGTGCTGTGGAAGGAGCTGCGGGTGTCGCTGCTGTGCGGCGTATGCCTGGCCGGAGCCAACTTCGTAAAAATGCAGCTGGTGGACCGGCTGCTGCTGGGCAATGCCGCCGTCACGCCCACGGTGTGCCTGGTGGTGTGCCTGACCATCCTGTTCGTGGTGGTGTTTGCCAAGTGCGTGGGCTGCTCCCTGCCGCTGCTGGCGGAGAAGATCGGCCTGGACCCGGCAGTGATGGCCAGCCCCTTCATCTCCACCATTGTGGATGCCACCAGCCTGCTGATCTACTTCCGCTTTGCCTCGTGGCTGCTGCTATAGAACAAAAACAGGGGCAGGACCCGTGCGGGTCCTGCCCCTGACAGCTTGCCCAAAAGGCTGTATCCTTCAGGGAGAAAACCGGCAAATCGGACGCCGCTTCGGGCTTGCATCCGATTTGCCGGTTTTTTCTTATAAACTAAAATACGCTCAGATTCAGGCGGGCGGACAGCAGCTCCAGCGCCCGGATTCCGGCCAGGCTGTTGCCCTTTTCGTCCAGAGCCGGTCCAAACAGGCCAATGCCCATGCGGCCGGGCACCACGGCCATAATGCCGCCGCCTACGCCGCTTTTGGCCGGTACGCCCACCCGGATGGCAAAGTCGCCGGACCCGTCGTACATGCCGCAGGTCATGAGGTTGGCGTTGACAAACCGGCCATAGGCCGCCGGGAACAGGCGCTCTCCCCCGGGCAGCTGCCCGTGGCAGGCCAGCACGCAGCCGATGCGGGCCAGGTCCGCCGCGCTGACCCGAATGGAACAGGCCCGGAAATAGCAGTCCAGCAGCTCCTCCACATCGCCGCGGATCAGGCCGTGGGCCTTCAGCAGATAGGCCAGAGCCCGGTTTTTGGAGCCGGTGGCCTTTTCGGAGTGATAGACCTCCTCGTCCAGGGCGATCTCATCATTGTCCGCCAGGCGGCGGATGAAGTCCAGCAGACGCTGAAACCGATGGTCATACGTCTCGCCCCCGATCAGCTGGCACATCAGAATGGCCCCGGCGTTGACCATGGGGTTCAGGTGCTTGGCCAGCAGGGCGTTGTCCGCCACATTGATGGCGTCGAAGGGCTTGCCGGTGGCCTCCACCCCCACATGGGCCCGCACCGTCTCCCGGCCGTTGTCCTGCAGGGCCAGCAGCAGCGAAAGGGGCTTCATGACGCTCTGGATGGTGAAGCTCCGGCGGCTGTCACCGGCCTCCACCAGGGTTCCGTCCTTGTGGAACACGGCAATGCCCAGGCGGTCCGGGTCCTGCCGGGCCAGCTCAGGGATGTAGGAGGCCAGGGCCCCCTGCCCGGTGTACGGGCGGCACTCCTGCAGGATCTGTTGCAGCAATTCTTCCATAACGGCTCCTTTTCCACACGAATGTCGTCGGTTTCTGATACAGATTGTATATTCGTGTTGTCATTATACAGTCTGTATTTGTCAATAGTCCACCTTCATCAGGCACAGGCCCTCCGGCGGGGCGGTGGGACCGGCCAGGCGGCGGTCCCGGGCCTCCAGCAGGGCAGGCATATCCTCCGGCTGCCGGGCCCCGCGGCCCACCTCCAACAGAGTGCCCACCAGGATGCGCACCATATTCTGCAAAAAGCCGGTTCCGTGGAACGTGAACACAATGCGGTCCCGCTGGCGCACCACGGTGATGCTGTCCACCAGCCGCACCGTGGATTTCTTCATCCGGGGGTTGCCGCAGAAGCTGGCGAAGTCGTGCTCTCCCTGCAAATATGCCGCCGCCTGCTGCATCCGCTCCACGTCCGGGCGATAGTCCAGCAGGGTGACGTATTTCCGGTCGAACACCGGCTTCACCGGTCCGTCGAAGCATACATAGCGGTACGTTTTGCCCAGGGCCTTATACCGGGCGTGGAACCGGGGAGCGGCCTCCTTCACCTCCCGGACGGCAATGGCATCGGGAAGGTAGCGGTTCATGTAGTCCCGGATCTCCTCCGGGGACTCTGCCACGTCCAGCTGGGCGTTGGCCACCATGGCCCGGGCGTGGACCCCGGCGTCGGTGCGTCCCGCGCCGATGATCTCCACGGGACTGCCCTGGAGCCGGGTCAGCACGCTCTCCAGCTTCCCCTGGATGGTGTCCCGCCCCGGCTGGCGCTCCCAGCCGAAAAAGCGGGTGCCGTCATAGGCGATGATGAATTTATAGTTGCGCAGCATATGGAATCACTCCGTCATGATCTTCAGGATCACCCGGTCCGTCTCCTTCATGCCCTGAGAGGCCAGGATGCCCACGTTGCGGATGGTCTCCTCCACGTCCCGGCCCACGATGCCGTCGCCGGGCCGGAAGCTGTTGCCCCGCAGGTACATGTTATAGCCCAGAATGCCGGTTTCCACACCCATAGCGATCTTGCTGGCGCAGCTGGCCTTGGCCCCGTCGCAGATGCACCCGGAGATCATGGCCGCGGCGTTGGTGATGGTGTGGCAGATGCCCTCATAGTCCGCGCCCCGGAGCCACGCAATGCCGCAGCCTGCGCCCACGCCGGCAGACACCGCCCCGCAGTAGGCGGACAGGCGGCCGATGCCGGTTTTCTGGTGGATGGTGATCAGGTCCGACAGGCACACGGCCCGCAGGATGGTCTCCCAGTCCCGGCCCGTCTGCACGCCGTAGCGCCACACGGGAACGGAGGCGGTGATGCCCTGGTTGCCGGAGCCGGAGCAGATGACCACTGGCATCTCGCAGCCGTTCATCCGGGCATCGGATCCGGCGGCAGCCCAGGCCCGGGCCTCCGTCTCCACGTCGCCGCCGGACAGCAGCAGCGTGGAGCCGATATTGGCCCCCCAGTCTCCCCGCAGGCCCTCCCGGGCGATGGCGGTGTTGCATTCGAGCTGCCGGCCCACGGATTCCTCAATGCGGGACACGTCCACTGTCTCGGCAAAGGTCAGGATATCCCGGACGTTCAGCACGCTCTTGTCCTGCAAATTGTCCTCGGCAGAGTCGGAGTGGGGCTTTTCCAGCAGGACCTCCCCGTCCCGCTCCACGTAGATGATGTTGGTATGGTTGTTGGCCACATGGACCACAGCCTTGTGGTCCCCCGCCCAGCCTGTCAGCCGGATGTCCAGCATCCGGGACGTAGGCGGGCAGTCGATGCGGATGTCCGTGCTGTCCAGGTATGCCTGAATGGCTGCGGTGTCCTCCTCCGTCACATGGGCAATGACCTGAAGCCGGGCCTCCGGATCCCCGGCCACCACGCCCACGGCGATAGCCGCCGGCAGGCCCCTGCGGCCCCCGGTATTGGGCACCACCACGGACTTGACGTTTTTCAGGATGTTTCCGCTGACCTCCGCCAGAATACGCCGGGGCCTCTCCCCCAGCACCTGGCGCAGCCGTGCCGCGCAGTAGGCCACGGCGATGGGCTCGGTGCATCCGGTGGCCAGCTGCAATTCCTCACGCAGAATGGTACAGAAGGCCTCCTCTTTTCTCGCGTCCAACATGATTCTTTTCCCTTTCGTCCCATATTTTTTCCGGCAGAGCGCCGGTGTATGGCCCCGCTTACGCCTGGGGCACGTCGTCCTCGCTGTCGATCCAGTCCTGCACGTCCACCACCTGGAACTCCGTGGGCGTATGGCGGATCACCACCCGCTCCAGGCCCGCGTTGATGATGTGGCGGCGGCACATGGGGCAGGACGTGGCGTCCGGCAGCAGCTCCCCGGTCTGGGCATTGCGGCCCACCAGATACAGCGTGCCGCCCACCATATCCCGGCGGCTGGCGGAAATGATGGCATTGGCCTCGGCGTGGACGCTGCGGCACAGCTCGTACCGCTCCCCCCGGGGCACCCGCAGCTGCTCCCGGGTGCAATAGCCCATATCCACGCAGTTGCGCCGCCCCCGGGGCGCGCCGTTGTATCCGGTGGAGATGATCTCGTCATTCTTCACGATGATGGCCCCGTACACCCGGCGCAGACATGTGGCCCGCTCCAGAACCGTCTGGGCGATGTCCAGATAATAGTTTTCCTTGCTGATGCGCTGCATGACAGCACCTCCCGGTATGAAAGCTCGTTGTTCCCTATTATAAACGATTTTCCTGCTCAGGGCAACAAATTCTTCCGAAAAAAGCATTGACTTCCCGGCAGGGGCTGTGGTATCATGAACGAACTGAAAACTCTATGAGGGAGTAGCAAGCGGGCGATTGTCCGCAGCACGTCAACATACTGGCCGCTGCGCGGCCTGGCTTGCTTTAATTTGCGAGACTCATGTGCTACCGCCGCGGGATGCATGGGGACTCGTCTATTGATCTGCTTTCGAGCCCAGACATGGCCCAGGCCGTGCCTGGGGTTTTTCATGGTTTTTTCACGATAAGAGGAGAAGCAATCATGCAGTGGGATATCCTGTTCTTTTTCAACAGTGTGCTGCTGGGCGTGGGCCTTGCCATGGATGCGTTTTCCGTGTCTCTGGCCAACGGACTCAACGAGCCCCGCATGTCCCGGCGGCGGATGCTGGGCATTGCCGGGGTATTTGCGGGGTTCCAGGCCCTGATGCCTATGACAGGCTGGATCTGTGTCCACACCATTGTTCAGTATTTCCGCGCCTTTGAGAAGCTCATTCCCTGGATCGCCCTGGCTCTGCTGGGCTTCATCGGCGGCAAAATGCTGGTGGAGGGCGGCCGCGGCGGCGAGGATGACCGTGCCGCACCCAGGCTGGGCCTGGGCGCTCTGTTGGTGCAGGGGGTAGCCACATCCATCGACGCTCTGTCCGTGGGCTTCACCATCGCCGAATATGACTGGCTCATGGCCCTGGTCTGTTCCCTGATCATCGCGGCGGTAACGCTGTGCATCTGTCTGGGCGGCCTGGTGCTGGGCCGGAGGTTCGGCACCCGTCTTGCCGGCCGGGCCCAGATTCTGGGCGGGGCCATCCTCATCTTTATCGGTCTGGAAATATTCATCAGCAGCTTTCTAAGCTAAGGAGGAACTTATCATGCTCGTACCCATTCTTCTGTTCATCGTGGGCCTGGTGCTGCTCATCAAGGGCGGCGACTGGTTCGTGGACGGCGCCACGGGCCTGGCCCACCGTTTCCATGTGCCGGAGATCCTCATCGGCGCCACGGTGGTGTCCATCGGCACCACCCTGCCGGAGGTGATGGTATCCGCCACCTCCGCCGTCAGCGGTCACGGCGAGATCGCCTACGGCAACGCCATCGGCTCCGTCATCTGCAACACCGCCCTGATCGCAGCTCTGACCATCGCCATCCGCCCCTCGGAGGCGGACCGCAAAAGTCTGCGGACCCCGGTGATCTTCTTTTTCGTCGCCGCTGTGTTCTACGCCGCCATCGCCTACACCAACGGCGCCTTCACCCGCCTGGCGGGCATCGTCCTGCTGGCCATGTTCGTTCTGTACATGGTGCTTACCGTGCGCCAGAGCTTCCGGGATACCGTCCGGGCCGGCGGTGCGGACGAGGCCATTGACGGCACTCCCTCCATGGGCAAGGATATCCTCCTGCTGGTGGTGGGTGCGGCCTTCATCGCCGTGGGCGCCAACCTGCTGGTGAACAACGGCACTCTCATCGCCCAGGGACTGGGCGTGCCGGAGTCCGTCATCGCCCTGACCTTCGTGGCCCTGGGGACGTCCCTGCCGGAGCTGGTCACCGCCATCACCTCCCTGGTAAAGGGCCACAGCGCCCTGTCCCTGGGCAACATCGTGGGGGCAAACCTGTTTAACCTGGTGCTGGTCAGCGGCCTGTCCACCACCCTGTCCCCCTTCCAGGTGCCCCAGGAAAAGACCATCGCCGGGTACAACGCCTCCCTGGTGGTGGATATCCCCCTGATGATGCTGGTGATGCTGCTGCTGACGGTACCCGCGCTGTCCCGGGGCAGGCTGTCCCGCTGGCAGGGCATCGTGCTGCTGGTCCTGTACGCAGGCTTCTGCGCATTCCAGTTCTGCATGTAAGCGCATCCGGCCATGGGTGGCAGATAATATGAAAATCACCGAAATCGGTCTGTTACAGGCTTTTCTCGGTGGTTTTCTTATATCTGCACAGTCGATTTCAGTTCTCTCCTGCTGCAGTGATCGCATCAAATCCCTGCCGCAGACGGCTCCGGAACACTGGGGTGCGGCAGAAAACTGCCTGCAAAAAAAGCGTTTCACCGGGAAGAAAGCGTTGAAATATGCAGAGTAACATGCTATAATTCTATTGTCGTTTCTCGCCATTTATTGGCAATTTCGCTTTGATTGGAAGGAAGATATACATGAACAAAAGCGAAGTCTACCGCGAGGTGGACCTCATTACCCTGCTGCGTGCCCTGTGGCGCCGGTCCTGGGTCATTGCGCTGGCAACGGTGGCGGCAGGCGCCGTCTGCTTCGCCTGGGCACAGTTTCTTATCGCCCCTACCTACGAGGCCAGCGCCCTGCTGTACGTCAACAACACCCAGGATGCCAGCAAGCCCATCAGCAACTCCGAGCTGTCCGCAGCCCAGAGTCTGGTGGACACCTATGTGGTCATTCTCAACAGCCGCACCACCCTGGACCAGGTCCGCGCGGCCGCCAGGGTGACTTATACGGACCGGGAGCTCCAGAAAATGATCCAGGCCCAGGCCGTGAACTCCACCGAGGTATTCGAGGTCACCGTAACCAGTGAGGATCCCCAGGAGGCGCAGAAGATCGCCAATACCATTGCCCAGGTGCTGCCGTCCCGCATTTCCAGTGTGGTGGAGGGCAGCTCCGTCCGGGTGGTGGACTACGCGCAGCTGCCTTCCGGCAAGGCTGCGCCCAGCCTGCCCCGCTATACGGTCCTGGGCATGGTAGCGGGATTCCTGCTCAGCTGTGCGGCGCTGGTCCTGCGGGAGCTCCTTGACAACCAGATCCGCGGCGAGGATTATCTGCTCCAGGCATATCCCCAGGTCCCCGTGCTGGCGGTGATCCCCGAGCTTCTCCAGCGCACGGAGGGATATGGATACGGCTACGGCAGCCGTTCTGCCGGAAAGGAGGGCCAGCCGCAATGATGTTTGGAAAAAAACGCATGCCCGAGGAAGATGTTATGTCCCTGAAGGAGCAGCGGGCCATGCTGGGCGACCGACTGAGCTTCGCTGCCTCCGAGGCATACAAGCTGCTGCGGACCAACCTGACCTTCGCCCTGCCAGACGAACAGAGATGCCGGGTGGTGGGCATTACCAGCGCCTCCCGCGGCGAAGGGAAAAGCACCACGTCCATCAACCTGGCCTATACCATCGCGGAAACCGGAAAGCGGGTGCTGCTGGTGGAGGCGGACATGCGGCGGCCCAATCTGGCCCACCGTCTGGCCATCGACCCGGCCCCGGGTCTGTCCAATCTGCTGGCGGGTCTGTGCCGGGAGGGGGACGTTATCCAGGATGTGGGCCTGCTGGAAAACCTGAAGGTCATCACCTCCGGCGACGTGCCGCCCAACCCGTCGGAGCTGCTGGGCTCCGATCGCATGAGCTCCGTGGTCAGCACCCTGTCCCAGAATTTTGACTTCATCATCTTCGACCTGCCGCCGGTAAATGCCGTGTCCGACGGTCTGGTGATCTCCAAGCTCATCCAGGGCATGATCGTCGTGGTACGCCAGGACTACAGCGACCGGCAGGACCTGGCGGCGGCTCTGCGGCAGCTGGAATATCTGCATATCAAGGTGCTGGGCTTTGTCATGACCCACGGCAGCGCCTCCGGCGGACGCTATGGCCGGTATGGCCGCTACGGGCGTTACGGGCGCTATGGCCGCTGCGAAAACTACGGCTATGGCCAGGAAGCGACCTCCGCCCCGGATAAGCCCCGGAAGAAAAGTAAGAAATGATCGATTTTCATTCCCATATCCTGCCGGGCATGGACGACGGCAGCAAAAGCACACAGGAGAGCCTGGAGATGCTGGACATGCTCCGGGCCCAAGGAGTGGATACCGTGGCCGCCACGCCGCACTTCTACGCCCGCGAGAATCCTCCGGAGGTGTTTTTGCGGCGCCGGGCCGAGGCCTGGAATCGGCTGCGGCCCCAACTGACGGCAGACAGTCCCCGGGTGCTCCTGGGAGCCGAGGTCCGCTATTTCCAGGGCATCAGCCATGTGGACCGGCTGCATGACCTGTGCCTGGGGGGGCAGGATGTGCTCCTGCTGGAGATGCCGTTTTCCCCTTGGCCGTCCCGGACCCTGGCGGAGCTGACGGACCTGGCCCAGCGGGGCGATCTGACCGTGGTGCTGGCTCACATTGAGCGGTATCTGGCCCAGCAGCCCCGGACGCTGTGGCCCCGGCTGCGGCAGCTGGGCGTGCTGTTCCAGTGCAACGCGCCCTTCTTTCTGGATTGGCGCACCCGCCGCCGGGCTATCGGAATGCTGCGGGAGGGGGAGATCCATCTTCTGGGCTCCGACTGCCACGGATCGTCGTACCGCCCGCCCCGGATGGGCGAGGCCGCGGAGCGCATCCGCCGCCGCGCCGGGGCTACCGCGCTGGCCCGGCTGGAGAATAACGCTCGGGTGCTCATTCGCAAAAAGTGACAAAGAAGTATATATGCAAGGCCGCCCATCTCCGGAAAACGGAGGGGGCGGCCTTGTGAGCGTGTCGGAAAGTCCAATTGAATGCACAGGGGGGAGATTTCTGAACGAAATCTCCCCCCTGTTGCAGCTGCGCTTAGATGCTTAAAAATGATCGGTCAGGCAGCCTGTACCGGATCGCATCATGCCGATCGCTTACCCGTTTTCACGCTCCACATAGGCAAAGCCATGGGCAGCGACCCAGTTTTTGGCGTAGCTGTCCTTGGCCACGCTGAAAGTAATGCCGGAGAGGCCGGTAAAGGCCAGCTCGTCGATGTAGCGAGTGCTGTCCGGCAGGGACACATAGCGCAGGCCACGGCAATACTTGAAGGCGTTGCCGCTGACGGCGGTCAGTCCCTCGGGAAGGGTGATGGACTTCAGACTGGTGCAGCTCTTGAACGCAGAGCCGCCCAGCATCTGCAGCTGGCTGTTTTCGGCAAAGTTCACCGTCTCCAGGTTCGTGCAGCCGCAGAATGCGTTGGTGGTCAGCTTGGTGACGCCTGCACCCACGTTGACGGTGGTGATGAGGGCGCGGTTGGCGTGCCAGGGAATGTTGGCCTCGCCATAGTACGTGGCCATGGAGCCGGTGCCGTCCAGAGTAAGGACGCCGTCGCTGGTCAGGCTCCAGGTCAGGTTCTCCCCGCATACGCCGGAGGCCACCACGGCCGGCTCACGCTCCGTGTAGGCAAAGCCGTGGGACTCCACCCAGCGCTTGGCATAGCTGTCCTTGGCCACGCTGAAGGTAATGCCGGAGAGGCCGGTAAAGGCCAGATTGTCGATGACAGACATGGTGTCCGGCAGATAGACGTTCCGGAGATTGCGGCAATACTTGAAGGCGTTGCCGCTGACGGCGGTCAGTCCCTCGGGAAGGGTGATGGACTTCAGACTGGTGCAGCTCTTGAACGCAGAGCCGCCCAGCATCTGCAGCTGGCTGTTTTCGGCAAAGTTCACCGTCTCCAGGTTCGTGCAGCCGCAGAATGCGTTGGTGGTCAGCTTGGTGACGCCTGCACCCACGTTGACGGTGGTGATGAGGGCGCGGTTGGCGTGCCAGGGAATGTTGGCCTCGCCATAGTACGTGGCCATGGAGCCGGTGCCGTCCAGAGTAAGGACGCCGTCGCTGGTCAGGCTCCAGGTCAGGTTCTCCCCGCATACGCCGGAGGCCACCACGGCCGGCTCACGCTCCGTGTAGGCGATGCCGCGGGACGCAGCCCAATCCTTGGCATAGCTGCCGTATCCCACGCTCAGCACCAGGGCGGTGTCCCGGGTGAAGGCATTGGGCATAATGGCGTTGACGCCGTCCGGCAGATAGAGCTCCCTCAGCGACGTGCAGTCCGTGAAGGCATCGTAACCGATATAGGTCACGGTCTCCGGCAGCCGAAGCGTCCGGAGGCTGGAGCAGCGGGCAAAGGCGTTCTGGTCGATCCGGGTGATCCGGCTGCCCTCGGCGAAGGTGACCTCCGTCAGGTTCCGGCTGGAATAGGCGAACCAGCGGTCCAGATTCGTGATGCCGCTGTCCACATACAGCCTCCTGACATAGTTGCGGTAGCTGTACCATGGGCTGTTCCAAACCCGGGACAGGGGATAGTTTTCGCCGGTGCCCATGAACTTGAACAGACCGTCTCCATAGAGGATGAAGTCCACATTCGTACCGGAACGGCCGGCTGCCCGCACGTCGGCGGTGGTGCTGCGGGTAAAGAAGCCGCCCTCAAACAGGCAGGTCTCGCCGCAGATATTGTATGCACCGTCGTAGGCATAGCCCTGATCGTCGGCAAAGTAGAAGCGATCCTCATAGTGCATATGGCCGGTCAGAGGCACACCGGCCACCAGATACATCAGACGGCGGCTCTCCTGCTCGCGGACAAAGCCGGAGAACTTCTCGTCCACCGCGTTCTCCGTGTGGCCGCAGACGTCGCAGAAAAGCTCCTTGGTGTCCAGGTCAAACAGGTAGGTGTGCTCATCGTTCTGGCAGACCGGCACCGCGCGCCTGGTGTACTGGTCCAGAACGGTCTTGGTGCCGTCGGTGGCCACGTTATAAGCGGTAACGGTGGCCTGGAAGCGGTCAGCGGTAACGTCCACATAGACGCTGTCGAAGTTCAGCGTGGCCACGTCAAAGTGGAAGTCCGGATTGTTCACGATGGAGTAGGACTTGCCGCCGGTGGAGCCGCAGATGTAGTACACCGTGCCGTTTTCGTCCACCTGACCGCCGGTCATGGGGGCGGTGCGGGCATAGCTGTGGTCATTGCCGGAGAAGTAGAAGTCGATCCCCGCCGCGTCGCAGGCTGCGGGCAGATACTGCACGTAAGTCTCACCGCCGCCGGTGGGGTTGGTGTAGTAAGCGGGCACATGGGTCACCAGCACCTTCCAGGTGCAGGTACTCTTGGACGCGTCCTCCACCAGCCACTGGGTGAACTGCTGGATGGTATCTTTATCGGAGGTGTGGTTCAGCACGGCGATGTACACGTCGCCCCGCTCCACGGAGTACCAGGCGGCGGGAACGCCGAACACGCTCCTGGCAGCGATGGCGCCGCTGCCGCTGTCGTCGGCCTCGTGGTTGCCGACGACGTGGATCATATCCGTATCGCGGATGCCGTCCAGGGTGAACAGGGACAGGGCATCCTGCCACTGGTTGTAGTAGCGGACGTTATCCACTGCGTCGCCCAGCTGGACGCCGAAGTGATACTGCCCGGCCAGGCAGCCGGCGATGCGGCCCATGCCCTCCAGAGCGGCCTCCTCCTGGATATCCGCCAGCAGGAAGAACCGGGTCTGCTTCTCGGCGGCAGGCACCGTGAAGCTGCGCACGTCGGACCAGACGGAGCCGTCGCCCACCCGGTAATAGTAGGTGCTTCCGGCGGTAAGGCCCGTCAGGGACACGCCGTTGACGCGGTTGATCTGCTTGCTGGAGGAGTAGGAGATCAGGCGGCTGGTACCCTCCACCTCCACAGCGCCGGTCATGTCGGCGTTGGCGGAAAGCCGGGCCACAGCCCGATCACCGCTGTGCGCGGGGTTGCTCATCCAGGTGATGGTCTTGCCGTCAGCGGACGGAGCCAGGTTGTAGATGACGTTATAGGGCGCGCCGGTTTCGTCGCCCACGGCGTCATAGCTGAACAGGGTGATCTGATAGGAGCAGTTGCCCGCTTCATCGGCAGCCCGCAGGTTCACGCTGCCCTGGCTGGCCGTCAGGCTGGAGATGTCGATCCGACCGTTCTCGTCGGTATCGCCCAGCAGCACGTCGTTGGCGTACACATGGACACCGGCGGCAGCCTTGCCGTCCCGGATAACGGTGACGGCGGCGGAGGCGGTGCTGCCCACCACGGCAGTGTCCGCCTGGATGCGGTACATGGCCTCAATGGGCCGGTTCGTCACGGGGGTGGTGAAGCCGGTGGCGTACTGGTTCAGGTCGCTGATGTCCAGGTTCTCCGTCTGCTTGCAGCCGTAAGATCCCTTGGTGACCTGCACGTTGACGCTGCTGCCCTCGGCAACGGAGGTGGGGATGTCCACGGCGATAACAGCCAGGGCACCGGCGGTGTATACCGCGTGGTCGATGGCCGTGATGCTCACGGACACAACGCCCTTGGCGGCGTCATAGTCATACGTACCGGTAACGCCCTCCGGGAAGGTCACACCGGTGACGGGATAGCTGCGGGAAACGGAGACATTGGCGCTGAGGGAGGTGATGGACGCCGGGTCGGTGGCGGTCAGCGCCAGCTGCCAGGTCTTGCCCACAGTGGGCTCACCCCGCAGGTCCAGAGACACACCGGGCACGTCCGTCTCCTCCGCGGCCACGGTGAAATACCGGGTCTCGCGGGTGACGTTGCCGTAGCCGTCCTTCAGGTAGAAGGTGATGGAGTGCAGACCGCTGCCGAAGTGCATCAGGCCGGAGGTGCTGCCCAGGTTGTCCCGGTCATACGTTCCCCGGTAGGTGCCGTCGAAGTAGAAGTAGGCAGACTCCACGCCGGTGGCGTAGGGATCCGTCTCCTCGCTGTCGTCATAGGTGACGAAGAAGCGGAGATTGCCGGAATTCAGGACTGCGCCGTCCTCCAGCTCGGTCTTGGTGCCGTCATCGTTGACCAGCTGGATGGAGTTCACCACGGGAGCGGTGACATCCTGGTTGTTGGCGCCGTACACCACGCACAGGTTATCCAGCAGGATATAGCCCTTCAGGTCGCTCTTGTCCAGCTTCGTGCCGTCGGTGGTATACCAGCCGATGCCGCCGGTGGTGACCATGGCCCGGAACAGCATGCCGCTGTTGACCCGGATCAGCGCACCGGCATACTGGGTCAGATCAGCCTCCAGATACTGCCAGCCGGACTTCAGTCCCTCGCCGGAGGCGCCGCTGCCGCTGCTGAAGTTGATATAGGCGTTGGTCCAGCTCTGGCCGCCGTTGGTGCTGGTGGCGATCTGGGCACGGAGCCAGGGGACAGGAACGCCCTCGGGAATGTAGACCCATACGCCCAGAGCGGTGGGGGTGCCGTCGATGGCCAGGTTGTCGCCCAGGCCCAGGCACGCACCGTCCGTACCGGTCAGGCCTGTCCAGTCGTACTCCAGCTTGATGGCGTTGTGGCCGAAACGGACGATATCGGCGTATGCCTCGTCGGTGTCGGACACTACGGAGCCCTTCACCACGCCGCCGCAGCCCGCGTAGTGATAAGTGGCCACGGCGTTGGCGGCCAGGCCGCTGAAGCTCTCCACGGTGGTGCCGATGGTAGAATAGTCCCAGGGGTCCTCGTCGCCGCCGTCCAGGATCATGGTGGGCTCCATGCCGATGTTCACGGTGATGGAGGCCGTCAGGTCATCGCGCACAGCGGTGACGGTGGGGCTGCCGGAATACTTCACGTTGCCGGTAACGGTGAACAGGTTGCCGGTGAAGCTGCCGGCGTCCGGATCGGAAACGGTCCACTGGATGTCACTGTCCTGCAGGTGGACGGTCTCCGTCTGGTAAGTAGCCTTGAAGCCCAGATCGCTGACCTCGTTGTAGTTCAGGTTCACCTCGCCGGAGGTAAAGGCCAGCTTGTCCGGGTTCTGGATGTGGAGCACGGCGGTGCCCACGGTCCGCCCGCCGCTGACCAGGCTCACCGTCACGTCGCCGGTCTTGCCGGAGGAAACAAAGGTGGCGGAGGCGCTGCTGCCGTTTACGGCGGCGGCGGTCACCGTGCCCATGGTCTCATCGCTGACGGTGAAGCTCACGTCCTCCGGCAGAGCCTTGGCGGGAGCACCGGAGAAGTCCATGGCGTCCGCCGTCAGGGTGACGGAGGAGCCGGGGGTATAGTACTCATCGCTGGGGGTAACGGCAGCGTGGTCAAACTCACCGGAAGCCGCCACGGTGGATACCACCAGAATGGTGCCGGAAATACCGCGCTCGCTGCCTCCGGCAGGGGTGTTGCGCATGGTGACATCCTGCTCACCCTCCCGCTGGGAGATGTAGGTGGAGGAGCCGCCCTCGTCCAGCTGGATGGCCGCCACGCAGCCCAGGGCCACCATCATCTGGGCCTCCTCGGCCGCGGTATAGCCCACGGAGCGGGGAGCCATGGTGCCGTCGGCCTGGAACAGCACCACGGTTCCGTCGGCCTTGATGCCCACGCAGCTGCGGGGATAGTAGCCGCCGTTGCCGGATTCGGTGACCACCACCTTGCCGTCCCAGACCATGGCCACCAGTGCGTCCACGGCCTCCAGGATCTTCACAGTCTTGCCCTGCTTGGCGCTCTGATCCGCCTCGGCCTGGGCCAGGGTGGTGCCCTCCCGGAACACGTTCACCGAGCCGTCGTCAAAGGCGGCGATAAACGCGCGGCTGGAATTGTCGTGGTGGACAACACCGTTCATCACCAGATAGCCGGAGGGCTCGCCGGTGTTGATGTTGAACCAGGAGGCGTTGACGCCGCCCACTACGTTCAGACCCGTCTCTTTTTCATAGACATGGGCCTGGTCCGTGGTGGTTTTCAGGGTCCAGCCCTGTTCCTTGGGGTTGCGGTTGCCGTAGCCGGCCACGATCTTGGCGCGGCCGCCTGCGGTGTTCACCTCCATGACGTTGGCAACCGTCTGAGAGTTGCCTGCGGCATTGTTGGTGATGATGACCTTTTCGGAAATATCCGGGGCAATCGCGTAATTCTTCAGCGACGTCACGGAATAATCCGTTCCCTCGATGGAGCTGCCCTTTGTCAGCTCAGAGGATCCCGCAGCCTTCGAGTCCGCGGCCAGTGCATAGGCAGGCAGCATACCTGCCAGCATGCACAGGCACAGCAGCACCGAAAGCACACGATGAAGCTGCCGGGGTTTTGACATAGTGGATCTCCTCTCTCTTGTGAATTTATAATATCCGGCGGTCTTGTCCGGCTATTATCTCAGCTCTGGGGCCCGTAAAACGCCCGGTACCACCGGGCAAAGCGCCGCAGGCCCTCATGCAGCGGCGTTGCCGGCCGAAAGCCGAAATCCCGCTCCAGCGGCGAAGTGTCGGCATAGGTAGCCAGCACGTCCCCCGGCTGCATGGGCAAAAGCTCCGTGTGGGCAGCAAGATCATGGTCCTGCGGCAGCAGCTCCTCCCGGATCAGCTCCTGCTGGAGCGTCCGGACAAAATCCAGCAGCTTCACAGGCTGGCTGTTTCCGATGTTATAGACCCGGTGAGGGGCAGACGCGCCCTCCGGGGCGGAAGCAGCCGCCGGAGCACAGGTCATGACCCGCAGGATCCCCTCCACGATGTCGTCTACATAGGTGAAATCCCGCATGCAGCTGCCGTAGTTATACAGAGGGATGCGCTCCCCCCGGCGCAGGCAGTCGGTGAACTTGAAGTATGCCATGTCCGGACGGCCGGCCGGACCGTATACCGTGAAGAAGCGCAGACCGGTGGCCGGGATCCGGTACAGCCCGGCATAGGCACAGGCCAGCAGCTCATCGGACTTCTTGGTGGCCGCGTACAGGCTGACCGGAGAATCGGTCTTGTCCTCCGTGCTGTAGGGCAGCTTGGTGTTGCTGCCGTATACGGAGGAGGACGAGGCGTAAACCAGGTGCTCCACCCCGGGGCCGCCGCCGTCAAGGGAGTGGCGGCAGGCCTCCAGTATCCGGAAAAAGCCGACCAGGTTGCTCTCAATATAGGCGTCCGGGTGGTCGATGGAATACCGCACGCCGGCCTGAGCCGCCAGGTTTACCACCACGGCAGGGGCGTAGTCGGCAAAGGTCCGGCGCACCAGGTGCTCATCGGCTATGGAGCCGCGGACGAAGGCAAACCGGTTTCCCTGGGCGGCATACCGGTCTGCCGTGTGCCGGAGCTGCTCCAGCCGCCAATGCTTCAGCCGAGGGTCATAATAGTCGTTCAGCTCATCCAGAACCACCACCCGTACCGGATGGATCCGCTCCAGCAGCAGCTGGGACAGCCGGGCGCCGATAAAGCCCGCCCCGCCGGTAACCAGGATCGTTTTCCCTTCCAGGGACACGTTTTGCGCTTTCATGTCAGTCCCTCCCGAAAATATCCCGGGTGTATACTTTATCCTGTACGTCAGACAGCCCATCATCCAACCGGTTGGCGACAATCAGGGATGAAAGGGACTTGAACTGCGCCAGGTCGTCCGTCCGGCGGCAGCCGTCTACCGTCTGGCCCGGAGTCAGGGCCGGCTCATACAGCAGCATCGGGACACCCGCCTGGCGCAGCTGCTCCATCACGTCGAAGATCGCGCTGCACCGGAAGTTGTCGGATCCGGACTTCATGGTCAGACGATAGATCCCCACCACCGGTTGGCTGTTCTCCTGGGAGGCCAGCGTCTCCACCCGACGGCAGATCTGCCGGGCGATGAAGCTTTTACGGCAGCCGTTGGAGGACACGGCGGCCCCGATCAGCATCTGGGGCGTCTCCCGGCAGCTGGCCAGCAGCTGGCGGGTATCCTTTGGCAGACAGTAGCCGCCGTAGCCGAAGGAGGGGTTGTTGTAATACTGGCCGATCCGAGGATCCTGGCAGATCCCGTGGATGATGGAGCCCGTGTCCAGCCCGCGCAGCTCGGCGAAGGTGTCCAGTTCGTTGAAAAAGCCGATGCGCAGAGCCAGATAGGTGTTGGCAAACAGCTTGATGGTCTCGGCCTCGCCGCAGCCGGTCACCAGCAGCTCCACGTTCTTTTTCTCTGCCCCGTCCTGCAGAAGCCGGGCGAAAGCGTGCGCCTGCTCCGTCAGCACAGGGTCGGCAAGGTCCGTTCCCACGATGATGCGGCTGGGATAGAGGTTATCGTACAGAGCCTTCCCCTCCCGGAGGAATTCCGGACTGACCAGAATATGGCCGGCCGGATATTTGGACTGCATGGACTGGGTGAAGCCCACGGGAACCGTGCTCTTAATGACCATGACGGCCTCCGGCGCATAGCGCAGCACCTGGCGGATCACCGATTCCACCATGGCGGTGTCGAATGCATTTTCCCGCGGATTGAAATCGGTGGGCACGGCGATGACCACATATTCAGCCCCGGAATAGCCATCCTCCGGGTCCAGAGTGGCCCGAAGCCGCAGATGCGGCTTATTCAGATACGCATCCAGATAGCTATCCTGGATGGGAGAAATGCCCCGGTTGAGCATATCCACCTTTTCCGCCGCCACATCCACCACGCATACGGAGTTATGCTGAGCCAGCAGCACTGCCTGAGACAGCCCCACATAGCCCATTCCGGCAATTGCAATTTTCATGTATGAGCATTCCTTTCTATGTTCGCCGCAGCGTGTGCGCCAGCTGCCGCAGATCCCTGCGTTTGCCCAGCAGATAGCCGCCCAAGGCGGCCCCATACACCCCCAGGCCCCACCAGTACGGGAGCAGGCAGGTGCTGATCAGAAACACGGCCGTCAGAGCAAATTCGATGACGAATTCCCGGCGCAGGTCCACATGGATGATGCGCATGACCGCAGCCTCCGAAAGCATGGACCGCAGCATCACAGACAGCAGCACCAGCAGCAAAACAGCAGTAAGACTATTCAGCACCCATGCCCCCAGAGCAAACAGCGCCAGCCCCGCCGCAACGCAGGAGGCGTTGATGCGCAGCATGGTCCGCTCCTGCTGATAGGCCTTCAGGTAATTGTTGGTCAGCAGACTGACCTTGGACGTGTAGATAATCAGCGGCAGCAGCATGCCCAGATACGACACACTGGCTTCGTATTTCGGCAGCCAGAGGCGCAGCAGCACACAGCCGGGATAATACAGCAGCATAGCCGCAAACAGCAGCGGGGAAATCCCCTGTCGGATCCGGCAATACATGCCCGGGAGCTTGTCCGGCTCCATCCGTTTGATGGAGGGAAAGAGCACCACGCTGATGGCCGTTACAAATTGCAGGAAAAAGCTGGTCAGGCTGAAGGCCAGGGAGACCTTGCCGAAAACCAGCAGGCCCCATCGCCACTGGATCACCATTTTCCCGGAGCCTACCAGAAAATTGGCCGCGTAGGACGACAGCATCAGCCATACGCCGGCAGAGAGTGTTGTCCGCAGCTCCGGCAGCAGCCGCGCCCTGGGCACCATGGAGCCAACCAGCAGACGGCGGCTGTATCGCAGGCCGAAAAACAGGATAACGGCCACATCCGCCGCCAGATAGACCAGGCAGAACCAGATATAAGAGCTCTGCCCCGCCGCCAGGCAGCCCAGCACCAGCAGACAGTAGATCACCCGGTAAACGGCAATATAGGCCACATAGTGGGTGATGCGGTTGGTGATCTGAAACGTGAAGGAAATGTAGTTGAAGGTGATCTCAATGCATACGGTGCAGGCCAGCAGGATGCATAGCACACGGTTATCTCCCCGGAGCAGGAGGCAGCCTATGGCCAGAAGCCCCGCCGACAGCAGCAGATCCAGCTCCATGATCACCCGGTACTGGGAGCGCACCATGTCCTTGTCCAGCTCGTCATAGTCAAACCGGGCGTACCGCAGGACGATACCGTCCATCAGGCCAAAGTGGAGAACGCCCAGATATTGGGAGTACAGCAGATAGCTCTGCCAAAGGGAGTAGTCGCTCTCCGGAATGAACTTCGGCACGATCAGGTTCAGCACGAACCCCACCAGCACCGAGACGGCCTGCGCCAGCACGGAGAGCATCATATTTTTCGCAATTTTCTTCCCGGAAAGTTTTTCCATATGCATCAAAGCTCTTGGGACGGCAGCGTCCCGTGAAGGTACAGCGACTCCAGCCGCCTTGCCTGGCGGCGGATGTCGTAGCCCCCGGCGCAGACGGCGTCGCGGCCATCCCGCCGCCCGACGGACAGCGCCTGCTCCATGACGCCGCACCAGGCGGCGGGAGCTGTATAGGATTCCTCCGGCAGGAAGCGGAGCTGATCGGTCAGCTTTACCTCCCTGGGCACTTTATGCGAACAGACACAGGGCAGGCCACTGGCCTGGGCCTCCACGGCAACGATGCCCAGCCCCTCCCAGCGGGAGGGCAGCAGAAACAGGTCCATGGCGCTCAGAAGCTGCGGCACGTCCGTGCGCATGCCCAGAAAGCGCAGACTGTCCCCCAGGCCCAGCCGGTCAGCCTGGTGCTCTATCTCCGGGCGAAGCGGCCCGTCTCCGGCCAGCAAAAGCACGGAATCCGGCCTGCGCCGGTGAAATTCCGCGAAAATATCCAGCAGAAGCCGGTGGTTTTTCGCCTCGCAGAAGCGGCCCACATGGCCGATGACTGCGGCCTCCTGCGGAATGGACAACTCCCGGCGCAGGCGGAGACGGTCCTCCGGCGAAAAGGCAAAGGCCGCCGTATCAATGGCGTTGCGCAGGATGACCACCCGTCCGGAGTCCACGGCATCCTGTCCATAGAGCCACGCACCGGCCAATTCGCCGCAGGCAGCCAGCACCGTGGCGTCGCGGATGACCAGGGGGCTTTCGATCCTCCGCCGCAGCCGCTTCAGCGCGCTCTCCGGCGGATAGGCCTGGTGGCTGTGGATGATCCGCACCGGGACGCCGCAGCGCCTGGCCATGGCCATGGCCGCAGCGCCATGATAATCCTGGTGGCAGTGCACCACGTCGTAGTGTCCGTCGGCCAGAATGCGCCGCAGGGCGCGGAGATTTCCCACCGGGTCCTCAGACCGCGGCGGGATATGGTGGATCTCTGCGCCCAGTGCTTCGAACCAGGGCTCCAGGCCTCCGCGCTCCGTGCCGCAGACCACAAAGTCCGTCTGGAAGGCCAGCGGCGCCAGCTGGGCATAGTAATTTTTCAGCATGACCTGGACGCCGCCGCCCGTTTGCAGGGAGGACAGCACCTGTAGTACCCGAGGCATGTCGTTCACTCCGTTTTCTTACGAGACTGTAAAAGGATATCCGGCAGGACCGGAAGAATGTACAGCATAAAAATACTCTCATCCGCCGCCCGGAAGGCGATATTCAGCAGCAGAAGGAGAGCCCATCCTGCCGTAATGATGGCTGCTGCGGCCCGGAGTCCGATCCTGGCCCATTGCTCCCTGAGCATCCGGTAATACTTCGCCAGGAATACGCCGTAAAAAGCCAGGGCAGCCAGCCCATAGCGGGCCATATCGTCCAGAATGGCCGAATGATAGCCGATCCCCCGGTCGCCGACGACATAGCTGTACCACGGCCCGATCCCCAGCGGATGGGCGGCGAAGGAGCGCAGGGAATACAGATAGCATTGCAGCCGGATCTGCAGGTCGCCCCGGATGCTGCGCTGCCGGAGGAACAGGGCCAGCTCCGCGAAGCGAGCGCTGAAATAACGATTGTCGATGGCGCCCGCCAGGGCGGAAAACAGCTCATCCGGCGGAAAGGCCAGCAGGAAAAAGCCACCCGCGGCCAGAAGCATCAGGCCAACGCCCCGCCGCTGGGATACAACCGTTAAAATGCACACTACCAGCAGCACGAACAGGGGAATGGTAAACGACGCCTTGATCACCGCCAGAAAGACGAAGCCCAGAATCAGCCCGTTCATCAGGGGCTTTCTGCGTTGGAGCAGCATCAGCACCGATATCGGGGCAAAAATGACCAGGTCCTGGAACAGATAGATGCCGCTGACGTTGCGGCGCATCAGCACATAATCCCGGGCCACGGCCTCCGGCCGCTGAGAGGCGTTGGAGATGGCGCGGGCGGCGGAGCTGTCCGTCAGTACGGCGGCCGCGGATGTCAGCGCCGTCAGCAGGAACAGGAACAGCAGATACCGCCCGAAGCGTACCTGGGCCCTGCGGTCAAAGGAGAACAGCCGGTATACCAGCAGCGTGCCCCAAAAGGAAAAGCTGACGCGGATATGCCGGGCGGCGTCGCCGGCGTGCAGAAGATAGCACACGGCCATAACGGCCATATAGAGCAGCACCGGCGTCAGCACAGACACCCGGAGGATCAGCCGCACACGCATCCGGCAATTCTCCAGCCGGGCGGCGCACAGCAGCAGGATACCTGCCGCAAAGCAGGCAAAAAACAGGTACTTATAGCGCTCCGCCTGAAACGTCGCACGCATAAAGGGAAGCTGATACCACAAATAATAAATGGCCAAAAGAAAGGACGCGGCGTCCGTCAGACCTATGCGGCGATGCTGATTCATGAGCACTCTCCCCCGCTGGCGGAGGCAACCTCCCGCCGGATCCGGTCAAAAAAGGCGTTTCTGCGGGCATCCAGCATCGGGCCCTGATAGGCCAGGGCGGTCCGGCAGCTCTCGCAGGCGTATCGGGACAAATCGCTCCGGAGCATGGCGGAAACCGCACCGGCAATGGCCCCGGCGGACCCTCTGGGGGTCAGGCATTCCTCCGGCAGCAGCTCCGGGATGCCGGCAGTCCGCGCACCGATGCAGGGGCAGCCGCGGCTCATGGCCTCGATCAGTGCCCGGGGCAGCCCCTCCTGGAGACTGGGCTGCACATAAATATCACAGGTATCCAGCATGGAGAATATCTCCTCATGGGGCAGGGCACCGGTAAAGACCACCTGGTCCGATACGCCGCACCGGGCTGCCAGGCTTTGCAGGACATGGGGATCTCCCTGGCCCACGCAGAAATACCGCACCCGGATACCCATGGCGTTGAGCTGCGGAATGGCACGAATGACAAATCGATGCCCCTTATGGGCAACATTCACCGCCGCACAGGTCATCAGCGTCACCCGGGACGGGTCCTGGGCCGCGATATGCGCCAGTCGGCGGGTCAGGACCTCCTCCGACGGCGCAGGCAGCGCCACATTGGACGCGCCGATCCAGGGATTCCGGCACGGGTAACGCCGCTGCAGAAATTCCTGTGTCACATAAAGCGCATAGTCCGCCCGGGCCATGACCCGGCGCATTTTCAGAAACATATAGGGGGCGATGAGCTTACCCAGGGGCCCGTGGTTCCACATGGCGTCCCAGGGGCAGGACATAGCCTCGGCAAGCACGGGCTTTTTCAGGCGGTGTGCCAGGTCCGAGGCCCAAAAGGCCACAAAGGAGTGGCAGCGCACGATGACCAGGTCACTCTCCCGGATGGCGCGGGTCATCTCTCGCCGCTGCCGGCGCAGAATGCTGTCGTTCCGGGAAACGGGCACCATCTGGGAAACGGCCTCCGTAACGTCCTCCAGCAGGGGGGACCAGGTCTGCTTCACAGGGACGCAGAGCGTCAGCGGGCCAAAGGCCGCGCCATACCGCCGCAGGATGGCGGCAAAGGCAGATTTGGTATAGTACCGACCGCCGTGCGGCACGATGGAAAATTGCGTTGCCAGCAGCGCTCTCATGATGCCCCTCCCCCGGGTCGTTCTCTCCGCTGCGGAAGCGAAAACCGGTCCCCTATCTCCCTATCAAAGCAGTCCGGCTCATAGAGCATGTATCCGCTGGCATTGAAAAAAGTCAGCTCGCCGAACCGGATGAGCCCGTCCACATTGTACAGATCCACCCGCACATGGGGAAACGGCGCGCTGATGGCCTCCGCCAGCCGGACCATCTCCCCAAAGTTCTCCGGCCGGTCCGGCAGCCGGTCCGACGGTTCGTCGCCTACCCGGACGACCGGCAGCTTCTCATACGACGGCGACACAATGTGTATTTCCACCGCGCTGCCGTTATGGCGTCCGGTGCAGACATAGACAAAGGCGCATTTGCCGCCGAAGCAAAAGAACTTATAATCCGTCAGCGGCCCGGCGGCCGGCTGCAAATACTCCTCCGCCAGGATCCGGTGCGGCTTTCCGGAGTAGTACGGCCATTCCCGGCCGCCGTCCCGGACCAGCGGCGTGGCACACCAGCCGGCGGCAGTCTTCCGGATGGCGCGCCAATCGGCCCGGTCTTTATCGGGACAAAGCAGGACGGCGTTTCCGCCGCTGCCCAGGGTATCCTTCAAAACAAACCGGTCCGGCAGCTGCGGCACAGGCAGCTGGTCGGGACTGTCAAATACGCCGAAGCACCGGGGCAGCAGGTCCTGAAAGCCCCGCTCCCAGAGATATGCACGCACCTCATACTTGTCCACGCAGCGGAGCATGTCCGGGTCCCGATAATACAGCTTGTACCATTGCAGCTTTTCCGTGAAGCGGGTGGGATGCTTCAGGTGCAGCGCCCGGCCGGTCTTGATCCGGTATTGGATGCGCAGCATGGCCTCGTCGGGAATAAAGGCCAGGGCCCGCAGGATGTTTTCCCGGGCCGCCCGGCTGCGGATGATCTTTTTATAGTCCAATGGCCTGACGCTCCTTGGTGATGGTTTTCTGAGGAAACAGGACCTGCATATAGCGGTCCGCCACGATGGCGCGGTCGAACTCGCGCTCCATCTTTTCCCGGCCCAGCCGGCCCATGTCACACCGCTGTTCCCAGGGCAGGGAGAGAAACCGCTCCAGCGCCGCCGTCAGGGCATCCTGGTCCCGGATGGGGATCAGAAGGCCGGTCCGGCCGTCCTCCACGGTTTCCGCGCAGCCGCTGCGGTCTGTGGTGATGATGGGCCGGGCGCAGGCCGCGGCCTCCAGCAGGACATTGGCCATGCCCTCCGGGTAATAGGACGGGTGGACGACGCAGCAGGCCATTTCGTAAAACGGCCGCATATCCCGCTGCTCCCCGTGATACACGATGTCGCCTGCCTGGACGGCGCTTTCCATAACGGCCCGGTACACCGGATCGTCGCAGCAGCCGCAGACGTGGAACACGGCCTCCGGATGGGTGCGGCGGATGGCTCTGGCCGCATGCAGATAGAGGTCAATGCCCTTTTCCTTCAGGATCCGGGACACGAACAGGAAATGAACGGTGTCTCCCCGGGGATACGGAAGCGGGGAAAACGCGCCCAAGTCCACCCCGGAGCCGGGCAGCAGAACGCTCCGGGTACCGGGGGAGATCAGACGGCGCGATGCGAAGAAATCCTGATTGGAGCGATTCTGGAAGAAAATGCAGTCTGCCCGGGAAACGCCTATCCGGTACAGCGCACAGGTCAGTGCCTGCAGCGGGCCCGGATATTCCAGGGCCGTCCCCAGGCCGGTGACGTTGGGCAGAAACCGGATGCCCAGATGCCGGCAGGCCATGCCGCCGTATATATTGGGCTTGATGTTGAAGGAAAGCACCGCCTCCGGCTGCTCCTGCCGCAGGATGGACAGATAGCGCAGCAGGAGCCTTCCGTCCTGAAGGGGATTTTTCCCGTGGCGGTCGTTGTCAATGCCGATAAGCGTGCAGCCCATGGCCTCCAGCTCCGGCCAAAACCCACGCAGCTGGCTGATAACGGTCACCCGGTGTCCGGCGGCAAGGAGCCGCCGGAGCAGCGCGCCGCGCAGATTATATGTATACGTCGTGTCGTTTGCAAGTATTGCAATCTTCATTTTCTTTACCGTGCGCCCTCGTGGGTAAACACCAGCCTTACCGTTTTCAGCATACAGGACAGATCCATCCCCACGCAACAGTTTTCGATGTATTTCATGTCAAAGACGATCTTCTGGTCAGGACTTAAATCGTACCCACCGTTGACCTGCGCCAGGCCAGTCAGCCCCGGTATGACAGCCAAACGGTTCCGAAACCCGGGTATCGTCTTTTCAAATTGGTCATAAAAATACGCCCTCTTCTTGCGGTGTGTATTCACCTCAAAGAATTGGTGTTTTTCACTACTTAGAAACACAAAATGCGAATAAGAGACGAATTATGAGATAAAATGGATATTTGGTCGGAATCACTCATTTACATCGCAGACAATCAAAAGGTAGTCTTCACATACGGCGATTTGTACTAACAATGTGTTGACATTTTCTGTCGCTGTGGGTATACTAAAGAAAAAGGAGGTCTGAGCTATGCAAGGTTCAAGTATCAATGTAGCTTCTGCGCCCAAAACGGCGATGTTTCAGATGCGTATTAACCCGGAGATCAAGCGAGAGGCTGAGGATGTTTTTTCTGCCTATGGACTGAGCTTGACGGATGCGTTTAATATTTTTTTACAGCAATCGCTGAACAGCAACGGCTTTCCATTTCTGCTGTCCCCCGAAAACGCAGAGTACATGAAGTCAAAGGCTGCGGCTCAGCTTATGGCGGAGATCGACAAGGGCTGGAAATCTGCGGAAGAAGGGGGCTGGCTCACGCTGGAGGAAGTGGAGTCCCAGCTTGGGCTGACGGATGTATAAACTGAAAATTACACCGGCAGCAGCCAGTGATTTGGCAGAGATCAGTGCGTATATTTCGATGCAGCTGCATAACCCACAGGCGGCGCGACGCATTGCGAAGAACATCACACATGATTTGCGACTTCTACAGCAGAATCCGCATTTAGGATTTTCCGTCTCGGCCAAAATTGGTAAAGAAACTAACCTGCGGGCACTGCTCAGCGGAAATTATTTTCTGTTCTACCGCATTGAGAATGAGGCGATACAGGTTTCCCGCGTTTTGGACGGACGGCAGGATTATCTGCGGGTCTTATTTGGAACTGCGGAAGAAAAGTGAATTTAGCAAATAAAGCACTTCCTATTTGTAATGGGAGGTGCTTTTATTTTGAGAATTAAAGGACACCATGCATGAGAAACCTTTTCTTGCTATCATCTGCGTCGGAATGTATCCACATTTTGACCAAGCCCGTAATTGCTTCGTTGGCGGTGATTTGCACGTTTGCAGAACTATGGCATGTAAAATACAATGAAGCTGGAAGGGAGGAAAATGCAGCGATGATGAGAAAAATCAAATTATACTATACAGAGAGCGAGGCGAAGATTATTCTGCGGAGTCTCATCCGCCTTAAAAATGAGTTGATTCGCCAAGGACGCTATGCCGACATCGTGGACGAGGTTATCTTGCTTCTGGTAGATGCAAAAATCAAACGGGTCCGTACCTGAAAACTACATAGGAGAAGCCACACAGTTTTTACGTTCAAAACTGTGTGGCTTTTTTCGTACCCAAACACATTACATAGCCGTCCAATTTCTTCGGGCGGCTAAATTTACGAAAAGGAGGAACCTCAAATGGCAAATTGCAAAGTGATTGCCGTTGCCAACCAAAAGGGCGGCGTCGGCAAGAGCACCAGTGTCTATTGCATCGGTGCGGGGCTGGCTATGGATGGCAGGAAGGTCCTGCTGGTGGATGTGGACCCGCAGGGAGATCTCACAAAGATGCTGGGCCAGCGCAGGCCCCACGACCTGCCCTATACCCTGTCCGAGCAGATGAACGCCGTCGTGCAAAACCAGAGCGGGTCGGAGCATCCGGAAATTCTGCACCACCCGGAGGGCTTTGACTTCGTTCCCGCCAACCGTAGATTGTCGGCGGTAGAGGTGGGGCTGGTCAATGTTATGAGTCGGGAAACCGTGCTCAAGCGCTATCTGGAGGGCATCAAGGGAAGTTACGACTATGTGCTGCTGGACTGCCGCCCGTCGCTGGGTATGCTGGTCATCAATGCCCTGTCGGCTTCGGACTATGTGCTCATCCCCGTGCAGGCGGACTATCTGGCCGCCGAGGATATGACGGAGCTTGTGGGCACGGTGCAGAGCATCCGTCAGCAGACCAACCCTAAGCTGAAAATCGGCGGTGTATTCCTGACGATGGCCAATGACACCAACTTCCGCAGAGATATTGTGGCCGGGGTCAAGGAGAATTTCGGCAAATATCTACCCGTGTTGGAAGCCGTCATTCCGTCTACCGTGCGCCTGGCGGAGATCAGCACAGCGGACAAGAGCATTTTCCGGCATGAGCCGAACGGGCGTGCCGCCAGAGCCTACGGCACACTGGTGAAGGAGGTGGAAGGCATTGGCGAAAAGCAACGCATCCGGCCTGCTGACATCGCTCGATAGCCTGTTCACCACGCAGGAGCAGCGGGACGCAGCCAAGCGGGACAGCGTGCAGGATATACCGATTTCCCAAATCAGCGATTTTCCTGAGCATCCCTTCAAGGTAAAGCAGGACGAGGCCATGTTGGAAATGGCGGAGAGCGTGCGGCAGTACGGTGTCTTGGTGCCGGGGCTTGTGCGGCAGCTGGAGGACGGCAGCTATCAGATGGTGT
>ERZ827498.91-NODE-91-length-119089-cov-5.686930_pt1 | contig 119089 bp, 92 predicted proteins | sample MGYA00519865_ERZ827498 | MGnify/ENA primary metagenome ERZ827498 (study PRJEB31778, sample SAMEA3449328) | human gut metagenome | biome: human gut; feature: human-associated habitat; material: faeces | place: United Kingdom | collected 2010/2012 ...
CGGGGAATTGCGGATTTCGGCTATTTCAACCCGTATTGTGGCGCCCCGGCCCACGCATCTAGGCAAGGCATCGCAATCGGCGCAGTTTGTCTGGCGCGCCCGCCCGACCGCACAGGCGGGAAGCCCCGCCGAGGCCGGCACCGCACACCAGAGCCGCTCCGGCAAGCTGACATCCCCGATCTGATCAACATCGGCGTGTTCTCCGCGCTGTACTTCGCGCTGGTCGCCGACCTGATTGCCAAAGCCGGCAAATACTCCAGCAAGATCGGCATGCTCATCAGCTACGTGGTGTTCGCGAACATCAACACCGACACATCATGAATTCACGGGCAACATTCGAGAGCAGCCATGCGGGGCGAATCGGCGCATATGCAGCCGGCGCAGACGGCATGAGCAGATCCAAGTCCGCTTCCGCGCCAGTGGCCGTCATCCTCGACCCTCGGGCGAAACTGTATCTGCTGCTGCTCGCCAACATGCTGTTGTTCTTCCACGCGGATGCGCGAGCCGAAGCGCTGCTGACGGCACTGTTCCTCACGCCGCTGTTCCTTGCCTGACGCTGGCGTATGGGACTGCGGCTGACGGCCTGCTATGCGGTTCTGCTGGGGTTGGGATTGTGGTCGGACGCGGCGACGCTGGACACGGCGGGGCTTCGGGCGCCGCGTCGGCCTCCGGCTCTGGCGCCGACGCCTGGATACATGTCGTCGGGCTGTTTTCCGTGGGGCTTCGCATGATGATGCCCTGTTTCATCACCGACGCCTACGCGTTCTCCACCACGCGCGTCAGCGAATTCGTGTGCGCGCTGCGTCGTATGCGCGTGCCCGAATCGGTGGCCATCCCCTGCATGGTGGTCATCCGGTTCTTTCCGACAATCGGGCGGGACTACCAGCGAACCCGCGACGCGATGGCCCTTCGCGGTCTTGTCTCCGGCCGACTCGCGCTGCTGCGGCATCCGGCCCAGTCGCTGGAGTTCGTGCTGGTTCCGCTGTTGATGAACGCGACGATCGTCTCGCGTGACCTGTCGGTCGCGGCACTTACCAAGGGATTGGGACGGCCCGGCCGGCATACCTGCATAACGGAGATTCACAGTGTTGGTTTGATTGGGCGGCGATGGCGGTCTGCACGATCCCGCTGGCACTGAGCATCGGCGGCATACTATGAGCGATGTGATCATACGGTTGCGCGATTGCTCGTTCCGATACCGTCAGGCCGATGCGGATTCGGAGGATGGCGCCTCGCCACGGGGCGCCGCGGCAGGAGAGCGCCGGCGTCGAAACGGCGGCCGGCGAGGCCGACGGATTCATCATCGACTGGCTGGTGGGACCGGATCGTTCACTGGGCCGCTACCGGTATCGGCTTGACCGGACCATCGCCAAGGGGTTGGAGGGCAAACCCTGTTATGTGTTTCATGCGACGGACGCGCCGGCAGGCTGCCCGTTCAGTGTGCTGGTGGCGATGGATCCGATGCCCGAACGGACTGCGCTGGCGAGCGGCGGCCTGCTCAGTCATCTGCATTTTCAATACGCCAGCGATGACGGCATGCTGTTGAGGGCGGATTCCACATTGCGCAAACGCATGTGGTACCCGACGATGTGCGCCGCCGAAGGCACGCTGCGCGACCAATGCGACATCGTGCGGGCCCTGCACAAGTTGCCTCCGCTCGACCGCGAGGCATAGGCTCATCGCCGGCATGATCGCCCGTCGATGAGCCTTGACGTGTCACGCGAACTGGCTGTTGTACAGTGCGGCGTAACGGCCGCCGCGTTCCAACAGTTCATGATGGTTGCCGTGCTCGATGATGTCACCATGTTCCATATACAGAATCAGGTCCGCGTCACGGATCGTCGACAGCCGGTGCGCGATGACGAAGCTGGTGCGTCCTGCCATCAGTCTTGTCATGGCTTTGCCGATTTCCGCCTCGGTCCGGGTATCGACGGAGCTGGTAGCCTCGTCGAGTATCAGGATCGGCGGGTCCGCAAGGAAGACGCGGGCGATGGTGAGCAGCTGGCGTTGCCCGACCGACAGGTTCCCGGCCTCGTTGTCGAGTACGGTATCGTAGCCGTGCGGCAGCGTGCGTATGAAGTAGTCGGCGCGCACGGCTTTGGCCGCCGCGATGATCTCCTCGCGGGTCGCATCGGGCCGCCCGTAGGCGAGATTCTCCGCCACGGTGCCGCCGAACAGCCACGTATCCTGCAGCACCATGCCGAATTCGCGGCGCAGATCGCCTCGCGTCATGGCGGCTGTGGATACGCCGTCAAGCGTTATCGCGCCGCCATCGATCTCGTAGAATCGCATCAGCAGGTTGATCAGCGTGGTCTTGCCCGCGCCGGTTGACCCGACGATTGCGACCTTCTGCCCTGGCTCGGCCACGAAGTTGACGTCTTTCATCAGCGGCCGTTGCGGATCGTATCCGAACCTCACGTGGTTGAACACCACACGGCCCTGCACGGGCTCCTCAGCGATCTTCGCCGCGTCAGCGGGCTGGGGGTCGGGCCGTTCCTCTTCCTCGTCCAACAGCTCGAAGGTGCGTTCGGCGGACGCGAGCGCGGACTGCAGCGAGTTGATCATGTAGCTGGCTTCGGTCAGCGGTTCGGACACCTGGTTGATGTATTGGTAGAACGCCTGCGCCACGCCGACGGTCATGCGGCCGCCAAGTACCATCCAACCGGCGAGCAGCATCACCGCCATCTGCGAGAACCGCGCGATCATGCGGATCAGAGGATTGACGGATATCGTGATGAAGTCGGCGAGCTGCGCGGCTTTTCGGGTGCGTTCGGCGGCGTCCTCCATCGCTGCCGCACTGTCTTCCTCGCGATTGTATGCCTTGATGATGTTGCGGCCCTTGTAGTATTCCTCGGCCAGGCCGGTCAGCTCTCCAATGGTCTCCTGACGCAATGACGCGATTTCGAGGTTCTTGCGGGCGACCAGTTTGGTTACCCACATGCTCAATGCCATGAACACGAGGAACACGACCGTGAGCAGCCACGAGTAGTAGACCATGATGACCAGCGAGCCAGTCACCGTGGTGATGGCAGTGATGAGTCGCAGCAATCCCGTCTGCATGACTTCGCTGATACGGTCAAGATCGTTGGTGACCTTGCTCAGCACTTCTCCCGGCTTATTGCGGTCGAAGAAGCGCAGCGGAAGCCGCTGGATCTTCGCGCTGATCTGCTTGCGCAGCGTCAGGTTGAGGTTTTCGGCCACGGACGCCATCAGATAGGACTGCAGGTAGTAGAAGCCCCACTCGCCGAGATACAGGATTGCCAGAATCAGGATCGTCCAGCCGATACCGCCGGCGTTCCAGCTTACTGAGAACGGAACGCCGTCACGCCATGCGCCCTGCACGGCATCCCATATCGAGTCCACCACGACGGCGCTGTACATCGGAGCGGCGATATGGAAAAACGTGAACAGCAGAATCGACGCGGCGACCACGCACAGGCGCACCCGCTGATTGCCCAGCTGCACGAACAGCCGCCGGGCTGTGGCCATCGCGTTCTTCGGCGCTTCGAGCTCAATGTCGTCGGTCTTTACCGTGTCGCCCGCGTTCACAACGGTTTCCGTCATATCGTCATTCTGCGTTGTCATTCTCGTCACGCCTCCTCTCCCATTGCCGGCTCCTTGGTCTGCGATTCGACGATTTCGCGGTACACCTCGCAGTCCGCCATCAGTTCGTCATGTTTGCCGATGCCTGCCACTTGTCCGTCCGACAGCACGACGATCTGGTCGGCGTGCTGGACGGTGCTCACGCGCTGCGCGATGATGAGCACCGCACGCCCGTTCATCTCTGCGGCGAGCGCATGCCGCAACGCGGCGTCGGTCTTGAAATCGAGCGCCGAGAAACTGTCATCGAACACCACCAGCTGGGTGTCTCCGGTTAGTGCGCGCGCAATCGACAGACGCTGCTTCTGCCCACCGGAGAAGTTCGTACCACCTTGCGCGACGCGGGATTCCAGTCCTTGCGGCAGCGAATCGACGAACTCGCGGGCCTGCGCGACATCGATCGCATGATTCAGCCGCTCATCGGAGGCATCTCGGTCTCCGTACCGCAGATTGTCGGCAATCGTCCCCGAGAACAACCACGCCTGCTGCTGTACGTAGGAAACGCGGCGCCGCAGATCGTGCTGCGTCATCCTGCGCACGTCCACGCCATCGAGGGTGACTTCTCCCCAATTGGCGTCATGGAACCGCAGTGCGAGCATGGCGATCGTCGATTTGCCCGAGCCCGTGCCACCGATGATCGCCGTGGTCTGGCCCGTCTTGCAGGAGAAGCTGACATGTCGCAACGTGTCCTCCTGCGCGTCCGCGAAGCGGAATGTCACATCGCGGAACGCCAGCACCTCGCCGTCCGGGAGCGGACCGCGGCCGCTCATATCCACCGCCGCGCCCGGCTCCGGGTCGGCGATCTGCGGACTGTGATCCAGCACCAGCCGCACACGCTCGCAGCATTCAAGCGCCCTCGGCAAGGTGATGATCACCATCTGCGCCATCATCAGATAGAACAGCGCCATGATCGCATACTCCACGATGGCGGTGATGTCGCCGATTTGGAAGTTTCCGGCGCTGATGCGTCCTCCCGCGAGGAAATACACGACGACGATGAATGCGTTCATGCCGAAGTACGACAGGCCGTCGAGGTTCGCGAATAGCCGGTTCGCCTTGATGGACGTATCGGCGTAGTCGACGAACGTGCCGTCCATGCGCCGCCGCTCATGGGATTCCTTGTTGAAGGCGCGGATCACGCGGACGCCGGTAAGGTTCTCGAGCAGCACGGCGCCGATGCGGTCAAGCAGTTTCTGCAGTTTGCGGAACAACGGCGCCGCGGATCGCATGATGAACAGCGCCACGACGCACACGAAGGCTATCGCCACCAGCAGCCACAGAGACAGGGTCACGTCGAGCCGGAACGACAGGGTCAGCGCGATGATGAATATGATCGGCACCGGCATCAGCATGCACAGCACATTGGTCATGGCCATCTGGATGTTGACCACGTCGTTGATCGTTCGCGTGGTTATCGATGCCGTACCGAAATTGCGGAAATCATAGATCGACAGATCCATGGATTTGCGGTACAGAGCCATGCGCATGTCCTTGCCGACGCGAGAGGTCAACTGCGAGCAACACCATCCGCCCGCCACGGCGCACATGCCGGAAATCAGCGCGGCCACGCCCATGCCGACCGCCGTGATGGTCATCTTCTTGAATGATGCGGATGTCGCGCTTTCGTTCAGCAGCTCCGCTGCGAATGTGGGAATGACCAGCGCGCCGACGACGTCGACCAGCAGCAGCACCGTCGTCACCGCGCACAGCGCCCAGTATGGCTTCATGAAACGGGCAACCAGCCGCATGCTTCTTCCTTCCCCTCGCGAAGTCGTCTACGCTCATATCTCAGTATTGTCCCAAAGTAGGACAATTGAGCCATACGGCGTGGCGAAGTCCGAGGCGGGAAAACTACACGGAAATGTCATGCATCTGTTTGCGGAACACCCGCCCGTAGACGCCCATGCCCTTGAGCAACGCGCTGCGCAGCTCGTCAGGAAGCTCGCTCATCGCCCGATACTCCGCGGCGCGACTCGGCGCGATCAAGCTGTTGCAATATCTGCGCCCGGCAGGCGTGAAACGGACCGTTTTGACCCGACGATCGCCTTCGGCGTCCCCGAGCTCCACGAACCCATGCGCCACAAACGATGCGATGACATTGTTGACCGTCTGCCGCGGCAACAGCGTGTACTCGCAGATCGCCCGCTGCGACGCCCCATCATGGTCCTTGAGGTAGTCCAGAATGCACATCACATTATCCGACACTCCGGCTCGGCGAGCGTAATCCGAATACGCCACGTCAATGCGATGCAGTTCATCGAAGAACAGATCGATATGACTCGCGATCGATGACGCTTCAATATCCCGAGCCATGTCTCTCTCGCCGCCATGCCCCACAGCGGCATTCTCTGAATTGTCCGACATAAGGACAATCATACAGGCATTTCAGCGATTGCGCCAGAGGGAACGCCTCACTGCCGCAACAGCGCCGGCACACGATTAAATCCCTCCATTGAAGCCACGGCTCAGGAAGCCATTGCGTTTGTTCTGTCTCAATGTCCCGGGCGACACACGCGAGGTGGTTACGCCGATGACGCACACGAATGGAACAGCAAAGGATGCGACAAATGATCACGATGACCGCTACGCCGCGCCGACAGCACACGATCAGAGTGTCGGCTGAATGGGGTACGGCAGGGGAATGAGATCGCCGCTAGCGTCATAGAACTCACGTAGGTTTATGGCGCGCACGCCCATCGCCTCGGCCACATCGGGAATCTTAGGCTCTTTCTTCAACGGGTTGTTGGGGATGGGATGTACTGCTTGCTCATTGGTGACGACAATGATCCGGCCGGCCCCACCGGGCGGTGCAGCGTTCGATGCGTTTCCCGCCGATGATCGGCACCGGCAGTCCGGCGTTGCGGAAGATCTCGGTCACTCCCCTGCCTTTCCCGTGTTCGCGGAGGAAGTATCTTTTGAACTCGTCGGAATAGATGATGCGCGTCGGAGTGACGTTGGACACTGCCCACAGGCCGCGCAGGTACGAGATCTCGTCAGGAGTGAACTTCCTTCTCATCGCCGTTCCTTTCCGTATGAGACGCCATATACGGCAGAGGCCGGCATCCCATGGCGGTTTCCATGGGATGCCGGCCTCTCGGACGGACGTCCCCTTGAGGGAGAAGGACCCGAAGGGCCGGGGGCATCCGTCAGACCGTTCAGGCGATGGCGCTCGCCTTGCGGGACTTGACGCCGACGGTCACGCCGGCGCCGATCAGGAGGGCCGCAACCACGGTGAACAGCACGGTGCCCGCGCCGCCGGTGAGCGGCAGCTGGGTGATGCTCTTCACGTTCTCCACGACCACTTCGGCGGTGCTGCCGTCGGAGACCAGTCCCCAACGATCGCTGCTGACGCTATCGGCGTCGATCGTGTAGGACGGTTTCGCGGTCTGGTCCGCGCCGGTGCCGGAGAGGTTGGCCGCGATCGTGAAGCTGAAGAACACACCCACGTTGACGTAGCCGTTCGGGGCTGCGATCTCCTCGATGGTGTACTTGCCCTCGTCGAGGACCGGGAAGGTCACCTGGCCGTTCTTGCCGGTGGTGAACACGCCGGAGGTGGCATCAGCGGCGGGCTTGGTGTCGAGGGTGCTCCACTTGCCGTTGCCGTCCTGGTCGCGGGTGTAGGCGAGGTACTTGCCGTCGGCATTCTTGATGGCGAACTTGGCGCCCTCGAGCGCAGCACCGGTGGTCTTGTCCTTCTTGACCAGGGTGTAGTCGAAGTTGAAGACCTTGACCGGGGTGCCCGGCACTTCCTGCTTGCTCTCGTTGTTGCTCGGATCGTTCGGATACCTGATCGTCGGGGTGTTCGCGACGCCAGTGTTGCCGGTGCTGCCGGTCACGGTGGCCTTGTATTCGACGGTCACGTTCTTGCCGACCAGGTCGGCGTCGGTGAACTTGGAGTCATCGACGGGGGTGCCCTTGAAGCCCTTGGCCTTGATGTAGGCGCTCAGGTCGATGATGAAGGTCTTGGACGTGGAGTTGAAGCCGGTGACCGTGTAGTCGGTGCCGGCCGTCAGCTGCTTGTTATCGACCGTGACCTTCAGGGTGTCGGTCTTGTAGGACAGTGGCGCGTTGTGCGCGAACTTATCGGACACGGTGAACTGGTAACCGTTGACCTTGTAGCCCACGTAGTTCGGAACCTTGGTCGTGATCGTGTAGGAGGCATCCTGCCCGGCTGCGACGGTCTGGTCGGTCACGGTCTTGCTGACCGACGCGGTCTGGTTCTTCATGTCGATGGAACCGGAGGAGTACACCGTGTTGTTGATGGTCAGCTTGGTGCCGGCGAGGATCGGCAGGGCCTTGCTGCTCTTGCCGGTCACGGCCTGGTCGACGATCAGCCACAGGCCCGGGCTGTCCAGCGTGAACGTGGCCTGCTTGTTTTCGTTGGACAGGGTCGACGTGACCGTGGTCGTGGCCTTGGACGCGAGCTTGTCGGCGAGGCCGCGGGTGGTGCCGTCGCCCAGCCACGGGCTCGTGGTGGACTTGTCGAGCTTGGCCTGGTCCTGCTGCTGCGCCCAGGCGAGCGGATCGCCGGTGCCCGTATACTTCAGGTAGTCGGCAATATCCTTCTTGAGGCCGTCCTCGGTCTTGAGGGTGACGCTCTGGTTCGGGGCGGTGCCGTACACGTCGTAGGACGCGACCTTCACGACCTTGAATGTGTGTCCAGTCAATTGGCCCGCGCTCGTGGCGTTCAACGTGATGGTCTTCTCACCGTCCGTGACGACCTGCGCGTTCGCGCTGGACGCCGCGACGGCCCCCAGTCCCGCGACGGTGGCGATGGCGGCCGCCATCGCCGTGATCTTAGTGAGTTTCATGGGGAACTCTCCTTCTTTCATGAAAGACCGTTCGGCCGGACGGTCGAACGGGCCGCGCGCCGGCGTGCATGCGGCGCGCGAAATCTGTCGCTACGCCCTGGAGCGTTTCGCTCCGAGGACGGCCAGCACGAGCGCTGCGGCGATGACGGACAGGCCGAGCATCGTGTTGTTCCGGGCCTCGGACGCACCCGTCAACGGCAGCGCGCTCTGTGCGACCCGCGTGATCGTGAACGCCGCCTTCGCGATGCCGGTGACGTCGGCCGTGTTTCCCTCGTCGTCCTTGGTCTTTGCGATGGAGGCATGGACGGTGAGGGCGCCGCTGGATGCGGTGCCGCCGGTGGCCGTGATGGTGATCCGGTATCCGGCCTTCGAGCAGGCAAGGTCGCCCGGGCAGTCCGTCCGGTCCTCGGCCGCGTAAAACGTATACGTGCCGGCCTTGGCCACGGTCGCCGTGGCCAAGGTGAAGTCCTTGGCCACGCCGTCCCGCAGACCGCCGACGGACCGTGTTTTGGATACCGTGATGGTCTTGTCCCTAACGGCCTGTCTGGTGGCCTGGTCGGATGGGATGAACGTGAACCTGAACGTCTCGCCGTTCTTCGAATCGCGGCCGGTCAGGGTTTTGGAGCCGTTCACGGTGACCGTGGCGGGTGTCGGACTGTTGACGAATCCACTGGTGAACGTCCAGTCGGGATGCGTGTTGTCGAGCGTGAACGGGTGGCTACTGTCATCCTTGTGGAACCCGGACGGGGCTTGGGAGTCGGTGAGCGTGTACGCGCCCATGTCGAGGCCTGTCACCCTGAACGATCCGTCGGTCCGGTCCTCGTCGCCGTCGCCGTTGTCCGTGATGGTCCTGGACTGGCCGTCCGGGCCGGTCAGAGTCCAGGAGGATCCGGCCAGCGGATTGTTTTCGGTGTCGGTCTTGCGCCATGAGACGGTTCCCTTGCGGGTCTTGACGTCGACCAGCCGGGTGTCGAACGTGGCGCGGCCGCATTGGTCTTTGACCGTGACCTTCACATGGCATGGGCCTTCGTTCGGGAACGTGATGGAAGTGGCCGATCCGGTCGGGTCGGAGAACGACGCGTTGCAGTCGGATTGCCACTGGTACGTGTATGGCGGCGTGCCTTTGGTGACGGTCACGGAAGCCTGCACGGTCGATCCGGCCGTGGCGTCGGACGGGATCGTGGCCTTCACGTCGAGGCTTTTCTCCACTCCGGACAGGATGAGGAAGTTCAGGAACGCTCGTATGGCGTTGCGGTCGGCGTCGGTGTTTTTTTTGAATTCGTGTCCGGCCTCGTACATGACCATGCCGTTGCCGTAGTCGCCGTATCCGGGACCCACGGCCATGAACACGGCCGGACCGGGAGACATACCGGCGAGGACTTGCCGCTGGTTCGGGTCGGTCTCCAGCACCCTGGTGGTGGCGCGCCACGCGCTGCCGGGGGCGGGCATGTAGATCTCTTCCGCTCCGTTGGCGTGCGCGGCGAACGTGTTCCCGACGAACTGCATGATCGGGTCCGACGCGGCGCCCGCCACCTGGTAGGCGCCGCTTACACCCGACGCTCCTTTATGCTTGTCTCCGATGAGCAGGCCGTTGGTGGACAGGAAGAACATGGAACCGTCATCCACGCCCTTGCCCTTGGTATTGCTTTCGAGATAGGAGACGGCGTGGCATCCGGCCCAGATGTAGCCGCCGCCCTTGTTGAAGGAGGCGAGTGGGCTATGCGTCGCTGTGGTCGGTTCGGCGTGCGGCATGACGTAGATGTCGTCGCAGGAAGAGTCCAGGTCCGCCGGAGTCGCTTTTTCTTTGTAGACGCGGTCATCGCTGGCATTCTCGTTCCGCAGGATGCCGGACTTGACGAGGTAGCCTTTGGCTATCTTGCCGTTTTGCTTGTCGAGCACGACGCGGGGGACCGAGGAGATCTTCCGGCTGTCGGCAACCGTGACGGCGGTGTCGGTGGGCCCATCGATGCGCACGCCGTAGCCGCGCCACTTGAACAGCATCGACCTGACGTTGTAATCGACGTCGTCGCCGGATATGACGAACGGGCCGGAGATGTAGTTCCTGCCGTTGTAGGCGAGGTCCACGCCGGTCTGGCTGGTCTTGCTCCCGTTGATGACCCAGTACACCGGGACCTTGGCGTTGAGGACGAGATCGTAGATGAGGCCGTATGGTTTGAGCTGGGCGTCGTCAGAAAAGGTGTCGCCCATGTCGACGATGTACGAGCCGGCAGGGAACGTGATCTCGCCCGTCTTGCCGGCGGACTTCACCGCTGTCTCCGCCGAGGACGTGCCGGCCGGCATGTCCTCACCGCTCGCGGTGCCGGCCACCGACAACGCGAGCACCATGGCGAGGGCGACCATCACGGCCAGGAGGAACCTATCCCCCCCCGGTGGTTTTTCCGTTTTCCGCCATTCTCATCAGTGCTTCCTTCCAAGGACGGAATCGGATTTCACGCCCGAACTATGACGCCGCGGATCAGAATCTCTTGTGAACAACAGCGGTATGCACAACGCCGCGAGCACGTAGGCCGCCACCACGGACAGAGGGACCGGACGCGGGTCGATGACCTGTGACTCGTCCGGGATCTCGTCCGGGATCGCGGCGCGCAGTCCGGACACGAGCAGACGGTGCGTGTTCACCCCGTATGGCGTGCATGTCATCAGGGTGACACGGTCCTCGTCCTCGACGATCCTGAGTTTCGACACGTCGGACGGTTCGATCACGCTGACGCGGTCGACCTTGTAGCCCAGGGTCTCGCCCATCACCTTGATGTAGAAGGAATCACCCTTCTTGAGCTCGTCGAGCCTGGTGAACATCAATGCCTTGATCAGACCCCTGTGCCCGGTGATGACCGCGTGCGTGCCCTTGCCTCCGACGGGCAGGCTGCTGCCGTACAGGTGGCCCGCCCCGAGCTCGAGCGTGGATTCGGACGTGCCGTGGTAGATGGGCAGGTCGACCCCGATCCTCGGGATGTCGACCGACCCCATGACGCCCTCGCCAGCGTCAAGCATGGAGAGGTATCTCTTGTCGGAGACGGAACCCCTCGTCTGCGTGAACGGGTCGTTGGCCTCGCCGAGGACGTACTGTCCGTGCGAGGCGAGGTTGCGGTTGTACGCGCGCGCCTCCTTCAATTCGTTCTCCGCCCGCTGATACGGCCAGTCCGCGACCGTCTCCTCCAGACGACCGGACGTGGCGGACTGTTCCCCGGCGGACCACGACTGCAGCATGACCGGCACGGACACCACCACCAACCCCGATACGACGAGCGCGACGGACACGACGGACAGCAGCCTTCCCCTGAACGACGCCCGGCGGCGTGCGTCGTAGGCCTTCCGGACGTCCTCCAGGCCCAGGACGGCTCCCCAACCGCGGACGATGGTCTTCGACGATGCCGGCATGCGCACCTCCCTCCGGACGGATCGGCTTGGTTCCCTCACTGCGGAAGGCAGAATAACGCGGAACGGCGACGAGGGACGTCTTCCACCCGACGCGCCATCCCCCCCGCCGTACGAAGCCGGGATTCCTTTGCCGCGGACGGCAGCCACGACATCACCCCCTCCCCTTTGCCCCTTCTTTCCGACACGCCGCATTTCTGAAGGATGCCACCCCCCATATCGTCTCGGCGGTCCGTCAGGAACGACGGGCGGACGGCCGTTCCCATGAATCGTCGGGCTCGCTCCCACGCGCGGAGGCGGTTCCGTGACCGGGGTCCGGCCCCGGCCTGTCTTCCGTCGTGTTCCGACACTCCTATACGTTGCCAAACGTTTGGGCATGCTGCTTCGGGCCGGCGATGGAGCGCATCCATCGGAGCCCGTTCGCCACGAAGGACGTCGGCGAGCGGTCTCCCGTCGCCGCCGACCGGTACTTGAAAGACACTGGCCGGCACCCGGAAGACACGGAAATGGCGATCCCCTACGTTCGGAGCCATGAAATCCTTGAAGTAACAATCGTATCTCGAAGATTCCGGCTCGCTTCGACTCCCTGATTGTTAATCGTCCGATATCTAATCAGCTCGTCTTCACGAGCTTCAGGAACCACGGAACGCACCAACGCACCAAACGGCATCTGCACCGCAGAACCAATCGTGGATAGCTTGGTAAAAGACAAGTCCAACGGAGCATCCGCATTTAGCCATTGAGGAAGCTCGGCAAGACCATCTCTATGTGCTACAGCCACCGGAGCGTGGCTGGATGTACGGTAATGGACCCCATCGCCACACTCCCCTCTGATATCGCAGATGAAAAAACCCGCCACATGTAAGAGCAGCAGTCACGGCTTCAGGCGGGTATCGGTAATTTTCATGATATCCGAATGTTGGATTTCAACACGAGCAATGAATCGACGGAAGGAAGCACCTCCCATCAGGCTCCTACCAGGGTCGAAAGTCAACGGCAAGCAAAAAGTCCCCGGAAACGCCGATTTCCAAGGACTTAACCGTGCCCCCTGTGGGATTCGAACCCACAACCCACGACTTAAAAGGACGCTGCTCTAACCGTTGAGCTAAAGGGGCAACATTACCAAGATACACGCGAACACCGGACAATGTCCAGTGCGGCGTTGCGCGCAGGCGGCATCTTGCGCGCGCTGACTGACGACCACCCCCAGTCGCTACGCGACAGCCCCCGCCAGCGGGGGGCAAAAGATGGCACAGTCGCTACGCGGCAGCCCTCCGGGCCCTGCAACTACGGACGTGCTACGCACGACCATTCTGCTACTCGCCTGTCAGCTCGACTTCGCCTACAAACAGCTCCGCTGTTTGCTTAACGGCTCAGCCCGCCAGCGGGGGGGGCAAGACAGCAGTCGCCCCGCGACGCGCTGAATCAGATCAGGCCTAGGGTGACGAAGGCGTTGGCGATACCGTCGTCGTGGATGTCGGTGGTGGTCATGTCGCAGAAACACTCGATGCCATGAGTGGCGTTGCCCATCGCCACGGATGTGCCCGCGGCCTTGAGCATCGCGGTGTCGTTGTCGCTGTCGCCAATCGCGATTGTGTCGGCGATGCTGTAGCCGAGGTCCTTCGCCACATCGCACAGGGCCGTGCCCTTGTCGACGCCGTTGATGAGCAACTCGCCGTTGTTGGGCGAAATATCATCGTACGAGCCGTGAACCAGCGTGAACCACTCCCCCAAATCACGCGATACGTCATCAAAACTCACATCGGGATCCGCTCCGGAGAAATACGAGCCCTTGCTCGCATGGATGACATGCCCCAGCGTGGAACCGTCCGGCACCGCGATGTCGTCGATCAGATGCCAGTACCGCGCGAACTGACCGTTCTTCCACACGGCCGACCCCTTGGATTCAAGATGCCGCGCATACCCGCACGAGATGTACATGCCGTCCGCGCCCTGCCACTGGTAGTTCTCGATGCCGTGCCGTTCGAAATACGCGGTTGCGGCGTCGATCGCCTCGGGCGCGATGTCATGCCGGAACAGCACCCGCCCGTTGACGTCCGCCTGCGCTCCGGCCACCGAGATCACGCCGTCGAATCCGAGATCGAGAATGCCGCGTTCGATCTTCGGCATCGAGCGTCCGGTGCAGATGAACAGCTTGTGGCCGCGCGACCGGGCCGCCTTGCATGCCTCCTGCGCGGAGATCGGCACTTCATGCCGTTCGTCGGCCAATGTGCCATCGATATCGAGAAACACCAGTTTGCTGGACATTGCCACCCTTCCCGCGCCTTCTCCAGGCGCTTCCGGTGCACCAGTGTAGGACTTCGGGCGGTCTTGCACTCCGCCCGGCCCGGCACGGCCCGGCTCGGCACAGCCCCGCCCGCGCACGGCCCACGACCTACATGCGCCCTGCCCTGGACGGGTCGATGGACATGGTCTGGAATCGGTTCGCCATGAAATCGTTGCCGAAATGGTCGGCGAAGAACTGCGTGATCGGCGAATCCAGCGCATGCCCCGCCATGCGCCCGTACCAGCAGTCGAACGCCATCAATGTCATCATACCGTCGATGAACAGCAGCACGAACACCACGGCGGTCAGCGAATACCGTACCTTCCACGGAATCAGGTTGATGAACTTCAGCAGGTACGGCAGCACGAACTTGATCCAGGCAAGTCCCATAATCCCCCAGAACACCATGTACTTGCCGGAGGAGCGACCGCCTATCGACAGCCATTCGCCCGTGTAATCCCAGGCCTTGATACCGAACGCGACCTCCATGAACCAGCTGGAGCAGTACTCGAACACGCCGCCGATCAGAGCGCTGGAGAAGAAGATCAGCACCCAGTTCGAGCGCCACAGCCGGTTGAGCAGAATCGTCATGAATCCGGCGCCGAACCCGTAGATCGGCGAGAACGGCCCCCACAGCATGCCAGCGCGATCCTGATATTCGCCGTAGTAATACCAGTGATATATCGTCTCGACCACCAGCCCGATCATGCAGCCGATGACGAAAATCCAGAACAGGTTGAAGAAATCCAGCGAGATATAGCCCTTGCCGCTCATGTCGCGGCCAACCATGCCCTTGGCGAGCGCCGCCTCGTATTCGTCGCGCTCATCCATGCGCCTGAGCGCGCGCTGCAGCCGCCGTTCCTCCAGCAGAGTCGGGTCAAGGGTTATGGCGAGCGCGACCAGTATGGTCATCTGGATGGACGGCACGAGCAGATTCGCGCCCAACCCGTCCAATGCGAGCGACAGCAGTCCCTCGGCGAACGTCACCATCATGACGATATACGACCACCAGGCGGAATACCGCCGTCGGTTGCGGATCAGCAGCACGCCCAGCACGGTCAGGCATGCCGCGTTGGCGCTGGAGACCACCGTCTGGGCGCATGTGAGGATGAATGTCAGGTTCAGCACGTCGACGGTCACACGGCCGTCGAGAATCTCATGCACCGAATATCCCGCCATCAGCACGATGACGGGGAGAGTGATGACGCCCTGCAGCAGCACGAGCACGCCGTAGACGCGGGCGATCAGCGGCAGCCGCCTGTCCGCGGCATCCTTGCCGGAGTGGCTTTTCGCTTCTTGTTCGACGTCGGCGAGTACCGCCTGGTTGGCGAGTGCGTCGACGTCCGCGGCGAGCTCCTGCCCGTCGCGACGCTGACTGGTCGTGTCAGAGGCCATGCGTCAGCGCTTCGACGAGCGTTTGCCGGCGTTCGCGGCGTTGACGGCACGCAGCAGCTGCCAATCGCGTGTCATGTACATGCCGAAGGCCACGCCGAACGCGATCAGCCCCACCATGTCAGCGGTGAACAGTGAGAAGACCATCACGAAGATCATCCAGCCGACCGTCCATTTGAACCGCGGACCGGGCTGCATGTGCTTCACGGCCATATATATGGTCACCGCGGCGACTCCCGCCGTCACGATGGCGTACAGGATGATGAGCGCCGTGTTGCTGCTGTTGCGGCTCAGCGCGGTCACGGCCTGAGCCGACGTCCGGGCGGCCTCGGACGTACTGGAAATCACGCCGAAGTACGACAGCGCGAAGAAGATGGCCATGCCGACCGAATACACGGCACCGGCGCACATGATCACACGTTCCGGCGTTCGTTTGGAGAATGGCGAGCGCGCATTGGCTTTTTCACGCTCGCGCAGATAGTTGTTCTGCTTGGATGTCATAACGGCGATACCTCCGACGTCGGTGTACGAATCATGTTCCATCGTAATACAGTCAGATGGATTACGCTCCTTGCCGGAAAGCCGTGCCGTGCGCGGGCTGGGGCCGCTACACCACGCCCAGCCGCTCGAAGGCGCGCGCGAGGCCGCTCGTGTCCACCGCATCGGTGACCCAATCGGCGGCGTCTTTGGCGCACTGCTCCCCGTTGCCCATCGCGATGCCGATGCCGGCCACCTCGATCATGGTCAGGTCATTATCGCTGTCGCCGATCGCCACCGTGTCGGCGAGCACCGCGATGGCATTGCGCACGCGGTACCTCGTGGTCTGGTACTCCTCAATCAGCTGGTCCTCGGTGGGCAGCTTCCCGGTCTGCCGGAACTCACCGCCAGAGACACCGCATCCCATGACATCATGTTTTTATCGCACAACACACGGTTATTCGAATAACAACATGTACAATCGTACATGATAATCGTAATATCGTGCGCCTCGGCACCCCTTATACGACAATGGCGCTTGGGCGACATGCCATGCCACCCAAGCGCCATACGAACCCATGCGATTATTGAATCGAGGCCTCCTGCCGCGCGACCTCCAACGCCTTGTTGAAGGCGTCCGACGTCCAGCTGGCTCCGGCCACCTTGTCGACCTTCAGGTCCTTGAGCGGCTTGCCATCGACCACGCCATTGATTGCCTCGGCGAAGTCATTCTGGTGGTTCTTGGAGATCGTCGTGAACGGATGCCCCACGATCTCGACCTTCTCGACCTTCTGGTCGGCGATGGTCAGGTGCACGTCGATGGAATCCTCTCCGACCGGCCCGTACTGGCCGTTGATCGAATAGGTGCCGTCCTTGTAGTTGCCGGTGTCCTTCTTGTCGGAGGTCGTGGACTTGCGCTTGGAGGAGCTGTCGGAGCCGCTCGATGACTGGGACTCGCTCTCCTGCGACTTCTCGGTCTCGCCGGAATTGCCGGCATACTCGTCGTTCATCGGCGCGGCCTTGGGCTCGCCGCAACCGGCCAGCAACGTGGTCGCCGCGATCAGTCCCGCGGCCGCCACCGTCACGCTCTTTAGCATGCGGGATTTCGACGGGGAACCGCCGTCCGCAAGCCCGTCATGCTGCAGAGCGCTGCCGTCACTCATGGTCACCACCTGTCTTCGCCGCCTTGGTAGGATCAATGAAATCAATGGAAGAATCGCCATGCTGCGCACCTTCGGCGTCAGAACCGGTGGACGCAGGCTTGCCACCGGCCGCTACGTACGCATCACGTGCATTTTTATCATTCCACTTCTCGCCCACGAGCACGCCGTGGTTGAGCATGATTTCACGCTGGGCGCAACTCGCCACGAGAGCGTCATGGGTGACCACGATGACCGTGGTGCCCTGTTCATGCAGCTGGCGGAACAGGTCGAGGACGATCTTCTCGTTCTTCTCGTCCAGGTTGCCGGTGGGCTCATCGGCGAGAATCAGCTTCGGGTTGTTGATCAGCGCACGCGCGACGCACACGCGCTGCTGCTCGCCGCCGGACAGCTGGCTCGGCAGATGGTGGGCGCGGTCCTTCAGACCGACCTTCTTCAACGCCTCAAGGGCCTGCTTCTCGTCGACGACCGAATGGTAGTACTGCGCGACCATCACGTTCTCGACGGCCGTCAGGTGCGGCACCAGATAGAACTTCTGGAACACCAGGCCGATCAGGTTCTTGCGCACGTCGGCGAGCTGGCCGGCGTTCAGATCCTCCAGCTTGCGGCCCTCCAGCGAAACGGAGCCCTTGCTCGGCGTGTCCATGCAGCCGATCATGTTCATCAGCGTCGTCTTGCCGGAACCCGACGAGCCGACGATGGCCAGCCATTCGCCCTGCGGAACGGTCAGGCTCAGATCATCGACCGCATGCAGGTCGCCGTAGATCTTGGAAATATGATCGAGTTCAAGCAGCATATCCATGATTATTCCTTAACTATTCCAACTATTCCTCGCGCAGCACGACCGCGGGGTCGATGCGCGTGGCGCGATGCACCGGGGGGATGGATGCGACGACGGCGACCAGCGCGCTGAACACCACCGACACGACGGCGAGCCACCAGTTGAAACCGATGGAACGCTCAAACACGGTGGCGCACAGCCAGCGGGCCATGCCATAGCCTGTCGCCGTGCCAAGCAGGCCGCCGAGCAGGCCATACACCGCCGATTCCACATAGAACTCGACGCCGATGGCATGCGAGCTCGCGCCGAGCGCCTTGCGCAGACCGATCTCGTTGCGCCGCTGCGAGACGATGGAGCTGATCGTGGTGCCGACGCCGACCAGCGTGAACACCAGCACAACCAGCGACACGATCCAGAACAGCGTCTGCAGCATCGTGATGACGCGCGTGTCGGAAGCGGTGATCTTGGTGACCTGCTGCGCCTTGACATGCATCGACGTCATATCGTTGATGCTGTTGACCAGCGCGGTGAGGTCCGAGGCGCCCGACGAGTATTCGATGACGTCCACGCCGCGCGTGGAGCCGGTGAGCTTGTCCACGTCGCCGGCCAGCGCGTAGATGATCGAATCCTCGCTGCCGCCGGTGTCAACGATGCCGGCCACACGGAACTCGGTGCCGGACGTGTCCATGATGTCGCTGGAGACGTGGCCGTTCTGGGTCTGCTGGGCGCCGGTGGAGCTGGACTGCGCGGATTCATCGCCGGATTGCGTCGTGCCACCAGTGCCGGACTGCGCCGTGCCATCGGTGCCGTCAGTGCCGGACTGGCTCGCCTGTCCCGAGGACGCGGCGTTGTCTGATGCGCGGTAGCCGATGGTGATGCTGCCGCCGACCTTCAAGCCCATCGCATCGGCGACGTCCCGGCCGACCAGCACCTTGCCCGAGGACGGCCAGGAGCCGTCGACGACCCAATGATGGTTGAGGTTCCTGACCTGCGCGGGGTTGACGCCGGCCATCACGTACGGGGCCGCGTTGACGCGCACGTTCTCGTAACGGTACGTGGCGTGCTTTTCCGAGCCCTTGGCGCTCACCATCTCCGTGGTGTGCTCGACCATCGCGTCATCGATGCCGGACTTGCCGTTCTCCGAATCGGCGAGCGGCGTCACGATCAGGTTGGCGCCATAGGCTCGCATCTCCTGATTCATCTGCTGCGGCACGGCGATGCAGATCATCGCCAGACAAAACAGCGTAGCGGCGCCGACCAGCGACGCCACCACGGCCATGACCGCGCGAGACCGCCTGCGGAACACCGCACTCAACAGCATCCTGAAGAACATACCGGTATTGGTCATCTCAGCACGCCTCCTTCATCATCGTCTTACGATCAGCGTCCATGCAGCACCTCCGCCGGCTTGAGGCTCAGAATCGAGCGAATCGACGACGCCGATGCCAGCAGCACGGTCAGCGCCAGCAGCACGAACACCAGCACGAACACCATCGGGCGCATGGTGATGCCCGAACCGAACACCACCTGCCCGATGATCTGCGCCACGCCCGAGCCCAAAGCGGCGCCGACGATGGCTCCCAGAAGCGAGATCGCCGCGGTCTCCGCCATCATCAGGCGCGACACCGCGCCATCGGTCGCACCGATCGCCTTGAGCAGGGCCAGTTCGCTCGACCGCTCGCCGATCGAGGCGACCATCAGGTTGGCCACTGCCACGGCCGCGGCGAGCAGGCTCAGCACCGTCATCAGGATCATCACGGCCTGGGTCTTCTGCAGCACGTTGCCCTGCAGCGCGGCGACCTGCCGCACCTGCTTGGCGACCGCGCCGGGAATGACCTCCTCGATCTGATAGGCGATTGAGCTGGGGTATGCCGTGCAATACCAGGTCTCCCACTCGTCTTGGCTGAGTGCGGCGGGGTTCTGGGCCGCCTTGCGCGCCAGATCGTTCTCCGGCGTTGTCAGCGCCTTCACCTCGATCTTGTCGACGGAGTCCGGCAGGTCCGACAGCACCTGTGCCACCGACGAGGAGATGTAGATGGCACTGTTGTCGTCGTCGCCGGAATCGTAGACGCCGGTGATGCGAATCTTCTGCTCGTGCGTGTTCCCGGCCGCCGTGGTCTTGCGCAAGGTGACCGTATCGCCGCGTCCCACGCCGAGCTGCTGCGCGAGCGTCGTGCCGATCACGCCCTGATCGGTGTCATCCCTCGGCCAGCTGCCGTCGAGCTTCCACCATGAGCGCATGCCGTCGACGCCCACGACGGTGGTCTCGCCCGACGCGAGCTTCAGCGTCTTGTTGAACCACGTGCCGACTACCGCCGCCGCCGTGCCGTTCACCTGCGCGTGGACGTTGAGTTGCGGCGCGAAATTCGTGATGTTGAACGCCCAGAAAATCGTCTTGATCTTCGCCGCGTCGGACTCCTTCAGGAACGAGGTCGGGTCCGCGTCGGACTGCGGGCCGCCCTCCATGTTGTACAGGTCGGACACTACCGCATCGGACTTCGGCTGCACGGTGATGTTCGAGCCATACGTGCTCAGCTCGGCGTTGAGCTTGTCGCCCACGTCGAACACGACGCCCAGCATCGACACCGACACCGTGGCCGACAGGCACACGGTCAGCGCGATCAGCAGGCGCCTGCGTAACTGGCGGGTGAACGAGCGCCTGATCATTCTCAGAAAGAACATGGTCTAAACCCCTTCCTGCCTTACTGGAAGTGGGCGCTCAGCGCGTCCAGGTCGGCGGTCTGAATGGTGATCTTGCCGCTACCGGTCTTGTATGGGAACGGGATCGGGTTGCACCCGCCCTTGAAGCCGATGGTCGCCAGGTTGATGGCCACCTCACACTTCTTGCAGATGATCTTGCCGTCCTTCTCGTAGTATCCGGCGTCGCCGCAGTTCTCGCAGGCGTCGAGGCCGATGCCGTACGCGCCGCCGTTCTTCTTGATGATGATGAAGCGCATCACGGTGCCGTCCTTGGCCTTGTATTCGAAGCGGTGCAAATGGCCGTCCTCGACCTGGCTGAACGGGATCGTGGCCACGCCGTCCTTGAGCGAATACGCTTCCGGCGGCGAGAGAGTCGGCTGCTGGTTGATTGCGGCCACGCCCAAGGTCAGCGTCGCGGTAACGCCGATCATCGCCACCACGCTCCATGCGGCGGCGGCGATCGCACGGCGCCGGAACGCCTTGTGCTTGCGCACCGTGGCCGCATTGACGTCGGCCGCGAGTCGCTTCGCAGAAACCGGCATACGCAAGCCGGCCACCACCGAGGCGACGGCGGGAATCAGGAATATGAACGCTTGGGCCATAATCAAACCGGACTTGTTGTTGATCAGCCAGGCGAGCATCACGAACGCGATGTGCGGGAACCGCAGCGTGCGGGCCTGCATGATCTGCAGCAGGCCGGTCAGATGCTGCATCAGCTGGATCACCAGTACCACCAGCACCGCGGACAGGAACGCCGGACGGACCGCCGTCGAACGCATCGTGCGGAAGATCGCGGCGATGACCGCGGACGCGATGATGCCCAGCACAAAGCCGAGCGCACGCAGCAGCATATCGGACGTGAAGATCGGGTCTCCCGGCTCGACCCAGATGGTCAGCTGCAGGATCACGTCCGGCAGCGCATAGAACACAGTGAGCGCGATGCCCAACGCCGCCACCAGATTGGCGAGATACATCACCGCGGCGTGCCGACGCCAATTGCGGGTGATCAGTCGGTTCACGAACACCAACACGATCAGCAGGAGGTCGATGACCACGCAGCACCACAGCACCGGGTAGTTGATGAATGTACGCTGGTTAATCACCGCGGATGCACGCAGTCCGGCGAACACGATCGCCGCCACCAATCCGATGAGGATTCCCCACAGACGCCATCGGGAGCTGATCGGCTTGTCACGCCCCTCGCCGACGGTCAGCATCACACTCATGCACATGACCAGCAACGCGGGCCCCAGCGTGCCCGGCATCACCGCTACGAACTGTTCGAGCATTCGCACCCTTTCCTTGTTCCGTCTATTATGTTCCGTTCATTCCGTCATAAAAACAGCGAAAGCTCCTCTCGGGCAGAGAGGAGCATTTCACTCAGGCAATGTCAATCACCACTGACGCGGGGTGTATTCCCAGTTGTCGAAGGTGACCTCGATCGGCTCGGTCCAGAAGCGACCCTTGACGCCGGTCTCGGGATCGACGTGCAGCATCCAGCCCTTCTTCTCCGGGGATTCGATCTTCAGCACGAGTTTGTACGCGCCGGCCTTGTCGAGCTTGACGTTGGCGCCGTAGTGCGGGCCGTCGGAGGCGTTCATCTGCATGAAGGTACCGGAGGTGGCCTTGCCGCCTTCGACTTCCTTGCCGGTGGACTTGTCGATGATCGTGTAGTTCACGGTCAGCTCGGGGACGAAGTCGCCCTTGCCGTAGCCCAGCTCGGTACCCTTCTGGTTGGCGTGGATGTCGGCTTCGAGGTGGAAGCTCGAATCAGCGGCCTTCAGGCCCATGGAGGCGGGCTCCATGTCAATCGGCTGGAAGTACACGGCGCCGACGGTCAGCGGGCCGGCGTCCTTGTCCTGCTCCTCGGCGGTGCCGGACGGGCCGACCGGGACCTCTTCAAAGCCTGCGCCGGAGCTGGAGTTGTCCTTCTTGTCGCTGGACTGAGAGGAGCTGCCCGAAGACTTGTTGTCGGAAGCATTGTTGGTGGAACCGCACGCGGACAGCGAGAAGGCCATGGAACCGGCCAGCAGCACGCCGAGCAGGGCGGCGATCTTCTTGTTCTTCATCATTTCTCTATTTCCTTTGTTGTGTAGTGAATGGTATTCACAGATTGTTGGGTTGATTGTTCGGGGCACCGGCCGTCACGGCAGCCTTGGCCTTCGCCTTGCGCTGCTTGATGAAGCCGACCACGAACAGGGCGATCACCGCGATGGCCGCAATCACCTGGGCGATGATGCATTCGACGTACGGGTAGAAGCCGAGCCAGTCGTTCGTCGGAACGCCTTGCAGATACGTTGCCGGGAGTGCGTCGCCCTCGATCAGCGAGTGCACGCCGCCGCCGGCGAACACGACCACCAGCACCGACATCAGGATCGACGTGACCAGGAAGAACGGTCCGATCGGAATCTTCACCGACGTGAAGCGAATCACGAAGAAGATGATCAGCAGCACCACCGCGGCTGCGACGGCACCAATCACCATGCCATGCGCATCGCGGCTCATCGTGTAAATCGACTGGTAGAAGATCACCGTCTCGGCGCCTTCACGGAACACGGCGAGGAAGCTCAGCATGGCGAGCGAGATCACCGTACGGGACGCGACCTTTTCGCCGGCATCGACCTGTGAGGAGACGGAGGCCACCGCGGCTTCGGTCTTCTCCTTGATGTACCGGTTCCATGCCTCGACGCTGGACTTGTTGAGCATCCAATTGCTGGTCCATAGCAGCATGGCCATGGCAATCAGGGCGCACACGCCTTCCATGATCTCCTGAATCGGGCCGGACCCGCCGAACGCGAGCACGAAGATGACCGCGACCACGCCTGCGCCGGCAAGACCGGCGAGCACGCCCACGTAGATCCACTTGGTGAAACGCTTGTTGCCGGACTTGACGAGGTACGCCACCACGGCCGCGACCACCAGCAGCGCCTCAAGACCCTCACGAATCAGAATCAGGAACGCCTGACCGACCGAGCTGGTGATGAACTTGGTGAAGCTGCCTTCCTTGTCGGCGGCGCCGCCGTCGAGCTTGCCGGCGTCCTCGACCAGCATGGCCTTCAAATCGTCGACGAGCTTCTTGGTGTCTTTGAGCGAGGCGCCTGTGTTCATCGACCTGCGGCACATCTTGAACTGGTACTCGACCTGCGAGACGCGGCCGCCGCTGATGGCATTCATCACGTTCTTCTCGAAGCCGAGCTTCTCGTAGTACTGGTAGTAGGCGTCGTTGACGAGGGTAGCGCCCTTCGCGCCGTCGCCGCCCGCGTACGACTTGTAGGCCTTGTCGAGGATCGGCACCATCTCGTTGGCCACGTCGGTCCAGCTGCGGTCGCCCTTGCCGGGGTTCTTCTTCTGCTTGGACTGCAGAACCTTGCGCTCCTTGGCGATCTGCTCCTGCAGCGCCTTGTCGTAGTCGCGGGGATTGGCGAGCTTGGTGTTCGCGTCGAGCTGCTTGGCGGTGCTGTCGAGGTCGGAGACGAGCGCGGTCACGCTCTGTTCGATCTTCACCTCGTTGCCCGTCACATATGACAGGTCCTGAATGTCTTGGAACGCCTGCTGCTGGGAGGCCTGCTTGTCGGAGCCGATGTTGTCGGTCACGACCTGGGTGAAGTTGGACGCCACATAGATCTCGTTGTATGCGGCCATGAAGTCGGACGTGGAACCGGCGGTATTGCCGTCCTTGTATTCCTTCTGCCCCTGCTGCAGCTGCTTGTCCATCGCGGCGGCGACGTCGGCCCATGTGTCGTAATCCGCGGAACTGTCGGCGGCCATCGCCTGCGGGGCGAACATGACGGCCATCACCGTGAACAGCGCTGCGACGACAGCCAGCGCACGACATCCAACCGCCCGAAGATGCGCTACCGCACGACATCGCATATTGGATTCCTCTCCATATCAACGCTTTCTAAACCATCTATGCAATATAGAGAAAAAAAACCTGAAAGAACAGTCTTGACTTTTGAAATTTTATGCGGTAATAGAGCGGCCCCTGAGGCCGAAATGTCTCATATTGTGGTCATCGTATGGGTGGCCCATTAGGGGCCGCTCTCAAAACTCGCAGATACAAGACGTTTTTCGGGTCCCGTTGTATCTGTGAGTTTTGAGAGCCTGCTTCAGCCATCAAGACGATTCAACACCTTCCGCTCGTTGTAGAACGCGAAGACGATGCCTCCGATGCCGCACAGCACGGCCGCGCACACCGCGGCGATGCGGTAGCCCGCGCCCGAGGCCACGCCGATCGTGGAGACGCCGGTGAACAAGCAGCATCGCCACCGACAGGCCCATCTTCATCGCGAACGCCAGCCGTCTGGCCCATCATCATGTGGTGTTGAGCGACGGCAGCGTGCAACGGCTGGACACCGCATCCTCCAGCGGAACCCTTACCGTCCCATCTCATCCGGAGGCCTCAAAATCTCCGGCATCAACGTAGGCTAAGGCGGCTGCCCCCGCTGGCGAAATGCTACGCTGAGGGGCATGAGCGGATTGCATGGGCGGATGCCGTATATGACTGCGTTTGAACGCGCGATGGGCACCGGAATGATCATTCAGTCGGCGACGGCTCTCGACGACGGCTTCCGCTCGAAACTCGACGCGTTCATCGATGGGTACGAGTCCGTGCTGTCGCGGTTCCGCGCCGATTCGCTGGTGACCGCAATGGGCGAATCCTCGCATGGCGGCTCGTTTGATTTCCCCGATTGGGCCTCCGGGCTGTTCGATCTGGCCGATGCGTTCTGCACCGCGACCGACGGGGCGCTTGACCCGTGTGTGGGCGAGGATCTGATCCGGCTTGGCTATGACGCACGGTATTCGATGACAATGGAACCCGATGCGGAGCATCATCTCGGTGCCGTCCACGGGCGCCCGACATGGCGCAACGATGTGGAGCGTCATGGCACAACGCTGGTGACGCAGCGCGCGGTTCACTTGGATTTCGGGGCTTTCGGCAAGGGATATTGCGCCGATCTGATCGGCGCGATATTGGACGGGCACGCGGGCGATGAAACCGTCCGGCAATCCGCCACCGGCCCCGGCTCTCACGCGCCCTACATCATCGACGCGGGCGGCGATCTGCTGATCCGCACGGGCGAGTCTGCTCAACCGGCCCCACTCGCCGAGGGGTCAGGACACGACACCGGCGACACCGTCACCATCGCTCTGGAGGATCCCGCTAACCCCGGAACCGAGGCGATCGGCATCGCAAGCATCGTTGACGGGGCGTTCTGCGCGAGCGCCCCCAGCCGACGCCATTGGGGTGAGGAGGCAGGCCGTCAGCTGCATCATCTGCTCAACGCGGTCGATGGCCGTCCCGTGCGCGATGTCGCCGCGAGTTGGGTCTATGTGCCATCGGCGGCTGGCCGACCCTACCCCACCGCGCTGGCGGATGGACTCGCCACCGCCTGCTTCGTCACCGCACCGGACGAGCTCGCCCGCGCATTCGACTTCGAATGCGCCGCGGTGCACGCCGACCGCACGGCCATCATGAGCCGTCACTTCCCCGGCAACTTCTTCACCGTATAAACAATGCGGGAGGGAGCACCTGCGTCATGCCACCGCCAGGTTTTCTTGTGCCTATTCGCCACGCTCGCACATCAGTGGCGCCGACACGTCAATCGCCGCGCCGAGCGGTGCAGCAAGCACCTTATGGATGTCCGGAGCGATATACAGGTTGCCCCTTCCGGCCGGATACGCACGGAGTGACGAGACAGCGCGTGCTGTACGGCCGACGGGCTCTTGCCGAACCTTCTCCTCAACATACTCGCCGTGACGGTGGGCGCCCGATGAGGTACATCGCCGTCTGCACGGACAGGCCGCTGTATCTGTGCTCATCCAATAGACTGCGATACCTCTGCCGCACATTGACAAGACGCTTCACGCGCAGCAGCGCGTCCTCGCAGGATTCCTCGATGTCTTGGCAGAAGAACAGTATCCAGTCATCCCAATCCCCTTTCGTGGAAACACCGAGCAATCTGTCCTGATATTCGGGTCGACGGCGCTCGAACCACGGGGATACGGACAGCAGCGGATGGCTCAGCAGGCCTCGGCTCATCATCTGCAACAGCACCAGCAACCGCCCGATTCGCCCCGGAGGCATGGGCGCGAAACGCGCATCCTCGATGCGCCGCGTGGGTGGGCCGATGAACACTTGGGTGGATCGTATATCCCAGGCCTGTGGATTGTCGGACTTCGTGCCCTTCACAAGAAGCTTCTGCAATTCGCGCACGAGAGTGCAGGCTTATGGGATGCCCGGACTGAATCTGGCCTATGCCGCATTCCGCCGCATCGAGGTAGTTCAGCACCTCGCGCATGGACTCGCTCAGTCCGCTTTTGTCCTCGCCCACCTCATAATCCTGAGCGAGAACGGTTTCGAGCGGCTCGAACGTGCCTTCCAGGGCGCTGGTGCTCTGCGCTTCGCGACGCATGGTCGGGCGACGCAGCATATCGGGGTTAGGCAGGTCCCCCCAGCTCGCCGGGCGCATCTGGCGCGAACATTTCTTTCTCCATAACACTAGCTGTACATTTTTTTAAATCATTCATACTAAGATTTGCGAAATCTTAGTATGGACAATGATTAATCATGCGCTTTACCGCACCTCATCACACCGCATATGCAAAAGCGACGCCGTACACGAGCCGGCAAAACAGCCGAATCTCGTATGGCGTCGCTCTCGTTTGAGGCAGTGGAATCACATTATGGTCTTATAGGCGTGACTCCCTCAGATGTTCCACTCGGACGGGTTGTAGAAGTCGCCGTTGAGGGCCTTGGCGGCCTTCTCCTGCGCTTCCTCAAGCGTGACGCCGGCGAGTTCGGCACGCACGTCGTCGAGCGCGACCGGGGTCATCGACAGGGAGTTGACGCCGATGCCGGTGAGCACGACGGCCAGATCCGGATCGGCGGCGGCCTCGCCGCACACACCCACCGGCATGCCGTTCGCGTTGCCCGCGTCGGCGATCAGCTTGATCGCGCGCAACACCGCCGGGTGCCATGCGGTCTGGTAGTTGGCGACCGAGCCGAGCGTACGGTCGGCGGCCAGCGTGTACTGGGTCAGGTCGTTCGTGCCGATCGACACGAAGTCGGCGACCTTGGCCACCTGATCGGCCATGAGGGCGATGGACGGCACCTCGGCCATCACACCGACCTTCTTCAGACCGAAGGACTTGCCGAGCTTGACGAAGTAGGCGGCCTCATGCGCGTCGGCGACCATCGGCGCCATGACCCACAGGTCGGCGTCGGTCTGGGCATCGGCGGCGGCAAGCGCCTTGAGCTGCCCCTCAAGCACGTTCATGTGGGTGCGCAGCGTGCGCAGGCCACGCAGGCCAAGCGCGGGGTTCGGCTCGTCTTCGGGGGTGAGGAACGGCAGCGGCTTGTCCGCGCCGGCGTCCAGCATGCGGATGACGACCTTCTTGCCGGGGAACTGGGCGAGCAGTTCGGCGTACGCCTTGGTCTGCTCCTCAACACTCGGCGGTTCGGCGTTGCCGATGAACAGGAACTCGGAACGGAACAGGCCGACGCCTTCCGCACCGTACTCCAGCGCGGTCTTGCCGTCGGAGGGCTTGCCGACGTTGGCGAGCAGCGGGATGTGGTAACCGTCCTTGGTGGCGCCCGGCTTGCCGCGCAGCTCCTTGGCCTTCGCGGCCTTGGCCTTCGCGGCTTCGGCGGCGGCGACCTGCTCGTCGCTCGGCTCGGTGGTGATGGTGCTTTCCGCAGCGTTGACGATAACCGTCTCGCCGTTCTTCAGGTCGTCGGCGCCGGCGGCGGACACGACGGCCACGATGCCGCGGGCACGGGCCAGAATGGCCGTGTGCGAGGTCGGGCCGCCCTGCGAGGTGACGATGGCGAGGGTCTTGTCCAGGTCGAGGCCGGCGGTGTCGGCCGGGGACAGGTCTTCCGCGACCAGAACGAACGGGGTGTCGGAGACCGGGACGCCCGGCGCGGGAACGCCCATCAGGTCGGCGATGACGCGCTGGCCGACGTCGTGCAGATCCGCCGCACGCTCGCCCTGATAGCCGCCGATGGCCTTGAACATCTCTTCCACGGCGCCGAAGCCTTCCAGCACGGCGCGCTCAGCGGTCTTGCCCTGCTCGATGAGCGTGTTGATGCTCTGCGCGAGCGCCGGGTCGGAGGCGAACATGGCGATGGCCTGCAGGATCGGAGCGGCCTGCTTGGCGCCTTCGTCGCCGTTCGCGGCCTCTTCGGCACGGCGGTTCAGATCCGCGTTGACCAGCGCCAGAGACTTGGTCACACGCTCGATCTCGGATTCGGCCGAGACACTGTCGGCGCGAGGCGCATCGGACGGTTCGGGAAGCGCAGCTGCCATACGAATGACCGGGCCGACCGCAACGCCGCGTCCGATGCCAACACCCTTGATAACCATATGTTCTCCTTATGTTATGGCCTCTCGCCGCGAATGACCGGTACTTCCCATCCGCGGACCGCCTTGTTGACCCACCAACTTCATCGCCGGTAAATCATTTTCTGTCCACGCCAGTATACACCCTCAAAAGCGCGACACGACTAGAAGTAAACGTTTTCCAGAAAATTGGAAAATCATGGTACACTGCTGTGTCAGCAGCCAAAAGAACGGCCGCCCAGCAATTGGCATAGAGTAATGTTATTGCTAATCGGTATCGGCGCGGGCCAACACGGCACACGCACGCTGACGAGTGTCGATATCGACGCACGACAAACCGCACCGGAACCACCGGCGCGACGACGCAAAGGAGTGTCTCCATGGTTACCCGCACTACCACCATCACCGATCCCGTCGGCATTCACGCCCGTCCGGCCGCCAAGTTCGCTCAGGCCGCGACCGCGTCCGGCTGCACCGTGACCATCGCCAAGCAGGGCGGCAACCCCGTTCCCGCCGGCTCCATCCTGTCCATCATGGGCCTGGGCATCAAGCAGGGCGACACCGTCGAGGTCACCGTGGACGGCGACAACGCCGAGACCGTCATCGACAGCCTCATCGAGACGCTCACCGCGGCCGAGTAACCTGCGCACGCATTCGACGGCCGCCCGCACGAACCGCGTGGGCGGCCGTCAGCGTATTCCCGTCCATCAGATGCGCACCGACGCGCATCGCAAGCATATGGCGGCCGCCCGCCGTCATACCGAACACTGCGAGCCCCATGAAGAGACAGCCATCCGCCGTAATGGACGCCATACCGGCATCCAAGCCAGACACGACGTCCGTCAACGACGACCCGGCGCCCGGCCCGGAACAACGCCCACAGCCGGCGACCAGTTCCATCACCAACGTGGCCGCCATGGCCCACGTCTCCATCGCCACGGTCTCCCGTGTGCTCTCCGGCAAACGCACCAAGGACGACGACATCGCACGGCGGGTCCGGGCCGCCGCCGAGGAACTCAACTATTCGGTCAACTATGCGGCGAGTTCGCTGCGCGGCGCCGCCACCAACACCATCGGACTGGTCATCCCCTCGGCGACCGACCATTTCAGCGCCGGACTGCTTGATGAGCTGGAACCGGTCATCGACATGGAAAGACAGCAACTGCTGCTCGGCATCGGCAACGAGCAGCATACGCAGGACGAACGCATCGAATCGCTGGTGGCCCGCAAGGTCGACGGCATCATCATCGTTCCTGCCGCGGGCGTCGATCTGGCCCACACGCTTGACCGCACCACCATGACGACGCCCATCGTACAGGTCGGCGGACGGCAGCGATCCTTCCGCACGTCCATGGTCGGCATCGACGAGAATGCGGCGATGGAAAGCATCGTCGCGCACCTCGCCGAGCAGGGCGTGCGTTCCGCCGCCTATCTGGCCGGCAAGGAGGTATCGTTCGAATCGGCCGAGATGTTCGCGATGTTCCATACGCAGATGCGCACGCACCGGCTCGTCACCGACACCTCATGGAACCGATTCGGCGATTCGACCGTGGAGCGCGGTTATCAGTGCGTGTGGCGCATGTTCGCCGACTCGGATGCGCGACCGCCCGAAGCGGTGATATGCGCCGATGACATGATCGCGCTGGGCGCGATGATCGCCTTGCAGACGCTGGGCATCCGCGTGCCCGACGACGTGCGCGTGGTCGGCTACGACGACTCCCCGCTTGCCTTGACGACGATGCCGACGTTGACCTCGGTCCGCCCGCCGTTCCTCCAGATCGTCACCGAGGCGCTGCGCCTGATCGGGCAGGGGCCCGATCAGGCGGCGCACATCTCGCTGCTGCCCCAATTGATTGTCCGGGGCTCCACCGTCGTGCGTTCCTGACCAGGTGCCGTCATAGCCTCCCCGGAATCAGCGCGCAGAACAGCGCCTCGAACACCAGCATCGGGTTGCCGTTGCCCAGCAACCGCTTCCTGGCCACGGCGATGGCCTCCAACCGATCGACCACTTCCTGACGGCTCAGCCGTGCCGACAGCTCGGCGATGGCCGTGCGGTTCTCCATGTTGATCAGCCCGACTGCGTCCTCGGCGTTGTTCTGCAGCACCGCTATGTCGCGGTAGATGCTGGCGGCCGAGTTGAGCGCGCGGTCAAGCACGTCGCGGCTCCGGCGCGTGGCCTGCCGCTTGATCTCGTCCTTCTTGGTGATGGCGTTGTAGGCGCCGCGCAGCTTCGGCGGGATGCGGTCCTGCTCGCCGAGGCCGTTGATGCGGCGGAAATCCGCTTCGGCGGCGGCCGCCTGCCGGTTCACGTCGGCTTCCGCCTGGCTTTTGGCGGTGTCGATGAGATCATCGGCCAGCAGCACCGCATCCGATGCCTTGCGCAGTCCCAGCAGCCCGACGATGAGCTCGTCCCGGTCCGACATGACCTGCGTGTCGGAGGCGTACAGTTTCGCTATGCCGATATGCCCTTCGGCGAGCCGCGCCGCGCGCACCGCCACATGACGGTCGAATTGGCGTTCCGCCGGCAGCGCCGGATTGACGGATGCCATCAGGTAATCCGCGACCGCTTTCGTGGACGGCACGGCAAGGTTGACGATGCGGGTACGCGAGCGGATGGTCGGCAGCACATCCTGCGCGCTGGGGGCGCACAGCAGCCATATGGTGTGCGGGCTGGGCTCCTCGATCTCCTTGAGCAGCACGTTCGTGGTGCGTTCCAGCATGCGGTCAACGTCTTCGATGATGATGATCCGCCACGGCGCCGTGCTGGGCATCTGTTCGGAGGTGAGGATCAGCTGGCGCACGTCATCGATGCCGATGGTGACCTTGTTGGTGGCCAACGTGGTCACGTCGGGATGGGTGCCGGACAGCACCTGACGGGTTATATTGGTCGGCTCGTCGGAAAGGCCCCTGTCAGGGCTTTCCAGCGCGGCCGCGAACGCGCGCGCAACATTCGAGCGGCCGGAACCGGGCGGTCCGCAGATCAGCCACGACTGGGCCAGCGCCTTCGGGTCGCCGGAGACGATGGCCTGCAGTTGGCCGACCACTGCCTGCTGGCCGACAATGGAGTCCCATACGCTCATCGCGCACCTCCAGCCGGAGTGTTACCGTCGCTTTCCTTAGTGACGGCAGCCTGAGCGGCAGCCGCCTGCGCCGCGGCCCGCTCATCCGCCGCGGCATCGGCCAGCACCGCGTCAACGTCCGTCTTGATGTGCTCCCATACGGCCTCGATCGGCCATGCGGCGTCAATCACGCGGAAACGGCCCGGCTCGTGGCCTGCCAGATCGAGGAACGCCTGCCTGGTGCGCTGCTGGAATTCGTCGCCCGCGGACTCCATGCGATCCGCGTCATGCTGCAGACGCCGGTGCGCCGCCGTCGGGTCCATGTCGAGCAGGTACGTGCGCACGGGCATCAGCCCGCCGGTCGCCCACATGCTCAGCCCGCGGACGTCGCCGGCGGTCAGTTCACGGCCTCCCGCCTGATAGGCGAGCGACGAATCAAGATACCGGTCGGTGATTACCACGGCTCCACGTTCCAGCGCCGGACGGACCACTTCAGCCACGTGCTGCGCCCGGTCGGCGGCGAAGATCAGCGCCTCCGTGCGCGGTGCGATATCGGTGCCGTCGGCTTCCGCGGCGTCTCCCGGCTCACGTAGCAGCAGCTGACGCAAGCTGCCGCCCAATGCCGTGCCGCCCGGCTCACGCGTCACCACGACCTCGCGGCCTGCAGCCTCCAAGTAGTCACGCAGGCGCTCGACCTGCGTGGTCTTCCCTACGCCGTCAACGCCTTCGAAAGAAATGAACAATCCAGTCATATCTACCCCCTTGCCCACAGTGTACGCGATGGCGGCATGCGACGCGGCCAGGCCGCCATCGCGGCGGCTGCGACGCGACTCTACTCGGCGGTCTTCTTCGCGGCGGTCTTCCTGGCCGTGGTCTTCTTGGCGGCCGTCTTTTTCGCGGTGGCCGTCTTCTTGGTGGCAGATGCCGTGGAGCTCTTCTTCGCGGCGGTCTTCTTCGCGGCGGCGCCCGTCGTCTTGCGACGCCCGCGCTTGGACGGGCCGGCGGCACGCTTCTCGGCCAGCAGGCGGAACGCCTCGGCCGGCTCGATGGACTCGGCCGTGTACTGCTTGGGCACGGTCCGGTTCGTTTCGCCGTCGGTGATGTAGGCGCCGTAGAAGCCATCCTTGATGGTCACGTTCTTGCCGGTTTCGGGATCGGGGCCGAGCTCGCGCAGCGGCGGCTTCGCGGTGCCGCGTCCACGGCCGCGTCCGTATTTCGGCTGGGCGAACAGTTCCTTCGCCTTGTCGACGTCCACGGTGAAGATCTCATCCTCCGAGACGAGAGACCGCGTCTCGGACTTGCCGTCGGCTCCGGTCTTGGTCAGGTAGGGGCCGTACCGGCCGTTGTTCGCCTCGACCGTGACCTCGCCAAGTTCGCCGGTCTCGGTGTTGGCCTCCTCGTAAACGCCCACGGTGCGCGGCAGCGACAACAGTTTCAGCGCATCGTCCAACGTGATCGATTCGGGGCTCATCGTCTTGAACAGGGACGCCATCTTGGGCTTGGGCACAGTGGTCTTCTTGGACTTCGTCTCGGATGACCCGCCGTCCGTCTCGAGCGGTACCAAGGCCACATACGGGCCGAACCGGCCGTTGCGCACTTCGACCGTGCCGCCGCTTGCCGGGTCGACGCCCAGCTCGCGCGGACCACCGGCATTGCTGTCGATGAGCTCATGGCCGACCTGCACGGTCAGCTCGTCGGGCGCCATGGTGTCGGGCAGGGAGGCCCGCTTGGGGTTGCCCGCCGCATCCACGTGGTTCATGTCTTCGAGATACGGGCCGTACCGACCGACGCGCACGTGCAGTCCGTCGCCGATGTCGATGGTGTTGATGGCGCGGGCGTCGATCTCCCCCAGCTGCGCGACCTGCTGCTGCAGGCCCGCGTGCGCTTCGTCCGCCGAAGTCGCCGCGTCGCCGCCGAAACCGAAATAGAAATGGGTCAGCCAGTCACGGCCGGTCTCCTGACCGTGCGCGATCTGGTCGAGCCCGTTCTCCATATCCGCGGTGAACTGGTAATCGACGTACTTGGGGAATTTCGTCTCCAGCAGCTTGATGACCGAGAACGCCAGCCACGATGGAATCAGGGCGCGACCGCGCTCGTAGACGTATCCACGGTCGATGATGGTGGAGATGATGCTCGCATAGGTTGAAGGACGGCCGATTCCCTTGGCCTCCAGCGTCTTCACCAGCGACGCTTCGGTGTATCGCGCCGGCGGCTGGGTCTCGTGCCCGTCAGCCTCCACCGAGGACGCGGCGAGACGGTCACCGGTCTGCATCGGCGGCAGCGATCCGTTGTCGTCGGTTTCGCGCGAGGCGCGTTTCGCCGCGGCCTCGCCGTCACCGGCACCCATCGAGGAGGCAGCGGGGGCCGCCGCACGACGGCCCTCCCCGGTGGCCTTCATGAATCCGGGGAACTCGATCACCGTGCCGGACGCCTGGAACATCGCCTCGCCGTCCTCGCCGGCAGGAGCCGACAGACGCACGGTCGCGGTGGAGCCGGTGGCGTCGGCCATCTGGGAAGCGAGCGTGCGCTGCCAGATCAGCGTGTACAGTTTCAGCTGGTCGGCGGGCACCTTGCCGGAGAGCTCCGCCGGGTCATGGAACCGCGCGCCGGCGGGTCGGATGCATTCGTGGGCCTCCTGCGCACTAGCGGTCTTCGTCACATACTGCTTGGGCCCATCGGACAGGAACGACTTTCCGAAATGATATTCGACGGCATCACGGGCGGCGGCGATGGCCTCCTGCGACAAGGTCACCGAATCGGTTCGCATATACGTGATGTAACCGTTCTCGTACAGCCCCTGCGCGGCACGCATGGTCTGACGCGAGCTCATGGACAGGCGGTTGCCGGCCGTCTGCTGCAGCGTGGATGTGGTGAACGGCGGGAGCGGGCGGCGACGGTACGGCTTGGTCTCCATCGATGCCACGGTGAAGGTCGCGTCGGCCAGGAGCTTGGCGAGGGCGTTCGCATGGGCCTCATCCAGCTGGCATACGTTGTCAGCGAAACCGGACGGCGTGAGCTTGCCGTCATCCGAAAAATCCTTGGAACCCGCAAGTCGCTTGCCTCCAAGCGACACCATGCGCGATTCGAACGACGCCGGCTCGCCCTCCGCGTCCGTCGCGCCCAGCACCGCGGTCACGTCCCAGTAGGAGGCGCGCACGAACGCCATGCGCTCGCGCTCACGCTCGACGATCAGGCGTGTGGCGACGGACTGGACGCGGCCGGCCGACAATCCCGGGCCCACCTTGCGCCACAGCACGGGCGACAGCTCGTAGCCATAGAGGCGGTCGAGGATGCGGCGGGTCTCCTGCGCGTCCACCATGTCCTCGTCCACGTTGCGGGTGTTGCCCAGCGACGTCTTGATGGCGTCCTTGGTGATCTCGTGGAACACCATGCGCTTGACGGGAACCTTCGGCTTGAGCGTCTGCACCAGGTGCCAGGCGATCGCCTCCCCTTCGCGATCCTCATCAGTGGCGAGGTAGAGCTCGTCGGAGTTCTTCAGCGCTTTTTTCAGTTCGGCGACGGTCTTCTTCTTGTCACCGTCGACGATGTAGTACGGTTTGAAGCCATCGTCGACGTCCACGCCGAACTTGCCGAACCTGGCCTTGTCGTCCGCGGGAATCTGACTGGGCTGTGCAAGGTCACGGATGTGACCGACCGATGCCATGACGGTGTAGCCGCTGCCAAGATACCCACCGATTTTCTTCGCTTTGGTGGGAGACTCCACGATGACAAGCTTGTTGCCGGTGCCCATTGTCTCTCCTTACCTACAATGTCATTGGCCTTCATCATACTCACGCGGCATGGTCAAACGGCAAATCGCGCGGCTCCGCGGCGGTCACCGCTTCTTCTTCGGCGGGGCCGGCGGCGCCCCCACCAGGCCGGCTCGGCTCAACGGGGACGCCGTGATCTGACGCATCGCCAGCAGCATCCCGAACACCAGCGACGAAACGCCGGCTATCATCGCGAAGGTGGAGACGTGGGCGCCGACGCTCGCCCAGCTCGCGCTCAGGCTCAGACCGGGCTCAATCTGCCACATGATGTATGCGGCATAGCAGCAGCACAGCACACCCGCCGTGATCATCACCGTGCCGACGATCTGCACGCTCGGCGAGGACGCGCGTTTGCCGGGCGCGTCCATGCCGGACGTGCGCGTGAATGCCATCGCCAGCAGCGCGAAGCCGCCCGCCAGCAGCAGGCTCATCACCACGTCGACCGGGCGGTGCCATGCCCCCGCGATCACCGACAGGCCGATGACCAGCGCATAGGCGGCCCCGACCAGCGCCATCCACGCACGGCATCCGCGCGGAACCGCGAACAGCAGCAGCACGCCCGCGACGACGGCCAGCATCGTATGACCGGAAGGCGCGGAATTGGCGGGCTGAGACACGGTGTTGATGATGAACGGCCGCGGCAGCACACCTTTAAGATATGTGGACGCGAAACACAGCGCGGCGAACACCGCGGACTGCCCGACCAGCCACCAACGCTTGCGTACCAGCATCACCACCGCCGCGACAACGATCAGCAGCGCGGAGACGATTACGGTGAAGTTCAACGGATGCCCGGCGATTGACGTGATATTGCGGCTGATGAACGGGGCGACCAGAGCGGACGCCCACGACGGCAGGCTGTCGTGGAAGCCGCTGAACACCATATCCTCGTATGATTGCCCGTCCTCGGTGCGCACGGCGATCCACCATGCGCCGAACGAGATCGCGATCATCAGCACGCCGAACACCGCACACAGCACACGGCTCGACACGCGCGGACGCACGGTCAGCGGGTCGCGACGCGCCAATCCGCGCTCGATGTCCGCCTCGTCGTCAATGTCCGCCGCGTGTTCGTCGGGCGCGGCGGCCTTACGTTTGCGCGCGGCCGGCGCGGGCGATCCGAGGGCGCGCAGCGGATGATCCGCGATCGTCTCCAAAGCGGACCATGCGCTGGCCGGGGACGCCTGCGGCACCACGGGTTCTGGCTCCTGTTTCACCGACGAGCGCGCCTGTTCTGGTGCGGGGTCTGATGCCGACGCGCCAGATGACGTCGTATCCGATGCGGCTGCGGTATCCGGCTCATTCGGCGTGTCAGCGGGCGCATCGGTCGTCTCTGTGGACGGCAGGCGTTCCGCCGACGTTGCCGCATCAGCCCGGTCGCCGCTGACCTGCACGGCGTCAGGCGGAATCGCACCGTCACGCGAGATTTCGGCGGGATCATCAACACGCTGTTCTTCACTCATACTTCAAGACTGTAGAGCCTGTACATGTGTCAGTCGCCTCATCGCGCCCATATTCCGACAGAATAATCGAAAACCTGGCCCCGGCATATCAAAATACGGGTTGAAATCGCCGAAATCTACTATTCCCCGTGTGAAATCGCCGTTTCAAGGTCCAAAAACGGCGATTTCGCACGGGGAATTGCCAAGAACGGCGATTTCAACCTGTAATTTAAGCCTCACGGCGCCGCGACGGTCAGGGTGAGGGGCCAAGAAAAGAAAAAGAAAACCTTCACGTACCCGACAGAGGCCACTTACCCTTGCTGCATTCCTGCCCTGGGGGGATTGGGTGACATAACGCCACGTGAAGGCTGTACTAGTATACATCACCCCCGGATATCGGGTGCGCAACGACAATAATGCCCCTCCCCGCGCTCGCGGGAAAGGGCATTATCGGCTATGGGAGACTAGCGACGCACCGCGTCACGCCGGCGAATGATCACCAGCGTGGCCCCGGCGGCGAGCAGCAGCATGACTACGCCCGAGATGCCAGTGACAGCGGCACCCGTCTTGGCGACGCCGGCATTGCTGCCGTTCTGGCCACTGTTGGCGCCCGACGCACCGGGCTTCGCCGGGGCGCCAGGCTGGCTCGGCTTGCCGGGCTTCGTCGGCGTGCCGGCCTTCTTCACCAAAGCCTCTTCGGCCTTGAACAGAGCGCCGGTCGCGTTGTTGATCTCTTCCTGAGTCGCGTTGTCGTTGGCGAGCACCGCCTTGGCGGCATCAAGCGCCTTGACGAACGCAGCCCACGAATCCGCCGTGTAGTCGGATTCCTTCAGCTTGGCCGCAGCATCCACCGCCGCCTTCAGCTTGTCCTTAGACGGCTTGGCGGTCGCGTTGACGAGCCCGTTGATGGCGGTTCGCAACGCCGTGTAGGCGTCGTTGACCTGCTGCTGCGTGGCCGTGTCGGAGTCGAGCACCTTCTTCGCCGCGTCGAAGGCCTTCTTGAATGCGGCCCACGAATCCGCCGTGTAGTTGGATTCCTGGTACTTGCTAGCGGCAAAGACCAGAGTCTCCAGCAGCGCCTTGTCGATGTTCTTCACGGTGTGCGCGTCGATGACGGGCTCATCGGTCTCGATGTTCGGGAAGAAGCCGTTCTTGTGCAGCGCCAGCACCTTCGGAGCGGTCTCGGACGAATCATCCGCGGTGTGGACGGCGACCTTCGTGCCGTTCTCGTCGGGGAAGCTGACCGTGCCGTTGCCTTCGGTGGCGGAGTCGCCGAACCACAGGGCAGGGTGGTACGCGTCGAACGAGTCGTCCTTGGAACCGCCCGCAGTGTCGACGATGTACTGATCCTTCGCGCCGGCAGCGTAAATCGACTCGATCTGTGCCATGTAGGCGATCGGGGCGACCTTGGTGTCCTTGGTGAATCCAAGGGCGGACAGCTTCACGGAGAGCACGACCTGGTTGGAGTCGGAGACATATGCGGGGTCGATGGGCTCCTCGTCAACGACCTTGCCGGTTGTCGCGGAAGTCGTCGTGGCCCATGCGGTGTCGTACTGCGTGTTGCCTTCGGTGGTGCTCACCGAGATCATGTAGTCGGCCTTCATGTCGCCGTCCACGTCGAAGATCACGTCCGGAACGAAATTGTTGCCCAGGTGGGACCACGTCTTGTCGGTGATGATGCCGAAGCTCAGCAGGCCCTGCGACGGATCGGAGAGCTGAGGTGCGGTGCTGGAATAACCGATCGCGCGGATGTCACCTGCGGCAAGGCTGCGAGCGGCGTCACCGTTGCCGGTGTAGCCGTCGACCGGATCCTCGGCACCGTACACGAACGGGACAAGCTCGGAGTGGTAGCCGGTGGCGGTGTCGCCCTGGTCAAGGCCATGGCCGGACACGGACAGCGTGCCCTTCTTGTTGTTGAAGCCGCTCAGTCCCGTGGTGGTTTCGGAGATTGCCTTCGGCACCGAAGTGACGGGCACACGCAGCGTGGTGGCGTCATCCTCCTGGGTGACCGGAGTCGCGGTGATGATGCCGCTGGCGTCGGTCACGTACTGGCGGTCCTTGCCTGCGACCTGCGCGGACTGCGTGGCGTCGCGGGTGCGGGTCAGCTTGGACTGGTCGATGCTGATCTTCACGCGGAAGCTGGTGCTGGTCCCGGACTTGGCGACCACGGTGTCCCCACCGTTGTCGCCGCTCACCGAGTACGTGACGCCCGGCACCGGGGTGCGGGCCGAGTATGTGAGCTTGTACGTAATGTCATGATCGGTGTTGTTCACGAGCCGCATGGTCTGCTTGTCGGTGTAGCCGTCCTTGCCGACCGGGATGACGCCGAACTGCGCGGTGATGGCCTCGTTATCCTCTCCGGCAAGCTGCACGTTGTTGTTCACTGCGGCGAGCGCGTCGATACGACCGGAGCCCACACGCAGCGGGCCGTACGCGGTCTTGCGATCCGCGGTGAGCACGTCGTGGTTGGCGGTGTTCATCAGCTGGGCCTTGACCACGTTGGCCAGGTATTCGGGCCGGGCCTGACGGACCAGCGCGGCGACGCCGGAGGTCAACGGGGTGGCCATGGACGTACCGCTCATGATCTCGTCGCTGTTGCCGGTGCCGGCCGAAGCGGACACGATGCCCACGCCGGGAGCGGAGACATCGGGCTTGGCGGTGCCGTCATAGGAGCCGTGGATGCCACGGGAGGTGAAGGACGCGATGGTGTCTTCGCTCTCGCTGGAGTAGTCGGCGTCCTTGCTCATACGCAGCTTGGTGGACAGGGTCACCGTCAGCGTGCCGTCATCGATGGCGCTCTGCAGGTCCTTGTTCTCGGCGGCGTTCTTGACCAGCTGGAAGCCGGGGATGTCGGCGTTGCCGCCGATGCCGGACTCGGGGATGTTCGCCTGCGAGCCGAACAGGATGCCGGTCGCGCCGGCCTTCTCGGCGTTGTCGAAGCGGGTCTTGGAGCCGCAGTTCACAGCGGCGTCGTTCCATTCGACGTAGGCGATGTTGCCCTTGACGGCAGCGGCGTCATCGGCGGAGTATGCCTTGCAGCCTTCCAGGTTGTCCTTGTCCTTGACGCGCACGACCTTGCCGGTCAGGGAGAAGTCGTCGAGCTTCGCGTAGTTCACGGAGTACTGGCCGGCGAGGGTCTGGCCCTTGAGCGAGGCCGGGCCGGCGGTCACCTCGACGGCGTCCTGCAGCGCCTTGCCGGACTGGCTCGCGGCCACGGTCAGCGCGCTCTTGGCGGTGCCGGGGGCACCCATGATGTCGGTGATGTCGCCGTCGTTGCCGGCCGCGATCACGGACAGCACGTTGTCTGCGGTGAGGTTATCCACGGCCACGTTCTCCGGGTCGTCGGAGGCGCCGAAGCTGCCGCCGAGCGACATGGAGACGATGCTGATGCGGCTGGACTCGTCGCCGTTGACTTCCGCCTCGGTGTTGTGCTTGGCGATGCCGTCAAGCGCTTCGAGCACCAGGTCGGTGGTGCCGCCGTTGTCGCCGAACACCTTGTACGAGTAGATGCCGGCCTCGGGAGCGGCGCCGGGGCCAATCTTCCAGCTGGCGATGTCGCCGGCGGTCAGCTTCTGGTAGCCTGCGGTATCGGTCTTGCCCGAGGTGCCGTCGGCCTTGACGCCGTAGCCCAGCGCGGTGCCGGCGACGTGCGTGCCGTGGTGGCCGCCCTGGCCGTCGATCGGGTTGGCGTCCGGGGTGGGATTGTTGTTGCCGGCGTTCGGGTTATACGTGGCGCCGGCGTAATCGTAACCGCCCTTGAACTTCGTCTTGTCGAGCAGCTTGCTGACCTTCGGGTCGGTCAGCGGGTCGGCGGTGGAGTTCAGCGCGGTCTGGTAGGCCTCGGTGGTGCCTGCGCCGCCGAAGTCGGCGTGCGTGTAGTCGAGGCCGGTGTCGACGACTGCGATGTTCACGCCCTTGCCGGTCTTGCCGGTCTGTTCCCAAGTCTTGACGGCGTTGACCAGCTGGTCGTTGTTCTTGTTCGCGGGGGCTTCGCCACTGCCGTTGGTCGTGTCGAGCGCCTTCTTGGGCGTCAGGATCGTGATGTGCGCCACCGAGCCGGACTGCTCGGCGAGCTTGCGCAGCGACGCCGCGTCGGCGCGAACGGCTACGCCGGACAGCGCATACGAGGTGGAGTAGATCTTCTTGGCGCTGGAGTCCAGCGACTGCAGCTGCGAGAACACGTTCACCGAGGTCTTCTCGGCGGTCTTCGCGCTCTGCGTGGCCGCCTGGGCCGACTGCGCGCGCTGCTTCAGCGTGGGCAGCGCGGAACGCTGCCTGCTGAAGTTCTTGAGCACACTGTTCTTGCGTTCCAGCGCGGAGGGGCTGGTGGTCTGGATGAATGCGGTGACCTCGCCCTTCGCCTGCTGAAGCTGGGATGAGACCTTGCTCTTCAGGTTGCCGGTCGACAGAGTCGGCGTCGTGGACGCCGCGTCACCTTGTGCCGGAGCCGCGAGCGCGGTACCGGGCAGGCTGCCCGCCATCGCCAGGGCCGCTACAGCGGCAACCCAGCGAGGCCATTGCTTATTGGCCATTATTGTTTTCCTCTCTTTGCGTGCGTCACTCACGACGACACTGTGAAAGAAACTAGACCTGGCGCTCGTCCGATATCGTTACGTTTTGTCGCATCGCGTAACATTTCAGGAACATATTGTTAACACTCACCTCACAATGCCATATACGCCGACTCTCACGTCCCGCGCATGACGCACGCCATCGTCAGACAGGCAGACCTCCATCAGACCGCGCTTTTCAGCCCCTCCCATGCGGCCACAGCGTATTCGACCGGCATCCATTACGGCAGTCGAGCACGTACTTCCGGATCCCGACGCATCCACGATCCGCTTATGCCCGGCTATAAGAAAAAACTATGAAAATCTTCAGCTGACGGTCAATATATGATACACACGAACCGCCATGCTGCCTTCGGCGGCCCGGATGGCATTCGATTCACCACCAGAGAAGCATTGTCAGCGAACCATCAGCGACCTACACTAAGTTACGGTAGCGTAAGTTAGTGTAGGCCGGGCATTCCGGCCGCAGCGAGGTGATGATGATGAGCGCGTCAATCAGTGCACCATCCATACGCAAGTCCGCGGCGCAGCGAAAAACAGCGCGGCGACAGGCCGCGGGCGGCGGGATGCGGGCGGCCGCCACAGCGCAGACCGCAACCACTGCCGGCATGGCCGCGACGCAGACCGGTGCCTCGGCCACCGCGATGAACCGCGCCCTCGAGCAGTATCGCGCCGCGCGCGCACGCTATCGCCAAGCCAAGGCCACACTGAAAGCCGCCGAACGCCAGGTCACGCCGGTCGATGCATTCGGCAACCGCAAGCCTCGACTGCGCGGATGGCAGCACCTCATCACCCTGCCGTTGTGCATCGCCGCATCCATCGTGCTGATCTGCATCGCGCCGGCCGGACCGGTCAAGGCCGCATGCGCGATTTACGGCGCGTCGGCGATACTGCTGTTCGGCAACAGCGCCCTGCTGCACGTCGTACCGTGGCGCAGCGCCAAGGTGACGCGCGTGCTGTGCGGCATCGACTACTCCAACATCTTCCTGATCATCGCCGGCACCAATACGCCGGTGCTGTTCGCGCTCAGCCCTCCGATCCGATGGCCGTACCTGACGGTGATATGGGCGGCGGCGCTCGTCGGCACGGTGATGCATATCGTATGGCTGCGAGCGCCGAACTGGGTGTTCACCGTCGTGTACGTGGTGCTGGGGCTGGCGCCGGTCACACTGCTTCCGGCGCTGTGGACCGCGCCCGCGGTGGGTCCGGCGGCGACCGTGCTGATTGCGTGCGGCGGGGCCGCCTACATTGCGGGCGCCACATGCTTCGCGATCCGCAAACCCAATCCGATTCCGGGCTGGTTCGAGTTTCACGAGGTGTTTCACATGGGCACGGTCATCGGGTACACCTGCCACGTGGTGGCCATATATCTGGTCGTGTGCGCGCTGTAAAAGACGCCGGACATGCCGTCACCGAACGTTCATCAAATCGTTCACAGGAATGGTTGCGCGGTCGATAATGTGCGGTATCCTTGGTCGAGCTGAGAACGAAACGCACATGACGGCCGTTCATATTCGACGCGGGGAACAGCGCGAATCATCAAATGGAAGGGTCGCGGCGCAACCGGCACCGCCGGCGCGGGCCGCAACGGAAGGAAGCTATGAACGCGGATTTGGTGATCGTCGGCGCGGGCCTGTTCGGCCTGACCATCGCACAGCAGGCGGCGGAGCGCGCGGGCGCCCGGGTCGAGATCATCGATGTGCGCAGCCACATCGGCGGCAACGTGTACAGCTATATCGACGAGGAGACCGGTGCCGAAATCCACCAATACGGTGCCCACCTGTTCCATACTTCCACCAAACGCGTTTGGGATTACGTCAACCGCTTCACCGCATTCACCGACTACGTGCATCGCGTGTACGCCACGCACGACGGCGAGGTCTACCCGCTGCCAATCAATCTCGGCACCATCAACCAGTTCTTCCGGGCGGTCTACACGCCCGCCGAGGCGAGGCAACTCATCGCCGAGCAGACCGGCGAACTGGCCGGCACCGACCCGACAAACCTCAACGACAAGGGCATCCAGCTGATCGGACGGCCGCTGTATGAGGCGTTCATCAAGAACTACACCGCCAAGCAATGGCAGACCGATCCGGCCGAACTGCCAGCGAGCATCATCAAGCGGCTGCCCGTGCGGTTCAACTACGACAACCGCTACTTCAAAGACACATGGGAGGGACTGCCGCGCGACGGCTACACCGCGTGGATGGAGCGCATGATCGACGACCCGCGCATCCATGTGACGCTCGGCACCGACTTCTTCGACGAGAGCCAGCCGCTCAACAAGAAGGCGCTGCGCGCCGCCGGCACGCCCGTGGTCTACACCGGGCCGATTGACCGGTATTTCGGCTATGAACTCGGCGACCTGAAATGGCGCACGGTGGACTTCAAGGAAGTGCGCTACGACGAGGACGACCACTTCGGCTGCCCGGTGATGAACTTCTCCGACGCGGACGTGCCCTACACCCGCGCCATCGAGTTCAAGAACTTCAACCCGGAGAGGCGTGACGCACAGAACCACAACAGGACAGTGGTGTGGGAGGAATACTCCCGCTTCGCCGAGCGCGGCGACGAACCGTACTACCCGATCAACACGGACGCCGACAAGGCGCTCTATGAGCGGTACGCAGCCAGGGCAGCCGCCGAGCCGAACGTCGTGTTCGGCGGGCGCCTGGGCACCTACAAGTACTACGACATGCACAACGTGATCGACGCCGCCCTCACCGCATATGAGGAGCAGGTCGCGCCGATGCTGCGCGCCCGGTGACACCGACTGGCGGGCACTTCCGCCGCCGCCTCTTCTCATTTCATCCGGATCTCCCGCCCATCCCATCCGGCCACAGTCTCATACGCTCACCGGAAAGTGGGGCTATGACCGGATGAGGCAACGCCGCACCGCTTTGGCCGGGCCCAAACCAGCGAAGCATTCATACAATCCCACAATGCAGAATCCGACTCACATTAAGGACGGTCATGACCGTCACCGTGCGAGGGTATCGTCACCGTGTGAGCCCCTCGCACAGTGACACATCCGGCTAAAACCCTTATTTTCCAACGTTTCTCACGATACCGTCACGCCGAGAGGCTATGGTTGTGGTTTTGCTAGATATAGACAAGCACCAAGCACGATATCGACGTTTGTAAGGATTCAGAGGAAAACCGGTGAGGAAAGCGCGAAAATATGCGCAAACCGGTTCGCATCATATTGCAAGGACTACGGTAGAATCATGGCTTCACATACGCGCACTGTTAATTCCAGTTCAGGCCGACGCGCGGCAGGAACGTCCGGTCGTCGGGCGGCCGGCGCCTCAGGCCGCGCCGCGACCGGCACCCAAGCGGGTGCGGCGACGGGCACGAGAACCGGCGGCACCGCCGCAACCAACGGTTACAGCGCGCAGCGCAACAGCGGCTCAAGGCGTGGCCGCGGCGCTAATCCGCCCGAAGGCACACACCGCGGCGGCGGCATCCACCGCTCCCCCGGCTCGAAAGGCCCGAAAGCCAAAGGGCGCAAGAAGCATCTGATTCTCAAGTGGACGCTCGGCATCATCGGCCTGTTCCTCGCCGTCGGCATCGGCGCGTTCGCCTACCTGTACGCCACCATCGAAATCCCCCAGCCGGAGACCATCGCGCTGGCCGAGAAAACCAGCGTGTACTATGCGGACGGCAAAACGAAAATCGGCACGTTCGCCGAGCAGAACCGTGAGATCATCGACTGCTCCGTACTGCCGAAATACGTGGGCCAGGCCGTGGTCGCCTCCGAAAACCGCACGTTCTACACGGACCGCGGCATCGACCTCAAGGGCATCGCACGGGCGCTGATCAACAACGTCACCAAGGGCACCCGCCAGGGCGGATCCACCATCACCCAGCAGTACGCGGAACGGTATTACCTCGGCGAGACCACCACCTACATGGGCAAGCTCAAGGAAGCCATACTGGCGGTCAAGATCGCGCAGACGCAAGACAAAGACACAGTCCTGTGCAACTATCTCAACACCATCTATCTCGGCCGCAGCGCCTACGGCATCCAGGCCGCCGCCCAGGCGTACTTCGGCAAGGACGCGAAAGACCTGACTGTGCCCGAGGCGGCGATGCTCGCCGGCATCATCCCGTCCCCCAGCAACTGGGATCCGGCCGTCAACGCCAAGCAGGCGAAATCGCGATTCGAGCGCGTCATCAACATCATGAAAGAGGACGGCTACATCACCGCCAAACAGGCCAGTGAAGCCACGATGCCGAAAACCGTCACCAACGCACAGCAGAACATCTACGAGGGCCCCAACGGGTATCTGCTGCAGATGGTCCGCAGCGAACTCATCAACTCAAAGGCGTTCACGCAAGACGACCTCGACACCGGCGGCTACACCATCGTCACCACCATCGACAAATCCAAACAGGATCTGATGTATCAGACCGCGAGCCCCACCAAGGGCAACGCGGGCATGCCGGACGGCGTACAGACCGGCGGCCTGTCGGTCAACGTCAAAGACGGTTCAATCATCTCGCTGTACGCGGGCGAGGATTACCTGAAGAAACAGCTCAACAACGTCACCGACGCGACTTACGAAGTCGGTTCCACGATGAAACCGTTCACGCTGCTTTCGACCGTCCAGACGGGCGTCAGCCTCGATACTGTGTTCAACGGCAACTCGCCGCGCAGCTTCCCCGGGCTGAAACAGCCGATGTCGAACTCGGGCGGCGCTAGTTACGGCTACATCAACCTGTACAAGGCGACGGCGAACTCCGTCAACACGGTGTACATGGATCTGCAGCAGCATCTCGGCGCGGACACGATAATCAAGACCGCGCACACGGCCGGCATCAAAGGCAAGATCACCGATGACGGCTACGTGACGCTCGGCAACTCCGGCCTGAGCATGATCGACATGGCGCGCGGCTTCTCCACCATCGCCAACCAGGGCAAGAAGCCGACGCTGCACATCGTCGCCAGCGTGAAGAGCAGCAAGGGGCCGGAACTGTACAAGGCGCCATCCACCGCGGAGCAGGTGTTCGACGCGAACGACACCGGACTGGTGGTCAAGGCGATGGAAGGCACCATCCAATACGGTACCGGTCGTGCGGCGAGCGCGATCGGCAAGACGATGGCGGGCAAGTCCGGCACGGCAAACGACAACAAGGCCGTGAGCTTCATCGGGTTCACGCCCTCGACGCTCACCATGTTCGCCATCTGGAATCCCGGAGCGAACGGCGAGGCGCTGGAACTGCCGACCATCAACGGGTATTACAAGGGCATGGGATATCCGGCCGTGCTGTTCACCAACTACATGTCGAGGGCGCTGGAGAACGTGGCGGACGAGAAGTTCCCCGACGTGACCGACAGCGGCAAGATCGGTGGACCCGATGGCACGTGGGGCACCGGTTCGCAATACTCGTCGTGGGGCAACAGCGGCCAGTCGCAGAGCGGGAATTCGCAGGGCGGCAGCAAGAGCGACGACCAGTCGTCGCAGAGCGGCACGCAGTCTGGCGACGGGTCGGGCTCGCAGTCGACGAAGCCGCAGACCGGCAACGGTTCGAATGGCAACGGCAATGGATCGGGCGGCAACGGGTCCGATGGCAACGGCGGGAACGGCGGCAACAACGGGAATAACGGCAACAACGGGAATAACGGCAACGGAGGGAACAACGGCAACAACGGCGGAGGCTCGGATTGCGCGACCGATCCCACCGCCGCCGGCTGCTCCACCGGCAATGAATCCAACACCAACGGCATAGCGTCGCAGTGAGGGACGAGGCCGGATTCGCGGTTATTGGCGTGCGTTGACCATCCCCGCCGGCGGGGGCACGAGGGCCAGGCCCCGTGCGACTGGAGGTGGTTCCGGCCTCTCACGACCATCAAAAAAGGGTGGCTGCAGTTCAAATCCTGCAGCCACCCTTTCGTTTACCGCGAAATATCAGCGCTGCGAACGGTTGATCGCGGAGATGATCGCCTTGAGCGCGCTGGTGGTAATCGAGGAGTCGATGCCGACGCCCCAGATGATCTGGGTCTCAGTGTCCTCGCCCACCTGGCATTCCACGTAGGACGCGGCCATGGCGTCGGTACCGACGGACATGGTGTGCTCCACGTAATCCATCACGGACGCCTCAATGCCGAGGTTGGAAACCGCGTTGAGGAACGCCGCAATCGGGCCGTTGCCGATGCCGGAGATCTCACGCTCGTGAGGTTCGTCCACGCCCACATTCACGCCGCGGTCGAGCACACGCGCCTTGAGCACGGTGTCTGAACCATCCTCGCCGGAACTGACGGCCACCTTGAGCAGTTTGAGGCGGCCCCACGGAGCGAGCGTCGCGTCATGCGTATCGCCGACGACCACGCCGGCGGCCGTCATGCCGGACTGCTCCACCGGCAGGTACTCGTCCTTGAAGAGACGCCAGATGTCCTCGTCCTTGACTTCCTTCTTGGTCGTGTCGGCGAAGTTTTGCACGATCTTGTCGAACTCCACCTGCAGACGCTTCGGCAGGTCGAGGTTGTGGTTGGTCTTGAGCAGGTAGGCCATGCCGCCCTTGCCGGACTGCGAGTTGACGCGGATGATCGCCTCGTAGGTGCGGCCGATGTCCTTCGGGTCGATCGGCAGGTACGGCACGAGCCACACGAACTTGTCGAGATCGGCGCCGACTCGGTCCGCAGCGACCTCGCGGGCTTCGAGGCCCTTCTTGATGGCGTCCTGATGGGAGCCGGAGAACGCGGTGAACACGAAGTTGCCCGCGTACGGATGACGCTCGGAGATCTTGATCTGGTTGCAGTACTCGACGGTCTTGCGGATCTCGGGAACGTTCGAATAGTCGATCTGCGGATCAATGCCCTGCGTGAGCATGTTCAGACCCAGCGTGACCAGATCCACGTTGCCGGTGCGCTCGCCGTTGCCCAGCAGGCAGCCCTCCACGCGGTCGGCGCCGGCCAGCACGGCCAGCTCGGTGGCTGCCACGCCCATGCCTTCGTCGTTGTGCGGGTGCAGGGAGAGCACCACGGCGTCACGGTCATCAAGATGCGTGGACACGTACTCCACCTCATCGGCGAACACGTTCGGCGTAGTCATCTCGACCGTGGCCGGCAGGTTGATGATCATCGGGTGCTCGGGGGTCGGCTTGATGACGCCGATGACCGCATTGCACACCTCGACCGCGTATTCCGGCTCAGTACCGGTGAACGATTCGGGGCTGTACTCGTAATACAGGTCGATGCCCTTGGCCTCGTTTTCAAGGTCCTTGCACAGCTCGGCCGCGTCGGTGGCGAGCTTCTTGATCTCTTCCTTGTTCTTGCGGAACACGACCTCGCGCTGCAGCACAGAGACCGAGTTGTAGAAGTGCACAATCGCACGCTTGGCGCCCTTGAGCGCCTCGTAAGTGCGGCGAATCAGGTGCTCACGACACTGGGTGAGCACGACGATGGTCACGTCGTCGGGGATGAGCTCGCGTTCAATAAGCATGCGGATGAAGTCGAAATCCGTCTCCGAGGCGGACGGGAAGCCCACTTCGATTTCCTTGAATCCCATGGAGACGAGCAGGTTCCAGAAGCGCAGCTTGCGCTCGGAGTCCATCGGGTTGACGAGCGCCTGGTTGCCGTCGCGAAGGTCGACGGAGCACCAGCGCGGGGCACGCTGCAGACGCTTGCCCGGCCACGTGCGCTCGGGATAGTCGAACGGCACCTGCTTGTCGTAGGCGACGTACTTGGTGTAAGGCATATCGCTCGGCTTCTGCGGCTCGCCGATGAATCGTGCGGGAGGCAGCAGCGGGTCGTTGTTCCCCCCATTGGACGCCGCGGCGACCGCCGCAAGATCAAACACTGATGATTGATCCTGACCCATATCTCCTCCTTTACTTGATGATGCCGGCGCCTGTTGCCTGCCGGCCGTATGTTGTCGTCGCACGATAGGTCATGCAATTAATCAGTCTAGCGTGAAGCGCCCCGGTAAACCGCCAAGATATCAAGAATGCGGCCAATCCATGCGGCCTTCGGAGCGTTATCTCGCTTCCGAGGGGGTGATTTCAGGCCCGCCGAACATCTATCTGCGTTTCAAGGGGTTGGCGTTGCTCGATATTCGAGGTATTGCATGATGGACGCCACTGGAATCATGCGGCTCCCATGCCATTGATACTCGGCCACCAACCCCTCGAAATGCAGATAGATGTTCCAGAGCGTCCGAGTCACCCCCTTGAAACGTAGATACCCTGCCGAGATAACGTTTCGGCCCCTCTCCGGACGCCCGTTGACTGCATGGCGGCGCCCGCTCCACGCGTGGTGGCGACTTCGCGAAGAGTATGGCGCCGCACAGGACGACTCGCTACAGTGGAGGGCATGACACTGCGTTTTCACGACGACGGCACGTTCCGCGTGCTGCAAATGGCCGACATTCAGGACGGCCCGGAAGTCAACCGCGACACGATCCGCATGATCGAGGCCGCAATCAACGAGGCGAAGCCGGATTTGGTGGTGTTCACCGGCGATCAAATCCGCGGGTACGATCCCGCGTACATCGACACGTTCCTGCGCCGGCGCGGCGAGAACCCCGGCGCACGCGTACGTCTCGTCACCGAAATCGAGGCGAAGCTACACGGCATCCACAGGCGCATCGCGGCGCGGCGCGATCCGGACCTGCCACCGCAGGACGATGTGGTCACGATGGACGACCTGATGAACGACACCCGGCAGAAAGTGCGCGACACGTTCAGCGCGTTCCTCGGACCGGTCATCAACGCGGGCGTGCCGTTCGCCGCGACCTATGGCAATCACGACTTCCAGTGCGGCATCCTGCCTGACGAGCAGGACGACATCTACCGCGAGTTCCCCGGCTGCCTGAATCCCGAGGCCGATGCTGCCGGCGGCTCGCCGTTGGCCATCGAGTCGGGCACATTCGCGCTGCCCGTGCTGTCCTCCGACGGTTCGGAGCATGTGGCGATGGGCGTGATGCTGGTCAATTCCGGCGATTATGCGGGCAAGCCGGAGGAGAATGACGCCCAGTACCCGCGGTATGTGGCGCATTCGCGCGGACTCGACCTGGCGGATTCGGACGGCTACGGCACACCGAGCGCTGAGGCGATCGCATGGCTGGGCGACGTGCAGCGCACGCTCGCCGAGCGCAACGGCGATGGCGAACCGGTGCCGTCGATCACGTTCCAGCATATTCCGCCGCAGGAATTCTATGACTGCCTGACCGAGGTCCCGGCATGGACGCCGAACGCCGTGGAGGGCGCCCGCAATTACGCCGGGCGCTGCTACGTGCTCAACGACGCCGTATGCCGGCCGGGGTCACGGCTCGGCGAGGCGATCGGCTGCGCTGACGAGAACGTCGGCGAGGTGGACGCATTGCGCGAGGCGGGCGGCTATTTCGCGTTGTACTGCGGGCACGATCACAAGAACTCGTTCGTCGGGCACGTGCATGACCTCGATCTAGGGTATGCGCCGACGTGCGGCTTCGAATGCTACGGTCCGAAGTCTCGCCTGCGCGGCATCCGCCTGTTCGAGTTCCGCGAGGACGACCCGGCCGCGTATGAGACCCGCATGCTCACGTGGGGCGACCTGGTCGGCCGTTACAGCGGCAATGAGTTGCGCGTGTTCTTCGAGGATCATTGCGTGACGGGCGCCGCGACCCTGCGCAACGAACTGCGCCGGCCGCAGGTGTTTGCCACCGTCGCCCTGACCCTATCCGCCGGCTTCGCGGCAATCGTGCGCTCCATCGCACGGCGTCTGCGACGCTAGCGCAGCGGCGGCAAACAGACGACAAAGGGCATGGTTCCGGCGGCGATATCGTCGACACCATGCCTATTCATATCCGCCGTATATCCACCCGGCTCGTCCCCGGGCCGGCCCTACCTCTACTCGGTCAGGTACAGCACGTTCTCGTCAAGGGGGAACGATGTTCATGTGGTACCCCTCCATTTTCAGGAACGGCTTGGAGCTGTCAGGCTTGGCATGGCCTGACACGTCGGCAACTGGTAGCTCGCGCCGGCCAGTCCCTCCAGTTTGTCGCTGCTGATGCCGGCTGGCACATAGATGGAGTCCATCGGCTTGTTGATTTCGGCCTCGCTATACGTCGAGCTCGACCCATTGCAGGATTTGAATCCTTTCTTGCCGCCGCAGCGATAGTCGCTATCCGGCCCCATGAGCTCGATGCCGACGTCCGACGGCACCTTCCACCAATCGTCACCACCCGTGTCCGTCCGGCGTGCAGCGTGACCGACTGCGGAGCATCGGGGCTCAGCATGGGCTTGCCCGAGCCAACCGAGGTGGCCTTGCCCTTGTCGTCCAACGTCAGGCACCAACTGTCGTCTTTCAGGCAGTATTTGCCTGCTATCGGCTAGAAATCGCCTTTGCCGAGTGCGGTGCGAACATCCGTCAGGCTCATGTCCTTGGTGGGCTTGGCCGATGATGCACCGCCGTCCGCGCCGGCGCTGCTGCCCGGCTACTTGACATCGGCGTCGGGCAGCTCACCCCAATCCAGGTCGATGGAGACGGTCAGATAGTACACGGTGTCGTCGCTGGGAGCGGGCTTCATCTTGACGATGTCGCTTTTGCTGCCGACGTAGCCGTTGTACGGCATGAACGGGTTGGCGGAGTTATTGGTCATGTCCGCCGTGGTCTTGTCGTAGAGCTTCGGGTCACGGTAGATCAGGAACGGCTTGGTCGTGTTCACGGCTTTCTGCTTCTTGGCCGCGGCCAGCGCGTCCGCGTCAAAGTACCCGTCGCTTTCGAGCTTGTTCAGGTCCGCGCCGACCGGCACGACCAGATAGAAGTCCTGCATGTGATACGTCGCGCCGGAGATATTGTTGTAATCGCCGTTTTCGACCATCTTGCCGTTGTTGCAGACGATGCCGCCTGCCGTATTCGAGTCTTCCTGGCTGGTGCCGCACCAGTAGTTCGTCATACTGGATCGCGGGAACAGTTCGAACGCGCCGGTGTCACCGGTGAGCAGATAGTCGGCTTTCGGGCTGGAGCAGTACGGCTGCTGGATGGCATCGCAGGAGCTCAGCGACTCGTATTCGCCGTATTCGGTACCGTCGCGACCTTTCGGATAGGGGATGTACGAGTTGCCTTCGCTGCCATCGCCGCCATCCTTGAACGTGATGCAGTCACCGGAGTTGTTGCACCACGTTCCCGCGGCCACACCGGAGACACCGAGCAGATTGTCGCCGCCGGTCTCCGGGGAATCGTGAACCGTGTAGGCGTCCTTGACGCCGCTGGCGTCGATGCCGTAATACAGCGTGACCGCATCGCCTTCCGCTACCGTGGATCCGGGCATCGGGTCGGAACCGGACACTTTGCCGACGAACTTCTTCGAGGCGAGGCGCGGCACGAGCGTCACGTCATGTCCTTGGCTTTCCAGTTCGGATTTCACCGTGTCGACGTCCCGGCCGACGATGTCGATGCTGATGGCGCCGCCGTCGCTCTTCGTGGCGACGCCGATGTAGATGCCGTCGTCCTTGTCGCCGTCCGACAGCGCCTGTCCTTCGGCGGGGTAGGTCGCCACCACGGAACCGATTGGCTTCTTCTTGGTGTCGGACACCGGTACCTGCTTGTAATGTACCGGCACACCCATCGTCTTGAACGTGGATACGACCTTCGTGGCCTGCTTGCCCATCGTGTTCTTGGGCACACCGGGGCCACCCGACTCCTGGACGATTACCGCGGCGTCCTTCTGGACGCGGTCGCCGGGCTTCATGCCCTCGTATCCGAGGAACACGCCCTTCTTCTTGCCGGAGAAGATGATCGACTTCGATGCCTTCACGCTCTTGGCTTTCAGCTGGGTGACCACGTCATCGGCGGTGGCTTCGCCGCCGGATGCACCGGAGATCTCTTCGGCGGTAGGCAGCGGGGTTCCGCCCCAGATGCCCGCGCGATACGTGAAGAACAGGGCAAGACCGACACCCAACGCGAGGGCGATCACCACGGCCACGATGAGGCCGATGAGCTTGCCCCTGGATTTGGGCTTCGGCGTTTGCCCTGGCACGGCCGGCGTCGCCGCTGACGGCTGGGTTGCGGGCGCGGCCGGAGTCGAGACTCCGGCACCTGACGGCTGGGCGAACTGCTGGGCTTGCGGCCACGCCGGTTGGGCAACAGGCTGCTGCGGCTGAGGTTGGGACTGAGCCGGCTGCAAAGGCTGTGTTGGCTGGAGCGGCTCCTGAGGTGCAGCAGGAGCCGGCGCGAATCCGCCGCCTGGCAGTGGTACAGCTGGAGTCGCCGGCTGTTGCGCCGCAGAGGGCTGGGGCATCTGCGATACTGCGGGCTGCGACGCCGGCGCGGCCTGTGATACCTGTTGTTGCAGCGGCTGCCCGCAGTTCCCACAGAATTTGCTGTCCGGGCTTTCGTCATTCCCGCAATATGGGCACTTCATGCGTGTCCGCCTTTCTCCCCCGCCCAATGGCGTCCCTCATCATTGCCCGCCGGCGCGAAAGCGCTCGCGAACACATCAAGAACATCATAAAACCGGGCGTCGTACAACACAGTGTCACATATCAGGAAACACCAAGCATCCATCGGTCACGCCCAGATGCGTCACTGTGCGGCGGCCCAGCGAAGGCGACAGACAAGTGCTCCAGCGAAATTCAGTGGAACAGACTCACGCCGCGCCGGGCCATGCAGTAGGCGTTACCCAGCCACGTGTGCCGCGAGTTCGGCCACACGGCCCCCAGACGCGGCGCGTTCTGGCTCATCCAGATGCTGGGCACGCGCCCGTCGGCGCTGCGAGAGCCGAGCAGGTTGAACCCGTTCTTGATCTCAAGCCAATCGGGGTGCTGCGTGGCAATGGCAAGACCCTCTTCAAGGGTCAGTGGCGTGCGCTCGTCGGAATCGATGAGCTTGCGCGCCACGTCCGGCTCGCGATTGATGTAGCAGGTGCCGGTATGCGGCTCGACAACCAGATAGAACGGCCCTTCCGGCGGCTCGAACCCGTCCTGCGGCAGGAAGCTTGCGATGTCGCGCGGAGGCATTGTCGTGAAACCGGCCATGCGGTTGATGCTGGTTCGGGCGATCAGCGACTCAGGCGACACCAGCTCGCGCGTGGGGATCAGCAGGATGTTCGAGCCCAGATCGGTATGCTCCAACGCATGGATCAGCGGCCGTGCGAGCGCGCGGAACGCGGCGGCGCTCATGTCCGCCACGTCTGGGTAACCCAGCGCCACGATACGATCCAGCTGCTTCTGCGCTTCCTGCGATGCTATTGACATGCTTCCAGAGTACCGCGAATCCCGGCCGCAGCACCCATCCATCGGCGAACACGGCCATCATTCGGGAAAGCGGCCCGTCTTGTTCCGCGCATTCCGTACCATTGGATAGGTGCGGCCATGTCACTGCGGCCGCTTGTATAGGAAACCGAATCAAACCCAGAGGTTGTTATGTCCGAAAAGTTGAAGGTCGGCATTCTTGGCGCCACAGGTATGGTCGGCCAGCGTTTTGTGACGCTGCTGGAGAACCACCCGTGGTTTGAGGTGGTCAAACTCGCCGCGTCCGCGCACAGTGCGGGAAAGACCTATGAAGAGGCCGTCGGCCCCCGCTGGAAGATGGAAACGCCGATGCCCGAGTACGTCAAGGGCATGACGGTGCATGACGTCGCCGATGTGGCCGGCATGGCCGATGGCGTCGATTTCGTCTTCTCCGCGGTGAACATGTCGAAGGACGAGATTCGCGCAATCGAAGAGGAGTACGCGAAGACCGAGACCCCGGTCGTCTCCAACAACAGCGCCCACCGTTGGACGCCGGATGTGCCGATGGTCGTGCCGGAGATCAACCCGGAGCATTTCGCGGTGATTGAGCACCAGCGCAAGCGGCTCGGCACCACGCGCGGCTTCATCGCCGTCAAGCCGAACTGCTCGATCCAGGCGTACACGCCGGCGCTGGCCGCGTGGAAGGAATTCGAGCCGCGCGAGGTCGTCGTCAGCACGTATCAGGCGATTTCCGGCGCGGGCAAGACCTTCAAGGACTGGCCTGAGATGGTGGGCAACATCATCCCGTTCATCTCCGGCGAGGAGGCGAAGAGCGAGAAGGAACCGCTCAAGGTGTTCGGTCACGTGGATGCCGACAAGGGCGAGATCGTGCCGTTCGACGGCGGTCTCAAGATCACTTCGCAGTGCATCCGCGTGCCCGTGCTCAACGGCCACACCGCCACGGTATTCCTGAACTTCGGCAAGAAGGCCACCAAGGAAGAGCTCGTCGACCGCTTGGTGAACTACACGTCCAAGGCGTCCGAGCTGGGGCTGCCGCACGCGCCGAAGCACTTCATCCAATACCTCACCGAGGATGACCGCCCGCAGGTCAAGTTTGATGTGGACTACGAGGGCGGCATGGGCGTGTCAATCGGCCGTCTGCGCGAGGATTCGATCTTTGACTGGAAGTTCGTGGGGCTGGCTCACAACACGTTGCGCGGTGCCGCCGGCGGTGCGCTCGAATGCGCCGAAATGCTCAAGGCGCTCGGTTATATCAGCGCGAAGTGACGGCAGCCTGCCGCTGAGACTGAAATTGCGGCTGGAAACCATCAAACGGCCGGGTTGACCACGGATTGATTCCGCAGTCAACCCGGCCGTTCGGCATATCGGGTGTCGTCACCGACGCAGGTGACGTGCATTGCCGCGCGGATTACGGCGGAATCGTACCGTAACGATCACGGCGACTATGACCATGGCGAGCAGCAGTGTGGCGGCGACCGTCGCTGCCACAAGGAGCCGCATAATTCCGTTGGAACGTTCCATGTGCTCCTCCTTCGGCTCAGGAGCGCGAATGAATACGGAAGGAGGAGGTAAGAACGCTCAAACCAGATAAATTGACCACCCAGCCGGCTCCTGCTGTCGGAGATATTCCGCATAGCGGGCGGGGTGGTCAATTACGCGATTGCGTCAAAAATCAGCGACCGGTGCCGCCGTAGACCACGGCTTCGACCTGATCGGCGTCGAGGCCGTAGGCGGTGTGCAGCGCGCGCACGGCGTCGTCAAGCTGGTCGAGCGGGACGAGCGCCGCGATGCGGATCTCGGATGTGGAGATCATCAGCACGTTGATGCCCTTGTCGCTCAGAGCGGTGAAGAACTTGGCCGCCAGGCCGGAATGGGTCTTCATGCCAACGCCCACGACCGCGACCTTGCCGACGCTCCTGTTGATGTCGAACGACTTGTAGCCCAGCTCGTCATGCTTGTCGATCAGCACGTTCTCGACTTCCTTGACGGTGGATTCCGGCACGGTGAAGGAGATCTCCGCGGTGCCCACGGACGCGCCGGCCTGCACGATCATGTCCACATTCACACCGGCCGTCGCCAGCTCGGTGAACACTTTCGCCGCCATGCCGGGCTCGTTCGGAACGCCGCGCACGGTGGCCAGCGCTTCGCTGCGGTCGTGCGCCACCCCGGAGATGACCGGGGCTTCCGGGCCGAGGTCGGGGAACAGGTCACCCATGGATTTGCTGTTGTTGTCGCTCATGTTCTTTCGCCTTTGTATTTGTGTGAACGGTAAATCAGGTCTCGAATATGTCGTATGTCAGTGGACGACATCAGTCGATGTTGGGCAGGCTGCGCGGGTCGACTCCGTCGGGCACGATCAGCGTGCCGGGACGATGCGAGAAGGAGCTGCGCACGTGAAGCGGCATGTTGAACCGCTGCGCGTACTCCACGCAGCGCAGTGCCAGCACCTTCGAACCGCAACTGGACATCTCCAGAATCTCGTCGTAGCCGATGACCGGAATGCGACTGGCCTTTGGCACGATGCGCGGATCGGCGGTGAACACGCCATCCACGTCGGTGTAGATCTCGCAGATGTCGGCGCCGAGCGCCACGGCAAGCGCCACGGCCGACGTGTCGGAGCCGCCGCGGCCGAGCGTGGTGGCGTCTCCCTTGGCGTTGATGCCCTGGAAACCTGCGACGATGGCCACGTCTCCGAGCGACAGCGCGTTCTGCACGCGGTCGGGCTTCACGGCCTTGATGTGCGCGGCGCCGTAACGGGTGTCGGTGAAGAATCCGGCCTGCTGACCGGTGAACGAATGCGCACGGTCCCCGGCGGCGTGAATGGCCATGGCGAGAAGGCTCATGGAGATGCGCTCACCGGCGGTCATCAGCATGTCCATCTCGCGCTCGGGCGGGTTGGAGTCGATGCTCAGCGCTTGGTCGATCAGGTCGTCGGTCGTGTCTCCCATGGCGGAGACGACCACGGCCACCCTGTTGCCCTTTTTCTTGGTCTCGACGACGCGCTTGGCCACGCGCTTGATCGATTCGGTATCGGCGACCGACGAGCCGCCGTACTTCTGCACGATGAGAGCCACTGCTGTCCTATCTTCTCGCGGAATGCATCTGCGTCAATACTACGCAAGCGGCACGATTATAGGAATTTCGGCACTGCCGCGCACGCGTGCGCCGCCATGCGGACAGGAACGGCCGCGCTGCGGGCGCAGGTATCCGGGCGATGATTCGCGTCGGCGGCGCCGGGACGGGCCGACGCTGGCAGCCTCGTTTATGCTTCGCGGCGACCTGTGAGGGCCCGACCGAGCGTGACCTCGTCGGCGTATTCGAGGTCGCTGCCGACGGGCAGACCGCTGGCGAGCCGGGTGACCTTGATGCCGAGCGGGCTGAGCAGACGACTCAGGTATGTCGTCGTCGCCTCGCCTTCGATGTTGGGGTCGAGTGCGAGGATGACTTCCTTGACCTCGTCAGTCTTGAGGCGGTCGAGAAGCTTGGGGATGTTGAGGTCGGCCGGTCCGACGTTGGCCATCGGATTGATGGCGCCGCCGAGCACATGGTATTGGCCGCGGTATTCACGGGTGCGCTCGATGCTCATCACGTCCTTCGGCTCTTCGACCACGCAGATCACCCCGTGGTCGCGTCTCGGGTCGGCGCATACCGGGCACGGACTGACCTCGCACACGTTTCCGCAGATGTCGCAGAACCGCACTTTTTCCTTGACTTCCGTGATGGCGTCGACCAGCTTGCCCGTCTCCTCGTCGGAGGCCGACAGCAGATAGAAGGCGATGCGCTGCGCCCCTTTCGGGCCGATACCGGGCAGTCCGGCAAATGCGTCGATGAGTCGCTGTATCGCGCCGTCATATGCCAAAGCCATTGGTGTGCTCACTCCGAATCATGTTTGTTGACGTGCTGGATGTTCCTGGGGTTCTTGGGGTCGTCGGGGCCGTATTCCTCCACCGGCTTGACGACTTCGAAGAACTGCTTGACGTCGTCGAGACTCATCGTCTCGGGCGAGCCAAGTGAAACGTCATTCATCGAATATTCGTCGTCTTCCGGCGCCACGGTCGGCATGGGAATGTCCTCCTGCGCATACGGGTCGGCTCCGGCGAACGGATCGGTGTCGTCATACGCAGGGCGGGATGCTCTCTGACCGGCCGCGGCACCGGGAGTCTGCTGCAGATGCGTCGTTCCCGGTTCGACTCCGGGGTTTTCCGGGCGCCCGGGTGCAGCCAAGTCGTCGGAAGGCCCTTGGAGAGCTGCTGGGGAGTCTGCGCTTGGCGCGGCGATGCTCGACGAAGCGGAAGCGACTGATGACGGCATGCCAGCCCAGGGGTCTTCCGCGGACATGGACTCCGGCACGGCGATGGGGCCAGGGTTGGTGCGCTCGGAGTCCTCTCGCGACTGTGACTGCGCATGGGCAACGTTCTGAGGTGTGCCGGGCGCGTCGCCACCGCGTACACCGTCAACGGGCATACTGTTACCGCCGTCGTTGGCCCACGGGTCGGTGTCGTCGCTCAAATCCGGCACGGCGATGTGTTTCGCGTGATGGCCCTCATCTTGCGGAGCATTCCGTGAAACATCCCGTGAAACATTGTGAGACGCACCGTCAGTCGGTGACCAAGCGTCGCCAGCCCCCGCTTCCGGGAGCGCCCACGGATCCACTGCCGACTGCGCGTCCGCACGCGAGGTATCCTGTGCGACCGCCCGGTTATTGTCGCGGTCATGAGCCACTGTCGCGTCCGGCGCGTCGGGTACGGCTCGATGGACTTCGTCCGCATCGGCCGATGCGGTGTCGCCGCTTTCGGGAGGAGTCTGCGGCTCCTTGGCATTGTTGCCGACGCTCATCGCCCCCAATGATGCGCTGAGACTCGCTTTGACGATCTGGGCACTGATGCGCTGCTGCTCGTCTGCCGGCAGCTGGCCGAACGGCGGCGCGACCTGCCCGTCGGCCATCTTCTTGGTGGGCGCGAGCTGCACTTGGTCGCCGAACGCCTTGCGGGTCTCAGCGCGCATGATCTGCACCACGTTGCGGGTTCCGCCGACTTCCTCACCAGCGACGGCCTTCGCGAAGGCATACTTGCTCAGCGCCTTGTCGAACTTGATCCACAACGTGCCTTTTCCGCCTGGCTCGTGCTGTTCCAAGTGGATGCGCGGCACCTTGCTGCGGTTCACGTACGCGGCGACGTCCGCCGGCAATCCGGCGACCAGTGCATCCCAGCGTTCGTCCGGCGTGCGGTCGTCGCCCTGCGGAGAGGATTGCGCGGCTGTCGGCTCACCGGCCGACGGTACTCGAGCGGCGGACGGTGCTTGAGCGGCGGGAGACGGGGCACCGGCTTGCGCATCCGCTGTTGCAGGCACTTCCGCCATAGTGGGCGCTTCCGTCTGGAGTGCGCGATCAGGTTGGGTGCCGGCGGTTCGGCTCGGTGACGTATTCGTCTGGCTTGCCGCCGATTGGCGAGCGTCCGTCTGCTGGTTGCGAGCGGATCCGATGAATCCTCCCCTGCGCGGAGTCGTCCCGCCTGACCGGCTCTCGGCGATGCCGCCTGTTCGCGCATTCACTCCTGCAGCTCCGCGGCCAGTACCTGCAGAGTCCGCCCCGGGCGCAGTGCCGCCCGCGGCCGGCGCGACATCCAGTCCCTCTCGCCCGGCAAGTAAGCGCGCGGCGAGCAATTCGAGCCGCATGCGCGGAGAAATCGCCCCGGTCATAGACCCCAGGGTGGTATTGATGGTCTCTGCCATCGACGTCAACGCACCCAAGCCAAGCGACGACGCCTGCCTACGCAGGTCGTCCATGTCCTCGGCCTCGGCAGCATCGGAAAGCACGCTTTCTGCCTGAGCGCCGCCCAATGTCAGCACCAGCAGATCACGCACCCGCGCCAGCAGATCCTCGACGAACCGACGCGGGTCGAATCCTCCCACCACGACTTTCTGCACCACGCCATACAGCGCTTCGCCGTTACGCGCGATGACGGCGTCCACGGCCTCGCCGATCAGCGCCTCCGGCGTGAAGCCGAGCAGCGCCACGGCGGCGTCGTGGGCGATCACGCCGTCAACCGCGCCGACCATCAACTGATCGAGCACCGACAGGGTGTCACGCACCGAACCGCCGCCGGCGCGCATCGCCAGCTTGAGCACGCCGGGTTCCGGCTTGATGCTTTCCTTGGCGCAAATCTCCTCCAGATACGGTCCCATGACCTCCTGGGGAACCAGCCGGAACGGGTAATGATGGGTACGCGAACGGATGGTGCCGATCACCTTGTCGGGTTCGGTGGTCGCAAAGATGAACATCACATGGTCCGGCGGTTCCTCGACAATCTTCAGCAACGCGTTGAAACCCTGTTGGGTGACCATGTGCGCCTCGTCAAGAATGAAAATCTTATAGCGATCCCGAGCGGGGGCGAATCCGGCGCGCTCTCGCAGTTCACGGGCGTCGTCGACGCCATTGTGACTGGCCGCGTCGATTTCCACCACGTCGATGGAACCTGGACCGCCAGTGGCGAGGTCCTTGCAACTGGCGCATTCCCCGCATGGATGCGAGGTCGGCCCCTTGGCGCAGTTGATGCACCGCGCGAGGATACGCGCGGAACTGGTCTTACCGCAGCCACGCGGCCCGGAAAACAGGTACGCATGCGTGAGCTTGCCGCTGTCGAGGGCCCGCATCAGCGGAACAGTGACCTGATCCTGACCGATGACCCCCTCAAACGTGTCCGGTCGATAACGTCGATACAGTGCAAGTGCCATAAGCTCCAACCTATCGCAACCCGGCTATTTCCGGGTGTCTTTCCCTATTGTCCCCATTACTTGCGCACGCATCGGGGGCTTGCCCAGATGGTGCCGCCGCGGCGACGTTTGCGGACTCGTCAACGTCAATCGTTGGCCTGTCGGCCGAAAGCCGCCGGACAGGCAGGCTCCGCTCAGGCGGACTCGCCGGTCAGATGAATTCGCCGGTCACCGGGTCACGCCCGTCGCGCTCGATCGCCGCCATGATATGCTCCTCGCTCCGGCTGTCATGCCAGTGGGCGACCGCAGGCGGGACCAATACGCGCAATGCCTTGGCCTGCGCGGTGACGGTCACCGGAAGATGCCCGACGTACTCCCCATCGGCCATCAGCACCGGAGGCTCGTCTCCCTCGTGGGCGCGGGTTATCTCCACCTGGCGTACACGCTTCCAGTTGAATATCTGGCTGGCGAGCAACCTCCCGTTATAGGCGTTGGACAGCGCTTTGGCGCATTGGCCGACATTCGGCTTGCAGTTCAGCCACACCAGATCCAGCATTCCGTCATCAAGCAAGGAGTATGGAGACACCTCCAGTCCGCCTCCGATGTACCGTGCATTGGCGACTGTGAGCATAGGGGCGATGATGTCGTGTTCCTCCACCGTGCCGTCCGACAGCGTGGCCTTGACGTGATAGCCGTACTGTTTCATGCGGGCGATCTCCACCAGCACCGCCGCAGCGTATCGCGCTGACCCTCCGGGAAGGCGCGAACGGTTGGCCCGATCGTTGATGCTTGCGTCAAGCCCACAATTAAGCATCCCCGCATAGTATCGGTCGATCAGCCCGTTCACCGGGCGGCCTTCCTCATCCACCACGGGCTCACCGGACTCGCCATGCACCATGCAGGCGATCTCCGTCGAGCGCACGCGTCCCATATCGACATCCAGATAGGTGCCGCATGCGATGGCGCCGACGATGCCTTCCACCGCGGTTTTGACCCGGTTGACGGGCAGTTTCAGACCTCGCGCGAAATCATTGCCCGAACCGACCGCCACAATGCCGAGCGGGATGCCACTGCCGCAGACGGCGTTGGCCCCCAAGGCGATCATGCCGTCGCCGCCTACGACCACCAAGTAGTCGTATAGGGCGCGGTTCTCGCGAGCGGCCGTCAGCGAATCATCAAAGCTGGTGCCGGTCAGATCCATTACGTCGAATCCATGCCGCTGTCCGGCTTCGGCCAGCATCGTGAATACCTGTTCGCCCACGACGGCACCCCACCCCTTGTTTGAGACGGGATTGCCGATCAACGCCACCATTGTCTTCGCTTCGCCCATACGTCAAACATAATGCATCAACGGCATTCCCCGCCAGTACAGGCTCCGCAATCGGTCTCGGCATCAGCATCAATGCTGTCTGCCCACACCCGCCGCGAGTGGCCCATCGACTATTCACAGCTGATGGGCCCGGCGCGGGAACGCTGGCTGACACGTGACATGAATGGCAGGCGCAACGGCACGGACACCGTCACGACGATGTCATCTCCCTCGACGGCGCACGACTCCAGTTGCGCATCATTCTCTGCCGCGGCACGCCGCCCTACGGCACACGGATCGGATGCGCCACCAGACCAGTACGCCGACGCCGCCGACAATGCCGTGGCATCGGCAGCGCTCCGCGCACGCGACCGGCAGAGCAGCGCGCCTCCGACCGACGCGACGGTCGCTATCAGTGCGGCCGCGAGCGCGATCAGCATCACGCAGGCCATCGTTCCCGACCCTTCATCGGATTGCATCAGCCGCGAGCAATAGGCTCGCACGGGCGATGGTCTCCTAGGTTGAATTCGTTGCGCCATCGTGTTTTCCTTTCGTCGCTATTCCACCGCATCAGAGGCAAGCTGCGCAGAGGAGCTTGACCACCCCAGTAGCTGCGCGACAGCCTCCGCCAGCGGGAGGGCAAGACGGCACAGTCGCTCCGTGACAGCCCTCCGGGCCCTGCAATTACAGACATGCTACGCATGCCGCCCATTGGGTTCACTGACGTTCACCCCTCGCCTACAAACAGCTCTGCTGTTTGCTCACGGCTCGGCCCGCCAGCGAGGGCAAGACGGACTTAGGCATCACCGCCATCCTGTGGCCGAGCCGGTTACTTTGACGGGTAGAACGCCGAATGGATCCGGCAGCACGGGGCATTGCGCCGTCACGCGTATCGAATGGCCATCATCAGCGACCGACACCACCGCGCCTTCGCCCGCGATACCACTCGCCACGGCGTTGACGGACATCCCCGCTCCCGATAGGCCGCCTTCCCTCGTCACCAGTTCGCGAACTACGGCCGACGCGGCATCCTGGCATCGCATGGACACCGTGACCGTTCTCGTCAGGCAGAGCAACACCATCGCCACCATGGCCACAGCGGGAAGCACCACCGCGAACTCCGCAGTGGCGGCTCCACTGTCAGCATGTGACATCGTCGTCATCGTGAATGCCCGTCATCCCACACTCAACGACTTCTTGACGATGTTGGTCAGCAACGTCTTGATGGTGTCCGATTTGAGCAACGCGACCAGAACGGCCGCGAAGCCCGTGGCTGCGACCAGCACCACCGCGCACTCCGCAGTGGTGGCCCCTTCCTCTGGCTCCGCGCTCAACGTGCGCAGCCGCGCATCCAACAGGCAAATGCCCCGCCGCGCCGACGCCCCCATGTTGCCCACCGTACGTGTCATCGCCGCAATAGGCCCGGTACGTCCGTCAACGGCAATCATCGTCTCCTCGATATTCATGACAATCCTTTCTCGACTGGCCTTGCCCAACTACAAGGCACTTTCCACTGTGCCTCATCAGGCCCGCCCACCATCGGGTTTTCGGGCAATGTGGTCGAAGGCTGCCGAGTTATCCACAATGCGGCGTGTCATCCACACATTATGTGGATGACAGACGGCCGTGCAGCATTCTTCACCGACCATCGGGCGGCGTCGCCACCAAGTTCATCCCACGAACGCCATCACCGAGGGGAGTATGCCTAGAAACACGAACGCCGGCAGCATGCACAATCCCGTGGGCAGCAGCAGTTTCACCGACAGAGACGCCGACTCCTGCTCGATCGCGGTTCGCTCGCCTTCCATCCACTGCTCCGAAGCCGTCGTCAGAGGGCCGATCGGCGAAACACCACGAGTCCACGATGGCTCCAACACGCCACGAAGGATTGCCGAAGTCTCCGCATAATCACCGAAATCGGCGGCATTCCAAGCATCCTTCCATGACGATCCGCGGTGCAGAGCGTCCGCAACCGCACACAGCCCGCCGCCAAGAGCCCCTCCGACAGCCTCACCCACACCCTCCAGAGAACGCGTGACGGACATGCCTGACCGCAGCGACACCGACAACAGTCCAATCAGCAACGGCAACGACACAGCAGCACCCCCTTCTCCCGCAACATCGGACGGCATGCCAGTCAAGCGGCCCGACCGTGCCGAGTCCGGCCATATCATCAATGCCATCAACACCATGACGGCGCACGCCATCGCGTTCCACATCACCCCACCCCTTAATGTTCATGACGGCAATCAGACGGTATCAACGTTCGTGCCGGTGTTCCGCATCATCGATGACATCCACAGCAGTCCCAGCGCGTAGCCTGCGCCGCCCACCGCCAGGCACGCATTGCCCTGCGCGGAGCCGAACAGTACCTGCACCGGGCGAGCGCCCAGCAGCTCTCCCAAACCTATGGTGACCAACGGCAACGCGCCCAACAGCGCCGCCGTCGCGCGCGGAACCGCGAAAGCACTGCGTCGGGAATCATGCAACAGCCTGGAAATCCGATGGTTCCCGCCGACCACATCCAGACAATCGGCAAGGGAGCATCCTGACCGCTCGCACATCGCACAGGCCACGGCGAGTTCGAAGGCGACATGTTCGGCCTGGGCGGCGCTCTCCCCCGGCATTCGCTGTCGCATCAGCAGCCGTTTCAACCGGCTTGCGGTCAACGGCACCCCTGCGAATCCGCTCCCGTCGACATCGGCAAGAACATCTGAGATCATGCCGCCGGCCCGAACAGACGAACTCATATGCGCGATCACGCCGGACAGCCCCATCACACGGCCATTACGGACGGCATCACCGGCACCGGTCTTTCGCCCTGCTCGCGGCACCCTCGAAGAGACCGGCAACAGGGCACGGCCGCGAGGGGCATACGGCCACAGCATCCATGCCAGCACGACCATCAGCGCGACGCATCGCGGCAACCCACCCACGCTCATATGTCTCACCTCACATGTCTCATTCACATGATCCATCTCACATGCCCCATCGCCCGGTGAAATCATGCCAGCGCGGGCATGGCATCATGGCGCCCTCACCGTCCCACAACGCCACCACGTCGCCGGACAACACTCCTTCGCGCATGCCGAGGCACCCGATCTGAGCGATTCTCCGGCGACCATGATGCCGCTCAAGATGCAGCATCACGTCGAACGCCCCCTCCGCCAGCATCGTCAACGTATGCGCGTCAAGGCCGGCCAGCATGCCCAGCGCGATCAATCGCGCCGGCACCCGGTCAATGCCATCTGCGTGCAATGTGGTCATACCGCCAAGGTGGCCCGAATTGAACGCGCGCAGCAGATCGGCGATTTCCTCGCCACGGCATTCGCCCAGTACCACCCGATCCGGTCTCATGCGCAGGGTCGCCTTGACCAGCTCCGGCAGTCCTACGGCTCCGGCGCCTTCCACATTCGCCCCTCTCACCACCATCGACACATGGTTGCCGCGTCCGAGATCCCCCAATTCCCGAACCTCCTCAACGGTGACGATACGGTCCAATGAATCGCATTCCGCAAGCAGCGCTTTCAGCAGCGTGGTTTTGCCGCTGCCCGTGCCGCCGCTAATCAGCACTCGAGCCCGGTTCTTCACCAGATTCCGCAGCAACGTCAGCCAGTCCGGCGGGAACATCCCAGCATCACGCAATCCGGTCAATCCGAGCAACCGCCGATCCGGAAAACGAATCGTCACCGCCGCGCCCTGCGCGACCAGTGGCGCGATCACCGCGTGCACGCGAATCCCGTCCTCGCTCGACGCGTCCGCAATCGGGCAGGCGTCGTCAAGACGCCGTCCCAATTGCGCACACAGCCGCACCGCATATTCACGCACTATTCGCGGCGTGCGCAACGGCATAGGCAACCGGCACTCCGTCATTCCTCCGCCTCGGTCCGCCCACACCCTTCCCTCGCAGGTGATCGCGACATCGGTGACCGTTGGATCGCGTGCCAGCGCATCCAACGGCCCAAATTCAATCATGGGACATCACCTCCCAACCCCATCTCGATGGCACCGACGACTGCATCCACCGCCTTGCGGCTGCTCTTGCCGATAGCCCGGATGCCCAGCCCCTCCAGCACATCGCCATGCAGCCCGCGGTCCGGAGCCACCACCCCGGCCAGCTCCTCATGCAGATACTCCGATGCCTCGTGCGCGTCGACCACGCAGCCGCGGCGCGACAGTCCGCGGGGCACGACACCGACCATAATCGGGCGCGACTCCCCTTGCCGTATCATCATCGCCCTCGCCGCCCGAGCACGCGCCAGACCGAGCACCGTCAGCTCGGCCAATACCACCTGGCGGCACTGTCGCAGCATCGGCAGCGAATGCAACGCGCTCGGAGCCCCGATATCGACGACCACCACATCATTGGCCTGCGCCAGCGCCTCAAGTACGGCAGAGACCGTCCATGGCTCAGGATCCGAACCGTTCCAAGGTTGACTGGCGAGCACCCCCACGCGCTCCCATTGCGGCAACTCGCCATTCAGCGCCGCACCTTCCGTTTTCCCGAGTGGTATATCGACTGTTTGAAATCGCAGGCCCGGCTCGTTTTCGATGCCCAGCAGCACGTCGATGCCTCCGGCCGCGAAATCGCAGTCGACCAGTGCGCACTGCAACTTGCGCTGGGCCAAGCGCCATGCGACCATCGCCGCGAACACGCTGGTTCCCGCTCCCCCGGACGCGGAAGAGAACACCACTGTATTACGGCATCCTGCATGCGTCAGCGTGCCGATCGACTGATTGCCGTCCACGGATGAGACTGGGCTCGGGCATACGACTCGCGGCATGGTCATGGGCTTGCGCGCACGCATCCGATGGCTTGCAGCATCCGAGTCAAGCCGGGAAACCTGCGCAGCCGGCCTTCGCCAAGCGTCCGGGGAGGCCCGGCGAGGCGGCATGGGAACCTGCCGCGACGCCGCTGCACCCGGCGGAGCGGCGGCGCCAATCTTCTGAACTGTAACGTTGTGTGTCATATTCCGATTGAAACGAATAGCGCCGCAGCGGCGCAACGTGAGACGACAATGTGGTCGAAGGCCCGCGACTTATCCACATCACGGCGTGTTATCCACAGTTTTTGTGGACAGACGACGCCTAGATGGGCATATTCGCGTGATATGGAACTGTCTCCACTTAGCATCCAGTCGAAAGCACCCGGCAGCGGAGTCGGGAAGAATCCGAGCCAACCTCTCTGCAACCTTCGCCCGTGCGCATCTCGCCGAACGTCGCATACCCCGCGCTCACGAACGCCCATCGCGCCTCCGATCATCTCTGCCGGTCAGTCGGTCACGGCAAACATTGACCAGACCCCCCCCCGCCCGTCATAACCACCGGCGTGCCACACCAGAGGAAAAACACACAAAAATGCATTGTGTGGCTTTTCCGCAGGCCTCACAATGAAATGTGAACCCTCACATCGCATGGTGTGGTACAGCACAAATCATGAGAACCGCCATTTTCCAACAATCCCAGAAGCACCCCAATATCCTCCCCGGCCACACCAGCCCCAAAACCGCATAAAATCACGTGGTGTGGTACAGCCCGCCGCCAACTGCCGTCCGCCACCACCATCGCCACCACAACACGGGCCGAAATCGCCGCAATCCGCGATTCGGCGAAGAATATCGTTTCGAAGGCCAAAGCCCGGTGATTGCGAGTTCGGCGCCAGAAAAGGCCGGGCCGAACGATCACGCTGCCCCATCAACACACCGGCAATGCACCCGGGTAAGGCACACTTTTGACCACTTAACCCAATGATTGCACACAGGAAGTCACGCGGAACAGCAGGAGCCAACGGTCCGAACCCCAACCCGAGCCAAGCCCACCCTCGCCATTAGACCGCCGCACATGGAAAAACCCGCCGGAGCGGGTTTTTCCTGCAAGTCCATCTTGAGCAGATCGCTGCACAACCTCATCGTCGTAACGGTAAGTCTTTCCATTGCCCGTTCAACGTAACAGTCCTTCGTGACCATACACTATTGTGGGCCTGCTCTTAAGTTGTCCTTGCACTTCATAATCTAGGCGCAACACCGCGATACCGCAACTCACCCAACTACGTTGTGCGATTTTTTGCGCAAGTGTTCGATACCGCTCAATTATGACGGAAAACTGTCACCTCATGTTCCTATCGGACGGGTTCGTTGTTCACTTGTGTGCGGAACCGACGACCCATCGGCGTGTCGCCGTACCATCACCCGACACCCCATCCGTACGAAAATGGTAAACAACCGCTGAATTTCTTACACGCCGCATAGGAAACTGCCATATTCTCGCATAAAGTTATATACATGGCACAAACATTTGACGCACCTTCAAAGGCTATCCTGCGCAGCCAAATCGCCGAGCACATAGCCGAGACAGACAAACCCGACAAGCGCGAGCCGCAAGCCGGCGAAGAGCCGCTGCCCTCGGATCGTTATTTCGACCGAGAACTCAGCTGGCTGAAGTTCAACCAGCGAGTCCTCGAACTCGCCGAGGACGAAGACCAGCCGCTGCTGGAACGCTGCAATTTCGCCGCGATCTTCGCCTCCAACCTCGATGAATTCTTCATGGTCCGCGTCGCCGGCCTTAAGCGCCGTATCGACACCGGCATCGCCGTCACCGCGGCCAGCGGCCTGAGCCCTCGCCAGCAGCTGCGTGCCATCAGCGAGCAGGCGCACCGCTTGCAGAACGAGCACGCGCACTACGTCACCGAGAAGCTGCTCCCCGCCCTCGCTGACGAGCACATCGTGCTGCTCAGCTGGGACCGGCTCACTACCACCGAGCAGGAACGTCTCTCGCGCTACTACCGCCAGCAGGTCTTCCCCGTGCTCACGCCGCTCGCCGTCGACCCCGCGCACCCGTTCCCCTACATTTCCGGCAACTCGCTGAACCTCGCGGTGCTGGTGGAGAACCCGAACTCCGGCAAATCCCACTTCGCCCGCGTGAAAATCCCCGGCAACATGCCCCGCCTCGTCCCCGTCGACGACCTGACCGACGAGGAGAGCCGCGAGGAGCGCTTCGGGTTCATCACGATGGAGAACCTCATCATCGCGCACCTCGAATCCCTGTTCCCCGGCATGATCATCAAGGAGGCGCGCTCGTTCCGCGTCACCCGCAACGAGGACATCGACGTCGAAGAGGATGACGCCGAGAACCTGCTCAACGCGATGGAGAAGGAACTGCTGCGCCGCCGCTTCGGACCGCCGATCCGTCTGGAGATCTCCGACGCGACCAGCCCGTTCCTCTCCCAGCTGCTCGCCGACCAGCTCGGCGTCAACCCGGAAGAGGTCTACCGCCTGCCCGCGCCGCTCGACTTCACCGTACTGTTCGAACTGCAGTCGCTCGACCGCCCGGACCTCAAGAACCGCCCGTTCATCCCGACCACGAACCGTCAGATCGCCGAAGTCGAATCGAGCCGCGCACAGGACATCTTCGCCGCGATCCGCGAGCGCGACATCCTGCTGCACCACCCCTACGATTCGTTCTCCACGTCGGTGCAGGCGTTCCTCGCCCAAGCGGCCGCCGACCCGCGCGTGCTGGCCATCAAGCAGACGCTGTACCGCACCAGCTCCAACTCGCCGATCATCGACGCGCTGATCGACGCGGCCCACGCCGGCAAGCAGGTGCTGGCGCTGGTCGAGATCAAGGCGCGCTTCGACGAGGACGCCAACATCGCCTGGGCCCGCAAGCTCGAACGCGCCGGCGTGCACGTCGTCTACGGCATCGTCGGCCTCAAGACCCACTGCAAGCTCATCGAAGTCGTCCGCCAGGAGCAGGACGGCCTCAAGCGCTACTGCCACGTGGGCACCGGCAACTACAACCCGAAGACCGCCCGCCTGTACACGGACCTCGGCCTGCTCACCTGCGACCCGGTGGTCGGTCAGGACCTGACCCGCCTGTTCAACCAGCTGAGCGGCTACGCGCCGAAGTCCAGCTTCCACCGCCTGCTGGTCGCCCCGCGCACCGTGCGTACCGGCCTGATTCAGCGCATCCGCCGCGAGGAGGACGCCGCCAAGGCCGGCAAGGAAGCCTGGATCAAAATCAAGGTCAACTCGCTCGTCGACGAGAAGACCATCGACGCGCTGTACCGCGCCAGCCAGGCCGGCGTCAAGATCGACATCGTCGAGCGCGGCATCTGCGCACTCAAGCCCGGCGTGCCCGGCATGTCCGACAACATCCGCGTGCGTTCGATCCTCGGCCGGTTCCTGGAGCACAGCCGCATCTACGCCTTCTGCAACTCCGACGGCCCGCAGATCGGCGAAGGCCCCATCTCCGGCCCGGAAGTGTGGATCGGCTCGGCCGACCTGATGCACCGCAACCTCGACCGCCGCGTCGAGGCGCTGGTCCGCGTCACCGCGCCCGAGCAGATCGACGAGCTGATTCGCTATGTGGACCTGCAGATGTCCGACTCCACGGCCTCCTGGCATATGCAGCCCGACGGCACGTACATCCATCATTCGCGCGACGACGAAGGCCGCCCGCTGGTGGACAGCCAGGAATATCTCATCCGCAAGCACCAGCGCCGCCCGCGCACCAACAACTGACATGGCACCCGGCCGGGCGCCCGATAGGGCATCCGGCACGAGCCTCGTGCACCGCATCTTCCGCAAGACAAGCGGCGCACGAGGTACAGTAGGTGCATAAGCCGATGGCCGACCCGCAAGGGCCGGCCATCGTCATTACAGACGAGAAACAACGTAGTCATGCAGCCGGTGAGGCATAATGGAAGGGTGAGTGGTGAGGTGAAAATCGTAGAAGCTGCAGGCGCGGTGCTGTATCGCCGCAATACTGATTTTCAAGGATGGATGAAGTTCTCGGACGACGGGCGGCAGACGTCCGCGGCGTCCCGACTGGCCGACTTCGATACGCTTGAAGTATGCATCGTGCACCGGCCAAAATACGACGATTGGAGCTGGCCGAAAGGCAAGCTGGAGCTCAACGAGACCCACCGCCATGCGGCGTTACGCGAGGTCAGCGAAGAGACCGGAGTGCCGGTCGCGCTCGGACCGTTCCTCGGCGAAATCGAATACCCGCTTGCCGAGGAAGGCAAGAAAACCCGCCGTTCCAAGGATCGAACCGTCGACACGAAGCACATTCTCTTCTGGATGGCAAGGCCGATCGACCCCGAGGACGCCGTGCGGCGGGCCGACGCGTTCGGCCCCGTGCATCGCGCTGACGTGGGCGAGATCGACAGCGTCATGTGGGTGAGCGTGCAGCGCGCGCGGCGTATGCTCACCCATTCGACCGACCGCGATATTCTCGCGTTGTTCGTCGACCGTGTGGAAGAAGGCGCGCTGGACGGCGACATGCTGCTGCTGGTGCGTCACGGCAAGGCCGAGCCCCGCAAGCAGTGGACGGGTACCGACGACAAGCGTCCCATCACGCCGCGCGGAGCGTCGATGGCGTATTCGCTCGACCGTGAGCTCGCCTGCTACAATCCCACGCGGCTGGTCACCTCGCCGTGGCTGCGCTGCCAGCAGACCATACAGATGCTGTCATGGCAGACCGGATTGCCGCTGCATACGGCCGAACCGCTCACCGAGGACGCGTTCGCCGCCGATCCGGAAGCGGCGTGGCAGTGCTTCCACAAGGAGCTGAAAAATACGTTGCAGCGTCACAGTGCGACCGCGGTCTGCATGCATCGTCCGGTCATCGGCGGTATTTTCGGGCATCTGCGCGAACTGTGCGCGACGAAATCGCTGATGAAACGGCTGATTCCGTCCTCGCCGTACATGCCGACCGGCACCGCCATCGCGCTGTTCGTGGTACCCTGCGGTGACACCGTTTCCATCATCGACATTCAGAAGGTCACGCCACTTGTCTACTAGCATGCATCTTGGTTCAGGCTCCGTCGTTCCCAGCCGCACGGGATTCACGCCGACCGGCTCGCCGCGGCCATCGCGCCCCGGGCAGATCGACCCCGGTCTCATCGAGGGCATCGCCGGAGGCGCCGATCCCAGCGTGGTCAGCGAAATGAGTCACGCATCGGCGGCCGCTCTGCTCGACCGCGTGCATCACTCCGCTGATCCGCAGGTTGTGGAACGGGTGCTGACGCTGGTCGACCGCGAAGGCGTGGACATGATCGCCGAACTGTGGAGCCGGTCGGAACCCGACTCGCTGCCGGGCATCATGTGGCGGCTGTACACGTTGCGCTCATGGATGCGGCGCGACCGCGATCTGATCTCGCGGCTGTGGCGGCTCGGCGAACCGGTGGCGACCGCCGCGTCGGCCATCGCAGGCGTCGACCAGGCACCCACCGAAGCGGACATCACACATACGGCAGATTCGATTCTCGCAGGCGCGTTCACCGGCGATTTCGCCGTGGCTCTGGAGAGGGCGAGCGCGTTCGTCGACGTGGTGGCGCAGGGATTGCGCGTCGAAGCGCGGCACATGGTGCGGCAGGCCGAGGCCAAGGCCGGCTCCGAAACCGCGACCGCCGCAGACCTGGCCGAAGTCCATGTCATGCGCTCCCGCAGCGCCAAGCTGATGCACACCGCCGGCAATCTCATCGCCACGTCCAAGGATTTCCGCCACGGAGCGCAGCTGTGGCGTCGCGGCAAACTGGACTGAGCCGGCGCAACACGCGGACAGCGTAACAGGGCAAACCCGGATATACTGATATCCGCGTCGGGCCATGCATAGCCCCGGGCTCCATTTTTTGCCGCTGCGAGCGGCCTTTGCGCCGACAGGCGCTTTCGTGGTTCGGCGCATTCTCTTTTTCTTTCTCACCCCGTTGAATCCGCAACACGCTACTGCTGATGGGACGAGACGTACAGCAGACAGCGGAAACCGTAGGCGAGTACAAGCCAACCGACGAGCCAGAAAGACCGTAGCCCGCAGGCCATCCTCAACTGCAGGCCCGGAGGGCTGTCGCGCAGAGGCTGTGCCAGCGGGTCCCGCGTTTAGTCGGCGGGGTGTATGTGGATGATGCGGGGGATGAGCCGCTCAATGATGTCGTGGTGGTGGAGAACAGCACGGTCTTTCCGGCTCCGGCGAACGAACGCAGCACATCGGCGATCACGGCGGACAGGATGTAGCCGACCACGTCCGGCAACCCCTGCAGCGAATAGTACGGCAGCAGCGCATCCCACGAGAAGCCGTGGGCGATGTACTGCGGCACATAATTCAGCCCCCGTCGCGCTCATGGAGTCCTCGGCACCCCATTCACCCTACGCATCGTCGGTGGCCAGCAGACCGATCGGCGACAGCTCGACTATACGGAACTGGGCATGTGGCGGAATTTCACCCACTGCGGCGTGCTGTACGCGCATGTGCCGGAGGTCGATCCGCTCACGTCGCCGCCTGCGCCACGGGATGCCGCAGGCGCCACGGCGGAGCCAGCAACGGCGGCTGATCCCGACATGTCGGCCGAAGCGGTGCGCACCCGCATCGAGGCCGCCCGTATCAAGGCGGAAAACGAACTCATCGACTACATCCGATCCCACGCGGACGCCATAGGTTTCCCCGGCGAGCTGGGAGTCAGCCGCGCCGTCAACGGCATCTGTCTGCGAGTGCTCACCACACGCGGTAATGGCGCCTTCGACCTGATCAAAGACGTGTCGGATTTCGTCGTCGCGTAAAATCGCGCTCTCAAAACTCGCAGATACAGCATGAATATACGCAAAAAGTGCTTGTATCCGCGAGTTTTGAGAGCGTCCCTGACGCTATTGCCGCACCAACGGCGGCATCGGCCGCCACTTCGGGTCGTGCATCAGCTTGTGCGAGTCCCGCCATCCCTTGGCGATCTGCACCAGCCCGGTGCGCACGTGCTCGCGGTCGACCGCGACCAGGCGAATAACCTCTTTCGCCACCGTGGCGGCCGTTCCCAGGGCGAACAGCACTGGCCGGTAGTCGCCGTGCACCATGAAGTACCGGGCCATGTACCCGCGGTTGCGCAGGATGTGGTACCGGTTCATGTCCGAGGTGGAGTTCAGCTGCCGCAATCCGGCGATGTCCCAGTTGCTGATGTCGCGCGTGCGCCGCATCACCACGTCGGGCACCACAATCGAGTTGGTGACCTTGCTGGCCAGATACCCGTACATCGTGTCGTCCCAGTAGATGAAGAACCGCGGGTCGGGGAGCCCGATCTTCTCCACGATGCGCCTGCGGAACAGCCCGCCCTCGAAGCACAGCGTGTTCATCACGCGGTACCCGGCGGAGCCGAATGCGGCCGGCGCGATCGGGTTCGGGATGCCCAGCGGCACGATGAAGTTGTACTGCCAGTAGAACGGCCCGCCGTCGAAATCGAGCTTGCCGCCCTGGATCACGTCATGGTCGCGACCCCATTTCGCGAGCTTCTCGATGCCGTCAGGCAGTACGGCGACGTCGTCGTCCATCACCCAGAACCATTCCGCCCCGAGATCGTACGCGACTTTTACTCCGACGGAAAACCCACCGGCACCGCCAAGATTGTCGGTTTGCGGAGCGTACACCACACGGCTCGTGCCACCTTTGCGGTCGGCGTCCGTCGTCCCCCACAGACCGTCGGCCTTCTCCCGGAATTCGTCGACCATGTCCTGCGTCTCGTCGGAGTGTTCGTTGTCGACGATGACGATGCGCCATGGCGCGACCGTCAGCTGCGCGAATGAGGCCAGGAGTTCCTCCAGCAACTGCTGGCGCTTATATGTCACCACGATGATGGCGAGCTTGTCGAACACCGCACGGGCATCACAGGTGTGCTCGACCGTGGCTTCCCCAGTTTTGTCGTTCCTGCAAGTCATACCTTTCATTGTGACACCGTTTATGTGAAGGAAAGTGATAGTCACAGGATTGCCACCAGACAACGCCATAATGTCATGCCGATGTTTCCGGCCGTGCAGCTACCGTTCAGAGAGTATGGAGGTGGGTCATGAGGGCGGCACCGCCCGGCGCGTGGTCAGTCGCCGGAGCTGCTTTCACCGGCGCTGCCGTCGCCGCTGCTCGACCCGCTGCCGTCGGACGAGTCCGGGGCCGGCTCGCCGGGCGCCTGCCCGCGCGTGACCGTCACCGTGTTCTCGGAGCCATCCCTCCACATAATCCAGTCCACGGCCGTATGGTCGTAGTCGTCCGCGTCATCGCCCGACGGGGTCAACGTGTAGCTGCCGACCGTCTCGCCCTTCTCGTCGACGATGATGTTCTCGTCCGTGGTTTTGACGTAGAACTGCTTCAGCAGATAGTTGGCTCCTTCGAACTCACCGGAGTTCAGCATCAGGCGGGCCCACCGCCCGCCGTCCAGCACCTCGGTGACCTTCAGGTCGCGCGAGAGGATAAACACACGCTTGCTGTCGCTCGACTCATCCCACTGGAAATACAGGGAACCGTCCGAGAACTGGCCGAAGTCCGTGAAGTTCACGTACTGGTCATCCTTCGTGTTGATGTTCAGCAGGTCGGTGACTTTTTTGGTCTTGCCCGTGCCTGCATCCAGAATCAGCAGCTTGTTGCCGTTATAGCTTTCAGAGGGATTGAGCACGTACTGATTCGCGCCGAACCGATACAGGCCCTGCAAGTCGCATCGGTAGGTGTCGCCAGGCGAGCAGTAGTCCGAAGGAAGCTTCACGATTTCCTTGTTGCTGTCGATGGAATACAGGTGGTATGCGCTGTCCTTGACCACATATGTGTCGAACACGTGGTAATCGTCCACATCGACTTCAGTAGTGTTCAACGACTGGTATCCGCCGCTGTCCTTGCTGATGCTCACGCTGTCCTTGAACGTCTGCAAGGTCTCGGCCTGCTTCGCGCCGCCGCTCAATCCCATGATCTGCTTGTGGCCGATTTCGACCTCACGCTGATCGTCGTTGACAGTCCTCTTCTCTGTCGTCTTCCAGCTTTTCTCGATGGCGACGCGATTGTTGGATTGCGCGAGCACATCGAATTCGTAATCCTGCTGCAGGTTGATCAGATTGTCTTCCTCGGTGCGCAGATCGATACGATCGGACAATTCGCCGGATTTCAAATCGACCTGATGGGCGAACAGGTGCACGGTTTCCGGCGTGGTGCCGACCGCCTTGGTCTTGACCGCGTAGATCACGAACACGGCCGGGTTGGGACCGTATGTGGCGGCGACGACCGGATCGGAGTACATCTTCTCCCCGGATTTCAGAGCCGAGAAGTAGATCACCTTCGATTCGTCCATTGCCGGCGTCCAGACGCCGAACGCATATTGCCCGTCATCGGCGGATTGGCTGGAACTGCCATAGTCGGAATCGCTGCTGGAGCTCGCATCGCCGTTGGCGCAGGGCATTACGTCGGAAAGCACTGCGCCGCCGTCCCACCCCCAGTCGGAGGTGTCGTAGTTGCAGACGAAGTTGGTCATGGTGACTTCGCTGACCGCTTTTTGCCTTCGATCTGCGTCGGGGATTGCTTTTGCGTTTTCTTCGGCGTTGCATCAGTCGTGTCGCTGGTCTGCACGGGGCCCGCGGCCGCGTTCTTCTTGCCGTGAAGGATGAGGAATGCGGCAACTCCGCCGACGACGATCGCCACGACGACGATGGCCGCGATGATGGCGATGATGATCTTGCGCTTCTTGCGTTGCGCGGGCGTAAGTGGTGGCTTCTTGCCGGGTTGGGATTGCGACCCGGGCTGACCTTGGGGTGCGCTGCCGCCGTTATCCGCGGGGCCCGCTGGCTGCGGGACAGGCGGCAACGTCCCCGTACCGGGTACTGTGTTCGGAGCGAAGCCGGACGCGGCTGTACCAGGTTGAGGCATCTGCGCCCCGCTACCGGGCGCTGCGGCGGCACCGCTTGCGACCGGAATGCCGCAGTATGTGCAGAACGCCGATCCCGCTGGAATTTCATTACCGCATCGAGCGCATCTGGCCATCATCATCCCCTGTCTCTTCGTTACGACAATCATAACCAATTCGAGGGATTTTGAAAGGCCGCGAAGCCCTGCGGCCGGGCGCGATGTCACGCGGTCTGGGCTATGATGAAGGCGCAACCGAACGGGAGCCGCAAGGCTGAGAGGAAGCGACGCTTCGACCGTCAACTTGATGCGGGTAATGCCGCCGTAGGGACGAGTTGTCCAGTCGCAGCGCAGCAACAATCGGCATCCGCCAACCGATGGCGGACGGTTCCCAGCCAAACGCACCGGGCATCCCGGCATATAACAGAACAGGCATAACGAAAAAACGCATGATTCGGGTCATGGAGGGGCGCACCACCTCACAGGGTACGGCTTGCTCCAGCGACCCGTTTTTCATATCGGCGGACGCCGGCGTGCCCGATCGGAGATCGACCGGCAACGGCCGGCAGTGCAATGTCGCCGATATGGGAATCACGCCAGCGACCGAGGAGGGACACATGATCATCAACGGGCAGCAGGAGGACATCGCCACGCCGCTCAGCGTCGACGAGCTCATCGCGCGCAAGGGCCTTAACGCGGGACGCGTGGCGGTCGAGGTGAACGGTGCCATCGTGCCGCGCGACAAGCGCGCACAGACCATGCTGAGCGGCACCGACACCGTCGAAATCGTCACGTTCGTGCAGGGCGGCTGAGAGCCCGGCAAACACGCGGCAAGGCATCGGCACGGGCTCATGCCGATGCCGGCCAGCGAACCGCACTCCGACCCGAATACCGCACGCATCAAGCGTCATATACCTCAAAGAAAGGTACCATCATGACCATCGCATCAACCACACCGGCCGCCCAATCGGACGACCCGGTGCTCGACGAACTCATCGGCACGGCGACGAACACCGCGCTGCTCCCCGAACCGGACGCGCACGCCTACGACGACATCGCGACCGGCGACGCCGACCCGCTGGTGCTCGGCGGGCACAAGTTCACCAGCCGCTTCATCCTCGGCTCGGGGCGCTACGACCTGAACCTCATCAAGGCGACCATAGAGAACGCCGGCACGCAGATCGTGACGATGGCGTTGCGTCGCTGCCGCACGACCGAGAACAACCTGCTCGACTACATCCCCAAGGGCATCACGATGCTGCCGAACACGTCCGGCGCGCGTAACGCGGAGGAGGCCGTGCGCATTGCGCGTCTCGCCCGCGAGGTCTGCCAGACGGACTTCGTCAAGGTCGAGATCGAGCACGAGACGAAGTACCTGCTGCCCGACAACGAGGAGACGATTCGCGCCACCGAGATGCTCGCCAAGGAGGGCTTCGTGGTGATGCCGTACATGTTCCCCGATCCGATCGCGGCCAAGCGGCTTGAGGAGGCCGGCGCCGCCTGCGTGATGCCGCTCGGCTCGCTTATCGGCTCCAACAAGGGACTGCGCATGCGCGACTTCATCGAGGTTATCATCGCGAACACGCACGTGCCGGTGATCATCGACGCGGGCATCGGGCGTCCCAGCCAGGCCGCCGAGGCCATGGAGATGGGCGCGGACGCGGTGATGGCGTACACGGCCATCGCGAGCGCCGGCAACATCCCGCTGATGGCCCGCGCGTTCAAGCACGCCATCGAATCCGGCCGCGAGGCATACCTGTCCGGCCTGGGCACGGTGACGGAGGGCCACGCCGTGCCGTCCAGCCCGACGAACGCCGCCGACTACCTGCACTGAGCCACCCGTACTGAGTCGCCTACTCACGTCGCCGCCCGGCAGCGTGCACCCATACGTGGAGCACGATGCCGGGTGTACCTTAATCTCGCGATGACGCCCAGCCCCGCGGCCCGAGACCCCGCAATCACAGGTCAACGGCCATCGCCAGCTCCAGGTCGTCGTCCAGTTCCTCGACATCGAAGTCGAGCTTCCTGAGCACGTCGTCATTGGGAACATCGCCAAGGGGCGCATCATCACCGTCGCCGGGGCCCATGTCACCGGGATCGTCATCAGGGCGCATCAGCATCGATTCCACGACCTCATCATATTGATCCGGATTGCCGCGGAACAACGCCAAAGCGCACCCCCGCGCCAGGCGCTCATCCGGGAACCGTGCCAATACGATGTTCGCCAAGGACTCGCCCAAATGTGCCTTCGCGTTCATTTCCTCCTCGCTCAGCTTGTCGAGACGTTTCTGCATGCGGCGTGTGAGACGCTGTATGTCCGCATCGGACGTACTGTAAAGCGTGCCGTCCGTCGCGTAGTCGTCATCAAGTCCCCGTGAGAATTCATCGAATCCGTTCATGAACGCGATTATCGGCAATGACAGCAGACCGAACCGGACGAGCGTCTCCGTAAGCAGTTCCAGCTGCTCGACGCCTCGGTCGAACCGCTTGCGGTCTCGCCGCTCGAATCCGAGGATAAGGTCATGGGCCATCACGTCGCCCATCAGCGAGTATGCCAGATCGTTCAGGAACGCCACATCCTGCCATAGTGGTTCTCCCGGCACATCCCGATTGTGTTCCAGCGCGAGCATGCGGTCATCGACATCTATTGGTTCATCGTCCCACATCTTCTCGTATGCATCAATCAGCCGGACGACATCGTACATGTATCGCCGCTCGCATTTCAGCAGATCCAGCCTATCCTCCATGTCGATGCGGGCGCAGCTCTCGCAGTCGCACAGCGACTCGTCGCCCACCTCGGCATATCCGCGAACGCCATCTCGCTTCGACGAGCATCCGCCCGCGTCGCGATCTGCCGTCGCAATCTCTCCGACAGCCGGTTCCTCATCGTCATGACGACCCATATACTCACTCATCCACTGATTGCCATGCAGCTCGTATTCCGCATCGGCCTGCGCCCGCCGCTCGTGCAGATAGTCGACCACGCGCCGATACCGCATGTCCGGCGCCGCACCGAAGCGCAACACGTCTCCGTCCTCGCGCAGCATGCACATGCCGATGCCGGGGTACAGCAGCAGCATCCGAGCGATGTCGAGGCTGCGCCGCTCATCGGCACCCCAATTGAGCAGGGTGTATGCCGCCAGCCGGTGCATCTGCGTCGAATGCTCCTCCATGGCGAGCCCGCGCTGCTTGCGGTTGCCGAACCGCTTCCTGCCGCGAGGCCGTCGCATCAGTTCCTCGACGGTCGTCATACGAATCAGCGACGGCATGTAATCGGACGGGTCGTCGCGAAACAGAGCCAGCGTGGAATCGTTCAGCAGCTCGTACAGCCACACCGAGATGCCGTACTTGCGCACCGTTTCGGAGCAGCCGTGAAGAAACCTCCGGCACTCGCCCACCAGCCGCCCGTTGAATGACATCGCCGCCGCGCACAGGTTCGTCGTCCAGCTGCCGCACGCGAACACGTCGCGCGCCAGCGCGTACAGCCGGTGATCCCATGGCGTGGGCGTGCCGTCCCTGTCATAGTCTTCGCACACCTTGCGCATAGTCTCCGGAGAGACGAGTTCCTCGAATCGCCGCTCCAACTTGTTGATAGCCTGCAGAAATCCGATGGTATCCATCGAGAATGATGTCGCCATGATCGCTCCTTTTCGTATGCGCCATTGCCGTCACGGTCCCTCCGCGTCCTCGCGCATAGGCACACCATGGCACACCCAAGGCTCCCGGCGCCACCCACCCTCGAAAATCTGTGGATAAGTGGATAACTCACCCCTTATCCACAGTTGTCCACATTGCCGGCGGAACCGGCCAGCCCGGCCATCAGACCGGTGAAACCATACGAAAATGCCAGAATGGAACACCACGCGCATAATCGACTTCCACTATCATGGCTAGCGGAAGTCGATTACATGCCGCAGGCCGTCACACCAGATCAGGCATCAAAGGGAAGAGACAACGAACGAAAACAAACGCACCGTGACGATTCTCATACCCTGTTACAACGAGGAGGAGTCGCTGCCGATGCTGTTCGCCCGGCTCACCACGCTCTCTGAGAACGCCTAGCTGGCACCGGACGATGACGATCGCATCGACTATCGCTTCCTGTTCGTGGACGACGGGTCGAAGGATTCGACCCGCGACGAAATCCGCGAGTTCGCCAGCAACCGTCAGCCTACGTAAGGTGCCCGCGCGGACACGCACAGCTGTGCCCGCGCGGCCGTCCGTGGCTACATGAATTTCTTCAGATCCACCGGACAGCTCAGGCCATCCTTGATGCTGCTGAGCTTGTCCAGCACACCTCCATTGGAGGAGTCGGTGGAGTTCTTGTTCTCGTCGGCGGGCTTCGATGAGGTCTTGCCGGAGGATTTACCACCGTCGGTGCCGTCGGTGCCGTTCGAGCTGCCGTCACCGTTCGCGGAACCGTCGCTGCCAGTTCCCGCCCACTGGTCCTCCACCGCATCCGGCACATCAGCGCCGCACGTGTCGGTGACCTTGCCGTTGGTGCCCGTGTAGATGCCCTTCTCGTTGATAATCGGCGTGGTGACGACGTCCAGCGTCGACTTCGCCTTCTCCGCCGCCCGCACGGTGAACGCGATGGTCACCGTCTCACCCGGCTTGATGCCCTGGGTCAGACGCAGGTTGATGAACTGGCGGTCCTCCACGGTGCCGTTCGACACCATTTCGCCGGCTTCGTAGGCGAGCGACGTGATCGCGCCGCCTTCGGGCGCCATCAGGAACAGTCGCGGCTGCATCGTGCCCTTCTCCGTATTGCCGGTAATGAACGCCGGCAATGACTTCGCCTGCTCCTCGGTCATCGTGTTCTTCAACCGTACCGTCACCGTGTATTCGTCGCCGAGACCGGCGCTCGCGATGGTCATGGGGTTGGTGGCTCGGGCGGGCGCGTCCACTTCGTCGCTGATGCGGTACGAGTTCGCGGCGAAATCGCTGCCGCACGTCTTCTTGACGGTGATGCTCGGCTCAAGATACCAGCTGAGCTTGCTGGGCTTCGCCTCGGTCACGTAGACGCCGGCCTTCGGCTGTTCCACACTGCCGGGAATCATGCCCGCGACGTTCGCGTCGAAGACCTTGGTCTGGACGAGCGCCGCCAGCTCCTCCTCCTGCGCCATCCACAGCTTGAAATGGCCGTTCGCGGACGTCTGCCGCAGCGCCTTGAGCATCGGCGACAGCGTCGACGTGCCCGCGCCCGAGAACACGTGGGTCATGATCGTCTTCGACGCCTTGTTGGTGTAGGCGTTCTGCTCCTTGTAGATCGGGTGGTCCACGTACAGCTCGTTGAGGAAGAACTTGACCGTGTTCGTGCCGTCCAGTACCTTGCCGTCACTGAGCTTGACCGATCCCGTCGCACCAATCAGCGACTGCAGGAACACGGGGTCAAGCGCGAACACGCCGGCGATCTCCTGGTTCTCATTGCCCGGCTGCGCGAGCCACATGTTCTTCAATGTGACCGCAGCCCGCTGGAAGTTCGGGTTGACGGTGGTCGTCTGCGGGTATTTCCACACCTGGTCGCCGAACACCGCGGCTTCCTTGACGTTCTCGGCATCGTACGGCTGCGTGCCATAGGTGATGTCGGTGGTGGCGATGAAGTCGCCGATCGTGACCTTGCCGTGGTCGGCGGTCACCGGCGCGATGTTGCCGACCATGCCGCCGCCGGACCGCAGCTCGGCCGGATTGTAGATCGCGACCAGGTACGTGCGCTCACCGTTCTCGCCCAGCAGCTGCGGCAGCAGGTTGATCAGCTCGTCGTATTCGTCGAGCATCTTGTCCACGGATTTCAGGCCGGAGACGCCGGTCTTCACCATGGAGGCGATGCTCGAGCTCTTCGGAGGCGCCAGCTTCTCCAGCCGCCGCGTCTCGACTTTGATGTCGGCTCGGGCCTGCTTGACGATGCCCGGCATGGCCGTCACCGCGCTCAGGTCGACGGATTTGTCTTTCATGGAGAAGCCGGACAGCTGCTTGCTCAGGTCCATCAAATCGGTGAACGGCCCGTCCACCAGGTTTCCCATGGCGTCCAGCATCGTGCGCGCGGCGGTGATGTCGTTCCCGTACGCCGTATGGTCGCGCAGGAACGTCCACTGCGACTTGTCCAGTTCGTCGCGCAGCGCCCGCGTGGACGTCACCATCTCACGTGCGGACGTGCCGATGTTACCTCCGCCACCGCAGCCGAGCGCGGTGTTGGCGAGGTTTTCGGAAGCGGAGATGAAGCGGTTCGCCTCCGTGTACAGTTTGAGCGCGGAGATTCCGTAGATGCCGACGACCGACAACACGGCTCCCAGTAGCACGAACACCACATACAGCACGATGCGCCGCGGACGCAGCGCTTGAGACAGGAATTGATGTCCTTTTCGTCCGATGTGCTGGGGGGATCGGCGCATGGGTTAACCTCGTTTGCTTCGTGTTACATTCCGTTTTGTCGCGTCCGTCGTTCCACGCGACGACCATTATCGTTCCGTCGGGTTCGATGGTCTGCCGTCACGCCGTCTTTTCGGGCGGACCGGCTCTCGACGCTACGTAATACAACCTCAGATGATACCGTGCGATGCTTACCGCACGCTAAGTCTTCTTTCTGAACCGTTGTATTTCGACGTTTTTTTCACCATTGCCCGGGACCGGAAGGATGGCCCGGCACAACACCCGCGACCTTGTCAGACTGCTTTCAGACTTCATTGAGGGGTATAACAGTATGGAGCAAGATAACATACACATAGCGCGACCATAGTGTTGCCTACGGGATGCCGTGCTTTACGGGGCCTTTCGGGGTTCTTCGGGTGGCGTCCCGGCCACTGTCACGAAAACGCGGGCGCACGGTTGCCATGATCGCAGCCCCCGCTGGGAAGAACTGGAGAAGTACACGCATGTTCGTTCTCAAGAACGCATGGTCATCCATAGTCCGCCGCAAATGGCGCACGCTGTTGACCATGTTCATCGCCATCATCGTCACATTCGGGACATTGTTCGGTTTCTCCGTCCTGCACGCCGATGAATCGGCCACCGATGGCTACAACCCCCAGCTGGTCAGCGCCGTCATCCGCCCGGATGCGAAGACCAAGGCAACCTACAACGGCGCCGATTCTTCCTATACGAAGAACTACCTGGCGTTCGACGCATACGACAACTACGCGTCTGCGCTGCAGGCCGCCGGCCTGACGTACAGCTATGCGCTCACCATCACCGTGCCGGTGCGGCAGAGCGGCGACGTCAAGGCCATCGCCGGCACCGACGACCAGAGCGCCGACAAGACCGGCGGCGAGATGCTGTACCGCAGCTTCTCTTCGCTGGAGGCCGCGCATGAGAACGAGCTCGGCCGGTACAAGATCGTCAAGGGCAAGCAACTGGACTACTCGAGCCAGTCGAAGACAGGCGTGCTGATTTCACAGGCGTTCGCGAAGAAGAACGGCCTGGACGTGGGCGACAAGTTCACCGTCGCGTTCCCGAACGACGCGAAGAAGACCATCGAGCAGACCGTCCGCGGCATTTACGAGTACACGGAGCCGGCCGCCGCGGGGCAGGGTTCGGACGCCAAGCTCGCCAAGGACAACCGCGACAACGTCATCTACACCGCGTACTACACCTTCGCGATGGACGGCCTGTATGCGGCCGACGGCAAAGGCTGGCTGATTCCCGACCTGAACATCTCATTCCTGCTCGACAGCATGTCGACCTATCGGAAGTTCGAGAAAGTCATCAAGAAGGCAAAGCTGCCCGCGAACCATGAGCTCACCTCGCCGACGCTAATCGAGCACGAGAAGCAGATCGCGCCGCTGCGCTCCCTGGCGAGCTCGATGAAGCCTATGCTCGCCGCCCTCTGGATTGTGGGCGCGGTACTGTTGCTGCTTTCGTGGGGATCGAGCCTGCTGGTCGGCCGTCGGCGTGAAATCGGCAACCAGATCGTCATCGGCGTCTCGCGTGGGCGTATCGCCTGGCAGTTCATGCTGGAGACGCTGTTGCTGAACCTTGTCGGATTCGCCGTAGGCATGGTCGTCGGCGCGTTCGCGGTCAAGCCGCTGGCCACGAAGCTCGCCGACGGCAATGCGGTCAGTGTGCCGGGCAACCTGATCTGGACTGTCATCTGGAGCGGTCTCGGCACGATTGTGGTCCTGATGGTGATCGCCATGATCCGCGTGCTGCTGTTCCGTGTCAGGACGCTGTTTGCGGCCCGTTCCTCGAATGAGGTCGAGGTCGTGGATGACGGCGGGACGGACGACACCGCAACAAGCGACAACGCAGCGAACGACAGTGATACGGCAGACGCCGACGATACGGCGGAATCGGCACAGGAGCAGGCATGAACGACACGAACACGAATAAGGCGGACGACATGAACGAGGACGACGTCACACTGACCGGTTCCGAAGGCGAGAACACGGCGGTCGAATCAGACGCGGCAGCCGACGCCACGGCCGACACGGCAACCGAATCCCCGGATGCCGCCGGAGCGAGCGATTCGACGACGGTACCGGACAGCGTGCAGTTCTCCATCGTCTTCGACGACGACGGTGACGACTCCGACGCCATCGTGATCGACGCTGCCGACGCGGAAATCGACACTACCGCGGAAGCCGATACGACGGTCGCGACGGATGGCTCCGCCGAGGAGGCACCGGCCGACGACGAGAAGCCCGGAGATGATACGCAGGATGCCGCCGCGCAGGAGCCGGCCAGCGCCGACAACACCGCCGATAACACCAGTGCCGATACCGGCGATGCTGATACCGGCACCACGGCGGCGGACACCGCCGACGAGAACTTGGATGTGGCAGCGGCCAACGCCAGCAAGGTCAACGAAACACTCAAGCTGAGCACCGGGGGCAAGACGGCCGGTGATGGCCAGAAGAAGACCAGGGCCGGCAGGGTCACCGTGGCATCGGCCAGCGTCGACCCTGCAATGCGTCTGTCATCGCGCATCGACAAGGAGCTCAAGCGCAGCAAGGCGGACAGCATCCGTCTCAAGTCCTACCCGACGTTCTCGATGAACAAGGTCACAGTGACCGACAAGAAGTCCGGCCGTCACGTGCTCGACCGCATGAACCAGGCGTTCTACGCCGGGCATGTGTACTCGGTGCTGCTGCCAGACAACGACCGCGTGCTGCACGAGACCCTGATGGGCGTGATGAGCGGCATCATCCGGCCGCATGACGGCAATGTGATGAACAAAAGCGCGAACCTGCTGGAGCTTGAGCCCGGCGAAGTCCGTGGACATCGACTGGGACTGGTGCCGCAGCAGTATGCGGTACGAGACGACATGAGCGCCGAACGCAACCTGGTGTATGCGATGGATGCCTCCGGGCGCACGTTCCTCAAGCCGAAGCCGGTGATCGCACGCGAGCTGCTGCACAAGGTCCATTTCGATGTGGATACCCCGAACGCTCCGGTTGGCAAGCTGGACGTGGTGGAGCAGCGTCGCGTGGCGATCGCGCGCGCCATCGCCTGCGAGGCCGAGGTGCTGATCGCCGACGAGCCCACGGGCGGGCTGAACGATGACGACAGCGTGGAGATCCTGCAGCTGCTCACGTCGCTCACCCACGGCGACCCCAAACGCTGCGTGATCATCCTCACCGAATCAGAAGCCGTTGCCAACATAGCCGAAACCATCATCAAGCTATAAACGGCCTCATCTGATACGCCCTCGCTGGGTGGGCAGTCCACCGGGCTATCCACCCAGCGGGGGCGCATTGATTCCACCTAGATCATGCGCATGCGGAACCTCGCGGCCAGGGCCGGCACGTCGGGGACACCGTACTGGTCGACCAGATCCAGCCAGCGCCGCTTGTTCGCCTCCCCATAGCGCTCCGCACGCTTGGCGTAGGCTTGCGCGGTCAGGAACTTCGGCGGTATCGACTTGCTGTTGTATTTGTCGGCGACCATCACGATTTCCTGTTCCAGATTGACCGGCATGTAATCGACCGGAGGCAGCGGCAGGTTCTGCGCGATGACCATCTGCTGGGTCAGGCCGACCCCAGTATGATTGCGCGCGAACTGGGCGATGGACTCGTCCACGCCCTGCTCCAGCAAGTACTCGTAGCCGAGCAGGCCATGCAGGATGTAACGTTTCCCGTCGAATTGCAGCGGTTCGCCATCACTGCCGTCGTGCTTGAGCACGCGATACGTGCCGATGTCGTGCAGCAGGCCGCCGATCGTCGCCAGATGCTCGTCGATCAGGCGTTTCGGCACACGGCCACCGGTGATGCCGTCTGACGGCAGGTCGGCTTGTTCAGCTGCCCCGGCGGAATCGTCAAGCGCGTTGCCGCTGCCCTGGCCCAGCTTGTTGGTGAACAGCGCGTTCTGATGGCGGGCGAGCTGGCGGGCGATGGTCGCCACGACAACACAATGCATGTGCACCAGGTCATAGGCGGCCTGGGAGGGGGCGATTTTCTGGTGCAGCTCGTCAATCTGGTCGAGTGTGGGGATATAACTGGTCATACGGCTCATTGTAGCCATCGCGACACGCCGATAACATCACACAATCGCAAAGTGCATTTCCGCAGATCAGCCATTTTCCGGCCTTCATCATAAACAGCGACGTCGATTGTGCTACGCAATCCGGGCGTGTCGCGCCGGTGAGGAGGAAAAGAGGAGAGCGTTGCGAGCAAGTTACAGATGCCGGGTGCCATCAATCGCCCGATAGACGCCTCTCAGATGGAGCGCACGTGGTATTCGCCGGTACGGTTGGACGCCACGATCATCTGATCGTTCTCCAGCACCTTCCAGCCATCGGACTCGTTCTGCTCGAAGCCGGAACTCGCCACGACCACACCGGACGGCTTGCCGTCACGGTCCTGCACGTCACGGTACCTCATCACACGGTAATCGTGAGCCTTCTCGCCCTTGCCGTACTCGTCGTAAATCTCGACGATGCGCGGCGACGTCTTCTCGCGGCCGGCGGCGCACAAAGCCACGAGCTGGTCCTGGCTTTGGATCATGCAGTTGTAGCTGGACTTGGGGTACGCCTGACGCAGCTGGCGTACCGCCTGCGCCACGGCCTCGTCCAGCGCGAAGCCGAACGCGATGTATTCGAGGATGACCGAGAAGAGGATCGCGGAGTCGGAACGGCCGCCGGTCGACAGGAACGCACCCTGATTGATCGGGTACGCACGGTTGAGCACGATGTTGATGCCGCGGTCGTCGGAGATGTCGCCGTTGTGGATGAAGCTCAGCCCGTTCGCGAAGAACGGCTGCTGGTTCTCCAGAATCAGCGGCAGGTTGGAGCTGGCGAGACGTAGGTGCCACAGGCCACCGCGTGCGGGGTCGTCCGCAAAGTCACGGAAAATCGGGTCATGGCGGGCGGCCAGTGTGCTCTTGTACAGTTTCGTGCCGGTCTCGGGCTTGCGTACCTCGCCGGCGGCAAACGGCAGCTCAGTGGGGTTCGACAGCAACGCGACACCCCAACCGTCATTGTGAATCTCGCTGAGATCACGGAAATCCGTCACCTCGTGCATGCCCAGGACGTCGTTGAGGCTCAGGTTGAATCCCGATGTCGCGTATCCCAGTAATCTGCACATGCTTGGTACTGTATCGTGCCGCGGCGGCTGACAAGCGGGCGTGGCTATAGGAGTTCCTTATAGCGTGCGCACGGCCGCGATGCGCACGCGGTCCGGCACCCGGCAGACACATGCCGATACGACCAATACGGCCACACAAACGGCCGATTGACAGGCAAGCGTCATCATCAGGGGAAACTGCCAGAAGAACAAGCGTCCACCTGCCCGCTCGCCAATCGCACAACAGACGAACAGGTATGAGGCAGGTGCCGCCGCGCCAACTCTCAGTCCGCACAGGCGGCCACATATCACCCCGAAGCAGCCAAGTCCGCCCACAGATAGCGCCTGCGCGACCCCGGCCGTGCCATATACCGGTATCATCACCGCACCCAGTGCCATCATTCCCGCGATCAACACCAGCAACGCCGCACGATCCATCAGCCACGTATTCCTGACGGCAGCCACATCAGCCGCAGACATGCCAGGCAGCGACCACGCAATCATCGTCGCAGGCACAAGCGCCGCCAACGTCGCAAGAGGCAGACTCACGCCGGAACCGACCAGCGCAGGCAATCCAACCGTCATGGACGCCAATGGCAGCGTAACAAGCTGCGCGGCCAAACACAGTATCGGCAGCTGGGCCATCCTCGCCGTCTTCATGCAAGCCGGCAGCGTTCGTCATCCATAATTCAGCGACCTGATAATCACGTGCCTGCGTGTCCAATATCTCGCATCCGTTCTGTGTGGTGTCATACGTCAGCAGACCGGACAGCAGGTACGAGGCAATCTCATCGCCGGACAACTGTTCACTGTCTTCAGCGCTGAACAGCCATGCAGTATGATCCGCCGGGGATTCGGACAACTTGGCAGGCGTCACATATCCATTTCGACCAAGTTTCCCGGACAAGTCGGCAGCCGGCTGACCGGCCAAACGCAGACCGTGATGCCATCTCGCCGGTCACAGACAGTAGAGGTCGTCCTTGCGATAACCGGATATGCGCCGAACGGCAGTACCAGCGGGGCGGCTACCGCGACGGTGGCGCATAGAGCGACTATTGCGCAGACGGAACAGCCGGCAACGGTCCTGTCATGGCTGCGCCATCCGACGACCATCGCCCGTACTGAGGCGGTTGCTGGCGCAAATACGCGGCACCCAGGCCGTAACGCATGGGCGGTTTGCCTCCGCAGTCCATCAGTCCATCAGGAGCGCACGCGAGCCGGCAGTGCGGCCCGTGTGCGTCTACTGCTTAGCGAGTTTCGCCGAATCGTCGACCTTCACGGCATCGTTTTTCGTCGCGTCGACCTTCGCGCCTCCCTTGGCATCTGCGGCTGCAGGCTTCGCAGCGCCGTCCTTCGCAGCGGTGGCCTTCTGCGCCGAGCCCGCAGGCTTCGTCTTGCTTCCGTCCCTCGCCGCGGACGCAGCCTTCGTGCTGCCCGAGCCACCGTTCTTCGCGGTCGGTTTCGCAGCCGGCCGTTCTTCCGGTTTGCTGACGGTCACGATATCGTTGACGCGCGGCGTGCGCGAACGCAACGCGACGCGCTTCAGACGCGGCGGTCGGCGAGTGGAGATGAACAGCGGCTGAACCTCGACCAACGGGTTGAACGGCGCCAGGCCGAACCATTTGATCGGGGAGCCGGCGACGTGACGAATCGCGTACTTGGCCTGCAACGACATCGCGCCTCGCGTGGAGATCTTGGATTCCGGCATCAGGTCCTTGTGAATCAGCACGTAACGGATGGTGCCGATCTCCGGGTCGGCGTCCACCTTCGGGTAGACGGACTTCTGCTGCGGCAGGTCACCGGAATCCGACAGGTCGTGCATGATCTGGTGCAGGTACACCGGAATAGACTGCGACACCTTGAATCCCAGACGGATACGCACTCGGAACAGGTAGCTCGTGCCGAAATTCTGCACGGAGTACTCGCGCGTGAACGGTTCGTCGGTGGTCTGCACCGACACCGCCCACCACGCACGGGCGCGCTTGGGATGATCCGCGAAGATCGAGAAGAAGATGTCCGTATCCAGTCGTCGCATATCCGAATCGCTGGTCAGATACACGATGTTGTCGGCGAAATACGGGATGCGGAAGTCGCCGTGCAGGCGGTCAAGCGCCGGCAGGAAGTCCTTCGGCATCATGTGGCGGCGCTGCGCGCGTTCCAGACGCGTGCCCTCGTTCCACGTGTACATGATGAACAGGATCGCCAACGTCAGCAGCATCGTGAACCAGCCGCCGTGCAGGAACTTCGCCATCGACGCGATGAAGAACATCAGCTGGATGGCGAGGAACACGATGGTGAACACGACCGCCAGCACCCGCTTGCGGTCGTACCACATGTACACCGCCAGCAGGATCGTAGTGGTGATCATCGTGATCGTCAGCGCAAGGCCGTAAGCCGCCGAAATATGCTCGGAATCCCGGAATATGCCCAGCACGATGAGCGTGGCCGCGCACAGTACCCAGTTGATGACGGGAATGTACAGCTGGCCGCGGGTGCGCGCCGGATACCGCACCTGAAGATGGGGCATCCAGTTGAGGCCGGTCGCCTCTGACACCATCGTGAACGCGCCGGTGATCAGCGCCTGCGAGGCGATGATGCCGGCCGTGACCGACAGGATGACGGCCACATAGCGCACGTTCGGATCCATCATCTGGAAGAACGGGTTCAGTCCCTCCATGTGCTGGTACTCGGGATTGTTCTGGTTCTTGAGGATCCACGCGCCCTGACCGAAGTAGTTGAACACCAGAGCGACCTTGATGAACGGCCACGTGAAGTAGATGTTGCCGCGTCCCACGTGTCCCATGTCGGAGTACAGCGCCTCGGCGCCGGTGGTCGACAGGAACACGGTGCCCATGACGGCGATGCCGGCCGCATTGTGCGGGCTGAACAGGAATTTCACGCCGTACACGGGGTTGAGCGCCGCGAGCACGGACCAATCGCCGGAGAGGTTCACCGCGCCGACCACGGCGAGGAACGTGAACCACACCAGCACCACGGAGCCGAACACGCGGCCGATGCTTTCGGTGCCGCGCGATTGCACGGAGAACAGCACGACGATGATGACCACGGTGATCATCAGCGTCAGGTTGCCGTTTTCCTTGAACAGCGCCTCCAATGGCGGCAGCGTCTTCAGGCCTTCGACCGCGGAGCTGATCGACACGGCCGGGGTGAGCACGGAATCGGCGAGGAACGCCGCGCCGCCGAGCATGGCGGGGATGGCGAGCCATGCGCCATGCCTGCGAATCAGCGAATACAGGGCGAAGATGCCGCCTTCGCCCTTGTTGTCGATACGCATGGCGATGAGCACGTATTTGACGGTGGTGATCAGCGTTATCGACCAGAACACCAGCGACAGCATGCCGAGCACGGCCTCACGGTCGGTGTTGGCGATGCCGCCCTGGCCGGAAAGGAACGTCTGCGCGGTGTACAGGGGCGATGTTCCGATGTCGCCGTAGACCACGCCGAGTGCGACGATGGCCATGCCGAGCGAGATCTTGTTGGGGCCGGACTGCAATCTGCGCCACCAGCGGCCGATCGCTCCCTTGCTTGCGGTCTTGGCGAGTTTTTCCGCTTCCTTGGTTTCTGCCGCCTGCTGCTTTGCAAGCTCTTCGCGCTCCTCTTTCGTCAGTGTGCGACAGGAGACTTTCGGGACGTTGGTGAACGTGTCGGCACGTAACAACGTTTCATCGGGCTTTTGAGCCATGATGCTTCCTCCATCGACGGGGATAATCCGCACATGATATCCGCATATTCTAGGTACAGCTACTAACGGAAACCTTGGTATTTCAAATTCAAGCGGTCAGTATATGCCCCTTTTCGGTTTTTTCCAACTTGGGGAGGACGCCGGCCGCCCTTGCCGCCCCTCGTCACACCCCGTATACCGTGCGTGTCGTGCGCCGCGTCGCACGCGCGACTTCGGCGACGGGCAGGTCGAACACGTCGGCGAGCGCCGTCAGCGTGTACGGGATCATGTACGGCGCGTTGGTGCGCCCGCGGTATGGCATCGGCGTAAGATACGGCGCGTCCGTCTCGACCATGATGTGGTCCAGTCCGACCAGCCGGGCTGATTCGCGGATACCGTCGTTGCCCTTGTAGCTGACCGTGCCGGAGAAGCTCAGATACCAGCCGTTGTCGCGCGCGATCTCGCCCATTTCGGCGTCGCCGGAGTAGCTGTGGAACACGGTTCGCTCTGGGCTGCCGTCTGCGAGCAGCGTCTCGATGACCTCCCGGTGCGAGTCGCGGTCGTGGATCTGCATGGGCAGGTTCAGCTCCTTGGCGAGCGCGATATGCTCGCGGAAGGCGTCTCGCTGCAGTTCCTTCGCGCCTTCCCCGGTGCGAAACAGGTCCATGCCGGTCTCGCCGATGGCGACCACCTGATGCGGGTATGCGAGGGCCAGGCGATGCACTTCGGCGAGCGCGTCGTCGAAGCTCACGTCATGGTGGGGCTTGTATTTCAGCGACAGACCGTCCGGCCCGGGGACGCCGCGGTGACCGTGGAGCACGGCTTCATTGGGGTGGATTGCGATGGCGGCATGAACGGAGTCGGGATGGTCGACGGCCATCTGGATGGCGGTCATGAGGTTCGGCAGCTCGCACCCGCAGTCGATGATGCCGGTGACGCCGACTGCCGCGGCTTGGGCGAGCAGCTGCTCCACGTCGTACACCGGTACTTCCGGCTGTCCTTTTTCGACGGCTTCGTGGCTCATGGCCCGCGCAAACGGAATGACGGATGCCACATGCGTATGGTTGTCGATGACGTGCGCGTCGTCGGGCAGCGGCGACGGCGCGGGCGCCCAGCTGCGGTCACGATGATGATGCTTGCTCATGTCTCACCAGTGTAGCGAGCGGCACGGCATTGCTGCGCGGCCGTTCATGGGTCTCGCCTCGCCGGCTACCGCCAGCAGTTCTCGTAGGGCAGACCGGTCAGTCGTTCCACCACATGACGGGTTTCGGGCGTGGCGTCGGCCTTGTCGCCGCCGTTGCGCAGGCGGGTGATCTCTGTCAATACGATGCCGTCCGCACGCTTGTTGATGGCGAGATGGGCGGACACAATCCAGCAGATGACCATCGCGACGGCAAGACGGTAAACCAGCCAGCAGCACGGCTCCCAATCCAATGCCCGCCACCGTCGTCTGCCATGCGCGCGTCGCGTCGAAGCCGACCGCGCCCAGCACCAGGCCGGCGGCAATCGTCGCTATTCCCGAGCCCAGCTGACGGAACGATGCCTGAATGCCGGAGAACGTGGCGGAACGGTACCGGCGAGTCACGATCTGGTCGATGTCCGCGATGTACGGGAACACCGTCCACCACGGTTCCGGCAGCGTGCCGACCAGCATCCACGCCGCGAACAGCCAGGCCGTACCAAGCCAGCCGATGAAATTGATCGCGTACAGTCGTTTCGGGCCTATCTTGGTCATCGCCCAGCCGAACACCGGCATCAGCGACGCGAACGCCGCCGTATGGTTCCAGTCGTGCACCACGAAGAACACGAACGTCTGGCCGAACACGTCCATCGTCACCTGCACCAGAAGGTAGATGGCCAGATGCTTGCGGAGCTCCTTGACGCGCAGCGTGCTCGCATACTCGCGCAACACCAGCCGTGCACGCCGCAGCCAGCCCGCCATGCCGACGTGCCCGTCACGCTTCTCGCCCCACGCGTGCGCGCCGAATCCGGCAGTCTCAGGCGTCATCTCCCAGGTACACCGCCAGCAGGCGAACACGTATATGCCGAACGGCATCCCCGGAATCCACAGGAACACCCCCAGCGGGATCATCGGCGATATCATCATCAGCAGCAGACGGCGTACGGCCACCTGCCCCAGCTGGGCGCGCGGAATGCGGATCGAGGTGATCGGCGGCGTGACCACCGGGGCGATCAGCGTGTTGTCGAATCCGATCACCGACACGTCACCGGGCACGTTCACGCCGTCGGCGGTGAACCGCAGCACGATGCCCACCGCGATCAGATCGTTGTAGGTGATGATGGCGGTGGTGTCCCCGCCCTCCAATGCGAGCTCGGCCTGATAGCCGCCCTCGACTGTGGGGTGCACCGGGCCTATCTGATTGACCTTGAATCCCATGCGGTTCCCGATGTCATGCACCGCGGCCACCTCGACTGATTGGCCCATGACGCGGCCGGGCCGGCGACGTACGTGACCGCGAGCGTTTCAGCAGGCTCAGCGCGCACGGTGCCGATGCGCGGATCGGGCACAACGCTGGCCACGCCTTCGAGAGGACGGTTCAGCACGACCAGCGGCACGCGCTTCGCATAGTCGCGGATGAAACTGATGCCGGGCGCGTCGGTGGACAGGATGACGCCGTTCACCTTGTCGGCGAGATGGTCGAGCATCTGCTGTGTGCGCTGCCCGGACGACCTCGTTTCGATGACGCTCACCGCGCTGTCCGATTCCATGGCCGTGACCTGCGCCCCTTTGAGGATCTGCGACGAGACGCCGTCGGCACCACCAGCGCGATGATGCTGCCGGGGAAGCCCCGAACGGGGAGAACGGAGGCGGTGCGCTCGCACTGCCGACCGGCACAGACGACCGCGAGGCCAAGGCCGCCTACACGTTCGCGCACGGCGACGGCGTGAAGGTGAATCTTGCGCAGGAGGGCATTCCTCCGCTGAAATCGACGCTCGGCGACCCGCGGCCCAGACCGATGATTTCTTCGGAGGGCAGAAGCCCCACGCCGTCATCGCCCAGGCGTCCAAGGACGTGCGCACCGACTTCACGTATCTGTCGTACACGGCGTACGCGAACTCGATCGCCGTGGATTCCATCGGCCAGTCATACCACGGCAAACTCACCTTGCACGAGGCCCTGCAGCAGTGGGGCGAATCGCTCAAGAAATATGGAGAAGAGGAAGGCTTCACCGTACGGTAGGCCGGGTGCCGACCCGAACAATGAAAGGAACATCATGCAACTGTTGTGGTCGTGCCGCCCGCACGATCGAAATCCCTTCATAATCCGCCGTGCGCGGCAGTCCGACATCCAACCCCTGATGCGACACGCCCGGCTTGCTTCGCACAATTGAAGCACGGCATTCCGGAGAATGGCGGAATGCCGCGACCCTGTGAACGCAGATAGACGATTGTGCTACGCAATCCGGGCGTGTCGCGTCAGGGGTTGGATGAAAGGCCCTCACGCTCCTATCCGATAGGCGCAACCACACACCGGAAAAGAAGAACCCGGCGGGGAAGCCGCCGGGTGAGAGAAGAGAGAGAAGAAGGGGTTCAATTATGGGGTTTCAACAACCTCGCCAACGTTGTAACAACCGCTGACATGTTCTATATAACCGCATCATGCTTGGAGGAATGATGCACGTTCCTCGGAATTATCTGTGAGATGTGTGCCCGACTTGTGAGCATGTAGTCACATCCCGGCACAATGTACGGAAAACCGGCCAATAGGCAAGGAACATGGCCGTTCTTCGCCGGTAACAACCCTCCGTCACTTTGCGGCGGGCTGAGCAAACGGCAGAGCTGTTTGTAGACGAAGGCGATCCGACAGGCGAGCAAGTGGGCTGCGGCCGAAGGCCGTCCCCAATTGCAGGGCCCGAATGGCTGTCGCGTAGCGACTGTACCGTTTTGCCCCCGCTGGCGGGGACTGTCGCGTAGCGACTGGGGGTGGTCACCGGTCGTCGCAATCATCCTCTGCGGACCCACCCGCATCCACATCCTCCCCAACTACCGCAGCCGGGTTCGATGGCAGCAGCGACCACGCGTACGACACCTGATACTCATAATCGCTGCCGCGCCGCTGCTCGCTCAGCCGCAGGTATTCATTGATACGCTGCTGCACGTCCATGAGCTCGTCACGAGTCAGCAGCAGCGTCCCGGTGGTCATCGGCGTGAAGGGGAATTGCCGACGTCTCTCAGCGAGGGGTATGGCCGCGCCAGCTTCCATGACACCGTTGATGCGCATGCGCAGCGCCTTGAGCACCCCGTCCATGACCCTCATGCGCATGGCTTGCTCGCTAACGGCCATGCTGAAGGATTCCGCGGCGGGCGCGAACGACTGTTTGGCACCAGAGGGTGCCACATCGGTCAGGTCGACTTGCTCGCCGGCCGTGACACCGGTACTGGTGGCGGCCGACGCCGCCGGTACTTGCATGATGCCGGTCATCGCAACACATGCGATAGCCGCCAAAACGCGGCGCCACTTCCTTGCATGGCTGTCAGTTGAGCATAATATACGAAAAATATTTCCTATTTTCTACCGTTGCTCACGCATCGGACGAAAAATCCCCCTGACATTCATATGTCAGGGGGATTACAACAAAGCCTCAACAGTCAACGGCCCTTGTCAGCGCCTAGATTTCACTGCTTGAGTTCGGCTTGGGCCGCGGCGAACCGCTCAGCCTCGGCCTTCTTGCGGGCGGCGAGCTCGGTGTCGAAGCGGGTGAGCTCCTCGGCCACAGCCTCAGGCGGAATTTTCGCGAAAATCGGATGCGGCTTCGGCACCGGAGTGCCGGCCACCAGACGCTCGCTCTCCCACGGGTGCACGGTCTCACCGAGCTTGTAGTCGCCGGTGATGATCGGGTACGTGAAGCCCGGCTTGTCGAGGTCTTCGACCTCTTCAAGGCGCGGCAGCGGCGAGAATACGCCTGAGCCGCCCAGCGCCTCGTAGACCTTCTGCGACGCGTGCGGCAGGAACGGCGCCAGAAGGTGGTTCGCGTCGTACACCGCCTGCGCTGCCACATGCAGCACCGTGCCCAGACGAGCCTCGTCGTCCTTGATCTTCCACGGCTCCTCGGCGGAGATGTACTTGTTGATGTCGCCGACCACGCGCATCGCGGCGACCAGCGCGTTCTTCTGGTGATGCTTCTCGATCAGCGCGCCGATCTCGTCGAACGCGTCCGAGGTCTCCTTGAGCAGCGCACGGTCCTCGTTGGTCATCGAGTCCTCGTCGAGCGCCGGGATCTCGCCGAAGTTCTTGTTGATCAGGTTGGCGACGCGATTGACCAGATTGCCCCAGCTCGCGGCCAGCTCCTCGTTGTTGTGGCGTACGAACTCGGCCCACGTGAAGTCGGCGTCGGAGGTCTCCGGTCCGGCGATCGAGATGTAGTAGCGCACGGCGTCCACGGGGTAGCGAGCGAGGATGTCCTTGACGTAGATGACGATGCCGCGCGACGAGCTGAACTTCTTGCCCTCCATCGTCATGAACTCGCTGGCCACCACCTGCTCGGGCAGGTTCAGCGGGCCGAGTTCACCGGTCTCTCCGCCCTTGGAACCCTTGCCGTTGTAGGCAAGCATCTCGGAGGGCCAGATCTGGGAGTGGAAGGTGATGTTGTCCTTGCCCATGAAGTAGTAGGCCGGGCAGCTCGGGTCGTTCCACCACTCGCGCCACTTCTCCGGGTCGCCTTGGCGGCGGGCCCATTCGACGGAGGCCGACAGGTAGCCGATCACCGCGTCGAACCACACGTACAACTTCTTGTTCGGATTGTCGATCCATCCCGCCACCGGTACGGGGATGCCCCAGTCGATGTCGCGCGTGATGGCGCGGGGCTTGACTTCCTTGAACAAGCCGATGGAGAAGTTGATGACGTTGGTGCGCCAGCCCTTGCGGGTCTTGAGCCACGCGAGGTTCGCCTCGGCGAGCGCCGGCAGGTCGAGGAAGAAGTGTTCGGTCTCCTCGAAGCGCGGGGTTTCGCCGTTGATCTTGGAGACGGGGTTGATCAGCTCGTCGGGGTCGAGCTCGTTGCCGCAGGCGTCGCACTGGTCGCCGCGGGCGCCGTCGGCGTGGCAGATCGGGCATTCGCCCTCGATGTAGCGGTCCGGCAGCGTGCGTCCGGTGGACGGCGAGATCGCGACCTTCTGCGTGCCCTTATAGATGTATCCGTTCTGCAGGCACTGCTTGAACAGCTCCTGCACCACATGCTCATGGTTGCCGGTGGTGGTGCGGGTGAACAGGTCGTAGCTCAGGCCGAGGTCGCACAGGTCCTTGGCGATCACGCGGTTGTAGCGGTTCGCGAGCTTCTGGGCGGTCAGCCCCTCCTTCTCCGCCTCGACGAGAATCGGGGTGCCGTGCTCGTCGGTGCCGGACACCATCAGCACGTCGTTGCCCTTCATACGCTCATATCGGGCGTAGACGTCCGAGGGCACGCCGAAACCGGCGACATGCCCGATGTGACGGGGGCCGTTCGCGTACGGCCAAGCGACATTTACCAAAACATGACTCATAAATCCCGATTATCCGGCTCAGCGGGGACACCGCGGCGTATCCACAGCATTATCCACAATGCGGCGTCGTGGAACGTGAGTTATGCACATATCCACAGATTTCGCCGGGTCGGTGGCGGACCGCCGCATCGTATGGTTATGGTCGGCGTATGAACAGAATACTGCCTTCGGATATCAGATATGGAGTCGCGCCGGCGCCCGACCAGACGGATGTCGCTGAAGCGGCAAAAGTCGGCAAGCCGCAGCCCAACGCGACACAGCCCGACACAGGGCCGCCCAGCGCAACGCGACCCACTGCGGCGGCGCCAAGCAAGACTCAGCCCGGCGCAACGCGGCCCGGCACGGAGTCAGCCGGCACAATCAGCCGCAGCGACAACGCCGTCGCAATCGTTTCCGACCTCATCGCGCGCGGCACCATGCCGCGTATCGACACCACGCCACTGCTCACCCACAAGGACCTTCCCGGTCCGCTCAGCATGGCTCGGCTGACGCATTTCGGCACCCTGCACTCGCTCGACCAAACCAACGCATACAGCGCCGAGCACGCCGACACCCTGTACGGCCGCGCGATGATCGCGCTGAAACTCATCCCGTTCGGGACGATCGCATGCGCACTCACCGCCGCGTGGGTATGGCTCGGCGGCACGTTCCCGCGCACGGTCGATGTCATATCCAGCTCCCATTACCGGGCGGATTCGCACGGACGGAAGATTCGCGTCTTCAACCGCAAGACGGCTCCCGAGCACGTCATACAGGTCGGGAACCTGCGCATCACCACGCCGATGCGCACAGCCTGCGACATCGCGCTGCTGACGCCGGGAGAGCTGAACGAGCACGACGCGTGCGACGTGCTGTGCGCCTTGTTCGAGGAGTATCAGGTCAGTCTTGCGCAGTGCATGCAGACGCTCGATGACAACCATTTCTGGCCGAACACCCAACCGGCGAGGGAACTGTTCACATCGATGAAGCATTTCTTCTGATTGCAAGCGGTCGCGGGGCCGCATCGGCCTCCCGTCCGACTCAACCATCGACACGGCTCACCGCCACGACACATCAACACGACGCATCGACACGACGAAAGGAGAGCCACATGCGAATGCCATCACAGGAGAAGACATTGCAGCGATTGCAGAATCCCGCGGAGACGCTGTGCGAGCGTCCCCGCGCGGGGACGGCCAGGCGACGGCTTCGACACAGTCAAGCCAGACGAGCCAAACGCAAGAGCATTCCCGGCAGACGGATGCATGCTCTGCAACGGCGTGAACAGGCGACGGCGTCACGGCGGTCAACGCGGACGGCTCCTCCCCCTCCGCCGCTCAGACTCTCCCCGCTGCTGGCGTGCGATCCCGCGACCGCGCCGGAAGTGCTCTGGTTCATCGCCGAGCATGAGCCGGAACTGCGGCGCTGGCTGGTCGCCAATCCCAGCGCGGACGCCGCACTTCTGGAATACGTCGCGCAGGCGGGCGGCCCCGGCGTCAACCGCGCCCTGACCATCCTGCTCGACGGTCTGCCGGCGGCATAAGTCAGGATTTCATTGCCAGAACGGCCGTATACACCTGCTTGCGGTTCGGCAACGAGCCATCCGGCAGCGGATGTTCGGCGACCACCTGCGCGATCGCGTCTTTGATGCGCACGCCATCCTCCAGGGCACGGTCGATGGCCAGCACGGCCAGATCGTCGATGCTCAACGTCGCCGGCGCGGCCGCCTCCGCCTCCTCATCCGACGCGCCACCAATCACCAGCACCATCTCGCCGCGCGGCGGATTGTCAACGACGCCTTGGCGTATCGTGCCGACCATGCCGCGACGAATCTCCTCATAATCCTTCGTCAGCTCGCGGCACAACGCCATCGCGCGGTTCGGGCCGAACGCATCGAGCAGGTCATCCATCGAATCCGCGATGCGATGGGGCGTCTCGTAGAACACGATCGTGCGGCGCTCGGACTGCAGCATGCGCAGATGCTGCACGCGTTCGGAGTGCTTGCGCGGCAGGAACCCCTCATAACAGAACCGGTCGGTCGGCAGGCCGGAGAGCGCGAGCGCGTCGAGCACGGCGCTCGGTCCGGGCGCGCACGTGACCGGCAGCCCACGCTCGATGGCCCGGCGCACGATCGCCAGTCCGGGATCGTTGATGGTCGGCATGCCCGCGTCGGATACCACCAGCACGGTGGCGCCGGTCTCCACACGGTCGAGCAGCCCGTCGGCCTTGGCTCGCTCGTTGTGGTCGTGATAGGCGATGACCGTGCCGTTCACGTGCACGCCGAGTCGGTTCGCGAGGTCATACAGTCGCCGCGTGTCCTCGGCCGCGACGATGTCGGCGTCCGCCAGCAGCGCCTTCAATCGGTCGGAGGCGTCGCCCACATTGCCGATCGGCGTGGCGGCGAGCACAACGGTGCCGCTCGGCACCATGACCGTCCGCGGGGCGGCCTTCGGCTCGGTGGCGTCCGGTACAGTGGCGTCCGGCGAGGCGCCCTCCGGCACGACTTGCGAATCATCTTGCATAGTATCCATGGTTCCCAGTATCCCGCACGCCAAGTACCTGACGGCCACCCGTTGCGTACCTAAGTGCGCGCCGAAACGACAAGTGCGCGAACATAAGAACGCAAATGATCCTGTTTGCGTACCTAAGTGCGCACGGTCGTCGTTTCGGCGCGCACTTAAGAACGCAAAACCGCCTATCCGCATCGCTACATGCCGCATCTCCCCTGCTACACCCCCGCTGGTATGGTTCTTAGAGTTTTCTTAATGGAACTACACCATTGATAGTGACGGGAATTTTCATGGGTTTCGTTCATTTCATCGTCAATTTGCTGAAGGACCCTCGCGGCGCAATCGCCAGCTGGATTGCCATGGGCGCCGCGCCTGCGCTCGGCTTCATCTTTCTCATCGTATTCATTGAGACGGGCGTGGTGTTCTTCCCGTTCCTCCCCGGCGACTCGCTGCTGTTCGCAGCCGGCTTCTTCGCCGCGCAGGGCGACAGCGGGCTGCCGTTGATGGCACTGCTGCCCATAGTGTGGATTGCGCCGATCCTGGGCGATCAGAGCAACTACTTCATCGGGCACTTCTTCGGACGCCGAATCATCGCGTCAGGCAAGGTGAAGGCCATGACGCCGGAACGGCTGGCGAAAACCGAGAAGATGATCGAGAAATGGGGGCCACTGGCGGTGTTCCTCGGGCGTTTCTTCCCATTCATCCGCACGTTCATGCCGTTCATCTCCGGTATTTCCGGCATGCGCTGGAGCCGGTTCACCCCGTTCTCGGTGCTGGGCGGCCTGTGCTGGTCCACGCTGTTCACACTGCTGGGATTCTTCTTCGGCAACATCCCCGTCGTGCAGAAGCATTTCGAATTGGTCATCGTGCTGATTCTGCTGGTGTCGCTGCTGCCGACAATCATCGGACTGCTCAAGGCGAAATTCGGCAAGAAGCCCGGTACCGCGGCGGACTCATCGAGTGTGGCGGCCGGCACGCAGAACAACTAACGCGACCGGCCACTCCTGTTGGCCGCCCGGCCTGCCTGATTACGTTCCGTTGCGTCACTGGGTGAGGGCTCACCCAGTGACGCACCCCACGCACAGTGACGCATATCAGCCCATAACCGGCACCCAATTTTCACACACGCCGGCTTGCATTTGGACATGGGTCGTATTAATGTGTATTGAGTTGTCCTGCGAAGCAAGGCAACATCCAAGGGGCTGTAGCTCAGTTGGTAGAGCGCTTCGTTCGCATCGAAGAGGTCGCGGTTTCGACTACCGTCAGCTCCACGAAGCCCGCTGCATTCATTCCACCGCAGCGGGCTTTTTCTTTTGTTTTCCGCCGTTTCCGGTATTTCTTGCGATTCCCATACGCACTTTCCAGCGCTCTTCGCACCGTGCATACGCCCGTCCGCACGCACGCACCGCGCCGTCCGCACCGGCCACGCAAACGCAACCCAGCCGAATCGCCATACATGCCGACTTCTAAAAAGCCATTTAACGGGGTCATTTTCGCGATTTTTACGATTTTAACCCCGTTAAAATCGCATTTTTCGCAAAACCCGTACGATAGTCCACGTCAAACAGTCCACACAAACCCAAAAATACGTTAAACTAGCGTTTTAACGGGGTCATTTTTGCAATTTTCGCAATTTTGACCCCGTTAAACCACATCTCAGGGATTATCGGTATCTAAAAAGTCACAAGGAGCACCACATGAGCACCTATCGCAGAGAGCACTATTTGGCCAAGCTCCGTCCTTTCTACAACGATTCCGGTCTCATCAAAGTAATCACCGGCATCCGCAGATGCGGCAAATCCAGCCTGCTCATCACAGTTCTCAACGAGCTCTTTGAGCAGGGAATCCCTGAAACCAATCTCATCTACCTCAACCTCGATCGCCGCGAATACCGTAACGTGACCACTCCGGACCAACTCGATCAACTCATCGAACAAGCCATGTCGAATGCCTACGGTGCAGGACTGCGTTATCTGTTCATCGATGAAGTACAGAACGTGAAAGGCTTCGAAACCGTCATCAACGGCTGGCGGGAGGAAGGTAATTGCTCCATTTTCATCACTGGCTCAAATTCCTATCTGCTGTCCGGAGAGCTTGCCACGAAACTTACCGGCCGCTATATCAAGCTGGAAATGTTCACCCTTTCCTTTCAGGAATACCTCGGCATGCGGAATTTCCTAAACAAACCGGAAATTCCGGTATCGCAAGCCTTCCGCGACTATCTCACATACGGCGGGTTCCCGAAATCGCTGGAATATGACGATCCCGACGCAAAAGCCGCATATATTCAAGACGTCATCGGGCAGATCTTCAACAAGGACATCACCGCCCACAAAAAAGTACGCAATCGCGATACTTTCACCCGTGTGCAGGACTATCTCATCAATAATTTCGCAGCGCCCACGAATCTTTCCGGCATTATCGCGTATCTGAAACACAGCGAAGGCATCAGCATCAAACGCGAAACGCTTGCCAGCTACGTCCGTTTGCTGGAAAGCGCCAAAATCCTCTACAAGTGTCCTCGCTTCGATCTGAAATCCCGCAAGTCGCTCAGGGGCGGGGAAAAATACTATCTTGCCGATCCCGGTATCCGGTTCGCCCGTAATACCGATACGCGAGTCAGCTACGGTCCGTCACTGGAGAACGCGCTATATACGCATCTGCGGTCGAAAGGCTATGACGTCAGCGTCGGCACCATCGGCAAACTTGAATGTGACTTCATTGTCCGAAAGCGCAACCAGTACGCCTATATCCAAGTGTCTATGAGCGTTCAGGATCCGCAGGTCGAGGAACGCGAATATCGCCCGTTCAGCAAATTGGCGGACGGGTATCCGAAATACCTGTTCACATTGGATCCGCTACCATTGCAGCGCGACGGCGTACGTCACCTCAATCTCATGGAATTTCTGCAAAACGACGGCGATATCGACTTCGATTAAACATTAATAATGGCGATTATGTCGTGTGGCGCGCCGGTTGTGCAGACGCACCACACGCATTGCGGAGGCGTCAGGCGTTGCGGCTACGTACGTAGGCGTCGAGCGTGGCGGCGGTGATGCCGTCGTAGCCGTTGATTGAGGCGAATTGCGGGCCGTTGGAATTGTCGATGCGCATGAAGCCGGTCTGGCCGAGCGTGGTGGCACCGGATGCGGCCGCGGAGCGCAGGCCGGACATGGAATCCTCCACCGCGATGCAATACTTCATGTCTTCGGGCGCGATGCCAAGCTTGCGGCCCGCCGCAAGATACGGTGCGGGCGACGGCTTCTTCTCGACATCGTCATCGCCGCACACGTAACCGGCGAACGTGCCGGCCGGTGCCTGCGCGATCAGGTTTTCCGCCAGATGACGCGGCGATGTGGTGACAAGCATCGACGGCACGCCCGCCTCCTTCAGCGACAGCAGCACGTCTTCGACGCCATTGATCCACGGAATGCGCTCGAATTCCTTCTGCGCCACGTAATCGATCATGCCTTTGCCGATTTCCTCTATCGACAGCTTGCAGCCGTGCTCCACCATGCGGCGGGCCACGTCCGGAACCGGCGTTCCGGAACCCTGCCAAGCGAGGTCCTCATCCCAGTATCCGCCGTGGTCGGCTGCGATTTTCAGCTCGCCTTCATGCCAATACGGTTCGGAATCGATCAGCGTGCCGTCCATGTCCCAGAACACGGCTTTGAGCATCAGCTTCGAAACTTCCTGGGCGCCGTTCTGGATACCGTTGTTCAGCTCGGTCATTACGTTTCCTCGCAATCGTTACGCTTCGTTCTCCGATAGCTACATTCTTCGTCAGCTACGACCATTTCAGCAGAGCGGCACGACGGAAGCGCTTCAGCGCGCAGAAAAAACAGGACGGTTCCATCAAGCCGGTCCGCCAATCGGTTCATACCAATCGGCTCGCACCAATCGGTTCACGCAAACCGACTCATGCACAAGCCAATTCGCGCAAGCCAACGCAGCAACCAACCCATAGCAACGGAGGCACTTGGAAATCCCCCAAGTGCCTCCGCAACGAACAACGCATCCGACGAAATCGGTCGGCCGCAATCGCAGCAATCCGTCATAGACCCCTTTTAGACGAATCGCAAGACTTGCGTGCGACTACTCCTGAGCCTCCTGCTCCTGAGCGGCCTTCTCGGCATTCTCCGCCTTCCAGCGGGCGATGCAACGCTCGACGCGCTTGTAGCCGATGATCTTCGGATCCAAGCCGGCCTCGCGGAAAATCGCGGCAGGCGAGCCACCCTCGGCATACCTGCGCATGCAGTCGTCACGGAATTCCTTGGAATAGCAAATTCGATACTGAGTGACTGATTCCACAGCATCGAGAGACCCCAGGTATTTGCGGGTCTTTGCGGTGAACGCAACTCTTGGCACTGTACGCTCCTAACCTTTCTGTATCCACCGCATGCCCTCCCCCGATTCTTCGCGGAAATAAGCAGTCATATTTCATCGAAGCTGTGGGCCAGCCGGAAGAAATACGAACTTCAACGCGGACACGTAATATTATTCCTCACAATAGAGACATCATTGCGAGACAGATGCGGCGTTATGAGTAGTTGCATACCAAAAATCGGGCATACCCCCGCGATATATGCCCGATTTTGCTGTTTTTTTAGATTTTTTTAGGGTTTTCCAGCGCTTTTCAGGAAAGTCAGCGAATGGGCTGTCAGCGAATTCCCCAAACTACCACTGACCTGGAGCCCATATCGTCCCCCTCTTCCGCACGTTCCGCCCGTACGGATTCGCGCGACGGAAGCTGCCGTGCATCGGCTCGCAGCTGCCTGCGCCACATGCGCGCGCGCTGGGACCGCTCGACTTCCACGATGCCACCGTCCGCGTCCGCGGCGAACACGCTGGAACCGGCCGGCTTGCGCAGCCGCTCCACTTGGCGGCGCAGCTCGCGGTTCTCTTCCTCAAGTTCGAGGATGCGCGTGATTCCAGCCAGGTTGACGCCTTCCTCCTGGCTGAGTTGCTGCGCCTGCGCGAGGCGGGAGATGTCGCGCAGCGAATAGCGTCGCGCGCCACCTTCCGTACGTTGCGGTACGACCAAGCCAAGGCGATCGTACTGGCGCAGCGTCTGCGGATGCACGTTGGCGAGCTCGCCGGCCGCACCGACCGAGAAGACGGGCAGCTCGATGTCGAAACCGACTTCGGCGGCACCGTCCAGGTCGGCCCGGCCGGCCACGATCGCCATGGCGCACATTTCATACAGCCGCTTGATCTGCCGTGCGGCGCGCGCTTGGGAGGCTTGGGAAGTCCGCGATGAGCGTGCCATGGCGGTCAGCGCTCCCGAGCGAGCTCGTCGGCGAAGTCACCGCATGCCTTGTCGAATTCCTTCGCGGCATGCTTGGCAACGAGGTTCGGATGCTCCGGAATGCGGATCTCCACACGACCGACCAAATCGCCGTTCTCGTGCGGATTCACCACGCCCTTGCCCGAAATGCGCACTTCCGCGCCGCTGGACGAGCCGGCGGGCACTTTGAAGGCGATTTCGTTTCCGTCGATGTCCTTCGCCGTCACTTTCGCGCCGTTCACGGCTTGGCTGACGGTGATGGGCAGCGGCATGATGATGTCACGTCCGCGCAGGGTGAATTTCGGGTCTTCGGCGACGGTGATATGCAGGTACAGATCGCCGTTTTTGCCGCCATTGCGGCCCGGCTTACCCTTACCGGTGAGACGGATCTTCTGCCCGTCGTGCACGCCGGCGGGGATGTGCGTCTTGAACTTCTTGCCGTCCGCGGACAGCGAAACCGTGGCTCCCTTGACGGCCTGGCGGAAGGTCAGGCGGATCTTGGAGTTGCGGTCCTCGCCGTTTTCCGGCTGCGGCTGCTCGTAATCGTCAGCGCCGTAGCGTTCGTAGGCGGAGCCTGCGCCCGGGCCGCCCGCACCGCCGCCGAACATCGAGAAGATGTCGTTGAGGTTCGGATTGCCGCCGCCATTGGTCTGGAAGCGGATACGCGAGCCGTTGCCGCCCATGCCTGCGCCGCCGCCGAACATCGAGCCGAAGATGTCGGAGAACGCGCCCGCGTCGAAGCCGCCCTGGCCGGAACCGCCGGCGAAACGCGCGCCGCCCATGCCGAACTGGCGGATCGCATCGTATTTCTGACGATTCTCCTTGTTGCTCAGCACGTCGTACGCTTCGGAGATGTCCTTGAACTTCTCCTCCGCTTCCTTGGTCTTGTTCAGGTCGGGATGGTATTTGCGCGCCAGCTTGCGGTACGCTTTGGTGATTTCGGCGTCGGTGGCGTCTTTGGAGACACCGAGGACCTTATAGAAATCCTTGCTCAGCCATTCATTCTCAGCCATGATGTGCCTCCTTTCGTGAGGTTTTCATGCAGTAAAAAGTACAGTTTTTCAAACTTTCAAACAGTTGTCGTTGAACCGTTGTTTCAGGTAATCGAAGGCCCCTCGTTTTTCAGAGGGGCCCGATTACTCGTCACATGCGTTTCGCGCGGATACGCGGATTGTGCGAATGCGCGATCAGTTCTGCGGAGAAGCCACGACCACACGGGCCGCGCGGATCACGCGGTCGCCGATGCGGTAGCCGGCTTCCACCACGGTGTCGACGGTTTCCTTCTCGGCATTCGGATCCGGCTTGTGCAGGATCGCGTCATGCTTCGTCGGGTCGAAATCCTCGCCCTTTTCGCCGAACTTCTCAACGCCGAACTTCTCGAACGCCTTGTCGATCTTGTTGGCGACGGCCTTGAACGAATCGTCCATTTCGCTGTGTTCGCGAATGCGGTCGATGTCGTCGAGGGCCGGCAGCAGGGCGGTCAGCACGTCGATGATGCCGTGCTGACGGAAGCGTTCCTGCTCCTTCTGCGCGCGGTTGCGGAAGTTGATGAACTCCGCGCGTTCGCGCTGCAGTGCCTCCAAGTATTCGGCGGCTTCCTTCTTGGCCTGGCCAAGGGGGGTCAGCGTATCGTCGGCCTTGCCGTCGGCAGCGCCTGCCTTGTCAGCACCGTCAGCGGCAGCGGAATCGCCATTTTCTTGCGATTGCGCGGCAGCCGGCTGAGCTGCACCTTCCTGCGTTGCGCCAGCGGCGGAATCGGCGGAAGCGCCGTCAGCAGCGGAAGCGGCGGCCGGGGCGGCCTGCCCGGACAGGTCATCCATGTCGGGCAGGTCGTTCAGGTACTCGTCCTTGTTGAAATCGGACATGATTACTTGTTGTCCTTGTCGTCATCGTCCACGACTTCGGCGTCAACCACGTCGTCGTCGGAGCCGTTGGAAGCGGAGCCGGCAGCGCCTGCGCCAGCAGCGCCGGCCGCACCGGCGGCGTCGGCGGCACCCTGCTGTGCGTAGAGGGCCTGGCCGATCTTCTGGGCGGAGGTCATCAGCTCGGTCTGGGCGGACTTGATCTTCTCAATGTCCTCACCCTTCAGGGCTTCCTTGAGCTCGTTGACCTTGTCGGTGACTTCCTTGGCCACATCGTCGGAGAGCTTGTCCTTGTTGTCATTGACGAGCTTCTCGGTCTGATAGGCGAAGGACTCGGCCTGGTTGCGGGTCTCGGCGTCTTCCTTACGCTTCTTGTCCTCGGCCTCGTGGGCTTCGGCTTCCTTGACCATGCGGTCGATCTCGTCCTTCGGCAGGCCGGAACCACCGGTGATGGTCATGGACTGTTCCTTGCCGGTGCCCTTGTCCTTGGCGGACACGTGCACGATGCCGTTGGCGTCGATGTCGAAGGTGACTTCGATCTGCGGGACGCCACGCGGAGCCGGAGCGATGCCGGTCAGCTCGAAGGTGCCCAGCGGCTTGTTGTCGCGAGCGAACTCACGCTCGCCCTGGTAGACCTGGATGAGCACGGACGGCTGGTTGTCTTCAGCGGTGGAGAAGACTTCGGAACGCTTCGTCGGGATGGCGGTGTTGCGCTCGATCAGCTTGGTCATGATGCCACCCTTGGTTTCGATGCCGAGGGACAGCGGGGTCACGTCGATAAGCAGGACGTCCTTACGGTCGCCCTTGATGACGCCGGACTGCACGGCTGCGCCGACGGCCACGACTTCATCCGGGTTCACGGACTGGTTGGCTTCCTTACCGCCGGTGAGCTCCTTGACGAGCTCCTTGACGGCCGGCATACGGGTGGAGCCACCGACGAGGACCACGTGGTCGATGTCGGAGACGCTGATGCCAGCGTCGCGCAGCACGTTGTTGAACGGGGTGCGGCAGCGGCCCAGCAGGTCGGAGGTCATTTCCTCGAAGTGGGCACGGGTCAGGGTCTCGTCCAGGTGCACCGGGGTGCCGTCAGGGGTCATGGCCAGGTACTGCATGGAGATGGAGGTGCTGGTGGAGCTGGACAGTTCCTTCTTGGCCTGCTCAGCAGCTTCCTTCAGACGCTGCAGGGCGATCTTGTCCTTGCTCAGGTCAACGCCGTACTTGTTCTTGACTTCGCCGACGAGCCAGTCGATGATCTTCTGGTCCCAATCGTCGCCGCCCAAGTGGTTGTCGCCGTTGGTGGCCTGCACCTGAATGGTGGAGAAGCCGTCGTCGTCCTTGCCGATTTCCAGCAGAGACACATCGAAGGTGCCGCCGCCGAGATCGAAGACCAGGATGCGCTCGTCTTCCTTGCCCTTCTCAAGACCGTAGGCCAGCGCGGCCGCGGTCGGCTCGTTGATGATGCGCAGGACGTTCAGGCCTGCGATCTTGCCGGCGTCCTTGGTGGCCTGACGCTGGGCGTCGTTGAAGTATGCCGGGCAGGTGATGACGGCGTCGGTGACCGGTTCGCCAAGGTAGGCTTCGGCGTCGCGCTTCAGCTTCATCAGGACCTGGGCGGAAATCTCCTGCGGGGTCCACTTCTTGCCGTCGATCTCAACGGTCCAGTCGGTGCCCATGTGGCGCTTGACGGAGCTGATGGTGCGGTCGACGTTGGTGACGGCCTGACGCTTGGCGACTTCGCCGACCAGAATCTCGCCGGACTTGCTGAATGCCACGACCGACGGTGTGGTGCGAGCGCCTTCGGCGTTCACGATAACGGTGGGCTGGCCACCTTCAAGAGTTGCGATGCAGGAATTGGTAGTACCCAGATCAATGCCAACTGCGCGTCCCATAACTTGTCTCCTTTGTAGATAGGTTCGCTATACGTTCTTTTCGTTCTTCGCTCGAGTTTCGGATCGCCGTTTCCGGATTGCCGTCTCTCATGCTTTCCAAAACTTGAGCCTACACCACTCAACTTTGAATCGCAAGTTATTATTCCCGAAATCGCAAAAATTCTTGAGCACACCTCACTCAACTTTGCGCAAAACCCAAAACCGCCGGCGCTGGGGAGCATCTCAGCGGCGGCGGTTTCGGGGATTATCGGAGGTTATTCAGCCAATCAGCGGTCGTTCTTGGCGGCCTTCGCGGTCTTGATGAGCATCGCGACGGCAACCAGCATGGCGATCGCAACAGCCGCAGCCAGCACAGCGGTGCCGGTCTTGCCGAGCAGTGCGGCGCCAAACGGGCCGGCCTTCGTATCGTTGTTGACCTTGCCGGAAGCGATCACGCCGTTCTTGTCAGCGTTGCCAGCGCCCGGCTTGCCGTTGTTCTTATCGGCGGAGTTGGCGGCCGGAGCCTGGAAGTCGACGGTCACGGCCTTGCCGGACTGGCGGCCGGTGACGGTGAGCTTGTATTCGGAACCTTCGGTGACGCCGTCCAGCGCGATCGGAGTGGTCTGTGCGGTCTTGACGCGCACGCCGGAGAGCGGAGTGGAGGAATCGGACGCGGCCACGGTCTTGTCGTTCTTGTCCTTCAGCTCGTAGCTGAGCACAGCGTCGCCGTTGAAGCCATCGACGTCCGCGGTGAACTTACCGTCGGCAGCAGAGACCTTCACAGTGCCGTTGTCAGACAGTGCCTTCTGCGATTCGGTGGAAGTGGCCAGTCCCAGAGCGCCAGCGATGGTGTAGAAGTTGTCGGTCTGGTCGGTCAGGCCGATGACGCGCTGTGCGCCAGGGCCGGAAGCCGCGATACGCAGCTGGGTGCCGGTGTGCTCCATGTCGCCGCCGTTGTAGCCGCCGTCTGCATCGCGAGAATCGTCCTGGGCGGTGCCGTAGGAGACGACCATGTTGTTGCCATCAGCGGTCTTCAGCACGGTGGACAGTGCGTAAGCCGGCTGGGCGTTGAGGATCTGGGAGGTGTGCGCGTGGTCGGCGGTGACGATCACCAGCGTGTTCGTGAGGTCCACGTTCTGCATGGCGTAGGCAATGGCCTGGTCGAAGTCGTCGGTCTCGCCAATCTGGCCGCAGGCATTGCCTGCGTGGTCCTGCTTATCGATCGAGGCGCCCTCGACCTGCAGGAAGAAGCCGTTCTTCTGGCCGTTCGGGTTGTCGTTCAGCAAATCGAGCGCCTTCTTGGTCATGTCCTTGAGCGAGGAGCCCTGGTTGCCGAGCCAATTGGCGTTCGGCGTGCACACGGTCGGGTTGGCGTCCTTGGCCGGATCCTTGGCGGTGGCCTTGGACGGGTCGAACTTGGTCGGCATGTTGCCGTCGCTCATCAGAGCGAGCACCGGCTGGTTGTCCTTGTACTGCAGGGCGTTCATCGCGGCCGGATCGTTCTCGACGGTCTGGAAGCCCATTTCCTTGGCCTGTTCCCACACGGTCTTGCCCTTGTATTCACCACCCTGCACGGTCTGACGGAAGTACTTGGAACCACCGCCGATGGTTACGTCAGCGCGGGTGTCGAGCAGCTGCTCGGAGATGGAGCCGATGCCGCCGTTTTCCTTAAGCTGGTTGATGAGGCACTGCTTGGAGGCATTGTTGGACGTGCCGTCGGTCTTGCCCTGTGGGCCGTAGCAGGCACGTTCGGACGAATGCGATTCCAGCACGGCCGGGGTAGCATCCTGGATTTCGGCGGTGGTCACATTGCCGGTGGCTTTGCCGGCCGCCTTGGCCAGCTCGAAGAGGTTCAGCTGCGGATTGCCGTAAATATCAACGTCAACGGCGTTGTTGTAGGTCTTGGTGCCGGTGGCCCATGCGGAACCGGATGCGGAGGAATCGGTTACGGGGGTAAGCTTGCCCGGATTGGGGTTGGCGACCAGTTTGCCGTCGTCATCCTTGCCGACAGCGCTGTCCTTGCTGCCGTTGCCGACCGAGAAGGTGGTGTACTGACCAGTACCAGCCTGCACGTCACCAAACGCGCTCGGCTGGCCGACCGCGTCAAGTCCGTCGAAGTGGCCGTTGGCACCCTTCAGATAGTCACGGGCGACGGTGATTTCCGAATCACCCATGCCGTCGCCGATGAACAGCACCACATTCTTGGCTTTTTTGTTGCCGATAGCTGCGATGCGTTGCGCGCCGCCGTGCTGCGCCAGTTCCGCAACGGACTTGCCGTTGGGGCTGTACGTGGTGTCAGCTGCGAGCGCCGGCGCGGCAAGCGCACCGAGCGTTGCGACGGAGGCGAGGGCCGCGATTGCGCCCGTGAGAGCCTTGTGCTTGCTCATGTTTCTTCTTTCTTCCATGCAGTTTCGTCTGTGCCGTCCGGTTTCGTCGATTCGTTGCGATCGAGGCGGTTTCCCGATTCGGTTTCCCGATTTCGGAGTCCCGTTTTCGGCTATACCTTCCAGCTATGCGGAACCTTTCCGCAACTGCATTTGCTTGGATCTTTCGATTCCACTGCTCACGCTATGCGCCGCAAGCCAACGCACACCGCACTACAGAAGAACGACAGATGAACACTCATCGCCATATGATGACCGCAACATATCCACCGCATGAACAGGGGGAATACGGCCAATAAAATCGCCATATTCCGTCAAACAACACCCCCACCGCACCCCACAAGCCAAAATCCCCCACTGGCTGGATAAATCCAACCTCTCAGACCCCACTCACACGCCAAAAATCCCAGTGACTGGATAAAAACCACCTCTGACGCACCACTCACGCGACTAAATCATCCAGCCACTGGAAAAATGCCCGCGCCACTCAGCCCCGCGCAACCCGCGCCGCGCGCGTGGCCTTTACGGCCACGAACACGGACCGCACCAGCAGCACGCACAGATAGCAGGCGAACATAATCGCCCCAACTCGTGGCGAAACCTCCCCCGCAATCCACGTGCCGAGCGGCGCGGTCACAGCCGCCGTCACGCCAATAATCAGCGCGGTTTTCACATGCGCTAGCTTGCGCTTCAAGTTCGCCGCGCTGGTCGTGATCGAATTCGGAAACATTGCCAACAGCGAAGTGCCGCGCGCAACCAGGTCGGACGCGCCAAACAGCATCGACAGCGACGGCACCGCAAGCGCACCACCCCCAATGCCCAGCAGCCCCGCCAGCGTGCCGATGACCACACCCAGCAACGCCAAGCCAATGCCGGTCACCACCGTCATGACGATCTGGTGGTCGCGCGACGGCACAAAACTCACCTGATTGATCACCACGAACACGAGAAACGCCACGAAAATCCACCGCAGCACCAGTTCCGGCAGCCGTGACAGCAGCCAACTGCCGATCTGTCCGCCAATGAACATGCCGCAGAACAGCAGAGCTGCGGCGAGCCAGTCGACGTGCCCGCCGGTCGCGTACGAAATGACGCCGGAAATGGAGGTCGGCACGATCGCCAGCGTGGACGTGGCGGCCGCGTTGCGTTGCGACAGGCCGAGCCAGACGAGCGCGGGCACGATCACCGTGCCGCCGCCAATGCCGAACGTGCCCGACAGCACCCCCACCAACATGCCGACCACAATCAGCACGATGATGCTGCGCGCCGACCCGTCAAGCGCCGTCTCCCCCGCTCGCGATTTCATCTTTTGCGATTCCGTCCGTACGGCATCCGCCCGATCCGCAGTTTCCCCTGCATCACACATGGCAGCTCCTTCCACGTCTTCCGCGCCCGATACTACCCACCTGCCGCGCGCAGCAATCAGCTGATTCCATAATTTTGCGATTTCGCCGCCGCAGCGCCCGGTTCACGCGCTTTCTCGCTTATAGATGGCGGATTCGCGGGATCGACGGATGGTATCTCGCTTATAGATGGCGGCCCCTTGCGGAAACAAGACATCTAGGGGGTATGCATGCTACCCCCTAACGACCTATTGCCCAAACCGACCCGCCACCTATAAGCGAGATACCACCGGACGCCCGGCCAAATCCGCCATCTATAAGCCAGATATCCAGCCAAAACCACGACCGCACGCCTACACCGGCACACCCGCGCGCCTACACCCACGCAAGACCCATTGCACACACCCCCGTACGCACACGACCGCGCGCGGACCGGCAAAATCGCAAGTCATGAGCGAAAAGGGGCATCAAAAGCGTCCGAAACAGGCCGAATAATACCCCCATCCGCTCACAACCCATGCTTCAGCACGATTCAGGCCATATGCGCACCGCAACAACACCCCTGCGCAACATCAGACATGCACACGCACGCAAACACAAGTACACACACTGAAACGCAACACGTACCACAAGCACACAAACACCACGCACCACATACCGAGCACGACCAGACGCACACCCCGCACACCGGAGAAGCGATGTCACCGGCCTGCGGCGGCGCTAGGCTAGACACTACCCCCGAACACCAGACGAATGGCGCGCGCCGGCCCCGGCGCACAACCCGTGCCGCACAATCCAGGAGCGTCGCCATAGCCGCGCGAGCCCCACAAAAGCGCAGCCAGCCACAAACACGAGCAGTCCGATCACCGCAGCCGCTACGGCTGTCATTTCGCCCGGCTCGTCGTATTGCGTCTTGTCTGGCACTTTCGGATTCGGAATTCGGTGCCCGCGCACGAGCAGCCTGTGTGAGTTGACACCGTACGGCGTGCACGTGATCAGCGTCGCGTAATCGGCCCCGGACTCAATATTCAGTTTGCTGATTTCGCTCGGCAGCACCACTGAGATCTGGTCCACTTGGTACGTGTAGGTTTCGTCGAGCACGTGGAAGGCGAACGTGTCGCCTTTTTTCAGTTCGTCGAGGCCGGTGAGCAGTCGCGCGGATGGCAGTCCGGTGTGTCCGGAGACTACCGCGTGCGTGGTCGCTCCGCCTACTGGCAGCGAGGTTCCGGCCAGGTGTCCGGCGGCGATCTGCAGTACGCCGTCGCTGGTGCCGTGGTAGACGGGCAGTTTCACTTTGATGCGCGGGATGGTCACGTATCCCATGATGCCGGTGCCGGTCACGTCGAGCGTTTCATCATATTCGCGCTTCTGCGCGTCGGTCATGTGCCACCGATCGCCGTTCGCGGCGAGCCGTTCGTTGTACGCGTGTGCCGCGGCGATCATGGCTTTGCGTTCGGCGCCGGACATGTCTTTGGTTTGTTCCACGTAGCCTGCTACGGCGTATGACTGGTGCATGCGGTTCCACCAGTCGCTGAATGTCGGATACGCGATGAGGCCCAGCGCGCCGATCATGGCGATTGCGGAAATGGCAATCATCACATTGAGCAGCGCATTCGATTTCTTATGCTTGGCAGCCGGTTTAACCTGCGCACCCGGTTTAACCTGCGCATCCAATTCGACTTGCGCAGCTGGCTTGGCGTCCGATTCATCCGTCACGTTATTTATGCTACGCCCGCTTCCGCAAAGCCGTCTTGGCAACGATCAGCAGCACCAAACCAGCGCCCAAGATGGCCACGGCAATCCAAGCGGCCTGCTGCACGTCGGCGCCGGTGTGCGGCTGGTCCGGCGTGGTGGGTGGCGTGTGCGTGTTGGTGATTTCAGTGGAGTCGCCTTCCACATCGGAGATGGTGGTGTAGCCGTCGGGCACCGCCGCTTCGACCACGGTCCATTCGTGGTCCGCGTCGAGATCCGTCCACGTGTGCGTCCACTTGTTGGACTCGTCCAGTTTCACGTTTTCCACGGGCTCGCCGTCGCGCAGGAGTTTCACGGTGATGGATTCGGGGCGCTTGCCGTCGGAATTGTTCCGGTCATTCCAGATTTTGCGCACAGTGCGTTCCACGGTTTTCGGCGGTTGCGCCACACATTCGGTTTTCGGTTCGATACTCAGCACACGCGACCCGCCGGAGACGCCGTCTTCGGGCACTGCGACGAGCATGCTGCCGGAAGAGCACGTCCATGTCTGGTTCTTTCCGGAGGCGTTGGTGACCTTCACGTCAACACTGTCGGACACGGCCAGGTACAAGCCGTCGGACAGTCCGGTGAAGGTCAGGTGTCCGGAAGCGTTGGTGACACCGGTTGCCGTGGCGTCGGGTTGGTTCACTGCGATGAGTCCGGCGAGCGTGTTGGCCATGTCTCGCCACACCTGCGCGTCCTTGCCGGTCATCTTCGACCAGTCGACGGGGTAGGCGGTGGAGTCGGTGAACGGTGCGACGGGTTCGAAGGTGGCTCCGCCGCTTGCCGGGATCTGTCCGACTTTGTAGAGGTTGAAGCTGGCGTCCGAAATGGCGAAGTTGGTAGAATCGTCGCCAGTTTCGGAGTCCGAGCTCTTATGGTGGTACGAAATGGCGATGCTGCCGCTGGCAGAGTCTGTTGTTGGAGCCGCGACGGCATCGCGAGTAGTGAATGCACAGGCTGCCGCGGCGAATGTGGCGGCGATTGCGCAGCATGCGGCGATGACGCGGCTTGCGATCGTGCGTTCCTTCATTGCCGACCCCTCTTCTGTGGATTGGAAAGTAAGCATGTTTGATTCGCCCCCAACGGCAAACCGGAAAATATATGGAGCCAGGCTGGATACTCAAGAAAATTAGGCAGTGTACAAGGGATTGAGGTGGTCCAGCCCAGCATATGTGGGTTCAGTTATTATTTAATTTTTAGTTTTTAAATTATGTATTGCGATTCCCGTAAGCCGCTGCTGACTTGCGTCAACGCGGCTCACGGGTTTCGCATGGTTACTTCAGATTCTTATGGAATCCGGAGGATCAGGCATTGCGACGACGCAGAGCCATCACCAGGGTCGCGCCAGCAAGCACGAACACGGCGATACCAGCCACGTACAGCAGCACAGTGCCCATGCCGCCGGTGGACGGGAGGTTGGAGCCCGCGTTGTTCACGACGCTAGCGGTAACGGTACCGGTGGTGAGGTCGCCCTTAGTAGCCACGCTCTTGACAGTGATAGTCAGGTCCTTCAAAGCCGGGTTATCAGCGGTCGCATCATGGTCAGCCTTGATTTCAAGGTAGGTATCGTCTGCCTTGTTGAAGCCGTCCGGCACCTTGGTCTCGACGAGCTTGTACAGGCCGTCATCCACGCGCGGGAAGGAAGCGACGTACTTGCCATCAGAGTTCTTGACGACCTTGACCTTAGCGACTTCCTTGGTGTAGTCATCAGAAGCGCCATTCTTCTTGTAGAGGGTGAACTCAGGCAGATCGTTGTCGTTGACAGTACCGTTGAAGGTCTTGTTGACATCCAGCTGGTAGGTGAAAACAATGACGGTATCTTCCGGAGTCTTACCGGTTTCACCCTCGCCACCCACGTTCGGGTTGTTGGAGTATTCCAGCGAGACCTTGTTCGGGTTGCCCGTGGAGCCGATGACGGAGTTAGAGTTCAGAATGGAAGAATATGCAACAGTGAACTTGCCGCCTGCAGCGACAGTAATCGGCTGACCATCCGTATCCTTGACGGTCTTCACATCGTTGATGGTGACGCGGAAGGTTTCACCTTCGTTAAGACCAGTGGTATCAACAGTGTAGGAATCGGAGGAAACGACCTTATTGCCGTACTTGACAGTGATGTCATTGCTGAAAGTCAGACCTGCGGACTGGCTATCGTGGAACACCAGCTTATAAGTCTTATATGCCGCAAAATCAGTGGCGTCAGTCGGCAGAGTGGCGGTCAGCTGGAACGGAACCTTGTCGTTCACATCATAGTCGGCGGAATCCTGCCAGTCAGAAGTGGTTTCATCGGAATCATTGGTGTCCTGGACCTTCTTCTCGACAGAAGGCTGATCGGCCTTACGCTTGATTTCCTGGTTGCCAACAACCTTGACGATGAACAGCGTGGCTGCATCATCCTTGCCTGCAGTGGAATCCTTGTCCTTGAACAGGTAGTAGCCCGGTTCAGCAGACAGCGGAGCATCCTTGGAGACGGAACCACACACAGTGGTCAGATTGGCGAAAGCCTGGATTGCCTTCAGCTTGGCAGTGTCATCCGCATATGTACCAGTAGCAATCTTTTCGGCAGCCTGAGCAGCAGTCAGATTAGCACCGTCAGTGCCAGCCGCATTGTCTGCCTTGAAGTCGGAACCAGCAGTGATATTGCTGAGCACTGTTCCAGCATCATTCAGATCGCCCTTGAAGATCTGGTATGCATTATAGGTGTGAGTATCACTCTCGGGGACAGTGATCTGATACTTCGTAGCGGTAGTCTCCTCGGCGGTTGCGCTGGCGGCACCGGCGAAACCGGCGACGGCCATTGCCGCGGTGGCTGCCACAGCGACGAGG
>ERZ827498.96-NODE-96-length-116139-cov-31.758959_pt1 | contig 116139 bp, 105 predicted proteins | sample MGYA00519865_ERZ827498 | MGnify/ENA primary metagenome ERZ827498 (study PRJEB31778, sample SAMEA3449328) | human gut metagenome | biome: human gut; feature: human-associated habitat; material: faeces | place: United Kingdom | collected 2010/2012 ...
GTAAATACCCGTGACTGGACTTTCACCAGTAAGATTAGTGCCATGCTCGGCACACAAGAAAAAAGGCATCTGATTTTTTCAAATCAGATGCCTTTGAAACGCTCTATGCCTGCCGGTCAATCGCCTGTCCTGTCCGGTAATAGGTAAAATCGGCTGTAACCAGAACTTTTTGATTTTCATCCATAAGTTTCACGGTATATACGCCGATCCGTCCTCCCTGTCTTTGTACTTCTGCCTCACCGTACACATAGCCGGTATCTTTCACAGCCTCCAGATAATTCATTTTCCCGTCAATCGTTGTAACATAATTGCCATAGGTGGATGCCGCCAAACCAGCAAGCGTATCAGCAAGCGCATACGCACATCCGCCATGCATTCCACCGTAAATATTCGTAAAATGCTCATCCATGCGCATTCTTCCGTAAGCATAGCCTTCCCGCACTTCCAGCAGTTCCATTCCCAGAAGCTGTGCAAATGGATTTTTCTCCAAAAGCCGGTTCAGCTTCTGTGGTGTCAGTTCCTGTGGCTGCTGTGACTGTTGTACTGCCTTCTGTTCTGTTGTTTTCGTGGCAGAAATATGTTTGTGTTTCTTACTCATGTTTTCTTCCTTTATTACCGTTTTTGTCAAATTTTGCAAGATAGGGTTTATGAACTTTATTGTCACGCGTCAAATTATAGTTCCTACATTTAATGTTGCTCCTTTTCTTCATCACTTATATTACTAATCTTTTCATCCACAATTCATATTAGGGTTATGCTTAGGGTTATTCATATAAAAACAATGAGTTTTGTTGATTTCTGATCCAATCATAAATATTACTTTCATCTTTGCCTAGGTCTTTTAATTCAACATACTTCATAAAATCTGTCTTATCTCCAACTGTCAGCATATAAATATAATAAAAGACATCATCCCTATATTTTCTCAAAAGTGAATATGCATCTGCAAAATTAGCGTTCAGGCAGCAATATCGAATACTTTCTGCCGTTCTACTTACAGAATCAAGAATCTGATTTCCACTGATAACTCCGACTTTATGTAAAACTATGTTATCTCTGCCATATGCTAAGAAACTCATTTCATACATGAAATTTCTTGTTTCCTCTAGCAATGTATTCAACTCTTGGAAGGAACTATTTTCCTTAATGACACTTCTATTTATTTCAAAGTCATCTGGTATTTCAAGCATATGCACTCCTTAATCACTCTCAGCAACCCCAAACTTATTTACAAAATCCTCATAACCATTTACCCAATCAAACTTCGTATCATCGGATACTGCTTTAAAATGAAGTTCTCCGCAATGAATCTTGTTTTTTTCCACATCAGTCAGGTCAGCCCATTATTACCTTCAGCAAGGACATTATCAGCAAATAATCCATTTGCTAACTGCACCTTACGCAAGTTTTCCAACAATCTGCTACCAACAACAATGTCATTGTTTCTGACAGGATCACCCTCACCAAATTTGCGTGTTCGTGACGGCCTGTAAATTCCATCAACATGTCTTGATAACCCTCTGAACAATTCCACTGTAGAATGAATCGCCTGTATCTGATAATCCAGATCATCCTCAAATTGAAATATAATACGCTTAGGCATTTGGCTCTCCTCCTGCTTCTTCTGCATCTTTTTGTTGCAAATAAAAAATAGCCTTTTGTGTCTCTATTTCCTCACGCAATTCTTCTTCTGTCGGCAAATACAATTTGTACTTACTTGCAAATAGCTGTTCATTTCCATGTAATATAGAATACCTTGCAATATCTTCATCCGTTTCCGAGCATAATACAATTCCAAGTGTTGGATTATCATCTGGCGTTTTTTTTAATTCATCATACATACGAATATACATGTCCATTTGCCCAACATCCTGATGTGTAATTCGCTCTGTTTTTAAATCAATTAATACAAAACATTTCAAAATATAATTATAAAACACCAAATCAATATAATAATCTTGTTTCTCAGTGTGGATGTGTTGCTGTCTCGCAACAAACGCATATCCTTTTCCCATTTCCATCAGAAATTTCTGCAGATTTGTTATAATACTTGACTCAAGTTTTGTCTCGTTAAAAGATGCATCTGGCGTTAATCCCAAAAACTCCACTACTACAGGATTTTTTATAAATTCAAGCTTATCATTTTGATATGAGGATGTCTTTTCTCTCATTTCAGCTTCTACAGCTTTTTTATCCTGTGATTGAAGCATACGATAATAATATTGGCTATCAATATTTCTCTGTAAAGTACGAACACTCCATGTCTGCTCATAGGCTTCTTTCTCATACCATTTGCGAGCTGTTTCATCATGCACTTGAAGAAGAGTACGATAATGTGACCATGTGAGTCTAATATCAGATTGTCGACACGCTGTGTCGACAATCTGTGGAAAAGCCTTGTAGAATCTTAAACAGTGATATAAATTACTCCTGTCATATCCCTTTCCATATTTTTGAGTCAGGTACCTTGATAAATTTTTAATAATTTCTACACCATATTCAGCCCGTTCTTCTCCAGCTAATTCTTCCACTGCTATTCGATATCCAATCAACCAATTTCTTTGTGATAATATTGTATTTACTGAACGATAAGCTTCTTTTTGTGATACTTCTATAATAGTTTGAACATCATTTAGTATGTTGTCTGTTTTATGAAAATTATCCATAATAACATTATTTACACTATTCATAACTTCATTCATCTGCCTGCCTCCTTACGGCAGATTATACATCTCTGCCATATTTTCTATATAAATTCCACTGTATATGTAGGTTTGCTAGCTCCTGCATTCTTTTCAATAAGAGCTTTCAGTTTTCTGAATGTCTCATCCTTTAAAGAAATATCATCTTTAAATGTCGAATCTCTGAAAATAAATTTAATTGGCAATGGGTCAAGCTTTGCAAGTTTTGAAACTAAATCCTCTGTGATTGTTATTTCCAAGCATACCAAATAACTGCTTGCATAGAGATATGTACGACTCCCAATATCGGATAACTGCTCTAATGTTTCTGAAAGTGCTACATCACGCTGACGAAGCATCAATTCATATACGATATCTATGTCGTTGGCACCTGGCATGAAGTCAACAAGGTCTGGTGCATACTCAAGCTGATTAACATTGATCTGTCCCATATCCATGATGGAATTCCACTTTATATTGGTATCGGCAGTTCTAAATACTTTAAATCCAATATCGATGTCTGCATCTGGATGGTCTGATCTGATTTTATCTCCTGCTCTACGGATACGTTCTTTACCTATTTCACATATATTTTTATAACCGGCTTTGCTCGCTGTACCGTTATCATCCGTTAATTCCAGTATTTGTGTTACTATAAATTTACAATTACTTTAATAATATTAACTATTGCATCCTTCTTGTTCTGGAGAACTTCATTAATTTTCTGTATCATCTGCTCATTGGAATTTATCGCATTCATATATCAGCCAACTCCTTGCTGAACACTTTCTCTAGCTGTGTTCTTATTGATTATCTCAAAATAGGTGTCCAATAATCTGTACCTTCATCTATGTTCTCTCAAATTTTGTACTTAATATTAGTTATAAAAACTTAAGGTTAATTATATCACAAAACGCTAACCATTTCATCAATATTATGGAGTTGTCTGTTCTTCTTTAAGCTGTCTTATACTAATTTTCTTAAAAAATTTCATGGGCTATACAATTATTCACCAGACTGTGAAAAAAAGCAAAAAATCAGAGCCAGCCTTTCGGCTGACTCTGATCCACTCCAAGCAATATTACAATTTATTTTGATAATTCTCTAACTGGCGGAAAATACCAACTACATTTATCTGCTAATACCTATAGCAAAACGAACATCATAAACCGGACAGATTAGTTTTCATCCTGCATTTTTGCAAGTTTCTTCGCCTGATCGGCCGCGATACATGCATCGATAATCTCCTGGATATCTCCGTCAAGAATCTTGTCCAGCTTGTATAATGTCAGGTTGATGCGGTGATCCGTCACACGTCCCTGCGGGAAATTATAAGTACGGATCTTCTCGGAACGGTCTCCGGTTCCGATCTGGCTGCGTCGTTCCTCAGACTCTGCATCCTGCTTCTTCTGCAGTTCGAGATCATACAGCTTGGTACGCAGCAGTGCAAACGCTTTCTCCTTGTTCTGGATCTGTGATTTTTCGGTCTGACTGTAAATCACGATACCGGTCGGATAATGCGTCAGACGCACAGCAGAGTCCGTCGTATTGACACACTGTCCACCATTTCCGGACGCTCTCATAACGTCGATACGGATGTCTTTGTCGTCAATATGCACTTCCACATCCTCAGCCTCCGGCATAACTGCAACACTGCAGGTTGATGTCTGAATACGCCCCTGGGATTCCGTCTCCGGCACACGCTGTACACGGTGCACACCAGATTCATATTTCAGTACGGAATATGCGCCTGCTCCAGTCACCATAAAGTTGACCGATTTCATGCCTCCGATTCCAGTTTCATCTGCCTCAAGTGTCTCCACTTTCCAGCCACGACGCTCTGCGTAGTGTACATACATACGGTAAATTTCAGCCGCAAAAAGCGCAGCTTCCTCTCCACCGGCGCCTGCACGAATCTCCACAATAACGTTCTTGTCGTCGTTCGGGTCTTTTGGCAGAAGCAGAATCTTTAATTTCTGTTCCAGCTCTCCCAGACGGCTCTTTGCCTCATTTAATTCTTCCTTTGCCAGTTCGCGCATTTCCTCATCAGATTCCTCATCAAGAATTGCAAGGGAATCCTCTATCGTCTGCTTACATGCCTTGTATTCCTTGTAGGCATCCACGATTGGCTGCAGATCACTCTGCTCTTTCATCAGTTTACGAAAGCGGTTCGGATCGTTTGCCACATCCGGCTCGCTCAATGTATTCATTAACTCCTCATAATGATGAAGTAAATCCTCTAATTTATCAAACATAATCTATCCTCTCTTTTCACATAGGTGTTTGTGTCCGCAGACCACACGGTCATTTCGCGCAAGATCTTTTTTCACGCAGACGTCCTCAAATCCGGCCTCTTTCATCATAGACGATACCGCCCATCCCTGGTCATATCCGATCTCAAACAGCAGATACCCTCCATCGGTCAGATAATCCGGGCTTTCCTGGATGATTTTCCGGTAGAAGAACAGACCATCTTCTTTTCCGTCCAGTGCCTCATGCGGTTCAAATTCCGACACCTCCGGCATCAGAAACGGAATTTCATCGCTGCGGATGTATGGTGGATTTGACACAATCACATCAAACGTTTCATCCACAACATCCTCAAACAGATTGCTTCTCTCGAAAATGGCAGGAACATCATTTAATTTTGCATTTTCCTTTGCAACATTGATCGCCTGTTTGGAAATATCATATCCATATCCCCCGGTACCGTGTACATTTTTCAAAATACTGATCAGCACACATCCGGAACCTGTACACATATCCAGCACCTTCATCCCCGGTTTTACAACCTTCAGTGCTTCCTCCACCAGGGTTTCCGTATCCTGTCGCGGAATCAGCACATTGGAATTCACATGAAATGTCATCCCCATGAATTCCTGTTCCCCGGTGATATACTGAAGAGGCACTCGCTCTGCCCTCTTTTTAATCAGCACTTCAAATTCATGCTGCAGTTCCTCCGGCATCTCTTCGTCAATATGCATATAATAGTAAGTGTGGTCAATTTTACATGCCATGGTCAAAAGCAGCCATGCATCATTTCTGGCATCTGCAATGCCAGCCTCACCCAGGCTTTTTTCTCCCGAAACAATTGCTTCCCTATAGGTCATACATTCTCTTCCTTCTGCCACTTTCTCCAGTCAAACACAGCTTCCACCGAAGCGATTCCCACTTCGATCATCTCATCATCCGGCTCTTTTGTTGTCATCTTCTGCATCCAGAGCCCCGGTTTGCTCAGTATATTCACCAGCCGGTTATCATATCTTCCGGCCAGACGAATAAACTCATAAGATACTCCGGCGATCACCGGAATAAGAAGAAGTCTGAGCACCAGCTGCAAAATACGCGAATCCACACGGATAAACAAAAAGAACACGATAGATATCAGCATTACAATCAGCAGGAAACTGGTACCGCAGCGCTTGTGCTGCCGGGAACTTTTCCGGACATTTTCCACATTCAGTTCCATTCCGTGTTCGATGCAATTGATGCATTTATGTTCCGCTCCGTGGTACATAAACACTCTCTTAATATCAGGTGTCAGGGAAATCAGCGCAATATATCCGATAAAAATCGCCAGACGGATCAGTCCCTCCAGCAACGCAATCACCGTATCAGATGAAATAACTTTATGAAATATCCCAGACAGAAAATATGGCAGGAAAAAGAAAAGTCCCAGCGCAAAAACAACGGAAAATGCAACGGTTCCGCCCATCATTGCCTTCTCCTGCTTTTTTTCTTTCTCTTCCTGCGCCTTTCGTTCCTCCTGCGTCATGGCTTCTTTTTTCTTTTTTTCATCCTCATCGTCTTCAAAAAAGGAAGCCGAATACATGAGTGTCTGCATGCCAAGGATCAGTGATTCTATAAAATTAATGACACCACGGATAAATGGCAGACGCCGCAGTTTTTTATTTTTAATTGTCTCTTTAAATGTGGAGACTTTTACATCAATGGTGTGATCCGGCTTGCGAACGGCAACCGCATAACGGTCTTCGTTCTTCATCATGACACCTTCCATGACTGCCTGCCCGCCAACTCCTGAATATTTCATATTTCCCCCTGTAAGAGAAAAAGGTTGAGGCAATACACAGCCTCAACCTTTTTACGTGACTTATCAATTCTATTTCATGCCATACTTCTTGTTGAACTGTTCGATACGTCCACGAGCCTGGTTAGCCTTCTGCTGTCCAGTATAGAATGGATGACACTTAGAACAGATTTCTACGTGGATCTCCGGCTTTGTAGAACCTGTAACGAATGTGTTTCCACAGTTGCAGGTAACGGTTGCCTGATAATAATCTGGATGGATTCCTTCTCTCATGATTTTCACCTCTTTATATTCTTATCGTTTTCTGTAATCAGTCTTCCGACTGACTCTGGTTCCTGTCACACTCTTTATACCCGTATGCCCGATCCGCATATGATACTTATTACAAGAGCGACACTTTCGTCCGTTTACATCCCGATAAACAGCTTAATTATTGTAACATAGCGTCCATGCAAATGCAATAGAAATTTAAAGAATTCTGTTTTTTCTTACAAGATTGATAAAATCAGCATTTGTACGCGTGTGTGCAAACATATTTAAAATATTCTCCACAGCCTCATCCGACCGCATGCCGTTTAATGCCCGGCGCATATTCTCCACGCCCTCACGCTCCTGCGGATCAAGCAGCAGATCGTCTCTTCGCGTGCCGGACTTTACAATATCCACCGCCGGGAAAATTCTCTTTTCGGAAAGTTTCCGGTCAAGAACAAGTTCCATGTTACCGGTTCCCTTAAATTCCTCAAATACCACGTCATCCATCTTGCTTCCGGTATCGACCAGTGCCGTGGCAAGAATGGTCAGGCTTCCGCCTTCTCTCATATTCCGGGCTGCACCAAAAAAACGTTTCGGCATGTGCAGTGCCGCCGGATCAAGACCACCGGAAAGTGTCCGGCCGCTCGGCGTACAGGTCAGGTTGTAGGCACGTGCCAGACGTGTGATACTGTCGAGGAGAATCATCACATCCTTTTTATGTTCCACCAGACGTTTTGCACGCTCGATTACCATTTCCGATACCCGCTTATGGTGTTCTGCGGTCTCATCGAAAGTGGAATAAATGACCTCTACATTTTCTCCCTCAATTGCCTCTTTAATATCGGTTACTTCCTCCGGCCGCTCATCAATCAGCAGAATAATCAGATGCATCTCAGGGTTATTTTCCTTTACCGACTTGGCAACTTCCTTTAAAAGCGTTGTCTTACCTGCTTTCGGCGGGGATACAATCATACCACGCTGCCCTTTACCGATCGGGGAAACAATATCCATCACACGCATTGCAACCGAACCGCCGGGACGTTCCATGCGCAGACGCACATTCGGAAAAATCGGGGTCAGATCCTCAAAGTTTGTCCGCTTCTGTGCTTCCGAAGGATGATATCCGTTTACCGAAGTCACATACAGCAGGGCGGAAAATTTCTCCCGCTCGGATTTTACTTTGGTATTTCCACAGACAATATCTCCTGTCTTTAGATTAAATCTGCGGATCTGGGACGGCGCCACATAAACGTCATGTTCCCCCGGCAGATAGTTTTCACAGCGGATAAAACCGAATCCGTCTGCCATAACCTCCAGAATACCGCTCGCTGTATTTCCACTGTCGAGGCTGACGATATCTTCTTTGATCGCAGCACTGTCATTATCCTCCTGTGCCTTATAGATCTGTTCCTGTGATGCATGTGCTCCATGTTCTGCATGCATGCTTTCTCCATGCTCCGGATGGCTGTGATCCTCCGTATGGGACGAATGCTCTTCTCTTCGCGGTTTTGGTGTATGCTTTCTTCCTTCCTGTCCGGAAGCTGTCCGCGCTGTATATACCGTCTTTGCCTTCGGCGCTGCCTCTTTTTCCCTCTCATCTTCCTGCAGCATCCGATCAATCAGTTCTCCCTTTTTCATTGTTGAGATTCCTTTGAGTCCGCGTGCCTTTGCCAGGTCTTTTAACACAACCAAAGAAAGACTCTCATATTTTTCCCTCATTCCATCTGCTCCTTCTTAAAAAATATAGACTTGTTTCGTACCGTAAATCATTTCATAAATTACACTTATTTGCATGGGATATCAGTCAGAAACGACTATGAATCATTTCAAATATTATCTAATGCAGCTATTATACACTATTTCCGGTAAAATAGGAAGTCTTTTTTTTCATGCGCAAGAATGGTATTGTGAATAAGTATGAGTATGTAAAGGAGAAAATTACTATGGATAATAAAGAAAAGGCACTTTTATGCCACAAAGAATGGAACGGAAAACTCGAAACCGTTGCAAAATCAAAAGTAAAAACCCGCGAGGATCTCGCGATTGCATACACCCCGGGTGTTGCAGAACCATGCAAAGTAATTGCGGAAGATAAAACTGCTGCCTACACATACACCTGGAAAGCCAACACGGTTGCCGTTGTTTCCGACGGAAGCGCCGTTCTCGGCCTTGGAAATATCGGTCCTTATGCCGCTATGCCGGTCATGGAAGGAAAATGTGTATTATTCAAAGAATTTGGAAATGTTAACGCTGTACCGATCTGTCTGGACACCCAGGACACCGAAGAGATCATTCAGGCTGTGAAAAATATAGCTCCCGGATTCGGCGGTATCAATCTGGAAGACATCTCCGCTCCGCGTTGTTTCGAAATCGAGGAACGTCTGAAAGAAATGCTTGATATCCCGGTATTTCATGATGACCAGCACGGAACCGCCATCGTTGTTTTGGCCGGTATCATCAATGGTCTGCGTGTGACCGGCAAGAAAAAAGAAGACTGCCGCGTTGTGGTAAACGGTGCAGGATCTGCCGGTGTGGCAATCACCAAACTTCTTCTGACTTACGGTTTCAAACACGTGACCATGTGTGACCGTGAAGGAATCATCGGAAAAGATTATCCGAACTTAAACTGGATGCAGAAAAAAATGACAGAGGTTACCAATCTTGAAAATGCCCCCGGAACGCTGGCAGACGCACTGCGCGGTGCGGATATCTTTGTCGGTGTCTCTGCGCCAAACATTGTCACTCCGGAAATGGTTTCTTCCATGAACAAAGATGCCATCCTGTTTGCCATGGCAAATCCGGTGCCGGAGATCATGCCGGATGTGGCCAAAGCTGCCGGAGCAAAAGTTGTCGGAACCGGACGGAGCGATTTCCCAAATCAGGTAAACAACGTGATCGCTTTCCCTGGTATTTTCCGCGGTGCATTGGAGGCACATGCCACCCAGATCACAGAAGAAATGAAACTTGCAGCAGCAGAAGCACTTGCAGCCCTAGTTTCTGACGAGGAATTAAATGAAGATTTCATTATGCCGGAAGCATTTGATCCACGTGTGGCAGAAGTTGTAAGTGAAGCAGTCAAGTCTCATGTCCGCTAATCGCTACTATTCTCTGAACGATTACTGTAAAGAGGTCTTCGGGGAAAAAGTGTACCGTCTCAGTCTAAGCGGTGGGATGACGTGTCCCAACCGCGACGGAACACTCTCTTACGGAGGATGTGCATTCTGCAGTGCCGGAGGCTCCGGTGATTTTGCCGCGGATGCATTTCTGCCGGTTTCTGAACAGTTCATACAGGCCAGACAGAAAATCGCCGCCAAAACACACTGCCAGAAATTCATTGCATATTTCCAGTCATTTACCAACACCTATGCCCCCGTTGACGTTTTGCGTCAGCTCTATTCCGAGGCAATGGCACCGGAAGAAATCGTTGCACTTTCCATAGGAACCAGAAGTGACTGCCTTCCTCCGGAAACCTTAGAACTCCTCTCCGATCTCAATCAGGAAAAACCCATATGGATAGAGCTTGGTCTGCAGAGCATCCATGCAAAGACGCTGTCTGCCATGAACACGCATACCACGGTTGCACAGTTTGATGCCGCTGTATCCAAACTTCATGCCCTTGGAATCTCCGTGATCGCACATGTTATTTTAGGATTTCCCGGTGAAACAAAAGAAATGATGAAAGATACCGTCCGGCATATCGCCGCACTTCCGGTTTCGGGAATCAAGCTGCAGCTTCTGCATGTCCTGCGTGGCACTGCACTGGCAGAACAGTATCAGCTTCATCCGTTTCCCATGATGGAACTTGATGAATACAGCGATTTTGTGATCGACTGCCTGGAACTTCTTCCCCCGGACATGGTCGTTCACCGTCTGACGGGAGATGGTCCCCGCAGTCTATTACTCGCCCCTTCCTGGAGCACAGACAAAAAACGCATTTTAAACACCATTCATCGCCGTCTCAAAGAACGCAATACCAGACAAGGAGAACATTTTTATGGCTGAACCATTTACCATCTATAAACTTACGATCTTATATATGCTGAGCAAAGCAGGGTTTCCGCTTTCCAACACCCAGATTTCCAATTTCTTTCTGGAACAGGAATACACAGACTATTTCCGTGTACAGGAAGTAATCGGGGATCTGGTCGATGCCAATTTAATCCATGCAGAGTCCACGCACAGCAACACACAGTACTCTCTGACTTCTGCGGGAAAAGAAACACTTGGATTTTTCAAAGATAAATTAAATGATGGAATTGAAAATGATGTTCAGGGATTTTTTGAAAAGAATAAATTAGAATTCCGACAGGAAAATTCCATTCTGGCAGATTACTATAAGACAACCAATCAGAAATACGCAGTACGCTGTCAGGTACGGTCTGACGGCAATCCTCTGATCGACCTGACGCTTTGCGTAACTACAAAAGAACAGGCAGAAGCCATCTGCAATAACTGGAAAAAGAAAAGTGAAGATGTATATGCTGTACTGATGGACACGCTGCTGCAATAAGCCGCGTGTCATTTTTTCTTTTTCTGTACGCTGTATCCAAATTTGCCGAGTTTTTTTCCCAGAGCAAAATATTCTCCGTGGGAATACATGATAAGCCCGGTTCCGTTGATGTCAAATTTTCCTGTTTCATCCAGATACGCATCATCCACCGTCACGCCAAGTACTTCCGCCACAAACATCGTATGGCTGCCAAGCGGATGGCTCTCCACCACCCTGCAGGCAATATTTACAGGACTTTCCGCAATTGCCGGAGCTTTCACATGTTCCACCGGAACCGGTGTAAGTCCTGTTTTTTTAAATTTATCCACATCTCTTCCGCTGACCACGCCGCAGTAATCACAGGCCTTTGCCAGTTTTTCGTTGGTCAGATTAATCACAAATTCTCCGGTTTTCTCTATGATCTCATAAGAATAACGGGATGGGCGGACGGAAATGGAAACCATTGGCGGATTGGTGCAGACGGTTCCTGCCCATGCCACGGTAATAATGTTTGGCCGATGATTCTGATCCGCCACACTGACCATCACAGCCGGCACCGGATTTAACATATTTCCCGCTTTCCAACTCTGTTTTCCCATTTTTCCACTCCTTTTGCCTGTTCCTGTTATTTATAATCCTGTTATAATTTCAGATCCGTATTTTCCCGGATAATATCCGCAATCAGTTCACGCTCATCCATATGATGCTTCACACCCTTGATCTCCTGGTAATCCTCGTGCCCTTTTCCTGCAAGGACGATGATATCACCATCCTCGGCATGTTCCATGCAATACCTGATAGCTTCTTTCCGGTCCGGTATCGTCACATATGCGCCATCGGCTTTGTGTACCCCGACCAGAATATCGTTGATGATATCCATTGGTTCTTCATTTCTTGGATTATCCGATGTGACAACCGTCAGATCTGCCAGTTTTGAAGATACCTCTCCCATCTCATAGCGGCGGGATTTTGCACGGTTTCCTCCGCATCCGAACAGGCAGACCAGTCTGCCCGGCTCATACTCTTTCAAGGTCGTTAACAGACTCTCCAGTGCCATGGCATTGTGTGCATAGTCAATCATCAGCGTATATCTCTTTGTTACCGGTACAATCTCAATTCTTCCCTTGACACTTACATGAAGCATCGCCTTTTTGATTTCTTCAACACTGACACCAAAATGATGACAGATTGCAATGGCGGTCAGGGAATTATACACCGAAAATTTTCCCGGCACATTGACTTCCACATCAAAATCCATGGAACCTCCCACATGATATTTTACACCAAGTGCCCCATGCTCCTTTTTTAACTCTACCTTCTGCGCAATCAGATCATTTTCTGCTCCATACCCAAACGTCTCAACCGTACAGGTATGTCCCTGTAAAATGCCCTGCAGATGCTCGCTGTCCCCATTAAAAATTCCATGCCTGCACTGCTGGAACAAAAGACTCTTGCAGTGCATATAATCTGCAAAATCCTTGTGCTCATTTTCTCCGATATGATCCGGTTCAAGATTGGTAAACACGCCGATATCAAACACAAATCCGGATACGCGGTGAAGCATCAGCGCCTGGGAAGAGACTTCCATCACAACAGCATCAAGTCCCGCATCTACCATTTTTGCAAAAAGCTCCTGTACCCGATAAGATTCCGGTGTCGTATTTGCAGAAGGAATACGCTCAGAACCAACAATCGATTCGATCGTGCCGATCAGTCCGGTTTTGATCCCCGCAGACTCTAGAATCGAACGAACCATATAGGTTGTCGTTGTTTTTCCTTTTGTTCCGGTAATACCGATCGTCTTTAATTTTTTTGCCGGATGCCCAAAATATGCCGCAGACATGCAGGCAAGTGCCAGACGGCTGTCCTCTACCTTGATATATGTAATTCCATCGATCGGCGTTACATCCTTTTCTACGACAATGGCCGCTGCTCCCTTTGCTGCCACATCCGGAATAAACTCATGTGCATCACGCACACTTCCGCTGATGCACACAAACACAGAACCTTTTTCAACCTTGCGGGAATCATATACCAGAGTCGTAATCTCTGTCTCCTCGCTTCCCGCCAGTATCTCATATTCCATTTCGTTGATAAGTTCTTTAATTATCATTTAATTTTCCTCCCATATTCCATGAAACACTTCTGTCGCTGGTCCGGTCATATAAATATGATTGTTATCCGGATCATACTCGATGGTCAGATCTCCGCCCCGCAGATGCACCAGAACTTTATTTTCTGTCTTATGATTTAAGATACATGCCATAACCGTGGCACAGGTTCCGGTACCACAGGCAAGCGTCTCCGCAGATCCACGTTCCCACACCCGCATGGATGCTTCCGTTGGAGAAATAACGTGTACGAACTCTGTGTTGGTCCGTTTTGGAAACCGTGGATGATGTTCAAACTCCGGACCGTATTTTTCCAGTTCAAAATGTTCGGTGTCCTCCACAAAAATTACCGCATGTGGATTTCCCATCGACACGCAGGTCATCTTCCACTCTCTACCCTCTACTTCAATCGGCTCATCTACCACCTGTTCTCCCGATGCATCTACAGGAATTAAATCCGGTTTTAATATCGGTTCTCCCATATCCACACGAACCAGCGAAACCTTGCCATCCGCAACCGTCAGCTGCAACGTTTTTACCCCGGCTCCGGTTTCAATCGTAATCTCTTTCTTATCCGTCATTTTATGATCATATACATATTTTGCGACACAGCGGATTCCGTTTCCACACATCTCCGCCTCCGAGCCATCCGCGTTGTAAATCCGCATCCTGAAATCCGCGATATCCGATGGACCAATAGTGATCAGACCATCCGATCCGATTCCAAAATGGCGGTCACTCACTGCAATTGATACCTTTGCAGGATCTGCTATCTTTTCCTCAAACAAATTGACATATACATAATCATTTCCGCACCCATGCATTTTTGTAAACTTCATATTTCTACACTCCTTTTTTCTTTTCCATCCTGTCGATTCAGAGCTTCTATTCTAAGTATACCCGCACGATCCGTCTTCTAAAACAGCTACAGTGCTTTTTATATTGCAAATTGTGTGGAAACATAGTACACTGAATCTAATTAATATTTACAGGAGATTTATGCAATGTCAGAACTCTCACATTATGAAAAAACAGGATATCTTCATGACGATTTTAAGATTTTTCACTTAAAAGATACCTCTATGCGCCCGATTGACTTTCATTACCACGATTTTCATAAAATTCTGATCTTTCGCAAAGGAAATATTTCTTACAATGTGGAAGGACGTACCTATGATCTGATACCGGGGGATATCGTATTCGTTCCCGCAGGTACGGTCCACCGTCCGGTTCTGCACAGTTCTGAAATTTATGAGCGCATCATCATCTATATTTCCAGACACTACCTGGATGCCTGTCATGATTCCGACGATCTCTCACTCTGCTTAAAAGAAGCGCATCAGAAAAAATCGCATGTACTGCGTATTCCGGCACTGCAGACAACACAGATTGCAAGAATTATCCACGATCTGGAACAATCTCTGGATTCCAGAGAATACGCAAACGAACTTTATCATAAACTTCTTTTTCTGGAGCTGATGGTGCAGTTAAACCGTGCAGCTCTCTCCAACCGCATTGAATATCTTTCTACCACAGCCTCAAATCATAAAATGATCCATGTGATAGATTATTTAAATGCACATTTAACAGATGACATCACCATCGACTTTCTTGCCGAACATTTCTATCTGAGCCGGTATCATCTCATGCATGCCTTCAAGGAAGAAACCGGTTATACGATCGGAAACTATCTGACCACGAAGCGCCTTTTGCTGGCAAGAGATCAGATCGCCCAGGGGGAATCCATCACCACCGCCTGTTATGCCTGTGGTTTTCACAATTATTCCACCTTTTCCCGGGCATACCGCAAACATTTTGGCTGTTCTCCCAGAGAACAGCGCAATTGATCTGTCTGCCTGTTACATTTTGCGCTCTGCAAGTGTGTTGATCAGCGCAGGAATCAGCTGTTTCTTTCTGGATACCACATTTTCCAGCATAATCCCCTGATCGGAAGGCTCGCAATTATAAGCCGCCGCAACCAGCTGCGATGCATCCGCACCGCGATAAATCAGATAAGTAGACTCATTTAAGATATCCGTCAGCATGACAAAAATCATCTGGATCTGTTTTTCTCCCATCATCTGTTCCAGTTTCGGCTCGATACGTTCCTGTACCTTATCCAGTTCGGTGCGTCCCATCGCGCTGATCTGCGCCACGCCAAAACTCACATCCTCGGCATGGAAAATTTTAAAATCCTGATTTAAAATTTCTTCTTCTGTTTTATTATCAAAATTGCTTCCCGCCTGAAACATTGCTGAGGCAAGCTCCTCGACCTTAACCTCTGCAATCTCTGCCAGCCGGAGTGCTGCTTCCCTGTCTATCTGTGTACAGGTCGGTGAGCGGAACATCAGCGTGTCAGATAAAATGGCTGCACACATCAGTCCTGCCATCTGCGAGGTGATCGTAATTCCCTTTTCCAGATACATCTGATAAATGATGGTGGATGTACATCCAAGCGGCTGATTGCGGAAATACACCGGAGACATGGTCTCAAGGCTGCCCAGCCGGTGATGATCGATAATCTCTAAAATTTCCGCCTCATCGATATTGGATACTGCCTGTGATTTTTCATTGTGATCCACAAGGATCAGTTTCTTTTTCTCTGCTTTCATCAAATTTCTGCGGGAAAACATACCCACATAGTTCTGGTTTTCATCGAGAACCGGGAAATCCCGATGCCGTATATTGGCTACGGTCTCTCTTACCTCATCCACGTAATCATCCAGATCAAAATGAATAATTCCTTTTTTTGTCATAAAATGCTTGATCGGCATACTCTGGTTGATCAGACGGGCCGCGGTAAACGTATCGTACGGTGTACTGATCAGAACGACTTCGCGTTCCTTTGCCGCCTCGATCACTTCCTGACTGATTTCATATCCGTTAGTGACAATCATGCAGCTGCAGTTTGATGCAATGGAAAGCATCTGCGACTCTTCCCCGTCCCCGATCATAACCAGGTCATCCTTGTCTATGGCAGAAGTCACTCCTTCCGGTGTACCGATTCCGATTACCACCTTGCCGTGAACAAAATACGCATGTTCATTTCCTGTCAGCAGCTGTCCGTCCAGCGTCTCTACAATATTCTTGTACTGGGTACGTGCGGTAGAAAGGATTGTATTATCATATACATCCATGTAGGATTTTGCAATATCTCCTGTTACAATCAGTCCTTCCAGCTTATTTTCCCGCACCACCGGAAGCGTAACAACCCCGAGGATCTTCATCATCTCCCATGCCTTTTTCATAGAGATATGACTGTTTACTCCCTCTGTACGGCGTATCTGAATATCCTTGATCTGTGTTCCGACATCCGAAATCATTGCCGGGGCCTCTGCATGAAACCTTTCCAGAACATACGCCGTCTCCGCATTTACAGATCCGGCTCTCTTTGCAATATAGGTCATTCCCGTAGCTGTTTTGGGATTCTTTTTTTCTATTTCATTTTTCAGGTTTGCATAAGAAATCGCTGCACATATGGAGTCTGTATCCGGATGCTTATGTCCTACAACCCAAACTTTCTTTTTTGCCATATCAGATTCTCCTATTCACATTTCTCTTTTCGAATTGTTCTATATCTTTTTTGAGACAAAAAATGCAATCCTCATTCTTTTGAGAATTGCATATCCTTATTCTAAAACGCAATCACGCCCACACTAACCAGCAGGACCAAAAGTAACACCACCAGATTCACGATTCCAAGTATCATTCCCGTCAGGGAAAAAATACGGACCGGATGCATTCTGCTTTCCATAACGGTAAGCTTGTCCAGGCGTTCATCCATGCTGCGGAACAGATCCGAAATATTTCGGTAGCATTTTACATTTTCTGTATGTACTTTCTCGGAGATTTCTGTTTTTGCCGTGGTCAGCTGTTCTTCGATCTGCGCAAGAGAATCTTTCAGTTCCTTTGCTTTTTCTTCATTTAAGCGTTTGCCGTCTGCCACATCTTCCTTCATGGAAACTTCGATTTCTTCCATCTTGGCAGACACTTTGCCGATCAGACGATCAATCTGCTTTTCCACTTCCGCAGTGAATCCATCTGCTTTTTTCTGACGCTCCTCGAGAATCTGCCCCAGAGCATCTGCTTTCTCCTGACGTTCATCCACTAACGTCTGCAGTTCCTGTGCCTCCGTCTCTCTGGAATCAAGCAACGACTGTAACTGCTTGGCGCGTTCTCTGAATTCATCAATCTGGCTAAGTAAGAAATCTTCCCTGCTCACAACATTAACTTTCCTTTCCTGTACTTCGGGCTGTATTTCCGTGTCCGGCTTTGTCTCTTTTGTCTTCTGCGAAAAAACCTCCTGCGGTTTTTCCTGAGCAGATGCACGCATCCGTTCTTCATATGCAGCTTTCCGACGATTGTGCGCAATCTGTCTGCGCAGCTCCAACAATAATCCAGACATTTTTTCCTCCGCTGTATCAGTTCCTCTGTTTATTGTATCATTCTCCCACGTATTTGTAAACAAAAAAGACTGCCAGCATGACGGTACTGGCAGTCCTTCTTCTTTTATAATATTCAGATCTTAAGCGATTCCGTTTACTAATTTTGCTAAACGGGAAACTTTACGAGCTGCGTTGTTCTTGTGATATACACCCTTAGAGCAGGCACTCTCGATAACTGAAGAAGCATCCTTATATGCAGCCTCTGCAGCAGCCTTATCCTTTGCAGCAACAGCAGCCTCTACCTTCTTGATTGAAGTCTTAACTTCAGAACGGATTGCTTTATTTCTTGCAGTCTTTGTCTCTGTAACTAAAATTCTCTTCTTAGCAGATTTAATGTTAGCCAATCTGTACACCTCCATATCAAACTGTAATTTGTTTCCTGCGGTGAAACAGACACGGACGCTTCATCGCAAACATACTAGAATATAATATGTCAAGCTGTCCCTTCTGTCAAGATGTAATTGAAAAAAAGTTGTAAAAGTCTGCCAATATGTATATAATGTAGACATGAAAACGATTGATAACGACATCAAAACAGGACAATTCAAACAGATTTATCTGTTATACGGAGAAGAACAGTATCTGATCCGCCAGTACCGGGACAAATTAAAGCATGCACTGGCAGCGGATGATGATACCATGAACTTTTCTGCTTTCTCCGGCAGCGACATCAACCAGAAAGAGATCATCGATCTGGCAGAGACACTGCCTTTTTTTGCCGACCGCAGACTCATTCTGATCGAAGACAGCGGTCTGTTTAAAAAAAGCGCCGAAGAACTTGCCGATTACATGTCTTCCATTCCGGAAACCACTTATTTTGTCTTTGCGGAAAAAGAAATAGACAAGAAAACAAAGATGTACAAGCAGGTGAAAAAAAACGGAAGCATCGTGGAATTTCCGCGTCAGAATGAGACGACTCTCTCCCGCTGGATCGAGGGAAGAATCCGCAGAAACGGAAAAAATATTACAAGAGATGCCTATGCGCTCTTTATCCGTAAAACCGGTGATGACATGGAAAATATCGACAAAGAGCTGGAAAAACTTCTCTGCTACACACTGGAAAAAGACTATATTGATATCTCCGATGTGGAAGCCATCACCACCGAACAGACCGAGAATAAAATCTTTGACATGATTGACGCAGTGGCACTGCACCAGCAGAAAAAGGCACTGGATCTTTATTATGATCTTCTTGCCCTCAAAGAAGCTCCGATGCGTATTCTTTTTCTGCTTTCCAGCCAGTTTCAGCGTCTGATGATTGTCAAATCCATGACCAATCAGGGATTTGGCAACAAAGAAATTGCTTTAAAAGCCGGCTGCCCGGAGTGGGCAGTCCGCAAATACCAGTCGCAGAGCCGTGCTTTTTCCATGGATCAGCTCAAACAGGCGATCCGCGATGGTGTGGAATACGAAACTGCAGTAAAAACCGGACACATGAATGACCAGATGGCCGTTGAACTGTTTCTGGTACAGTACAGTGCCGGAAAATAATTTTCTCTATTTCACATAAGTTTCGCACACCAGCTTATTTTCGATGACGCGCACCCGTATCCGTCCACCTTCGATGGTGCAAAAAAATCTGCTGCCGCTCTCTTTGATCCTTTGTACGGCGTCCGGGCTCGGATGTCCGTAACGATTATCCTTTCCGGCTGAAGCAACCGTAATTTCCGGCCGGATACACTTCAATAACGCTTCTGCGTTCGCATAGCGAGATCCATGATGATCCGCCTTAAAAATCAAAACCTTATCCCATTTTCTGCGCCGGATCAGCTGCTCTTCCACATCTGTAGAGATATCTCCACCAAACAGAGCGCTTATATCCCCCTCTTCAAATTGCAGTACCAGACACAGATCATTGACATCCTCCGCTTTATCCGCAGCTTTGGGATACAGACAGCGCATGGCTGCACGTTTGCTTCTTACCGTATCCCCCGCCTGCATATAAAGCACTTTCGTTCCATGGCTGCGGGCCAGTTCTGCCAGCTCTTTTGTCTTTGCTTCTTTTTCCACTGCTTTTGCAAACACCAGATACTCCACACGGTATCCGGACACAAGAACCTCCTTAAGACCGGACACATGATCGGTATCCGTATGACTGACAAACCAGTAAGAAATCTCTGACACTCCTTTTGCCTTTAAAAACGGCAGAATCCGGTACTTTCCCACCTGTTTCACATCGGTGCTCCCACCATCAATAAACATGGAAGTCCCGCCGCCCGTGCACAGATAAATACCGTCTCCCTGTCCCACATCAAGGAAATCAATCTCAAACGATTTCTTCTGTGGAAAAAGAAGAAAAAGCAGAAGAAACGCAATAAAACAGGAAAAAACTATGCCCTGCAGACGTTTCTTTCTTCGGCTTACACACAGATCTGCCGTTTCCCTGCAGTCTTTATGCTTTTCATTTCTGCGTGCACAGGCATAGATCGCCAAAAGAAACACTCCAAGCCCCAGGTAATACCAAAAGATCCGCATATGCGCAGGTTTCCCTGTGATCCTCTGCGCACCCGGAATCTTTAAGGAAACCTCACACAGAAACCGGTAACTGTCGAGCATCCAGCCACAGGGCGCAAACAGAACACGCCCCGCAGGCAAAAACGCCATCCCCACAATCACCCCAAGCACAGTAAGCCCCAGTAATCCGTTGACCACCGCAAGTACAAACAGGTTTATCAGCATCGCGTACACGGGAATTTCATAATAAGAATATGCGACCAGCGGGATGGTAAACAACTGGATTGCAAAACTTACCAGAATTCCTTCTTTTTGTCTTGAGAAAAATGTTTTTTTGATGGTTTCCTCTCCGGCCTGCTGTCTGCATTTCCATGAATGTTCCCATTCCAGCAGTACATTGGCTCCCACTCCGATGGCAATCACCGCCATCACGGAAAACACAAATCCGGAATACGATAGCAGAAACGGATTTTCCCACAAAAGTACGAGCACAACAATTCCAAGCGCATTTAACATGTCATAGGCATATCCTGTCACATCCGCAAACAAATAAATCAGACACATGCCCACCGCCCGCTGTGTAGATACCCCGTTTCCGCTTAAAACCGCATAGGAAATCAAAAAAACGGTCGTTGCCAGCGCTGCTGTCACATACCGGGTATGCAGTCGTTTCCGCAGCAGGCGGTACAGTCCCATCCCCAGAAGGGAAATATGAAGTCCGGAAATAGCAAGCACATGGGCGATCCCCGCTCTCTGATACAAAGATTTTATCTCTGCATCCAGAGCCCCCTTTTCCCCTAACAGCATCGCAGAAAGCACGCCATCGTCCCGGATAGAATGCCGGATCACGTCATTTGCACGCTTTTTCATATTCTGTAGTGCGCACCGGTAACGATCCGGTTTTCCATAGACCCGGCTGATCTTTGTGACCCATATGCCGAAATCAATTTTCTGACTCTGGTAAAACTGCCGGGCATCAAACATCCCTTCATTGGATGCTTCTGTAAATAATGAAATTGTACCCTCAATATTCAGGATTTGTCCAGCCGAATGGCTGGCAGAAGAAACATATGCGATTACATCATTGCATGGCAGTGTCTGCGATTCTGCTTCCACCGTGCAATCTTTTAAATAGTAATAAACGCATCTGGTTTTCGGTTCTATCCGATCAATCTTTCCCGCCAGGCGAACCTCCTGGCCATCTGTGAGTTTCTGCAGGTACTGCTGCCTGAAATCGATCTGTCGCTGCATCTGCAGCATCCCCAAAAGAAACATGCCGGGAAGTCCTGCCGCAAACAGAACTTTCCGCATCCCCCGTTCCTTCCATGGAGTGGTATATACCAGTAACAGAACTGCCAGCACACCCCATGCCGGCAGCTGCCCTCTGACACACACAATCCCCAGCAGAAACTCTGTGGCAAGCAAAAGAAATGGTCTTTTCCTCACGCTTTCTTTTCCTATTCCGTAGATTCTACTTTCTCATCGCTTTCTTTTGTGACCAGACGGTCATCTGCCTTGTACATCTTTGATAGTTTATACGTGTAACGGCATTTGCCACTGGTGTCTCCGTTGATGGAAATCTGTACTTTATCGATTCCCGTCAGTTCCGTCAGGGAATCCACGATAGAGTATAAAACAACAGGTTCTGAGATTTCCTGATTCTGATTCAAAAACATTTCATCCAGATTGACATAGCAGACCCCATCCACCACTGTGATCGTAATCAGTTTCGTCTCCGAAGGAATCGTTGCCAAGAGTCCGCTTTTTCTTGGTCCCTCAATCAGCTGTTCCATCACCAGTTTTTCCAGTGAAATGTTGGAACTGTAATGTACCTCTCTGGTTTCCGGAACCAGTCTGGTACCCGCCTTATTTGAAAAATAAAGTTTCAGTGTTGCTTTCTGGCTGGAATTGATCTGTTCTCCCGGATTTTCCACAAAACTGTCCAGATTCATGGCACCTACATTTGCTCCCGAGGCATCCACAAGTGGTTTCCCATCCACAGTAAAGGTCACATACTGGCTCAGCTGCAACAGTGTCTTTGCAATTGCAGCCCTGGTCAGAATCTCTTCCGTCGGTTTCATATCGTAATATTCCTTGCTGAAATCCACCGTAATCTGATAAGAGATCAGATCTATATTCTGGATTTTTACTTTGCGTGGAATGGTTCTTCGAAGCGTTGCATCCTCCGGCTGTGTCTGCAGATCTTTGAGCAGTTCCTTCACCTGTGCTTTGCCGGATGAAGTATGCTGCAGGGTAATCTTTTTCGCAACAACCTTTGTCAGCTCATTGTTTACATAAAATACAAAATAGTCTTTTTTATCTTCTTTTTTTCCACATCCGGCAGCCATTGTGAGTACCATTGCCACAAGGAGTATGATTGAAATTATTTTTTTTCTCATCTTTTTCCTCCTATGCAATATAGTTGAGCGGAATACGAACATCAAAGGTTGTTCCCTCGCCCATCACAGAATGTACTTTAATTGCGCCGCGATGCATCAGTATGGAATTTCTTGTAATCGCAAGTCCCAGTCCGGTTCCTCCGATCTCACGGGAATGGGATTTATCCACCCGGTAAAATCGTTCGTAAATATGATCCAGAGACTCCTCCGGAATACCGATTCCGGAATCTTCTACTTTCAGGTAGAAATACTGGTGATCCGCATTCAGCGATACGTGTACCCAGCCCTCTCCGTCATTCCGGTTATATTTGATTGCATTCTCCACAAGATTTGTGATCGCAAGCGTGATTTTTACCTCATCCACTTCTGCGGTAACCGGGCGGAAACTCTCAAGGACAAGTTCCACTTTCTGCTTATCCGCAATCGGCTGCAGACGTTTTAAAATCTGCTCTAAAAGTTCATTGATATTGACGGAAGATACATTCAGCCCTGCTGCAGACTTATCCATCTTCACCAGAGAAAGCAGATCGTTGATGATCTTTGTCTCACGCTCAATCTCGTTGGTGATATCTTCCATAAATTCCTGATACAGTTCCTTCGGCGCATCCGGCATGCTATTGATCGAATCCGCCAGCACCTTCATGGATGTCAGCGGTGTCTTTAATTCATGTGACACATTCGATACAAACTCCTGCCGGGAATCATCCATGACTTTGATCCGGCCAAGCATCTGATTGATCTTCTCACAGATTCCCGCCGTCTCCGTGTAATCATTGACCTGAAGATTGTACTCTCCGTATCCGTTTTTGATTGCAGCGATTCCCTCTTCAATCTTCTGCAACGGCTTCAGGAAATACAAAAGCAGAAGGATTGCAAAAAACACAATTGCAATTCCGACCATGACCATAACGATCACCGCCACCTGTCGCATATAGGACTGGTTGATCACAATATTGTCCGTAGAAACACTGATCAGCATAACTCCGATCACCGTTTCACTTTTATCATCAGGATCGCTGATCGGGATCGTCATCTCAATGTAATGGTTCTCCGAATCATAATGCACAATATCCTCGCCCTTGAAACTGCGCATGACCTCCTCTGCAATGATCAGCTTATGGTCATCGAGATTATACGTGTCATAATAAACTTTGCAGTTGTCATCCACAACAATGACACGACCATCATAGATGGTCGTGAGCATATCAATCTGTGTCTGAATATTGCTGGACGATACATCCGCCCCCAGCTTCATATATTCACTTGTCGCTATCTGATTTGCCAGAATTTTTGCCTGGCTTAAGATTTCACTTTCCCGGATAGAAACGGCACGCTTTTCGTAATATTTTAAAACTGCTGCCGAAAGAATCAGACTCGGTACGACCGCAATCACAACGATCAAAAGAATCAGCCGAAATTTTAAACTTTTTAAGAACTGAAGAAACTGTTTACTCTTCTGCATGGAAAAACCTTTCTGCCTTCTCGTCTATTTCTGGTAATAATAATATCCCACACCCCATTTTGTGTGCACGTATTTCGGTTCACTTGGGTTGGTTTCGATCTTTTCACGCAGACGACGTACATGCACATCCACTGTACGCACGTCTCCCGGATAATCTTTTCCCCAGACCAGTCCGAGCAGATTTTCCCTGCTGTATACTTTATTTTCATTTTTCACAAGAAGTTCCAGCAGATCAAATTCTTTTGCGGTAAGGTTTACTTCCCTGCCTGAAATAAACAGCCGTCTGCTGTCACAGTCCAGACGCAGATCCCCTTTCTCCACAATCGAAGAAACTTCTTTCTTTTCTCTCGGTCCTGCGGTACGACGCATGATCGCTTTGATACGCGCTTTCACCTCAAGAATATTAAACGGCTTTGTGATATAGTCATCGGCACCATAATCGAGTCCCAGAATCTTATCCATATCGTCGCCCTTCGCTGTCAGCATAACAATCGGCATATCAGAAAATTCACGAATCGCCTGACATACTTCGAATCCGTCCATCTTCGGAAGCATGATGTCCAAAAGGATCATATCATACTCATTTGCTTTCGCCATATTCAGCGCTTCTTCTCCATCGTATGCACAATCCACTTCCATCCCGTCCTGTTCAAGACTGAACCGGATTCCTTTTACGATTAATTTCTCATCATCTACTACGAGAACTTTCTTTGCCATATTACACCTCAACGAATCGTTATATAATCTTTCATTTTCTCAAAAAGTGCGCTTTTGATTCCGGATACCTGCATGATATCTTCGACTTTCGCAAACGGGCCGTTTTTCTCCCGGTATGCAAGAATTGCCGCCGCCCGTGTCTCTCCGATTCCCGGAATGGTCACAAGCTGCGTGGCATCCGCCGTATTGATATCAATCCGCCCATCCGATTCCTCCTGCACAGAGGCACCGGCTGCCTCTGCAGATGCTTTCCGCTCCCTTGCCTCTTCCTCTGTGGGAAAATAAATCATCTGTCCGTCCGAAAGCTTCTCGGCAAGATTCCAGTATTCGCGGCTGGCAGCTTTGGTCAGTCCTCCTGCCGCCTCCACCGCATCGCAGATGCGCATACCGTCTTTCAGCTGATAGACACCGGGAGCTGCTACCTCCCCGCATACATATACCTGTATGGTCTGGTCGGATTTTAATGTTTCTTTTTGTTCCGTTCGTTCCGTTTCCACCGTCTGCTCCTGTGTCTGAGTGGTATCCAGATATGGCACTTCCTCCCTGCCACATCCCGTCAGATACAGGCATGTCAGAATCATACAGCACTTTTTTATCCAATGTTTTTTCATCTCATTTCTCCCTTTCCGGGGCGAAACGAGTCTCAATGCATTTCTATTTTAACGATTTTTTGTTACTTTTACAAGTGTAAGTTATTCCTGCACAGAAAGTAATGCTTTTTCCAGCTTTTCAATCATTTCATCCACATGCTGTTTTTCGATGACAAGCGGTGGAACAAAACGAAGGACATCCGCTCCCGCTGTAATCACGATCAGTCCTTGCTCAAGTGCTGCGGCTGCCACTTTTCCAACTGGAAGCTTGCAAACCACACCCTGCATCAGACCTTTTCCTCTGCGTGTTACAAGGAAGTCATATTTTTCTACCAGCTCATCCAGTTTCTGTTCCAGATAAGGCGCTACTTCCTTTACATGACCTAAAAGGTCACAGGCTTTAAACTGATCAAATACCGCCGAAACGGCTGCTCCGACAAATGGGTTTCCACCATAGGTCGTTCCGTGGTCTCCCGGTGCCAGCGATTTGTCTGCCACACGCTGTGTCAGGAAAAATGCACCGACCGGCACTCCACATCCGAGTGCTTTTGCACAGGTCATGATATCCGGTTTTACTCCGTAATTCTGCCATGCGAACATCTCGCCGGTACGTCCCATGCCACACTGGATCTCATCTAAGATTAACAGAATATCCTTTTCATCACAGAGCCTGCGCACGCCCTCGATAAATGCAGGATCGGCCGGATAAATTCCGCCTTCTCCCTGTACCGTCTCCATAATAACCGCACAGGTCTTGTCCGTTACCAGTTCTTTTACACTTTCTAAATTGTTATACTCTGCAAATTTCACACCCGGCATGAGCGGAGCAAACGGTTCCTGATAATGGGCATTTCCGGTCACGGAAAGTGCTCCGATACTTCTTCCGTGGAAAGAATGTTTCATGGCAATGATTTCATGGCCGGCATGTCCGTCTCTGGTATATGCATATTTTTTTGCAGCTTTGATGGCTCCCTCAATGGCCTCCGTACCGCTGTTTGTAAAGAAAATACGATCCATTCCGCTGGCTTTTAGTGCTTTCTTTGCCGCCTCAATGGTCGGGACATTGTAATAAAGATTTGACGTATGCAGCAGTTTATCCACCTGATCCTTCAGCGCATTTTTATACGCCTCATTGCTATAGCCCAGCGCACATACGGCGATTCCGGCTGCGAAATCCAGATACGCTTTTTTGTCTGTATCGTAAAGGTATACGCCCTCACCATGATCAAGTACAAGTGAAAAACGATTGTAGGTATGCAGCAGTTCCTGCTCCGCGGTATCAATATATTCCTGTTTATTCATTGTTTATCCACACCTCTTATCTCTTATTCATTGTAAAAATGATGTTCTTCATCACCCAAAATTGCAGTACCGATTCCGCGATTGGTGAAGATTTCCAAAAGCAGACAATGTGCGATTCTTCCATCGAGAATATGCACACGGGATACTCCGTTTTCAATAGCGTCAATGCAGTTATTCAGCTTCGGAAGCATACCGCCGCCGATATATCCGTCTGTAATCAGTTTTCTTGCATCGGAAACCGTAAGTTCGGAAATCAGAGTGGACGGATCTTCCGGATCTTTGTATACTCCCTCGATATCGGTTAAGAATGCCAGTTTCTCTGCGGAAACCGCACGGGCAATCGCACATGCCGCATCATCCGCATTGATATTATATGTATCATAATTGTCATCAAGACCGATCGGGCAGATAATCGGAAGGAAATCTTTCTCCAGCAGATCATACAGAATCTTTGGATTCACTTCCTTTACTTCTCCTACATATCCGATGTCCTGACCATCCGACAATTTCTTTTCCACCTTTAACAGACCACCGTCTTTTCCACTGATGCCGACCGCCTGCACCCCAAGTTCCTGCACCATGGATACAAGTGATTTATTGACACGGTTTAACACCATCTCTGCAATCTCCATGGTAGGCGCATCCGTCTTACGCAGTCCATTGATAAATTCCGGTTCCATTCCTGCTTTGGCAACCCATTTGCTGATCTCCTTGCCACCGCCATGCACAATGATCGGTTTGAATCCAACCAGCTTTAACAGGGTGACATCCTGGATGACCTGTTTTTTCAGTTTCTCATCTACCATCGCTGATCCACCGTATTTTACAACGATAATCTTGCGGTTAAAACGCTGGATATAAGGCAATGCCTCAATCAGCACCTGTGCTTTTTCCAATGCGTTTAAATTCTCACTCATAACATTCTCCTTACTGATTAAATCTCGTAATATTTGCTTCGTTCAATGTAAAATCGTAATAGTTTAAGTCTTCCCGGAAACACCAGCCGGCATCTTTCCAGAAATGATTTCCCAGCTCATTGCTCTTAAATGCGATCAGGCTGACCTTGTTGATTTTTTCTTTCTGCAGGGCGCGCATACATGCGACTGCCATGGCTTTTCCGATTCCGTTCTTCCGGTAATCTTCATGCACACAGACATGATACAGACATCCGCGTCTCCCGTCATGTCCGCAGAGAATGGCTCCCACGATCTTTCCATCTGCTACCGCTACCATACTCGTGGTCGGATTTCTTTTTAAAAACCGCTCCACTCCTTCTTTGGAATCATCGATGGAACGGATTCCAAAACCGTGGATGCCCATCCACAACGCATACACCTCATCATAATCTTCCAGCGTCATCACACGGATTGTATATTCTTTACTCATTATTCACCTCATTATAGAGCTCATTGTATGAAAGTTCCGCTTACGCGGAAACAATGAGCGTAGGAAATGCATCAAACAGATGCCTTTCATTATGGAAACATCGGAACCATGGAAAGTCCTTCTGCCTCATCAAATCCGAACAGCAGATTCATGTTCTGTACGGCCTGTCCGGCTGCACCCTTGACCAGATTGTCCAGTGCACCCATCATCACAACTCTGCCGGTACGCTCATCAATGACAAAGTTTACGTCCACGTAATTGCTGCCCTCTACCCACTTGGTCTCCGGGCAGACACCTTTCTTTAATACACGCACGAAACGTTCCTTTGCATAATATTTATCGTAAGCAGCCTTCAGTTCCTCATAGGAAGGATAGGTACCATCCGGCTTTTTGATCAGGGTTGCATACTCTGTCGCAAGAATTCCGCGGTTCATCGGAACCAGATGCGGTGTAAAATTCACGGTAATCTCTTTTCCTGCCGCATAGCCGAGCTGCTCCTCAATCTCCGGTGTATGTCTGTGTGTTGTCACACCGTATGCTTTCATGCTCTCGTTCACTTCGCAGAACAGGTTCGGTGTCTTTGCCCCACGTCCCGCTCCGGAAGTACCGGATTTTGCATCAATAATCAATGTATCCGGATCAATCAGTCCCTCTTTTACCAGCGGATATGCTGTCAGAATGGAACAGGTCGTATAACATCCCGGATTTGCAATCAGACGGGTCTGGGTGGTCACCTTATCACGGTTAATCTCACAGAGTCCGTAAACGGCTTCCTTAATAAACTGTGGGCTTTTATGCTCAATCTTATACCATTTTTCATAGGTAGCAACATCTTTGATTCGAAAATCCGCACTCAGATCAATGATCTTTACCTTATTTAAAATATCCTCATTCAGCACACCTGCCAGAAATCCCTGTGGTGTTGCCGTGAAAATCACATCCACGCGGGAAGCAAGCTCATCCATGTTATCACCCAGACAGTCTGCATCGATAAGTTCAAAAAAGTTTCTGTAAATATCTGCATAATTTTCATCGATATAGCTTCTTGATCCAAACCATTCGATCTGTGCCTCTTTATGATTCAATAAAATACGCACCAGTTCTGCTCCTGCATAACCGGTCGCTCCGATAATTCCTACCTTTACCATGTTTCTTACCTTTTCTTTCTTTTAAAAATATGATTCTATCCTATAATAGTCCATCTTTTTCCATCCGTAAATAGCAAATATTCACAAATTTATGTATATTTATGCAATTTTATGTATATTTTTTCACTTGTGTTTTCATTTGGATTGATGTATAGTAGGGTTAGTCGTACGAGAGCGTACAATTCCATATAGAAAGAAAGGATACAATCTTATGAAAGAAAAAGTTGTTTTAGCTTACTCCGGCGGACTCGATACTACCGCTATTATCCCTTGGTTAAAGGAGACTTATGGTTATGAGGTTGTCTGCTGCTGTATCAACTGCGGACAGGGCGAAGAATTAGACGGACTGGAAGAAAGAGCCAAATTATCCGGCGCTTCTAAATTATATATCGAAGATATCACAGATGAGTTCTGTGACGATTACATCGTACCTTGTGTACAGGCTGGTGCTGTATATGAGCACAAATACTTATTAGGTACTGCCATGGCACGTCCTGGTATCGCAAAGAAACTGGTAGAGATCGCCAGAAAAGAAAACGCTGTTGCAATCTGCCACGGTGCTACCGGAAAAGGAAATGACCAGATCCGTTTCGAGCTTGGTATCAAAGCACTTGCTCCGGATATCAAAATCATTGCTCCTTGGCGTGATGACAAGTGGCAGATGGATTCCCGTGAGGCAGAGATCGCATACTGCAAAGCACACGGAATCGATCTTCCATTCGGCACAGACCAAAGTTACAGCCGTGACCGTAACTTATGGCATATCAGCCATGAAGGACTTGAGCTGGAGAATCCTGCAAACGAGCCAAATTATGATCATCTTCTGGTTCTTGGTGTTTCCCCTGAGAAAGCTCCGGACGAAGGCGAATATGTAACCATGACATTTGAAAAGGGTGTTCCAAAAACTGTAAACGGAAAAGAAATGAAAGTTTCCGATATCATCCGTGAATTAAACCGTCTCGGTGGAAAGCACGGTGTCGGCATCATCGATATCGTAGAAAACCGTGTCGTTGGTATGAAATCCCGTGGTGTATATGAGACTCCTGGCGGAACGATCCTTATGGAAGCACATGACCAGCTGGAAGAACTGGTTCTCGACCGCGATACCTTATCTGCAAAGAAAGAGATGGGCAACCGTCTTGCCAATGTTGTATACGAAGGAAAATGGTTCACTCCTCTTCGCGAAGCAATCCAGGCATTTGTTACTTCTACCCAGAAGTATGTCACCGGTGAAGTAAAATTCAAGCTCTATAAAGGAAACATCATCAAAGCCGGCACAACTTCTCCATACTCTCTCTACAGTGAGTCTCTGGCAAGTTTCACAACCGGTGATCAGTACGATCATCACGATGCAGACGGATTCATCACACTGTTCGGACTTCCTCTGAAAGTTCGTGCAATGATGCTGCAGAATGTAGATAAAAAAGATCTGGATAAATAAATCCCCAGAATAAAAGAAGCACCGCAGTCGCGGTGCTTCTTTTATTTTTTCGATTGTTACCCGGATTTTATTCTGCCGGAAACCAGGAAGCAAGCTTTACTTTGCTGCTGCCATCTGCCTTATAGCAGTAAACTGCAAGTTTCTCAGTCACATCAGCTCCCTTGTACGGAACATTTGCTTCCACGAATACATAATTTCCACAAACCGAGTATTTTTCAATGCCAAGTTTAAAGGATGCCACAAGGTTTTTCTTTCCCGTCCTGTTATCTGTCCGGTAGAGTTTCGTCTGCATGTACCGATCCTTTCCTGTCGTACGGTAGGTATACGTTCCATCATTGACGGCTTCCAGCGAAACACTCAGATAATTTTCATCCTTAACCGCAAAGGCCTCTCTCTGATAACTGTTTCCCTCCAGATCATAAAATGTCTTGTTCTCGTTTTCCTTGGTATAGTAAATCTTTCCCTCACTCTGAAACAGGGAATACCGATAAGCATCTCCGCTGTTTACAATCTGTGCAACTTTCTTTTTATCCGTTCCGTCCGTCTTCATGCTCATAACGGTTCCGGTATCTTCCGAATAATTCATGCCATCTTCACTTTTACTTTTCAGTGCCAGATAATAAATCCGTCCATCTACAAGCTGTGGATCACGTCCGAGCGCAAGTTTCTTTGCGGATTTCCCGTCTTTTGCGATCCGGTAAATATATTCTTTTGTTGCATCGGTTCCATAGTAACGGTCCCAGGTTGCATAAATATATTTCTTATCCACAGATAATTGGGAAAAACCATTGCTTCCCTTTTTGTTTTTCCCTATTTTGTAGGAATATACCTCACTCTTTTTGCCTGTTTTGGTGTTGTATTTCATAATTCCCATACGCACACCCATCATTTCAAACGCATAATACAGGTTCTTTCCATCCGAAACCGTACATGACGTACCCTTCATCAACGGTTTTGCCTCCGTCTTCACGTCCGTGTGGATCGGCATCACCTCATTATCATACGATACCTGACCGGTCTGTTCTGTTGTATCTGCAAAAGCTGTAACCGAAGGCATCACCGCACACCCTGTAAAAGTGATCGCTCCTGCCAGTGTCGAGGCAGCCATTGTTTTTTTAAACTGATTCCAAGATTTTTGTCTCATCATCCAAGACCTCCATTCCTATCTGTCTTTCATTTCGTCTGCATTGTACTCCCGCTTTTTCAGGAACGCAAGCTGTATCTGAAAAAGATAAGAATTTCATAAGAATCGTAACATCTTCTTAAAATATTAAGCCCAAAGTCCCATTGCCCGTGCGATCATGGCAAGAAGAAACAGGTGTGCTGGATAGAATATATAAAAGAAATATTTCATCTGTTTTCCTCTGGTTCCGTTATATAAATAAATCGGTATCATATCCAGAAATGCTGCTGCTTCAATGATACTTGCCAGCAGGGTTAAAACCAGAACACCGATACCCATTCCCTTCACTTTCTTCGGATAAAACATGTAAATTGCAAAAATTGTCACAATTCCCGACAAATCGTAATCTGTACGGAAAAGAAGTGCCAGAAATCCCCCGGCTGCAACTGTCACAATGATAAGAATCACACGGATGGCTGCTGCTTTTTCCCCGTAAACATCCGCCACAAACTTCTGCTTTATCTTTTCAACACCCCAGATCACCAAAAGTCCGAACAGCAAAGTAAAAAAGACATTGTTGCTGGAAAAATCCCACATTCTCCTGCTGAATGCTAGGTCAAACGGAACCTCGGAAATCAGGGCAAACAAAAAAAGCCTCCCCGCATATTTTGCCCTGCTGCGTGTATGGTAAAATCCCTCTACCAGAAGAAAACAGTAAATCGGAAACGCAGCTCTTCCAATGATGCGCATGAAAAATGCGGGGGCTTCTAATCCCGGAATCTGTTCTAAAATAACGGCTGACGTGTGATCAATCAGCATGGAAATTACAGCAATCAGCTTTAACCAATAGCCGGAAATCCCCGGTTGTTTTGTTTCCATAACCATTCTCCTTTTTGTCATTATTTTGCAAGAAGCTGTTGAATTTCTTCTTTATATGGAGGAATCGTCTTTTTTGTCTCCCCCTCTGCACAAAGCCATGGCGTTTCCAAAATCTTTGGAATTTCCATAAAACGTGGATCATGAACCAGACGATGCAACGTCTCAAATCCAATGGTTCCCTGCCCGATATTGGCATGACGGTCTTTGTGTGCCCCAAGTGGATTTAAACTGTCATTGATATGAAAGACCGCAATCTGGTCGAGTCCGATCACCTGATCAAAATGTTTAAAAACACCATCGTAATCATGCACCAGATCATACCCGGCATCGTTTACATGACAGGTATCAAAACAGACTCTCAACCGCTCCTTTTTGTTCACTCCATCATAGATTGCCTTAATTTCTTCAAAGGTTCTTCCAATCTCACTGCCCTTTCCTGCCATCGTTTCCAGAGCAATAAATACCTCATCCTCGTTCTCATCCAGCACCATATTCAGCCCGCGGACAGTCTGTGCAATTCCGGCCTCTGCACCCGCATCCAGCGCGGACCCCGGATGTAACACCAGGATATGACTTCGCATAGCAGCCGTGCGCCGGATCTCCTTTTCCAGAAACTGTACAGCCAGTTCAAATGTCTCCGGCTTTACGGTATTTGCCAGATTGATGATATAAGGCGCATGAACCACAATCTCCCGGATTCCGGCCTGTTTTGCATAGGCCCATCCTGCCTCAATATTCAGATCTTTGATTTCTTTTCTGCGGGTATTCTGTGGTGCACCCGTATAGAGCATCAACACATTTGCTCCGTAGCTTTCTGCCTCCTTTACGGACGCTAAAAACATCTCTTTTCCTGCCATTCTCACATGGGAACCGATTTTAATTTCTTCCATCTTATGATATATCCTCTGCTCTGAGCTTTTTTTTCTGCTGATGTGCGGTAATTGCAATCAGCACTTTTTGTGGTATAAATCTTCCACAGGTTGTCACGGCTTTTAGCGTCAACGTAGGAACAATCACTACTTTGCGCCTTTTCATCTGCTTTAAAGCATATCTAACACAATATTCCGGAGTAATTCCTGCCAGTGCAAACTCTACATTTGCAACGGCATTAAATTCTGTATTCACCGGTCCGGGACATAATGCCCCCACATACACGCGGCTGCCTCTCTGTTTCAGTTCGAGTGCCACGGCACGTGTCAGGCTGGCTATATAAGCTTTGGTCGCATAATAGGCGGCCATATAAGGCCCTGCCGGAAGAAGTCCCGCCGAGGAAGCCACATTTAAGATGTAACCGCCCTCCTGCTTCTCCATACGGCGAAGCATCAGCTTCATAAGAAGATGCATAGCCTTAACATTTACATCAATCATCTGCATTTCCTTATCTGCGTCCGTCTCCAGAAAGCTGCCACAGTCACCGAATCCCGCATCGTTAATCAATATCCCGACTGGCAGCTTCTCGATCTGCTGCATCAGGTGATAACAGGCTTCTTTTTGTGACAAATCCGCCGATATCACGATGCTCTCGGTTCCCTTCTTTTGTAATTCCTGCGCCAGTTCCTGTAACCGGTCCTCTCTGCGTGCAACCAGTACCAGACGATACCCCTCTGCTGCAAGCTGCCGTGCAAACGCCATACCGATTCCGGAGCTTGCCCCTGTGATCACTGCATATGATTTCTTCATTTTGCCTCCTCCTTAATGTATCACGAGTATAGCACAGTGACACATGAAAGTCCAATAAAAATCAGGGCTTACAGAGGTTCTCCCTCCATAAGCCCCGATAGCAGATAATGAGTAATTTATTGATATTTTCTTACTTTACAGTTACCTTAATGGTTACGATTTTCTTTGTTCCATCTTTTAAGGTAACGGTTGCCGTTACTTTTCCGGTTCCCTTCTTCTTTCCTTTAATCTTTCCGTTTTTATTTACGGAAACCACAGACTTCTTGGAAGACTTATAGGTAATCTTTGCAACATTTTCCATATTCAGTTTCTTGCTCCACTGGAATACGGTTGTCTTTTTTACACCAATATTTACTGTGCTCTTTGCAGATGCGATAGTCTTTGCAATCTGCTTTGCAGCTGCCTTAACTTCTGCCTGTGTCTTTAAGACGTATACGCCACGGTCTTTGAAAGTCAGTGATACGGAACCGTCCTTTGTAACCTTATACGATTTCTTATTCACAAGAACCAGTTCTCCGGTCTTTTCGTCTTTCTTCATGACTGCAAGTTTTGCACCTGCTTTGACGTCTGCTGCATTTACCTGTACGGTGTATGCAGTGGTTCCATCTGCTTTCTTGACTTCCTGTGTGATGGTTACGTCTTTCGTTCCGGCAGCTTCTGTTACAGCTTGGATCACATCGGCATTTACGGTTGCTTTCACGCCTGTTTTGCTTGCCTTTCCAGTTGCTGCTACTGCTGCCTCTGCGGTTACTTTTCCGCTTGCATCCTTTGTGACTATTACGGTTGCAGTCGTTCCTTCCGGAAGTTTTTCTGCAGGAATAACAATCTCTGTCGTTGTTGTATCCTTTTTGGTATCTTCAGAAGGCTTGGTTTCGGTTGTTGTGCTTCCGCTGGAAGAACCGCCGTTGATACTTGAATTATTTTTCAGAACAACGGTACCACCATCTGTTGCCGCTGGAATGATCACTTTAATCTTTCCGTTACTTACCGTATATGTTTTTCCAGAATACAGATCCTTCAAAACAGTTCCATTATTTTCACTAACCGGAATTTCTACAGTCTGTGCAACATCTTTGATATTTAAACCAACATATAATTTTGTTCCTTTGTAGCTTCTGGATACAATATCATAACCATTTTCATCAGATGCTAAAATTGTTTTTCTGTCACCCCTTGCGAATACATCTGTATATGCATTACGGATGGAAAGCATCTTCTTATAATGCTGATAGGTCTTATTGTCACTGTTTACCATTGTCCAGTCAAAATCATAACGGTTTGTCTGATATGGATAATTATTTAATCCCGTCAGACCGATCTCTTCCCCATAGTAAATAACCGGCTGTCCTTTTGCAGTAATCTGCAGGCTTGCGGCTACCATGGATGCCGCAGTTGCTGCATCTTCAGCCATTCCACCATCCAAAAGTTTCTTCTTAAATCCATCCTCGTCATGACTTCCAAGGAACTGACCTGTCATATATGTATTGTTTAATCCACTATTTCTGGATGTCAGGAAACTTTCTACGGAAGAAATATTTCCCTTTACAAAATTAGTTGCCTGATCATTAAAATCAAAATCCAGATCCGAATCCATTTCTCCGGTTCCTAAAGTATTGCCATTAGAAGCATAGCCTCCTCCTGCATACTCTCCAATCATCTTAAAATCTGAATCTACTTCCGTCAGAGCATTTTTTAATTCTGCCCAAGTATCGTTTTCCACATGTTTAACTGTATCAACACGGAAATAGTCGATGCCAAAATCTTTCACCCACTGGGTCTGCCACTTGACAAGCTGTGCGCTGACCGCAGGATCTTCTGTTCTAAAATCTGGTAAATTACTTAAGGAATCTTTCTGGTCACTTCCGGATACAATATCGTCTCCGCTTCGGATCATATCACCAAAATTCGTATCATATCCTGCATGGTTAACCACAATATCTACCATAATACGAATACCGCGGTTATGTGCCTGATCGATCAATGTCTGGAATTCTTCTTCTGTTCCAAGCGTTGGGTTCAGCTTTGTAAAATCGCTTGCCCAATATCCATGGTATGCAGCATTGTACGGAACATCTTCTTTTCCCGTGTCAGTTACCGTAACTCCCGGAATATTTTCTACAATAGGAGTAATCCAGATTGTATTAATTCCCAAATCCTCTAAATAGTCTAACTTTTGTGTAATTCCTGCGAAATCACCACCATGATACAGACCTGCATTATCCTTTCCGTAAGTCTGTGCTCCGCTTGCTGTATTGTTTGATTCATTTCCATCAAAGAAGCGGTCCGTTACCATAAAATAAATAACGGATTCATCCCAATCAAAATCTTTCGCATTTTTCTTGGTTCGAGCAGTCACTTCAACCTGTACACTTGTTGAATACTCATTTCCATACTGATCTGTTACAACAATTGGCAATGTTTTCTTACCTAGCGAAGTATCTGTTGTGGCTGATATTGTTACCGCCTGCAAATCCGGTACAATTGCCAATGTACTGCTTCCACCTAAAGAAGAAACATCAATGCTTGCAGATGCAACTTCCATCTTCTTTGTATCATTCTCATCCTGATTTACAGTAAATTTTACGACATTATTCTCATTATAATTAAATGATGCATTCATTACCTCTGCCTGAATAGTGGCATTCAGCTTATAATACTCAATATAAGAATAATCGTTTCCCCCTTTTTGTTCCTGCTTATCGTTATATTTGTCTAAAATATATTCATCCCCGACTTTATAACGATAATATGTACATCCGCTTTCCAGTTTGTTATAGTTATACTCAAAACGCTTATTCCCAGCATTATAAGTCATTTCATATTCCGTACCATTGATATCTACAGATACCTTCATATCTGCAAGCTTATCATCAATTAAGGCGTTATCATCCCGATAATAAAATGCAATCTTATTTTCTTTTGGAAGGACTTCATATCCCTTATTGTATGGAGCACCTAATACAGGTTCTTCGCCCTGTTTCATGTTCGCACATACAACATTCTGATCCTCTGGAAATGCAATAGAATGATCTCCACCATCCTTGACCCAGTCCTTACCAGAAGAATCCAGTGCAATAACGAAATCAACTTTTGTGCAGCTTGATTTTACCGGAACCTTAATTTTCCATTTTCCAGCTCCTGCGGATTCAAATTTTTTCAATTCTGCCGCAAAACCAGTAGTCCACGAATAAAACTCCGGATTGGTTGTTAAAGTATCATTTTCATATTCCAGATAAAAATATCTTGGATCTTCTTTGGTAATGGTAGGTTTTTCGGTAACTGGAGTCTTTCCAAACACATACCATAATGTTACCTCTGATTCTTTCTCGTCAATAACGTAATACCTATTTCCGTCCTGTCCATTCCATGAAGTTGATCCCGCCACTGGTTTTCCAATAATTCCAAGCGAATTAAACGAAACATAAGTTGTTCCCTGTAACCAAGTCACATTATTTTCTGTGTCTTCTATCGTATTATTTAAAGGAACAAATTCCTTTTCAGCACCCTTTTTATTATATATATATACATCAGATACACCAGCTTTCATTTCAAAATCTGGAGAATACATATAAATCGTTACTTTATACTGTTTTTCCACAACATTAACAATAACATCTGACGTTTCATTACCAGCAGTTGCGGTTAACTCAACAGTTTTTATTCCACTGCCTTTTTTCACATTGATTGTTTCATCTTTCAATGTAACCTTATCACTTAAAGAAGGGTCTTTTAATGTATATGAAACTGTTTCATCACTGCTTGTTCCATCATCGCCATAAAGCTTTAATGTTTTCGGAAGTTCGAGATCCTTACCAGCCAAAGCTTCCATATTTTTTGATTCAAGTCCCGGAACTACTAATCTACTATTGCCATCTGTCATGGCATCATTTGCAGGGTCTGTGATCCAGCTAGTCCCAATTTTATACTTATACCCATATATTCCTGGATTTTGTTTTTGAACTGTTACTGTGAATTTATCTCCTTCCTTTTCCATTGATAATCCATTATCCCAGTTCGTTCCTGCGACAGTTCCCATAAGCCGAACATCTTCTGCATCTTTATATTCGCCTGTTGCATCCAGATTAAATGTAACGGTACGGTCCTCATTTACAACCGGACTCTGTACTTTTATAACCGGTTTTACTGGTGCGCTGCTTGTAGATTCCGTCCACCCTTCCGGTTTCTTTTCACTGATTACCGTTTCCCCTTTTTCGCCAGTAACCCACTTTTCTACTTTAGAACCATTTTCCGTAAATCCAATATTATCTGTTTGTTTTCCATTTCCTTTATTATTAAATATACAATGGAATTCCTCATCTGAATTTGTGCTAATTGTAAAGCTATACCAGCCTTCATTTTCTGAATCTTCTTCTACTTCAGCTCCTGGCCAGCTATTTGCATAACCATAACCATCAACAGCCGTCCAGCTCTTTCCTTCGGCTATTTTCGTATAAACAGCCTCCCAATTTGTAGAATTTTTGAAGTGCATAATAATTTGTCTGCTGCCTTCTGCTTTTGCCTGTACCGCCCCAATCGGCAAAAGTGTCAGAACCATCGCAATTGCAAGTAAAAAACTTACAAAACGGTTCTTTGTTGAAAACCTTCTCTCTCCCATTTTTTCCTCCTTTTGAATGATTTTTCGGGTTTTTTCGTTTTTCATTATACTTGAAAATTTATACGAAATAAAGTTGGAAAAACTGCCAAAAAACCTCTGGAAATTTTGTCTAAAAATTCCAGAGGTTTTTTCAACTTATTATACACATTGTATATTCATTTTTATTGCTGCAGTACCAGCTCGCGCCCTGTCACATCCAGTTCCATGCTCTGTGGATCTTTTTTATACTGCTCAAGCACGGTCAGCCACAGCATATGTACTTCGTAGATCAGCATCTGATCCGCCTCCACTGCATACGGAGCTAAAACATCCACATCGAAGAAGCGGATGCCAAGCGGTGGCAGAAAAATCAAATTGCAGGACTTCTTTTTCTCTCCGCAGGTGTAGATCTGCTCATAAGAAACCAATAGAAATTCTTTTTCCTGATCCATACAGTGATAGGAAACAAAACACTCATCAATCACCCATGTCTCTCCCTCTTCGGTTTCCACTGGTTTCTTCGCCGGATCGTTGTACTCGGTAGTCTGGCACTGAATATCCCAGTGCAGTTTTCCTTCCCGCGTTTTTTGTATCATATCGGTCACTTTACGGACCAGCTGTTCTTCCTTTTTCTTCATTCTTATGCCTGCTCTCTCACATAAATCTGTGACAGATTATTCATGATTGCCGCAGCAACATCCGGTTTATTCATAGAGTAAATGTGAATGTGGTTGACTCCGTTGGCAATCAGATCAATAATCTGCTCGGTTGCATAGGCAATTCCTGCCTGCTTCATGGCTGCAGGGTTGTCCCCAAAACGATCCACAATACTTAAGAATTTTGCAGGAACCAGATTTCCGGTCAGGGAAATCGTTCTCTTCACCTGTGCTGCATTGGTAACCGGCATGATTCCGGCGGTCACCGGAACATCAATTCCTTTTGCAAGTGCCTTATACAGAAAACGATAGTAAATGTTATTATCAAAAAACATCTGTGTGGTCAGATATTCACAGCCTGCATCCACTTTTTCTTTCAGATGATCCAGATCTTCATTCATATTGGCAGCCTCCGGATGTCCCTCCGGATAACATGCACCGCCGATACAGAAATCTCCTGCCTCTTTGATCTCGCGGATCAGTTCAATCGCATGGTGATACTGATCCGGAAGCGGAAAATCCGTGTTTGTCGGAATATCCCCGCGAAGTGCAAGGATGTTTTCGATTCCGCGCTCTTTCAGCTCATGGATTACAGTATGTACCTTTTCTCTTGTGGAAGAGACGCAGGTCAGATGTGCGATTGCCGGCACCCCATAAGAGTTGATCGCATCTGCGATCTCTACGGTATAATCACTCGTTCCGCCGGTTGCTCCATATGTACAGCTGATATATGCCGGTTTCAACTTTGCGATTTCTGCTGCGATTGCCTTGTAATTCTGCAACTGTGCTCCCTGTTTTGGCGGGAAAATCTCACATGAGATTGTCACCTCATTCTTCTTTAAAATTTCCGATACTTTCATATTTTTCTCCTGTTGTTAAAATTTTCGAAGCTCATCTGTGCCGTCATCCATAGTATTGACAATACGCTTAATCTGCACAAAATAGGAATAATTATCGTTTACATGAACTTCACAGCGATCTCCGACTTTATGCCCGAAAATAGCCGCGCCAAGCGGTGATTCCCGGCTGATCAGATTTTTCAGTGAATTGCTTCTGACCGTTGTCACCAGTTTATACGTTTCCGTCACATCATCCTCTTCAAAATAAATATCGACGGTATTGTTCATTCCAACTTCATCTTCCGGAGAGTCTTCCGAAACAATCACTGCTGTCTTGATCATTTTTTCCAGATAACGGATACGGCTTTCATTTTCGTTTTTAAACTTTTTGGCTGCCTTATATTCAAAATTTTCGCTCAGGTCTCCCTGGGCACGTGCTTCTTTTACATCTTCGAGGGCTTCCTTCCGAACCACCAGCTTCCGGTGCTCAATCTCTGCCTCCATTTTTTCAATATCCTTTTTTGTTAATTCATCATGCATATTCTGCCTCCAGATATTAATCTAACATTTTACATACAAAATCGCAAGTCCTATCTTCCTGCGTACAGACACTGATCAGATATCTGTCTTTTATGGTTCCCAACGGAATTTCTTTATAGTATTTCCCATGCAGGGTATCCACGGTATGAAATGCCTTTGTCATTCCTTCCCCGGTCATTTTCACATAGCTTTCTTTTCTTGTCCAGAACCGGAGCAGTTCCTGCGGATCATCCCCGGCATCTTTCCACCAGTTCCATTCCGCTTCCGTTAATATCCGCTTTGCAAGTTTCCGGTTGTGGGTTTCCTGCAAAAAACGGTTCTGCTGTTCCACATCCACACCTACCGGGACATCCGACAGCACTCCCGCCACATATGCTCCCGCATGACTTAAATTAAAGAAAACCCCATCTTTTTTCAGACGCAGCTTTCCATGTCCTTCCAGCCCAAAAGATTCTTCGGCATAAGGGATCTGTTCTTCCATCAGCATATGCCGGAGCAGAAGTCCCGCCGCAATGGATCTGCTGCGATTTTCTTTTCCTTTTATCGTTCTTACTTTCTCCCTGCGGCTCTCCACAAGAAGAGACAGCGAAGCCACCTCTTCTTCCGGACGCAGGAGACAAACCGGCCGGATATATAGTTTAAGCATGTAATGCTCCTAAAAATCCACACGCCAGCACAAAAATGCCAAGAATGATCCGGTAATATCCAAACACCTTGAAATCGTGTTTTTTAATATATCCCATCAGAAAACGGATAACAATCAGGGAAACCGCAAATGCAATGACACATCCCACAAACAGGATAACGACCTCGGATGTCGAAAAATCCAGTCCAAACTTCGCAATCTTTAAGATACTGGCACCAAACATAACCGGAATGGCAAGGAAAAACGTATACTCTGCCGCAACGGTTCTGGACACTCCGATCAAAAGTGCTCCGACAATCGTTGCACCAGACCGGGAGGTTCCCGGAAAGATTGCAGCGATCAGCTGAAACAGACCGATAAAAAGTGCCGTGTCGTAACCGATATCTGCAAGCGAATTGATTCTGGAATTTTTCCCTTTATGGGAATTCTCAATCAGAATAAACGCAATACCAAACAGAATCAGCATGACAGATACCATCTGGTAATTGTAAAAATGTTCCTCCACCCAGTCATCCGCAAGAACACCGATCACCGCTGCCGGAATGGTAGAAACCAGAATATGAAACCACAATTTAAAAATATCTGTTTTGATCCATGCGCCCGGTCCCCGTTTTGTCAAAGGTGCTACATTGTTTTTTCTTCCAAACGGCCAGATCTGGCTCCAGAATAAAACAACGACCGCAAGAATCGCTCCCAGCTGGATCACGACCTCGAACATGCTGTAAAATTCATCACTTACTTTCAGTTTGACCACTTCATTCAGCAGAATCAGATGCCCGGTACTGCTGATGGGAAGCCACTCGGTCACGCCTTCCACAATTCCAAATAATACGGCTTTTAATACCTCTATCAGTTCTATCATTTTTTCCCTTTCTATCGCTCGCTTCCATCAAAATTCATCTGGTTCATATATTCCTGTGAAAAATCCGGATGGGTAGACAGTTCTATATAATGCATACTTTTCTGAATTATGGAAAGCTGCTCTCTTGCTTTTTTTGAAATAGCTGCTGATACTGCGCCTTCTCCAGCTGCATTTCCAACTGAATCCGTAATCGGAAGTAATTCCTTTGGGATCAGTCCAATCGCCGCTGCCGATTCTTTTTTCAGATAGCTGCCAAAACCACCTGCGAGAATAACATGATCCAGCTGTTCATAAGAAGTATGACTGTCCTGTAGCAGAATCCGCATTCCGGCTGCAAATGCTGCCTTTGCAAGCTGTAGTCCCCGGATATCTTCCTGCGTCACACATACCTTATGCGCCAGCCAGACACATGGCTGCCCTGCATATTCTCCCAAGTATTTCCGATAGGCAACCGAAACCGACTGTTTCTGCTTTAACAATCCTGTGTGATCGAGAAGCCCCATCTCTAAAATTACCGCAAGTGCATCAATCAGACCGGAACCGCAAATACCACACGCCTCCTCGTCTCCGATTACCTGCACCCGGATTCTTCGCTGGTCGAGCCAGACATGGGATATCGCTCCGGCCGCTGCCGGCATTCCCATCGCCATCTCCGCACCTTCAAATGCAGATCCGACCGCCGTGGCACAGCAATAAATCTGATCTTCGTTTCCGACCGCCATCTCTCCGTTCGTTCCAATATCCAGAAGAAGCACTTTATCTTTGGGTTTCTTCTGCATCACTGCCAAAAGATCCGACGTAATATCTCCTCCGACAAATCCTGCAACCGCCGGTGCTATGTATACCGATCTGCAATCCGTAAGTCCCAGCTGCTCTCCGGTATACTCTTTTCCAAAGAATTCCTGCGGCATAAACGGCGTCACCCCGATGGAAACAGGCGAAATTCCCGCGAACAGATGACACATTACCGTATTTCCCACCACGGCAAGACGCTGAATCTGTTCCCCTCTCCCTGTTTTTTTCTGCAGTGTCCGAAGCATCTGTGCGATCTGAAAAATAATCTGTTCTTTTAATATTTCCAGTTTTCCTGCTTCGGCTGCCTGAATACGTGAAAGCACATCTGCACCAAAACTTCTCTGTGCGCTTGGTTCACTGACCGTTGCCAGCTTTTCTCCTGTCTTTCCATCAATCAGATGGCAGACCACCGTCGTAGTACCGATATCGCATGCCGCATCCAGCCCTTCTCCGTCATCCGCCGGATAATGTGTGACCGTTCCGTTTTCTGCAATTTTAGACTTCTGTGCGCGAAGCTGCACTTTCGGAATTGTGATACGCATACCATCGGTTACTTTTGTCATACAGGCAAGTACTTCTCCCATATGTTCCACCTCTACGGTACACTTTCCGCATCTTCCCCTGCCGCCGCATGGCGCTGTCAGCACATGGATTCCATGTTCCTGAAGGGTCTCTAAAATGGTTTTTCCTTCTTCCGCATTAAGTTTATGTGATTTTTTTTCAATTATTACTTCTATCTGCATAGGCTTTCTTATACTCTAAAAGCAGCAAACCGGATCAGATTCGATTCGCTGCTTTTTACAGGCTCTGTTACTTGTTTCGATTACTTGTTCAGAGAAGACTCACGGTAAATGATATCATCTCTTCCCGGTCCGTTGGAAACCATGGTGATCGGATATCCAATCTGTCCCTCGATAAACTCAATATACTTGCGGCAATTTTCCGGAAGTTCTTCATACTTCTTGATACCGCGGATGTCACATTTCCATCCCGGAAGCTTTGTGAGTACCGGCTTTGCCTTCTCCAAGAGACTAGTAACCGGAAATTCGGTTGTCACTTCTCCGTTGATCTCGTATCCGGTACATACCGGAATCTCATCCAGATATCCTAATACATCAAGTACAGTAAATGCTACATCGGTTGTTCCCTGCAGACGACAGCCATATTTGCTGGCTACACAGTCGAACCATCCCATTCTTCTCGGACGTCCGGTGGTTGCACCGAACTCTCCACCATCTCCACCGCGACGGCGAAGTTCATCTGCCTCATCTCCGAAAATCTCACTTACAAATGCACCGGCACCTACAGCAGAAGAATATGCCTTACATACGGTAATGATCTGTTTGATCTCATATGGCGGAACTCCTGCCCCGATTGCACCGTATGCAGCCAGTGTGGAAGATGAGGTAACCATTGGATAAATTCCGTGATCCGGATCTTTTAATGTTCCAAGCTGTCCTTCTAAGAGAACGGTCTTTCCTTCTTTGAGTGCCTTGTCCAGGAATAAGGAAACATCACATACATATGGAGCTACCATATCGCGGTACTCATGTAATGTATTTAATAATTCATCCGTATCAATCAGTGGCTTGTGATACAGATGCTCTAAGATTACATTCTTCTGCTCTGCAACACGGACTACCTTTTCCTTTAACAGTTCATCATCAAAAAGCTCACTTACCTGAAAACCGATCTTTGCGTATTTATCTGAATAAAACGGAGCAATACCAGATTTTGTTGATCCGAAGGATTTTCCTCCCAGACGCTCCTCCTCGTACTGATCAAACAGTACGTGATACGGCATCACAATCTGTGCACGGTTGGACACAAGAATCTTTGGCATCGGAACGTTGCGGTCTGTGATGGACTTAATCTCCTTGAAAAGACGTGGAATATCAAGTGCCACACCATTTCCAATCACACTCGTTGTATGACTGTAAAATACTCCGGACGGAAGTGTATGTAATGCAAACTTTCCGTAGTCATTTACGATTGTGTGTCCTGCGTTCGCACCTCCCTGAAAACGTACAATGATATCGGCCTGCTTTGCAAGCATGTCCGTAATCTTGCCTTTGCCTTCGTCGCCCCAGTTAGCGCCAACAACTGCTTTAACCATCTTTTATTCCTCCTGTATGTCTGCTTTAACTTTCCGTGCGCACTTTTTTACGCACGAAAACGGACAGGTGTAAAAACCCATCCGTTTTTACTTTATGATTATAAAGGATTCCCACTGAAATTACAAGTCATAAACTTTAATTTGTTAGCATATGAAAGTTTCCAAAAGCTGCCTGCTACGCTTCAATCTTTTTGGAACATGCGATCGCAAGTGCTCCCGGTCCGATATGACAGGCAATGGATAATGACAGTGGCTGCATGACGATCTCATTGTCCGGAAAGACAGCCTGCACTTCTTCTTTGAATGCCTCAGCGGCTGCAGTGTCAAATGTATAGGCCAGTTCCAGATTCATCTTCTCCCCATCCGGGCTGTGAAAACGCTTCTCAAAATCGTTTTTCATAGCCTCGGTCATGATTGTTTTTGCCTGTTTTACCGTACGTGCCTTTGCAAATGCATCCAGCTTTTCTCCCTGGATCTGCAATACCGGTTTCAGTTTCAGTAAGGTTCCCAGTGCTGCTGCTGCCGGTGTGATACGTCCGCCTTTTTTCAGATACTCCAGTGTATCGACCATAATGTATATGGAGGATTCAAATTTTTCTTTTTCCAGAATCTCTTTGATTTCTTCTGCACCTTTTCCCTGCTCTGCCAGCATTTTGGCATCGAGCACGGACTGCCGCATTGTTACGGAAATACGCTGGTTATTGACTACCTGTACTTTTCCGTCATAGTCCTGGGAAAGCATATATGCCGTCTCACAGGAACTGCTTAAGCCCGAAGACATCGGTATGTATACAATTTCATCGTATTCTTTCAAAAGTTCATCCCATTTATCGGTCACATCTCCAACCAGCGGCATGGAGGTTTTGATCTCTCCGCCCTCTTTGAGTTTCTGATAAAACTGCTCCTGTGTCAGGTCAATATCTTCATAAAACATCTGTCCGTTAATATAAAAAGGCATCGGCATTACCACTACGCCAAGTTCTTTTGCCTCGCTTTGTGTAATACCACTGTTACTGTCCGTTACAACAATCACTCGATTCATTTTTTCCACTCCTGATTTTCGTTGTTTTTCCAAACGGTTCCTTTGTCTTTGAACCGTTACGCTTTCTATCATATCATAGGACAAAAAAAATGAAAAGCCTTGATTTTCAAGGCTTTTCATATCTATTTCACATGGTTTTTGATACTATGTTTACTTCATAACGCAACGGTTATGTCCGATTACATCATTCCGCCCATTCCCGGAGCACCACCGGCTGGCATTGCAGGAGTATCTTCCTTAATGTTTGCAACAGCAGACTCTGTGGTGAGTAATGTAGAAGCAACGGATGTTGCATTCTGCAGGGCACTTCTTGTAACCTTAACCGGATCAAGAATTCCGGATTCTACCATGTCAACATACTCTTCGGTAGCTGCATTGAAACCGGTTCCCGGTGCAGATTCCTTTACCTTATTGATGATAACAGCACCTTCAAGACCTGCGTTTGCAGCGATGTAATACAAAGGAGCTTCCAGTGCTTTTAAGATAACCTTCGCACCTGTCTTCTCGTCTCCCTCTAAGGTATCAGCAAGCTCTGCAACCTTCTTGGAAGCATGGATATATGCAGATCCACCACCTGCGATAATACCTTCCTCGACTGCTGCACGGGTAGCATTTAAGGCATCTTCCATACGAAGCTTTGCTTCTTTCATCTCGGTCTCTGTTGCAGCACCGACACGGATGACTGCGACACCGCCTGCCATCTTTGCAAGTCTTTCCTGTAACTTTTCTTTGTCAAATTCAGAAGTAGTTTCCTCGATCTGTCCACGGATCTGTTTGATACGTCCCTGAATCTTATCCTTGTCTCCGGCACCATCCACGATAACGGTGTTCTCTTTCTGAACCTTAACGGATTTTGCACGTCCAAGCATATCCATGGTGGTATCTTTCAGTTCTAATCCAAGATCGGAGCTGATCACCTGACCGCCGGTAAGGATTGCGATATCCTCAAGCATGGCCTTTCTTCTGTCACCATATCCAGGAGCCTTGACAGCTACTACGTTGAATGTACCACGCAGTTTGTTTACGATCAGTGTGGTAAGTGCTTCTCCCTCGATATCCTCAGCGATGATCAGAAGTCTTGCACCGGACTGTACGATCTGCTCCAGCAGTGGCAGGATATCCTGGATATTGGAAATCTTCTTGTCAGTGATTAAGATATATGGATCATCGAGATTTGCTTCCATCTTATCCATATCGGTGCACATATAAGCAGATAAATAACCTCTGTCAAACTGCATACCTTCTACCAGATCAAGCTCTGTCTGCATGGTCTTGGATTCTTCAATTGTGATGACACCATCGTTGGTAACTTTCTCCATAGCATCTGCTACCAGATTACCAACCCCTTCGTCACCAGCAGAAATAGCTGCAACTTTTGCAATCTGCTCCTTGCCCTTAACCTTCTGGCTCATTTCCTTTAATGCCTCAACAGCAGCATCTGTTGCCTTTTTCATACCACGTCTTAACACGATCGGATTTGCTCCTGCTTCCAGGTTCTTCATTCCTTCCTGAACCATAGCCTGTGTTAAAACGGTAGCGGTAGTTGTACCATCACCAGCCACATCATTGGTCTTTGTTGCAACTTCTTTTACGAGCTGTGCACCCATGTTCTCAAATGCATCCTCAAGTTCCACTTCTTTTGCGATTGTTACACCATCGTTTGTGATGAGTGGAGCACCAAAGGATTTATCCAGTACAACGTTACGTCCTTTCGGTCCTAATGTTACACGAACGGTATTTGCTAATTTATCGACACCTGCACCAAGTGCTGCTCTGGCGTCTGAACCATATTTAATCTCTTTTGCCATGACTACAATAACCTCTCTTCTTTAAAATTCAGCCTATAATTTCCAATTTATAAAAACTACTCAACAATTGCAAGAATATCATTCTGTCTTACGATAATGTACTCTTCCCCATCCAGTTTTACTTCTGTCCCTGCATATTTGGAATAGATTACTTTCTGGCCTTCTTTTACCTGCATAACGATTTCTTTTCCGTCTACCACTCCGCCAGGACCTACAGCGATTACTTCCGCTTCCTGTGGCTTCTCCTGTGCTGCTCCCGGTAATACGATACCGGATGCGGTAGTCTCTTCTGCTTCTAACTGTTTTAATACTACTCTGTCTGTTAATGGCACTAATTTCATTACAAATAGCCTCCTTTTCGCCTTTACTAGCACTCACTTTATTCGAGTGCTAACTCTTTCTGTAAATAAAATATCACTGTTGTTTTTCATTGTCAACAGTGATACTCAATTTTTATATTTTTTTTAGATTCCCGGAATTCACTTTCTTTGTATGCTTTATTATTTCATCGTACTGTGCATACATTTTTTGTGTTTCGTTTTCAAGTGTATAATAATGAAAAATATACGGCACAAGAAGCACAAGGAGCAGCATGGTAAAACCATAGAGTGTCATGATCCCCGTCAAAAGCGGAGCAAACAACGACAGTACCGTTATCACAGCAAATGTAACCGTTACAATCAGATGAATCAGACGTTCGTGCTGGAAAAATCCAATCTGAACCAGATGTTCTTCCAAAATACATTCCCATTCCTCATATGTTTTCTCTTCTTCGTCTGCCAGAAGCCGGTCCACACGTTTCCGGTACTCTGTAATTCTTTTTTTCATTTCTGCCTCGATTCAGACTCTATATTAATCCATAGTGTTCCATTGCATGCTTTATTCCATCATCGTAGATATCCGTTGTCACAAATTCAGCCGCCTCTTTTGCCGGAGGTGTTCCGTTTCCCATGGCAATTCCATGTCCCACAAAAGAAAGCATATCCAGATCATTGACACTGTCACCAATCGCATAGGTATCCTCATTTTTAATACCCATATGCCTGCAGAGCCAGTCTATCCCGGTCGCTTTCGATGTTCCTTTCGGAACAAATTCCACAACATGTCCTTCATGCTCCAGACAGTCAAAATCAGCCCCCAGTTCATCCCGGATTCTGGCATAATCGGTTGTTGGCAGGATATCCCCCGACATTTTATTAATGCGGATGTCCGGTGAATAGCCTTTTAATATTTTGGCAGATGCTCCCATTGCCTCAAAAAGGTACAGCACATACGGATCTGTCTTGAAATTTTCTTTATCTATCCAGTGGCAGTCCGGACCTTCCAGCACAATCGGCATCCGGCATTCTTCCATGACCCGGACAATTTTTTCTGTCAGTTCCGGGGAAAGGATATTTTCATACAGAACCTTTCCATCCATCTCCACATGGTTGCCGCATGCTGCAACAATTCCGTCAAAGCCGATCCCAAGCAGCCGCTTATCGTTAATATTGCTACGGGATCTTCCACTGCACAGAAATGTCTTATGTCCGTTTTTCTGCAATTGTTTGATGGTTGGAATTGTACTTTCCGGAATCTGCATTTTTTCATCCCACAGCGTTCCGTCTATATCAAAAAATATGTATGCCATTTTTACTCTCCTCATCTGTCAGCTGTTTCCCCTATACTAGCATAATCCGGCAGATGCGTCAAAGTATCCTGATTTTTTTCTATTTCAATGCATTTGCAATCCGCACAACAACATATCTGTTTTTCTGGAATTCGATCTCATACTGCCAGTGCGGGCACGGTGCTACTGAGCTTCCAATCTCAATGGTAATGGAAGGTTTATTAAGCAGATCCATCACATACTCCCGGTACTGTCCTCCCCAGGACTTTCCGCTGCCGCTATCCGGGGCTTTGCTGTATCCGGTAATTTTCTTTGCGATATCATACATTTTATAGATATCTTTTTTCAGGCTTCCTTTCGTACAGTCCCCGTAAATAATTCTTCCCATGGCATGGTAATTCACCACACCCTGCAGATTTTGCTGTTTCATCAGCTGTCTGGTCAGCGTTGCTACTGCATAGGACTCCGGCTCACTCAGTGCTTTTGGCCCGGAATATCCCTGTTCCCCTTTTTTCCCACCTGGAATAAAATGTTTTGCCGGGAAATTCCGGTTTAAGTCCACCCCACGCCCATTGGATTTCCATCTGGAATGTTTTGTCTGGGAAATCGTCACCCCATCCGGGTTTGCCATGACAATATAATGAATCTGCATCTTCTGGAGGACATTTGACATTTTGACACCACCGATGGTTCCGTTATAATTTTCCAGATAATACTGGATTTCCTTCATCATGACTGCAGAACAGATATACTCTCTGGCATGCAATGTACTGACAATCAGAAGGGATTCCTCTGCATCCGGGTTTCCGATTGCAAAATCATAGATTCCACGTCCCTGCACAGAAGTTCCGATTTTGGTCATCTCACAGTAATCACTGTACTGCTGTGCCAGTTCCTGCATGTCTTTTTTCATCTGGCTGTATGTATACTTCTGTGACCGGATCTGTACGGCCTCTGTATTCGAAAACGTAACTTTTGCAGCCTCATCCGCTTCCTTCTGCTCGTTTTTTGCAACAATTTTATATGTATATGTCTTACCGGATGATACGTTTTTATCGGTATAGGATGGCTTGCTGCTCTCGGCAAGTTTTTTGTATTCCCCTCCGGCTGTTTTCCGGTAAATCGCATAGGAAGTGGCATCGCTGCTTTCTTCCCATTCCAGATATACCTTTGTTTTTCCCTGTTTTGTTGTATGCAGTCCCTCCACGGCAGAAGGCTGTGGCAGTTCTTCCGGCTGTTGGATATCGTCCGGCTGCTGGATATCTCCCGGCTGTTGGGTATCATCCGGCTGCTGCGTATCTCCCGGCTGTTTTGTATCATCCGGCTGCTGCGTAGTATCCGGTGTTACATGATTACTCTCGGTATCCGTTACCGTGGCAGTATTTGCGGCATCTTCTGCATAAATACTCTGTGGGCACTGTGCCAGCATTCCAGCCACAAGTGCCCCGCAAATTACTTTTTTCCATAAACATTTCATCTTCTTTTGTACTCCCTTTTTTCTATTGTCTTTTATTAGGCGTTTGCGAAACGCGCTAGTATACGCCTCTCTGTTTATTTTGCAAATATATTACCTCAATTTTATTCTTTCTCATTATCTTCCTACTTTTTTCTGTCAGACAAATACCGCCACATCAGCACAATCCCAGCTCCCAGTATCATCAGGGAAAATATCCATGCGACCGCATCTCCCCTGACACTGAAATCCAGCCAATGCGTTTCCGTCCGGACTACCGCAATAAAATTTGCCGTCATATGTCCGATCATGGATGCATAGACATTTCCCGCACGATCCATCAGAAGTGCCAGCACCACACCAAGAATCAATGCGTAAATGAACTGCACGATATTGACATGCACGGCCGCAAAAATCAATGCCGAAATTCCAACCGCAAACGGTTTCGACAGCATATCTTTTAATCTTCCAAAAAGAATCCCCCGGAATACCAGCTCCTCCAGAATCGGGGTAAATACTGCCAGACAAAGAATTTCCATTCCTATTGTACTTCCGTAAAAATCGGTATTTGCCTGCTGGTAACCCATCGAAATTTCCGTCAGTTTCGTCATGGATATGAGATTGTTCAAAGAAATTCCAAAGCATGCCATGATCCCGGCCGCAAAAAGTGCATGACAGATACGTTCCCGGCTGATTCCAAACGGCTGCTTTGCAATCCCTGCCAGTGCCTGTCCCTGACGATAAAACGGAAGCATGGATGGAATTGTAAAAACAGTGGCAATCAGCTGACAGAACACATAATGTGTGGCATCTCCTCCAAATGCCCACTGCGCAATTGTCATAATAATCAGCATCACCGCATAATAAAAAAGAAACGGGTATAGAATATACCATATTTTCCCTAAAATCTCCTTAAAAAATTCCATACGATATCCTCCCGTTTCTCTTTTCCCAATTATTTTCTATGTTAAGCGTTTACAACCGCTTAATTTTTTAACGGTTTTTATGCACGTCACATGTATGCAGCTTACGCAGCAGCTCCGGAAGCTGCTCTAGGGAATCGCACATGCCTGCTACTCCTGCTGCTTTCATTTCTTCCACATCCCCGAACCCATAACTGACTGCAATACAGAAAATTCCAAGTTCTTTCGCCCCGTTGACATCAAACATCGTATCCCCGATCAGACACATCTCGGATTTTGGAATATGACTCCAGCGGCGCATGACTTCCTTAAGAATCTCGGATTTTTTATCCCGTGTACCATCAAATGTTGCACCTACCACATCATCAAACAGCGGAAGAATTCCAAAATGCTCCAGAATCCGTCTGCAGGATACTTCCGGCTTGGAAGATGCCATGCCAATCCGGTATCCCTGTTCTTTTAATGTACGGATACACTTCTCCACACCCGGATATAACTTACACTCAAAAATACCGGTCTTATTGTACCGTTCCCGGTATTTCTGCACAGCCTCATACGCTTTTTCATGCGAAAATCCATAATATCTTTCAAAACTCTCCGAAAGCGGCGGCCCGATAAACCGGTATAATTTTGCCGTATCCGGCTCCTTAATTCCGTAAAAATCAAGCGTATATAAAACACATTTTATGATTCCCTCGGAAGAATCAATAAGCGTTCCGTCCAGATCAAACAAAATGGTGTTCATTATTTCTTTACTCCTTTGGTATCACGGTTTCCCACATGCAGACGATGCAGGGCAACCGGCTTTCCTTTCACCTCGACCTCTTTCTCCTCACCTTCATGCAGCACATGAATACTTTTCAGTTCATCCCCGGCAGCCAGTTTCATGCCACGCACGCCCACCGCACCTTTCTTTTTCTGCGGAATTTGTGCACAGTCAATCCGAAGAAACATATCTTTCTTTGTTGCCATCACCAGTGTATCATTTTCTTCTAACGGACATACCGTTAGTACTTCATCTTCCTCTCCCAGCTTTGTTGCCGCCGTTGTCTTTTTTGCGACCACAAATTCCATACCGTCCACAACTTTGATCATGGCATACTTTGTGCCAAATAACATCCGGTGCGAGCTGACATGTTCAAGACCTGCCAGATATACAACATTCTCTTCTTTACTGTCATAATTGCAGAGGTTGTCAATCGGTGTTCCTTTATCCCGGAATTTTCCATATGGAAGATCAAGCACTTTTAGCAGATGCATCTGTCCCTTGTCCGTAAAGATACAGATTTTATCCGTATTTTTGCACGTAAAGATATGCCTGTATTCCGCGTTTGCCGCCTCTTTATTTCTCTCATAGACAGAAGTATCCACTATCTTTGCATATCCGAAGCGGTCCATCAGAAAGACAACATCCTGCTCCTCGATCTTCTTTGCTGCAACTACAGCTTCTTTCAGATTGTCAATCACGGTTTTGCGCTCTTTGCCATAAGCTTTTTTAAACGCGGTCAGTTCTTTGATGATTACTTTTGCCATGGAAGAACGATGCTCTAAAATATCCTCATATTTTGCAATATTTTCCAGTGTCTCATCATGTTCTTTCATCAATGCTTCAATTTCCAGACCGATCAGTTTATACAGACGCATTTCCAGAATGGCCTGTGCCTGACGATCCGTAAAATTTAACTGCTGTGCCATGATCTTTGAAGATGGATTCTTAAAGGTAATATGATCAGTATTTCCGTCTGTCAGACAGGCTTTTGCATCTTTGATGTTGCGGCTGCCGCGTAAAATCTCAATGATCAGATCAATGACATTGCAGGCGCGGATCAGACCTTCCTGTATTTCTTTTTTGTCCTGTTCTTTCGCCAGAAGGGTCTGGTACTTTCTGGTTGCAATCTCATACTGGAATTTCACATGATGACGGATGATCGGCACGACGCCCATCGTCTCCGGTCTGCCATCCGCTACCGCAAGCATATTGACACCAAAGGTGTCTTCCAGCTTGGTTTTCTTGTACAGCAGATTCTCCAGAGCCTCGATATCTGCTCCTTTTTTCAGTTCCAGAACAATACGAATTCCCTCTTTGGATGACTGATTGGTAATATCGGTAATGTCACTGGTTGCCTTGGATTCTACCAGACCGTAAACATCATTTAAAAATTTCCCGATATTGGCTCCGATCATGGTATACGGAATCTCCGTGATTACCATGCGGTCTTTGCCGCCTTTGCCCTTTTCAATCTCGATTTTTCCACGTATTTTGATCTTGCCGACCCCGGACTCATAAATTGCCGGAAGATCATCTTTATTTGCAATGATTCCTCCTGTCGGGAAATCCGGTCCCGGAATATACTGCATCATCTCCGCAGTGGTAATATCCGGATTTTTCATATAGGCAATCACACCGTCGATCACTTCTCCGAAATTATGCGGCGGAATGGAAGTTGCCATACCGACAGCGATACCTTCCGCACCGTTGACCAGAAGATTTGGCACCTTTACCGGCAAAACAACCGGCTCTTTTTCGGTTTCATCAAAATTCGGCATGAAATCCACAACATTTTTATCCAGATCTGCCAGATAGGCTTCCTGCGTCACTTTCTGCAGACGTGCCTCTGTATATCGCATGGCAGCGGCACCATCGCCTTCAATGGACCCAAAATTTCCATGCCCGTCCACAAGCGGCAGTCCCTTTTTGAAATCCTGTGCCATGACAACCAGGGCATCATAGATCGAAGAATCTCCATGCGGATGATATTTACCCATGGTATCTCCGACAATACGCGCACTCTTACGATACGGTTTGTCATATCGGATTCCCAGTTCATACATATCATAAAGTGTACGGCGCTGCACCGGTTTTAATCCATCCCGGACATCCGGCAGCGCACGGGCAATGATAACGCTCATCGCATAGTCAATATATGATTTTTGCATCAGCTCCGAATACTCGGTGCGAATGATACTATGTTCCATTTTATTTCTTCCTCACTCCTAGAAAACCTGACAGGATCTATACGTCCAAGATCGCATCGTTTGCATGTTCATAAATAAATGCCTTTCTCGGCGGCACATCCGTGCCCATCAGCATAGCGGTTACATCCGACGCCATACGGCCGTCTTCAATCTCCACGCGCTTCATGACACGCGTCTGGGGATTTAAAGTCGTCTCCCATAACTGCTCGGCATCCATCTCTCCGAGACCTTTGTATCGCTGCAGGGTAAAACTTCCGGTATGTGTTTTCCGGTATTTTTCCAGTGCCGCATCATCATAAAGGTACTCTTCTTTCCCTTTTGACGGAATCACTTTGTACAATGGCGGCATCGCCACATAAACATGTCCTTCAAAAATCAGTTCCGGCATAAACCGGTAAAACAGTGTCAGAAGCAGCGTGGAAATATGGGCTCCGTCGACATCGGCATCCGCCATGATAATAATCTTGTCATAGCGCAGCTTACTGATATCAAAATCATTTCCGTATCCTTCCGAAAAGCCACACCCGAATGCGTTGATCATTGTCTTGATTTCCGCATTGGCAAGCACCTTGTCGATACTGGCTTTTTCAACATTCAGAATTTTTCCGCGGATCGGCATGATCGCCTGATACATACGGTTTCGCGCCATTTTGGCGGAACCACCGGCAGAATCTCCCTCTACGATAAAAATCTCACACTTTGACGCATCCCGGCTCTCACAGTTGGACAGTTTTCCATTGGAATCAAACGAAAACTTCTGCTTGGTCAGCAGATTGGTTCTCGCTTTTTCCTCTGCCTTGCGGATTTTTGCAGCCTTTTCCGCACAGCCAATCACAATCTTTAAGGTTTCTAAATTTTTATCAAAAAACAGCGGAACTTCATCACTTGTCACTTTGGCAGTTGCACGGTTTGCATCCTGATTATCGAGCTTTGTCTTCGTCTGTCCTTCAAAACGCGGGTCCGGATGCTTGATGGAAATCACTGCTGTCATTCCGTTTCGCACATCTGTACCGTTGAAATTTGCATCCTTCTCTTTTAAAATGCCAAGTTCTCTGGCATAGGAATTGATAATCGTCGTAAACGCCGTTTTAAATCCGGTCAGGTGTGCACCACCTTCCGAATTATAAATATTATTACAAAATCCCATGATATTCTCATGGAACTCGCTGGTATACTGGAATGCCGCTTCCACCTCAATGCCTTCACTTTCCCCTTTGAAGTAAATGACATCATGCAGCACTTCAAGATTATTGTTCAGATCTTTGACGAACCCAATGATTCCATCCGGCTCATGAAACTCAATGTGCTCTGCTTCCGGCTTTCTCCGATCCTCATATATGATCGTCAGTTTCGGGTTCAGATAAGCGGTCTCATGCATCCGGCTCTTCACATCATCTTCCCGGAATCTGGTCTTTTCAAAAATTTCTGGATCTGGAAGAAAATTGATCTTCGTTCCGGTCTTCTTTGTCTTCCCGATCTTTGGAAGAAGTCCGTCTTCAAGTTCTACCACCGGATGTCCCTGTGCATAGCGGTCATGATACACATATCCGCCCTGGCTGATTTCCACATCCATATAGGTGGAAAGTGCATTGACTACCGAAGATCCGACACCATGCAGTCCTCCACTCGTCTTGTACGCATTGTTGTCAAATTTTCCTCCTGCGTGCAGTGTAGAAAATACAACGCGGGCAGCCGATACTCCCTTTGCATGCATGCCGACCGGAATACCACGTCCGTTATCTTCCACCGTACAGGAGCCATCTGCCTCAAGGGTCACCCATATTTTATCACAGGCACCTGCCAGATGCTCATCCACGGAATTGTCGACAATCTCATAAATCAGGTGGTTGAGTCCTTTGGTCGTTGTACTTCCGATATACATTCCCGGACGTTTCCGGACCGCTTCAAGCCCCTCCAGTACCGATATACTGCTTGCATCATATCCTGACATGTTCCTCTATCTCCTTACTATCCTGCTAAATTACATTTGATCTCTCATGTGAGCAATCACCATCACTGCAATCCGAAAAGTCATCGCATCGTCAAACGTACGGATATCCAGTCCGATTGCTTTCTCGATACGTTCCAGACGATATACCAGAGTATTGCGGTGCACATACAGCTGTCTTGCCGTCTCTGATATATTCAGATTATTCTCAAAAAATTTATTGATAGTAGACATTGCTTCCTCATCATCTAAGATGTCCGGAATTTTCTCACCGAATACCTCTTTGATAAACATATTACATAAACTCATCGGAAGCTGGTAAATCAGACGCCCGATGCCAAGCTTTCCGTAAGAAATTGTGTCATACTTTGCATAAAAAACACGACCAACTTCCAGTGCCATCCGCGCTTCCTGATAAGATTCCGCAATTTCCGGAAGCTGTGTCACAACGTTTCCATAACCGACACGCACACGAATCATTGCTTCCATATGTAAATTATCTGCAAGGCTTCCCGCAATTTTTGACAGACGTTCCTCCATCTCCTCTTCTTTTATATGGGAAACATCTTTGATCAGAACGATACTGTGCTGATCCACGCAGGTCACAAAGTCCTTCGAACGGATATCTGCAAGATTTTTTACCAGTTCCATCGCCATATCGTTATTTTTACTTCCGGTATCAATCACAAAAACTACCCGCGGTACTTCCTGAATGTGGTGCTTTTTTGCTTTTCCGTAAATATCCACAATCAGCATATTACCAAGAATGATATTCTGCATAAAATTATTGCGGTCGAACTGCTCTGCAAAACTCATAACCAGATTCCGGATCTGGCAGACTGCCATCTGTGCGCATACAAGAAATGACTCTTCTTTCACCAGACAGACTAAAATATATTCCGTTTCACCTTCTACCATCACTTTATACAGATGATAATCCTGATACGTCTGTTTTTCAGCAAGCGATTCTGCGAAATCAACGACCACCTGCTGTTCTAATGCCTCCGGCAACGGCATCTCCTCCGTATGTGCTACCAGCTTCCCCTTTGCAGTAAACAATGCCGTATCCATGTGGCTGATCTCTTTAATTTCGTTTAATGAATTCTGTAATTTCTGATTTGAAAGCATATACTCTCCTATTATTTACGTTCGAAAGAACCCGGGTGTAAATACTAACACCCGGGTTCAAGATTTACAACTATATAATTTTAACGGACTAGTTGGTAATTGTCAATTCTGTTTCCTTATCGAATACATGAATCTTATGCGGATCAAATGCAAGCTTGATATGATCGCCATAACGGGCAGGTGTATCAGAATCAACTCTTGCTGTCATGTTTGCACCGGCTACAGAGTAGTACAGTAATACTTCTGCACCAAGTAACTCGTATCCTGTTACATCAGACTCGATGACACAGTCACCATTCTTCTGGATCATTTCAGGATCATCAGAGATATCCTCTGGTCTGATACCTAATACAACTGTCTTTCCGTTGTATCCGCCCTCTTCAAGCTTCTTTGCCTTGTAATCCGGAAGAACCACAGAGTAATCACCGAATGTTAATGTAGCTTTATCTCCCTGAATGGTGCACTTAGCATCGATGAAGTTCATCTGTGGAGATCCGATGAATCCGGCTACGAATAAGTTGTTTGGCTCATTGTATAATTTCTGTGGAGAATCAACCTGCATGATTACACCATCTTTTAATACAACGATTCTGGTTCCAAGTGTCATAGCCTCTGTCTGATCATGTGTTACATAGATGATCGTAGCACCTAATCTGTTATGTAAAGAAGCGATCTCAGATCTCATCTGTACACGAAGTTTTGCATCCAGGTTGGATAAAGGCTCATCCATAAGGAATACCTTAGGATTACGAACGATTGCACGACCCATGGCAACACGCTGTCTCTGTCCACCGGAAAGAGCCTTCGGCTTACGATCCAGTAACTTCTCCAGATCAAGGATTCTTGCTGCTTCCTCAACCTTTGCTTTGATCTCATCCTTCGGAACTTTTCTTAACTTAAGACCGAATGCCATGTTATCAAATACTGTCATATGTGGATACAGAGCATAGTTCTGGAATACCATTGCGATATCACGATCCTTTGGCTCTACATCGTTCATTACCTTTCCGTCGATGATCAGATCACCGGAAGAAATCTCCTCAAGACCTGCGATCATACGAAGTGTTGTAGATTTACCACATCCAGATGGTCCTACGAAGATGATAAACTCTTTATCTGCAACATCCAGATTGAAATCTTTTACTGCCTCAAATCCGTTTGGATATACTTTGCAAACGTTCTTTAATGATAAACTTGCCATTTGAAAAACCTCCTGATTTTTGCTTTTCGTTATTTTTCTTTGGTGAAGTTTCTTTGAACTTCCTGACAAGTGTATGATAACGGAATCTGCCCGAAATTACCACCGTCAATCCGTCCAAATATTTACATGGTTTCTTGGCGAAATAACGAAAGGGGACATTGTTGTAAACAATGCCCCCAAAAATTACAGTTTTGAATATCCAAAACCGTTAACCATCGCCTCAATCTTTTGTCCCTGCCGGCAGAGCGGACAGTCTGCAACCGGATATGCCGCATATCCGGTGACATCATTTTCATCAAAAAGTGTCTCGACTTCTACGCCGTCTACCGAATTGATCGTTCCGAATAAAGAAGCCACCCACTCGATCTCTCCTCCGTAATACTGGATACACTCGAGTGCTCTGCGGATGGTCTCGCCGGTTGTCGTAGTTGCTAAAAGAAGCACAACATGTTTTCCGTTGATGGCAGCTTTATTGTTATCCCTAAACAGCATCTGGTTATTGCTGTTAATCTCCGGCGAAATCACATACACCGTCTCATGCTGGTTTGTGGTGCCCATAATTCCGTCCCGCTGGATCTCCTCCGTCAGAAAGGTACCGACCACTTCCGTTCCATCCATACACACAATGGTATCCACGTATTTTGTCTTTGGAATTCTCGAATACAGTACATGTGCCGCCTGTTTTGCTTCCGCCACACGTGTCTTGATACTTGTCACATCCACATAATAATTAATGTGGGAATGACTCGTTGCAAAATGTCCGTGCATGGCATGCAGCGCCAGCATGTTGCTTTCTTTTGAATAAAATTTCATCATACGATCTTCCATAGTATAATCCTCCTTCTCCTGTTGCTGTTATTGTTATGATAATCCGGTACTGCCAAAGCCACCGCGATCTTTCCCCGTCAGATGTTCCACCTTTTCAAATACAATCTCTGGCTGGTTTTCCACGATTCGAAACTGTGCAATGCGGTCATTTACGTGGATCACGGTATCCCTGGTTGCATAAACCGGCATCCGCCACATATCGTTGTCCCCGCAATAGGAACCATCTACAATTCCAACACTGTTTGTCTGGATAATTCCCCAGTTTTTAAATGTGGAACTGCGCGGCACAAGATGTGCCTCATATCCCTTTGGAAGTTCCATTGCCACGCCAAGCGGGATCAGTGCAAACTCTCCCGCTTTTAAAGTTACTTCTTCCGAAGCCCGCATATCAATCCAATCGGATTTTCCTTCAATGTAATCCAGCGGTTCGATTTTGTCTGTAAAATATTTAATCTTGATTTTCTGCATATCAGTTTTCCCACTTCAGATTCAGATGCTCCACACGTTTTTCGCGGACCATCAGATCCTTTACACCTTCCTTTGCCGGTTTGTCATCGAACAGTACTTTATTCACTTCTTCTATAATCGGAAGCTCCACATCATACTTTTTTGCCAGAGCAAGTGCTGCCTTGGCCGAATAAATTCCCTCTACGACCATTTTCACTTCGTCGGTAGCCTGCTTCATGGTATACCCCTGTCCGATCAGCATACCCGCCTTGCGGTTTCTGCTGTGACGGCTCTCACAGGTGACAATCAGGTCTCCGATACCGGTCAGTCCGCAGAGCGTCTCCACTTTTGCCCCCATCTTTACGGCAAGTCCCGCAATCTCTGCAATGCCGCGGGTAATCAAGGCCGCTTTGGTGTTATCCCCGTATCCGAGTCCGTCCGCCATTCCGGCAGCAAGTGCAATCACATTTTTTAATGATCCGCCCAGTTCCATGCCAAGCATGTCCGGGCTGGTATAAACACGGAACACTTCATTCATAAACAGATCCTGGATTTTTTTTGCAGTGCTTTCTGTTTTTGCTCCTGCCACAACGGTTGTCGGAAGTCCGATTCCAACCTCTTCCGCGTGGGACGGCCCGCACATGACAGCAACATCCGCACATGGAATCTCCTGCTCTGTCACATCGGAAATGGTCATTAGGGTATCTTCTTCAATTCCCTTTGCCACGCAGACAATGATCTGTCCTTCTGTCACATATCCTGCCATACTTTTTGCGGTGCTTCTTGTAAATACAGACGGTACCGCCAGAATCAGGAACTCCTTTCCAACGATTGCTTCTTTTAAATCTGTTGTAAACAGGACATCCTCCGGAAGCTTCACTCCCGGAAGTTTATCGATATGCTCATGCTCTCTGCGGAGCATGGCAACTTCCTCTTCCACGATCGACCATACCGTTACTTCATTTCCATTGGTACGAAGAAGCTTTGCCAGCGCAATGCCCCAGCTGCCAGCTCCGATCACTCCTACCTTTGCCATATCATTTATCTCCTTTTTTCGTTCCGAATTTGTTCTCTGTTCCATTCATCAGACGGACAATATTCGCACGGTGTCTCCAAATCGCCATGCCGGTAAAACATGCACTCAGTATGTAAAACTCGATCCGGCTGGCTCCGCTGATTTTTAACCAGCCAATCTGTCCGAAAATAATCGCCTGTACCAGATAGGCAGATACCAGAAATATGGAACCCACCGAAACATACCGGGTAATTCCCACAATAATCAGGAATCCAACGGCACAGCAGATTACTGCCGGAGGACAGACGGCAAGGATGACGCCTGTCGTACAGGCAATTCCCTTTCCGCCGCGGAACTGCAGATAGCACGGAAAATTATGTCCTAAGACTGTTCCAAACCCGGCATACAGTTCCAGCACCTTTGTATCAGCCCCATACGTTCCGTGAAAAATCAGTTTTACAAGAAGTACGGCAAATACTGCTTTCAGAAGATCACCGGCAAATGTAATAATGCCGGCTTTCCATCCAAGCACCCGCAAAGAATTTGTCGTGCCTGCATTTCCGCTTCCCTGCTGACGGATATCAATTCCCTTACTTTTTCCATACAGATATCCCGTCTGAAACAGACCGAATCCATATCCGATCAGTAATGCAATGATTCTTGCAACGATCATCATAACTAGTCTTCCTTTCGCTCCCTCGTAATGAATTTGAGAGCTGTACCGCGGAACCCAAACGTTTCGCGGATACGGTTCTCTAGATATCTGGTGTACGAAAAATGCATCAGATTCTTGTCATTGACAAATACAACAAACGTCGGCGGTTTTACCGCAACCTGTGTTACATAATAAATCTTGAGTCTTTTTCCTTTATCGGTCGGTGGCTGCTGCATGGCAACTGCTTCCGTCACGATTTCGTTTAAGACACCCGTTGCAACACGCATACTGTTGTTCTCAATGACAACATCGATCATTTCAAAAATCTTATTCAGACGCTGACCGGACTTTGCAGAAATAAACAAAATCTCTGCATACGGCATAAAGCTTAAGATCTGACGGATTTTCTCGGTATGTTTCTTCACCGTGTTGTTATCCTTTTCGATGGCATCCCATTTGTTAACCGCAATAATGATACCTTTTCCTCTGTCATGTGCAATTCCGGCAATCTTGGCATCCTGCTCGGTTACTCCTTCGGTGGCATCAATAACGATGATCACCACATCCGCGCGTTCCACAGCGGTAACTGCACGGATAATACTGTAGCGCTCAATCTCCTCTTTGATCTTGTTTTTGCGGCGAAGCCCCGCCGTATCAATAAATACATATTCTTTTCCGTTGTATTTAATGTCTGTATCGATGGCATCTCTGGTAGTTCCCGCGATATCCGATACGATTACACGGTCTTCCTGTGCCAGCTTGTTGATCAGGGATGATTTCCCGACATTCGGCTTTCCGATAATGGCTACCTTCGGTCTTTCATCCTCCGGCTGATTTTCCGATCCTTCCGGGAAATATTTCACCACTTCATCCAGCATATCTCCAAGTCCGAGCATGGAAGAAGCGGAAACCGGATACGGTTCTCCGATTCCGAGATTGTAAAATTCATACACATCCGGCATAAATTTTTCAAAACTGTCCACTTTATTTACCACCAGAACCACCGGCTTTTTGGATCTGCGCAGCATGTCCGCTACTTTTGCATCCGCATCCTGCAGTCCCTGACGCACATCCGTGATAAACATGATCACATCTGCCGTGGCAATCGCAATCTCTGCCTGTTCACGCATCTGGGAAAGGATCACATCCCCGCTGTCCGGTTCGATTCCACCGGTATCAATCAATGTAAAATTATAGTTCAGCCATGTGACATCCGCATAAATGCGGTCTCTTGTGACACCCGGAGTGTCTTTTACAATGGAGATTCTCTCTCCTGCCAATGTATTAAAAAGCGTAGATTTTCCGACATTCGGACGCCCGACAATGGCTACGACTGGTCTGCTCATTTTTTACCTCCAACAAAAAAATGGATGGCGTCCGAAAACGCCATCTTTATTTTACAATAAGCCGCGGAAGTTGTAAAGTCCTGCTGGTTTCATCCCTGTGATGTTTTCTCTCCGGAACTTAAAAAATGAATTTCCGAAACATCGTCAATGACCCCGCATTCTATCAGGGTATTTATGATATTGGTACAGTCTTTCCCGAAGCTGACATATGCTGATCCGCCATATGATCTGGATGTTTCCACAGATTCGCCCATATTCGTGTAGTAATCATCGAGCCGGTCATATACATTTTTCCAGTCTGCAGATACGTGATAAAAATCCATGCTGATACTGGCAGAAGAGTACTCCCCTGTTTCTTCCGGATCTTTCAGTGCATTCGTCAGATTGTACTTTTGCAGCTTCTGATCTGCGGCGTCTTCACAAATCGCCTGATACAGTTTTTTTGCAGTATCCGCATCAAAGTCACAATCCTTATAATTTTCCGATGATTCATTTAATGTCAACGTTCCGGTACTAAACTTTGAAATTTTGTCAGAATCCGTTCCAAAGAGATATTCCATAAAATGATCCACTTTATTTTCTTCTTTAAACAACAGTTCTGAAAGCGTTTCATTCCCCCCGACAATTTCATATGTGCGGGAGAGCGTTTTTCCGTTTTTCAGATAGTAATAAAAAATGATCTGCGTACTGTCATCCGTTTTGTTTTCCCGGTAACTTTCCGCATGTCTTAAAATTTCTTTCTGCGCCTGACATGCCACAGGTATGCTGTCCCCTTTATATTCTACCGGATAGTCAAGGGAAACTTCCACCCGGCTTACCTGATCAGCATCCGGGACATACTGTTCCAGATAGGTGGCATTTTTTGAGCATCCCCAGAAACTGCCCAGCACAAACAGCACAAATAACCCGCTCTCACAGAATCTCCGGCGGCAAAATACGCGAAATCCTTTTTCCACAAACATCTGTGCAATAAAAAAACTGACAAAACCAAATGCCACCACAAGAACAAGCAACATTGGTTTTTTTACATGCAGATGCACGGAATGTAAAAATTCTGCCGCAAAGACGCCTGCAAAATAACCGACTCCGGTTCCCACGCCCCAGCGGAACAATGGTTTTACCCAGTTAAAAGAAATCAGATCCCCTGCACTTTCAATCCTGCGTTTTTTATAACAGTAATAAGCAATCAGATAAATGACAACTGCTGCAGCCACATAGGCCGCAAGTACCCGCAGTCCCCGGTAGGACAACACCCCCGACATCAGATCCGTTTCCTGGTTATAGGATTGCCGGAATACAAACCGCACATTGTTGTACAGATAATTCATCGGGGAGAGAATCCGCAAAATCAAAAATTCCGGCACAGTATCCATGCCAAGTCCATATCCCAGATATCCGATGACATAACGTGCCCCACTGGAAAATGCAAATGCTACATAGTTAACCGCCAGAAAGTACACCGGAAGTGCAAACAGCTGTCCGGTAAACATGACACAAAAACACACCGTTGCATAAAGGAAAAAAGCAATTCCCATAACACTTAAAAACCATAATCCCAGAAACTGCACACTCGCAATGCCTTTCAAAAGACAAAGAACCACCGTTACCAGAAAAACCAGTGCCTGCGGAATCAATAGAAAACAAAGGCCACTGATCATATTCGTCACATACAGTTCCCCCCTTGTAACCGGCAGTGCATGGATCATATACGCATTCTTCTGGGTAAACAGATAGCCAAACAAAGCCATCCCACAGACGACTGCCATAATTGCAATTGCGGCCACATCCACTTCCAGACGCAGACTGTTGTACAATGCATAATCCCTGGCATAAGCAGTCATGTCCGTCTGTTGCTGCAGACGCGACCACAGCTGCCCCGGCACTTTTACCATCCCATATAACAGATAGCATACCCAGATCGGCCAGTACAGGGTCACATTTTTTTTAAAAACCGTACGGTTAAAAAAGGATGTCTTTGACTTCATAGCCCAAACCTCCCATTTCATAAATAAAAATTTCTTCCAGTGTAAGCGGCAGAATGTCCACAATAGCCAGATGGTCTCCCTCTGTCTGGATGACTGCCGCAACCTCCCTGGGATTTCCCTTGACAATCATTGTATATACACGCCCGGAATTTGACATATGCAATATCTCAAATTCTTTTGGGAGTTTCGGCATACCGGTCTGGCATGCCACCTGGATTTTACTGATGTTTCCATGTAAATCAAACAGGGAACGCTCAATTATAACCTTTCCGTGATTCATAATGCCCACATGATCACAGACATCCTCCAGTTCGCGCAGATTATGGGAAGAAACCAGTACGGTCGTCCTGCGCTCTGCAACCTCAGACATCAGGATCGTCCAGATCTGTTTCCGCATAACCGGATCAAGGCCATCCAGCGGTTCATCCAGAATCAGAAGTTTCGGTCTACAGCAGAGTGCCAGCCAGAATGCAACCTGTTTTTGCATTCCCCTGGACAGTCTGCGGATATTGCGTTTCATATCAATTCCCGGGAAAAACTCCTGCAGGCGATAAAACATCTTTTCGTCAAAGGACTCGTACATTCCCCGGAAATAACGCATCATTTCCAGTGTATCCGCCTGTAAAAAATAAAACGGCTCATCCGGTATATAAGCCATTTGAGCCTTTACCTGTTTATTTTCATATACCGGAGCCCCGTCAATAAAAATTTCTCCGGCATCCTGCCGGTATACACCTGTCAGATGACGGATCAGGGTTGATTTCCCGGCACCATTTGGTCCCACAAGCCCATATATGTTTCCAGACGCCACATGCATATTTACCCCGTCGAGCGCACGGAAATCCCCAAATTTCTTTATCAGATTATTTACTTCAATCAAAGTCTTTGCTTCCTCCTGCCAGTTTCCACATACGTCCTGTCAATTCCTCTGTCCCTACCGACATATTCTGCAGTCTGATTACCACCGTGTCGAACTCCTGCAGCAGCTCTTTGCGGATCAGTTCCGCAATCTGCTTTTCCGATGCCGCCATCCGTTCTCCTTCCCGGTCACAGACATACCCTTCCTCTTCCAGCTCCTGATAAGCATTCCTTACAGCATTGGGATTTACGGCAAATTTTGAAGCCAGTTCCCTCACTGACGGAAGTTTTTCTCCCTCCGGTATCGCATGCGTTATGATCATTTTTCGAATCCCGTCCGTGATCTGCTCATAGACCGGTTTGATATCTCTGCAATCTGGCTGCATCAAAGAGCATCCTCCTATCTTTCCTCAATACAGTCAGTGTACCATAAATCTTCCCCGAGTAATTTAACATCTTTGAAATACATTCTTAAGGATTTCTTAATTTGTTACACAAGTTTTAAAAAAGCTCCCAGATTTCCGCGTTTTCCATGGCTTGCCCTATGGGAAAACAGCAGATTCGGATTACAGCAGGTACAAAGATTCGTTACCGCCAGATGTTCCGGAAGGATCCCTGCATCCCGCAGCACAATCTCATTACTTTTCCACAGATCCAGCTGATATTTTCCACCGCCCTTTTCGATCAGGATCTCACACTCATGACCGGAAAACTCTTTTGCAAAGGCAGATGCCACATCTTCACTTACTTCATAACAGTCCTGACAGATGGACGGTCCAACGGCGGCAAGAATTTCTCCGGGGTCACTATGAAATTCCCTGCGCATCACCTCGATGGTATGCTGCCCCATGCGTCCGACCGTTCCTCTCCACCCGGAATGAGAAAGTCCGATCGCATGGTGTATGGGATCTACAAAATAAAGCGGTACACAGTCAGCGTAAAAAGTTGCCAGAATCAGTCCCGGTTCATCCGTCACCAGCCCGTCCACATCCGTATAAGGCCTTTCCTTTTTCACACCATAGCCCCCGCAGCTTCTATCCACCCGCCGGACATTCGTCGTATGGGTCTGATCCGAACAGACAATATCTGAAAGCGTTCCTCCCATTGCCTCTGCCACTCTGCGGTAGTTTTCCGTCACTGCCTGCGGATCATCTCCACGTGTAAAACTCAGATTCAGGCTCCGGAACATTCCGGTGCTGCATCCACCCTCTCTGGTGGTAAAACAGTTCTTTACGCCCGTATGTGCCAAAAGAAGGGGAAAATACAAAAGCGGAAGCCCCTGTCCCTTTTTGCCCTGAAACTGTTCCAGTTCCAATATATGCTCTTTATTTTTCCACTGAAAATCCTCTCTGTCCATGTCTGTCACCTCTGAAAATAAAATGCATTTGGGATGTGCCGGATACTTCCGTCCCCATAAATTCCAATCACATCAAAACGGCAGTCCATCTCCTGCCCTGCTGCATATCCTGCATAATGATAATTTGCAACCTTACAGATCTGGCGCTGCTTTCTCCGGTCTACCGCCTCTAACGGATCTCCGTAATCATTGCTGCTCCGGTATTTTACTTCAACGTATACAAGTACCCCGTCCTTTTGTGCAATAAGATCCACCTCTCCAAATGGTGTCCGGTAATTGCGTGCAAGAATTGTGTAATCATGTGTGCACAAATACCGGGCTGCCATGGTCTCATATTCTGTTCCAATTGTACGTTTATTCAAATTTTATTTAACCCCTGCCTGATCAATCTTTGCCTTCATACGATCCATATCATCCACAAAAACAAGAATCTCCGCAACCACCTCATACAGCTCCGGCGGAATCATGTCCCCGATCTGCAATTTGGAAAGGGTAGACGCAAGTTTATTGTCTTTGTAAGTCGGAACCTGACTCTCTTTTGCTTTTTCAATAATTTTTTCGGCTACCTGCCCCTTTCCGGTTGCCAGTATCTTTGGTGCTTTTTCGCCCGGCTCATAGGCAATCGCCACTGCCGTTTTCTCCGGTTCTTTCTTTTGTTTTAACTGCTCAAAAGGAAAGGGTTTAAAATTATTATTTTCCATTTTATGCCCTCATATCAAAGGAATACCGGTGCAGCTGTGTCGCCGCCGGCTGATCCATCTTCAGAAAATCGTCCACAAAATTTACATGTTTTTCTTCATTTACCACATCAATCTTACAGTGATATCCTTTTTTTTCCAGCCTCGCTTCCAGCACCGGATAATTTTTTTCCAGCAATGCATATGCAGTGTCATTGTCCAGATAAAAACGCGTACTTACTTCACGTCCTCTCATCCGGACCGAAACATCCGTACTTCCCAGATGATCCAGATCCAGATGCAAAAAAGCAGTCAGATCCTTTTCTCCCTGCGCCAGTGCCTTTTTGTTGGTATACACAAACAGTTCGCCGCTTGCATGCTGCCCCGACATTTTGAGTGGAATCTGTGCGTATGTGTACATCTGGTTCACCTGATTCATAAATTCCACATTGCTGTGGATCTCTCCTGCCATCTGTGAAAAAGCAGTATGCTCCTGTCCCGCATTTTTGAGTGCAGACTCAATTTTTTCCATCTGACTGTTCAGACGTTCATACAGTCTGCCCACATAATCGCCCTCTTTGAGATCCCCCGGTTTGACCATCCACTGCTGTTCTGCCGTATCCCGGACAAGTTTCTGGAATTCCCTGGAAGAAAACAGCTTTCCGAGATGTTCCCTCTCCAACGGCAACGGATCTTTGCACAGCTGCTGCAGATCCTTTAACACTTCTACCGTACCGCTATTTGCGTTATATGCACTCTGCGGCTTTCCGAGAATATCTCCGATCATCCGGTTTAAATGCTGCAGCTGTTCCTGTGAAAGTACAGCTCCCAGTGTATGTGGAGTCTGCGACATCTGCCCGGTATAAGTTGTTTTTCCGGAAACAGTTTCCATCGTTTCGGCTTCCTGCTGTCCGGCCACGCCTTTCTCCTCCGCTGCAGCCTGACCTTCCTGCTGCGACAAAATTTCCGGATGTTCCTGCACAGTTTCCGTGGCAGTCTCCGGTGCAGCTTCCGTCTGCATCTGCGTTTCTGCGGTATCTGTCTGCACGCTTTCATACTTCAGACCATCCAGGTTGTATGCCACATCCGGTTCCGGACTTTGTATCTGCTGCGGTATTTCTTCCAGCCCGTCTGTCAGAATCTGCAACAACTCATTTCCAAGCTGACGCATGGTCTCTGTCTTTACTGGTGCGCCTTCTGTTCCGGTCAGACTCTGTGGAAACTGCTCAATCAGTGCATCCAGTTCCCGTGTAATCGCCTGACTGTCATTCATATAATTTTCAAACTGGGAGGCATTTTCTACAGTAATCGGTATTCCAAGCTTTTGCATCTGTACCAGCGTCTGTACATCAATCCGCGGATTTGCATTGACCAGCCGTGCCATCTGCTGCAGACTCTCCCGGTCAATCGGCATCTGTTCTTCCATCATCCGGTCAACCATGGACAAATACTCCGGCTGTGCGGAAAGTCCCGCTGCGGAAAGCGCCTGCATCAGCGTATAATTTGCGCCTGCCCCGTCAATTGCAAACGGCCGGATGGCAATCTGCGTGCCATCGTTGGACTTTACCTGGAAAAACATGGATTCCCCTTCCATAAGGGAAATCTTTCCGTCCAGCCGTGCCATCACCTGCTGCCCTCCGGAAAGAGAAAGCGTCACGCGGCCATTTTTAACGGAAGTGACCGTCCCCTCAAAAATATTTCCTTTTGTCAGAGACCGCAGAGAGGCCACAAGATTTTCCACACCTTTCGTCCCGGTCAGCGTCTCCGCACCTGATGAGATCGCCTGATGATACTGTTTTACCAAATCTGAAATCTGCATCCGAACAGCCCCCTTTGTGATTTTGAATAATTATCTTATGATACAAAATTCTTAATAAAGGTTCTTCTGTGAATCGGTGTCGGTCCATACTTTTTGAGTGCTGCAATATGTTCCGCGCTTCCATATCCTTTATTGGAAGCAAAACCATACTCCGGATAAATCGAATCATAGTATACCATCATCCGGTCCCTGGTCACCTTGGCAATGATCGATGCCGCACCGATGGAAATGCTCTTTGCATCTCCCTTGATAATCGGTACCTGCGGAATTGTCACTTTCGGAATCGTCACTGCATCATTAAGCAGCAGATCCGGCTGCGGAGATAACTGTGCAATCGCCTGCCGCATTGCCTCATACGTTGCCTGCAGAATATTGATCTCATCAATCCTGTCCGGACCGATCGTGCCAAGTCCGGTTGCCACTGCCTGCTCCATGATGATATCATACAGTTCTTCTCTTTTTGCCGCTGAAAGTTTTTTGGAATCATTAATATATAATATATCACAATCCTTCGGCAGAATCACAGCTCCTGCCACGACCGGTCCCGCAAGCGGTCCCCGTCCTACCTCATCGATCCCACAGATATATGTATATGTATCGTACTCTTTTTCATATTTCTTTAAATTTTCCGTGCGGATCATTTCCTTCTGTAGCTTATCCATGCGTTTTTTTGCGGTATCCACCAGTTTCTGCACACCGGTGCGGGAATCCGACGCATATTTTTCCACAAACGCCTCCAGTGCTTCCGTCGGTGTTGCTGTCAGTTCCTCTTTAATCGCATCAATTTTTTCAGCCATTTTCCTGCTCCTTTGGCCACTCCAGCGTAACTTTTCCGAGTTTTCCGCTCCGGAATTCATCAATCAGAAGTGCTGCCGCTTTGCTGTAATCGAGTTCCCCGCCTTTCGTGATACATTTCCTGTTTTCTGCAATCCCGCATAAAAGTTCGGTCTCCTTTTGTGTTTCTTCGACTTCATAACGTTCTGTCAGGATTCCCGGATACTGTGTTTTCAGGAAACGGATCAGCTCTACCGCAAGTTCATCCGTATTTAAGATCTCATCCCGGATGGAACCGATCAGCGCCAGACGAAGTCCAACTTTCTGATCCTCAAATTTCGGCCAGAGAATTCCCGGAGTATCCAAAAGCTCTACACTTTTGCTCAGACGTATCCACTGTTTTCCCTTCGTTACACCCGGCTTGTTTCCGGTCTTTGCACACGCTTTTCCCGCATACGAATTGATAAATGTGGATTTTCCGACATTTGGAATTCCAACAACCATGGCACGGACCGGCCGGTTTTTGATTCCGCGCTTACGGTCCCTCTCCATTTTTTCCTTACAGGCTTCCATAATAATATCGGTAATGGATTTCATTCCGTTTTTGCTTCGCGCGTCAAGGCTTACCACATAATATCCTTTTTTTTTGAAAAAAGCAGACCACTGCTCGGTTGCCTTGCGGTCCGCCAGGTCCGCTTTATTCATTAAAATCAGACGATATTTGTTTTTCCCAAGTTCGTCAATATCCGGATTTCTGCTGCTGAGCGGAATCCGGGCATCTACCAGTTCGATCACCAGATCTATCAGTTTGATGTCTTCCTGCATCTGTCGTTTTGCTTTGGTCATATGACCGGGATACCATTGAAAATTCATCTCTTTTTCCTCATTTCCTAAATCAGCCCGCTTAATCGATCAGTCCCATCTTTCCAAATCCCTTAAAATGGAACCACGCTTTTCCAATTATATAATCTTTTTTCACATTTCCGATATTTGCCATACGGCTGTCCTCACTGCTGTTTCGATTATCCCCGAGAACAAAATATTCGTCATCCCCAAGTTTCACTTCATCTGCTGCCACACCGGGATCTTCGATGGAAGCAGAAACAATATCTTCCTTGTAAAGTTCTCCATTAATATATACTTTCCCATTTTTGATCTGTACCGTATCCCCCGGACAAGCAATTACCCTCCGGACATAATAATGGGATTTTTCATTTCCATTCGGCAAAAAAACGACGACATCGCCCTGCTTTGGCGCGCGTACCATATAGACAAAGCGATTGACAAAAATCTGTTCCTCGCTCTGTAAGGTATCCTGCATGGCATTTCCCACAACTGTCGTCCGAAAACCAAAAGAACTGACCAGTGCATATGCAATGGCAATTACAATGGCACATTCTAATACCCAGGTCATAATTTCTTTAAACAGGGGCACATTAAACTTTTTTCTTCTTCTGCTGAAATTCAGTCCGCTTCTTCTTTTCACTTTTCCACCTCTTTAATTCAAGTTAGAAAAAAGGGATGCCGCATTCTGTGGCATCCCTTCCATGAAGCAAATTATTTTACTAACTCTTTTACCTTTGCAGCTTTGCCGACACGGTCTCTTAAGTAGTAAAGTTTTGCACGACGTACTTTACCTTTACGAACGATCTCTACCTTCTCAACGTTTGGAGAATGTAAAGGCCATGTCTTCTCAACACCTACACCGTTTGAAATCTTTCTTACAGTGAAAGTGGTACGGTTGCTTCCACCCTGCTTCTTAATAACAGTTCCTTCGAATACCTGAATACGCTCACGGTTTCCCTCTTTGATCTTTCCGTATACCTTTACAGTATCACCTACGGAAAACTGTGGTGCTTCAGCCTTTAACTGCTCTGCCTCAATGTTCTTGATAATTTCACTCGCGTTCATTTTGTGACCTCCTGATTATTTTGACGTTCTTAAACTCCATCTATCGGTGCCAGAGGACCGTCACTTCTATTCACATTTGTAACTATCCGTTCCGTAATATTACCGGATAATTACACCGCAACAATTATAAACTTTAGCATACTCATTCCGAAAAATCAAGTCCTTTTTCATCATTTTTCGCACATCCAGAAAATTTTGTCATGCGACAGGCAAAATCCCTCTTTTTCCTGCAATCTCATGGATTTTTCGTTGTCCGTGATAATCTGTGCAAACGGAATTTTTCCCTGTTCGAGCATACAGTTTGCTGCATACGTTTCGAGCGTCATGGCAATGTATCTGCGCTGGAATTTTGGTGCTACCATAAGCATTCCGATACTTCCCTCACAATGCTGCCCGATAAATCCGGCAAGCTTTTCGTCATAAAAAGCCCCCACAAGCATACCATCCTGTATCCTCGACCGCAGGTAGTCCTCATCACAGCAGCCGTGATAAAAGGAAACCACCTGTGGAAAATCTTCTCGTTGTAATCTGCGCATCGACAATCCATCCTCACGCGTCAGATCCGGCCGGTATAACCCGCGCACCGGAAGCTTTTCATGTCTGGTGTACACAGCCTGATAACATTCGCACTCCTGATTAAGTCCGTATCTCTTTTGAAAATAAGGAATCATTTCCTCCTGATGCAAAACCGCCAGCGGTATTTTTTCAACCGGAAGCGTCCATGTACGGATATCCGGAAGTCTTGACGGATCAACACATGCATGAAAATAGATCTCGTATTCCATATCTTTGAGCAATATCTGTCCCTGCCCGAAATACAACAGTTGTGCGCGTCCACGATTGATCAGTTCAATCATATCGATGTGCAACAGTTTCTGTTTCATAAGCAGTTGTCTGCATTCCTGCAGCCGCACATAGCGGGCATACAGATCCGGCCTGCGTTCCTTTGTACGCAGGATGGACTGTTCCTTTTTCCATGCATCTATGTGTTTCTGGTTTCCGGAAAGCAGCACCTCCGGCACCTTTTTCCCGTGCCACACATCCGGTCTGGAATATTGCGGATGTTCCAAAAGCTCTCCGTGGAAAGATTCGGTCAGGGCCGACTGTTCATTTCCAAGCACTCCCGGAACCAGGCGTGCCACTGCATCGACAATCACCATGGCTGCCAGCTCACCGCCCGTCAGTACATAATCACCGATGGAAATGTAATCTGTGACCACTTCCTCAAGCACGCGCTCATCAATGCCCTCGTAATGCCCGCATAACAAAAGCAGCTCATCCTGTGCCGCCAGTTCCCGTGCTTTTGCCTGTGTAAAAGGAATTCCCTGCGGGGTTACATAAATCACCCGCTTTTTCTTATTCTGCGGTATCTTTTCCATAACACTCTGACATGCATCATATACCGGCTGTGCCTGCATGAGCATCCCTGCACCGCCGCCGTAAGGATAATCATCCACCCTGCCATGCTTATCCTGCGTATAATCACGAATATTCACCGCATCAATATCTATTTTTTTCTGTTGTACGGCTCTCCCTGTGATGCTTGTCATAAGCCCCTGCATCACCATATCCGGAAAAAGTGTCAAAACATGAAACTTCATTGTCCACCCTCCGTTTAACGCAGTCCCGGCAGCAGATGTACTTCCATCTGTCCCGCAGCCACATCCACATTCTGGATACACGCATGGATTGCCGGAATGAGCAGATCTTTTGCGCCGTCTTTACTCACAACATAGACATCATTGGCACCGGTCTGCAATACATCGGAGATTGTTCCAAGTTCTTCTCCTTCATCCGAAACCACCTGTATTCCGATCAGATCTGCAATAAAATACTCGTCTTTTCCTAATTCCACTGCATTTTCCCTGGTAACAAGCAGCTTTGCCTGCCGCATTCTCTCCACGTCATTTCTATCATCTATCCCCTTGAATTTCAGGATCACCATATTTTTAAAGAACTTAACACCTTCGATTTCAAGTTCTCTGGTTCCCCGACCCTGATCAAGGAGGACTGTTTTCAAATTTTTAAACCGGGCATTATCATCCGTGGTAGGAAACACTTTCACCTCTCCACGTACCCCGTGAGGAGCCGTAATCACTCCCACCTGAAATAAATCTTCCATAAAATCTCCTATTGTGCAGATTCTCTCATGAATTTGTTTCATAGAAAAACAAGCACCTCGCAACTGCGGGGTGCTTAATGCGGTATATCCTACCGTTATGTTATTGCATGATTTCCACAATAACTTTTTTGTCTTCTTTGGATGCCGCTGCTTTCACAACCGCACGGATTGCTTTCGCAATGCGTCCCTGCTTTCCGATTACTTTGCCCATATCGGACTGTGCAACCCTAAGTTCCAGCAGAGTTCCTTTTTCATTCTCAGACTCCGTCACAACAACTTCATCCGGGAAATCAACGAGTGACTTTGCAATTACTTCAACTAATTCTTTCATTAATTACATCCACCCTTCGGAATTATTTCTCGATACCAGCTGCCTTGAAGATTCTGTTAACGGTCTCTGTTGGCTGTGCGCCTGTAGATAACCACTTCTTAGCCAGCTCAGCATCTACGTGATACTCGCTAGGATCCTTTGTTGGATCATATGTTCCGATCTCTTCGATGCATCTTCCGTCTCTTGGTGAGCGGGAATCTGCAACTACGATTCTATAGAAAGGAGCCTTCTTCTGTCCCATTCTTCTTAATCTGATCTTTACTGCCATGATTTCACCTCCTCATAGGTTTTGTTTTTTATTTAAAAGGGAAGTCCTTTGAACATTCCTCTTTTACCACGTTTGCCGCCCATCATGCCGGGCATCTGTTTCATCATTTTCTTTGTCTGCTCAAACTGCTTGACCAGACGGTTGACTTCTGCCACCTGTACACCCGCACCTCTTGCAATGCGGTTCTTTCTGCTTGGATTGAGCAGATTCGGATTTTTACGTTCCTGCGGTGTCATGGAATGAATAATTGCCTCTATTCTCCGCATGTTTTTCTCCGCTTCGTCCGTATCAATCTCCGGCATCTTTCCACCGCGGAGTCCAAGTCCCGGCATCATGCCCATCAGACTGGACAAACCGCCCATCTTTTTCATCTGACTCATGGACTCTAAATACATTTCAAAGTCAAATTCATTCTTGCGCATCTTCTGCTCAAGTTCTTTGGCTTTTTCCTCGTCTAGATTCTCCTGTGCTTTCTCAATCATGGTAAGCACATCACCCATACCAAGGATTCGGGATGCCATACGATCCGGATAAAACTGTTCCAGATCCGAAAGTTTCTCACCCATACCTGCGTACAGAATCGGTTTTCCTGTCACTGCGCGGATGGAAAGAGCTGCACCGCCCCGGGTATCTCCATCGAGCTTTGTCAGAACAACACCATCGATTCCTATCTTGTCATTAAATGTCGAAGCAACATTTACCGCATCCTGACCGGTCATTGCATCAACAACGAGAATGGTCTGGAATACATCCACCGCTTCTTTGATCTCCACAAGCTCATCCATCATCTCTTCATCGACATGCAGACGACCTGCCGTATCAATGATCAGAACATTGCAGTCTTCTTTCTTTGCATGTTCCACGGCCGCTTTGGCGATATCCGCAGGTTTGTTTTTATTTCCCATGGAAAATACTTCCACGCCCTGCTTTTCTCCATTGATCTGCAACTGTTCGATTGCAGCCGGACGATACACATCACAGGCTGCCAGCAGTGTCTTTTTCCCTTTGGTCTTTAATTTGCCTGCGATCTTTGCCGTGGTAGTTGTTTTACCGGCACCCTGCAGACCTACCATCATAATGACGGTCAGTTCTTTTCCCGGCCGGAACGCAATCTCGGTTGTCTCGGAGCCCATGAGCTTAACCATCTCTTCGTTTACGATCTTGATGACCATCTGTCCCGGATTGAGACCGCTCATCACATCCTGTCCGATTGCCCGTTCCTGCACATCTTTTACAAACTTCTTGACCACACGGAAATTTACATCTGCCTCAAGCAGTGCCATCTTGACTTCTTTCAGTGCTGTCTTGACATCGTCCTCTGTCAGTCTGCCCTTGCTGCGAAGATTCTTAAATACATTCTGCAATTTTTCAGAAAGACTGTCAAATGCCATACTACAGCTCCTCCAAAATCTGATTTGAAATCGTTGCGATCTGTTCTACGATCTGTTCATCTTTTGTTTGATGAAACTGTTCTGCCAGTCTGTGAATTCCCTCCACATCCTGCTTCACAGATAAGAACTTCTCTACCAGATGAAGTTTCTTTTCATAATCCGAAAGCTTCTTTCCACAGCGTTTGATCATATCTGCCACGCCCTGTCTGGTAATCCCCTCCTCCCCGGCAATCTCACCGAGAGAAAGATCATTGAACACGAAGTCCTCATAGATCCGGCGCTGATGTTCATTCAGTAACTCGCCATAAAAATCATATAAATAAGCCTGTTGTAACTTTTCTTCCACATCAATCACCTTGGATACTTTACCATAAAGAAAACAAGGTGTCAAGTATTTTTTCTTGACACCTTGTAATTTATTTTTAAATCATGGTTCTTACGATCTTTGGCTTATATCCGGCCTTTTCCAGCGCCTTGATAATCTGCTTCTTGTGATCGGTACCAAAACACTCCAATGTAATCCGAAGTTCAACTGCGGCATTCCGGTTCGTGGAAACAAACTGATTGTGTTCGAGTTTGATGACATTTCCCTGCTCTTTTGCCAGTGTCTCGGAAACTTTCGCCAGTTCTCCCGGCTTATCCGGAAGCAATACCGAAACGGTAAAGATACGGTCACGGAAAATCAGTCCCTGCTGTACCACAGAGGACATCGTAATCACATCCATGTTTCCACCGCTTAAGATGGATACCACACGCTTGTCCTTGACATTTAAATGCTTTAATGCAGCTACTGTAAGCAGTCCGGAATTTTCTACAATCATCTTGTGGTTTTCCACCATATCCAGAAAGCTTACGATCAGTTCATCATCCGTTACCGTGATAATGTCATCCAGATTTTTCTGGATATATGGGAAAATTTTGCTTCCCGGTGTCTTTACGGCAGTACCGTCGGCGATTGTATTTACTGTCGGAAGCGTTGTCACTTTTCCGGCTGCAAATGAAGCCTGCATACAGTTTGCACCAGCCGGCTCCACACCGATCACCTTAATCTTTGGATTGAGCAGCTTTGCAAGTGTGGATACGCCTGTTGCCAGTCCGCCTCCCCCAATCGGAACAAGAATGTACTCTACCAGCGGAAGTTCCTTAAAGATCTCCATTGCAATGGTTCCCTGACCGGTTGCCACTGCCAGATCATCGAACGGATGAATAAAGGTATATCCATTTTTTTCTGCCAGCTCCAGTGCATGTGCACATGCCTCATCATATACATCTCCGTACAACACAACTTCCGCACCGTAACTCTTGGTACGATTCACCTTGATCAGAGGCGTGGTGGTTGGCATTACAATTACCGCCTTACAGCCGTAGCACTTTGCGGCATATGCCACTCCCTGCGCATGGTTTCCGGCAGATGCTGTAATCAGTCCTCTCTGACGTTCTTCCTCTGAGAGCGTGCTGATTTTATAATAAGCACCTCTTACTTTGTATGCACCGGTAAACTGCATATTCTCCGGCTTTAAATATATTTTATTGCCTGTCTGGTCACTTAAGTAATCACTGTATACAAGTTTTGTCTCCAGAGTAACCTCTTTTACTTTTTCACTTGCTTCTTCAAATTTATCTAGCGTCAGCATCTTCATCGTTGTCCTCCTTATTTTTTACGTCAAACAATGCATTCACAAATTCATCCGGGTCAAATTTCTGGAGGTCATCAATGGTCTCTCCCACGCCGATATATTTGACCGGCACTCCAAGTTCCGCCTGAATTGCCACCGCAATTCCTCCCTTGGCTGTTCCATCCATCTTTGTCAGCACAATTCCGGAAATCTTTGCCACATCGGAAAATTCCTTTGCCTGAACCAGCGCATTCTGTCCGGTTGTCGCATCCAGCACAACCAGCGTCTCCCGATACGCCTGTGGATACTCTTTTTCGAGAATCTTGTTAATTTTTCCAAGCTCATTCATCAGATTTTTCTTGTTGTGCAGACGTCCTGCCGTATCGACCAGAAGCACATCTGCATTTCTGGCCTTTGCTGCAGCCGTTGCATCATAAACCACAGATCCCGGATCTGCGCCTTCCGTTCCGCCAATCATGTCAACTCCCGAACGGTCCGCCCACTCTTTGAGCTGATCTCCTGCTGCTGCACGGAAAGTATCCGCACCGGCAATCACAACCTTTTTTCCCTGCTCTTTCAGTTTACCTGCAAGTTTTCCGACGGTTGTGGTCTTTCCCACACCATTGACTCCGATCACAAGGACAACGGATGTCTCTTCTTCAAAGCGGTATGCCGTCTCACCGACCTGCATCTGCTGTTTGATGCTGTCGATCAGAAGCTGTTTGCATTCTGCAGGCTCTTTCACATGGTTTGCCTTTACTTTTTCACGCAGATCATCCAGAATCGACTCGGTAGCCTTAACGCCCAGATCACCCATAATCAGAATTTCTTCCAGTTCCTCGTAAAACTCATCATCAATTTTAGAAAAACCGTGAAATACCGAATCAATTCCGGATACAATATTATTTCTTGTCTTGGTCAATCCTTCGACAAGCCGGCTGAAAAAACCTTTCTTTTCTCCCATATCAGTTTCCTTTCTTATCGCTTCTTTCTTTTTACATAATCAATCAGTTCAAATCATGTTCAATCAGATCTACCGACACAAGTGTCGATACACCTTTTTCCTGCATGGTAATTCCATACAACCGGTCCGCTGCTGTCATTGTACCACGTCTGTGCGTAATTACAATAAACTGTGTGTTTTTTGTCAGCTTATTTAAGTAACTTGCAAACCTTGAGACGTTGGAATCATCAAGCGCTGCTTCGATCTCATCCAGAAGACAAAACGGCGAAGGTTTCAGCGCCTGAATCGCAAACAACAGTGCAATTGCTGTCAGCGCTTTCTCACCACCGGACATCTGCATCATATTCTGCAGTTTCTTTCCCGGCGGCTGCGCAATGATGCGGATGCCACATTCGAGAATATCCTCATCCTCCACCAGTTCCAAAGCTCCATGTCCGCCGCCGAACAGGTGCTTGAATGATGCATTGAATTCTTTCTGGATTTCCGCAAACTTTTCCATAAACTGTTTTCTCATGCCGCTGTCGAGATCTTCTATGATGCCGAGCAGGGTCTGCTCTGCCTCAACCAGATCATCATGCTGCCCTTTCAGGAACGTATAACGTTCCGAAACTTCTTTGTATTCTTCAATGGCATTGACGTTGACTGTTCCCAGCTTCCGGATCTCATCCTTTACTGCTGCGATCAGTTTCTTTAAAGCAAGCGGATCTTCGTATTCACTGTTTCTTAATTCTGCTGCCGCATGCGGTGTCAGTTCATATTCTTCCCACAGATAATTTGTCTGTTGTTCTGCAGATTCATTCAGCTTTTCCCGCTGGTTGTTCAGACGGAACACTTCTTTATCCAATCCGTTACACCGCTCGGAAATTTCCTCCTGTTTCCGGAAAAATCCCCGGTATTCCGCAGACATCTGTTCTTTTTGTTCTACGCTTTCACGAAGTTTCTGTTCCAGTTGCCCATGGGAATCCGAAGAAGCAAGGATCGTCTTTTGGATTTCTGCAATGTCGTGCTGTTTCTTTTCCACATCTTCTTTGGAATTTTTCGCATTCTCCAGAAGCCCGGTCTTTTCCGTCTCGAATTTTTCCAGATCTCCATTGATACGTTCCACGTTTGTCTGGGCAAATTCTACTTTCTGCCGGATATTCGCTTCCTCAAGCTGAATTCCGGAAAGTTCCGATTCCGCTTTATTTTCCAGTTCTTTCTGTTCTTCAAGCATCTTCTGAAACGCTTCATTCGCATGCTGGATTTCCGTTTCCTGTTGTCTGGAATGTTCCAGTTCCTCCTTAATGCCTGTCTGATCTGCACGGATTTCTTCTACCTGCCGATCCATCTGCTGCCGTTCCTTCATGAGACTTGAAAATACTTCTTCACTCTCATTTTTCTGCTGCATTGCGCGATCCACATTGATCTTTGCAGTATTCTGACGAATAAATTCTTTCTGCAGGGTTTCTTTCACCTGTTCGAGGTCTTCCTCATTCAGCTCAATGGCCGTAAGAAGATCCTCCCTGCGGTTTTTTATCTGCGCAATCTCCTGAAGCAGACGATTCGTTTTCGTTTCCAGTTCCTCCACTTCGCGGCGTCTTGCCAGCAGATTGGATGAATTTTTAAATGCTCCACCCGTCATGGAACCACCGGGGCTTAAATATTCTCCCTCGAGAGTTACAATATGTAAACTGTAATGATTCTTCTTTGCAAGTGCAATCGCATGATCAATCGAATCTGCCACAAGCACACGCCCCAGCAGATACGCCGCCACTTCCTCATACTTTTGCTCACACTTTACCAGCTGACTGGCAATTCCAATGACTCCGGGCTCCTTCAGTGCCGCTTCATTCTTCGGATTTTTTCTTGCGCTTACACTGGTCAGCGGAAGAAATGTTGCACGTCCGAAACGGTTCTGCTTCAGAAATGCAATCATTTTCTTTGCCGTTGCTTCATCTTCCGTCACAATATTCTGAATGTTTCCACCCAGAGCGGTCTCAATCGCAATCTCATATTTCTTATCCACCTGAATCAGATCTGACACAACCCCGAGTAATCCCGGATTATGTTCTTTCTGTTCCATCACTTTGCGGATACTGTTTCCGTATCCGTCATAGCGCTCCGCAATATTTTTAAGCGACTCCAGACGAGACTGCTGCCTGTGAAATTCGTTTTGCTTTTCTTCCAATGCACGGTCATTTTCTTTTGCCTTAGTTCTCCATTCTTTTTCCTTTGCACTTAATTCTTTTTCCTGCTCCGAAAGTTTTCGGATATGCGCACTGACCTCTTCGAGATCTTTTTTACAGTCTGCAAGAACCGAATCCAGATCCGTTTCCTGCGTTTTTCTGTCCAGCAGACGCTTTCCAAGCTCTGCTTTTCGTATATTGATCTGCTCCACCATGGTATCGGAACGCTGCTGTTTGGCCTGAATATCTGCTCTGCGGTTTAACAGCGCAAACAATTCTTTCTGCCCCTGTTCCATTCCCTCATTACAGGATGCAATCTGTTTCTGTATCTCTGCCAGTGTCTGTGCTGCTTCTTCCTGTCGTTTCCGTACCTGTGCAAGCTGTTCATCACCGGAATGTTTTTCTTTCTCGTAGGAAGCTTTTGCCTCCTCCTTTTCCTTCTGTTCCCGCGCAATGGCATCCAGACGGCTCTGCAGATGTTCATCTGTCATCTCTGCCGTATGGATCTGCTCTGCCAGTATCTGGATCTGGCTTTCGAGTTTTTCCTTCATCACAGACGTATTGCTGATATTTTCCCGGATTGCATTGATCTTTTCGTCCATTTCCGTGATGCTTTCGCCCAAACGGTCATATTCCTGGCGGATCTTTTCCCTTGCATCCGTGCTTTCTTTCAGCTGTTCATCTGCAATTTTGAATTTTTCCTCTACTTCACGCTGCTCGGATGCGATTCTCTCTGTTTCCATGAGAAACATGTTGACATCATAATCTTTCAGCTCATTCTTCTTTTTTAAATAGGTTTTTGCCTTTTCCGACTGCAGCTGTAACGGTTCCACCTGGCGTTCCAGTTCCGACAAAATATCGTTTACACGGACCAGATTGTCTCTCTCATTCTCTAACTTTTTTTGTGCAGTCGCTTTTCGTTTTTTGAATTTTACTATTCCTGCCGCCTCATCAAAAAGTTCGCGCCGTTCTTCCGGTTTGCCGCTTAAGATCCGGTCAATCTGTCCCTGTCCAATGATCGAATATCCTTCTTTTCCGATACCGGTATCATAAAACAATTCTGAAACTTCTTTCAGTCGGCACGGACTGCCATTGATCAGGTATTCACTCTCTCCGGAACGATACAGACGTCTGGCAACGGTGACTTCCTCATAGTCGATTGCCAGTTTATGGTCGGAATTATCCAGTGTAATCGCTACATACGCATAGCTGAGCGGTTTCCGGTTCTCCGTACCCGCAAAAATAACATCCTGCATGGAAGACCCACGCAGCTGCTTGACCGACTGCTCTCCAAGTACCCAGCGCACCGCATCCGCAACGTTACTTTTTCCACTTCCGTTCGGTCCTACAATGCCCGTGATTCCCTGGTGGAATTCAAATACAATTTTGTTTGCAAATGATTTAAATCCCTGCACCTCAATACTTTTTAAATACATGTACTATCCCCTTTGCTGATTTTTAAGCATCAGAAGTGCCTGATATGCAGCCTCCTGTTCCGCTGCTTTTTTGGTATGTCCGGTTCCGCTGCCAATGACACGCTCTCCAATACATGCACGGACAGTAAAACTCTTATTATGATCCGGACCGGACTCATCAGTCAGTACATAAGTAAGCTGCTCATGTTCTCCCTGCACAACCTCCTGCAGGATAGTCTTGCTATCATAAAAGAGCTGTTTGTGTTCAATATCCGTCAGAATATATTTATGAATAAACTCTTTTGCATTAGCAAAACCACCATCCAAATAAATTGCCCCGATCACAGCTTCAAGCGCATCAGACAAAATAGATTTGCGACCTCTTCCTCCGGTCTGATCCTCTCCTTTTCCGAGTAAAAGATACTCTCCTAAAGCAATATCCTTGGTACAGAGTGCCAGTGTCGGTTCACAGACAATGCTTGCACGCAGTTTTGTCAGTTCTCCTTCCGGCTTGTCCGGATACTCTTTGTACAAAAATTCACTGGAGATAATCTCAAGCACGGCATCGCCCAAAAACTCCAGTCTCTCATTGTCCGAATGTTTCTTTAAGTGCTTCTCATTGGCAAATGAACTATGCGTCAGTGCCTGACGAAGCAGTTTCTCATCATGAAAGTGATATCCGATCACTTCCTGAAATTTTTTAATATCTGTCACTTCTTTCCCCTTTCTGAAATAAAGGAGTCCGCCACCGGACTCCTTTCGTATCTGTGTTTAGTTTTCATTCATTGCAGCTTTGATCTGTTCTACCGCATCCCCTACTGTAACAATCTTTTCTGCCTGCTCGTTTGGAATCTCGATATCAAATTCTTCCTCAAGTCCCATAATGATCTGGAATACATCCAGGGAATCCGCTCCCAGATCATCAATGAATGTGGTATCCATCGTAATCTCATTTTCGTCCACGTTTAATACGTCCACAATAATCTTCTTTAATTTTTCGAATTCCATAATACTTCATTTCCTTTCTTATTCTTCTTCATTATTTTTGGAATCTGCAACTCTTTCTTTGATAATTTCGTTAATATTCTCTTCACGGAATGTCACACACTGGTAAATGGAATTGGTAATTTCCTTTGCCCTGGAACTTCCATGGGTCTTTACCACAAGGCCATTCAGTCCCAGAAGCGGTGCTCCGCCATACTGGCTCGCATCAAATGCTTTGAGTGTCTTCTTCAGTGACGGCAATGCCAGTGCCGCACCGATCTTGCTCTTTAAATTGCTCATCAGTCCCGCCTTGATCACACCGATCAATGTTGAACTGAGACCTTCATATAATTTTAAAATGACATTTCCGACAAATGCCTCGCACACAATGACATCTGCTCCACCGTGTGGAATCTCTCTTGCCTCAATACTTCCGACAAAATTGATATCCTCACATTCTTTCAACAATGGAAATGTTTCTTTTACCAGAGCATTTCCCTTTTCCTCTTCCGCACCAATATTTACAATCGCCACTCTCGGATTCTTGATCCCCACAACGTTTTCCATATAAACGGAACCCATCTTTGCAAACTGTAATAAATGTTCCGGCCGTGCGTCTACATTTGCGCCACAGTCGATCAACAGTGAAATTCCGGTCTCCGTCGGAATGATCGGTGCCAGCGGTGGGCGTTTGATTCCACGGATGCGTCCGACAATCGTCTGTCCGCCAACCAGAACCGCTCCGGAACTTCCTGCGGAAACAAATGCATCCGCTTCTCTTTGTTTTACCATATTCATACCTACAACGAGGGATGACTGTTTTTTCTTTCGAATTGCCTGAACGGGTGGCTCTGCCATCTCAATTACTTCAGGCGCATCCACAACCTCAATACGCTCCTGCGGATATGGATACTTCTGCAATTCTTCCCTTACCACATCTTCCTGTCCAACCAGAAAAACTTTGATATCTTCACGGGAAGAGACCGCATCAACTGCTCCCTTGACAATTTCTGCCGGTGCATTATCACCGCCCATTGCATCAAGAGCTACTTTCGTGATTGTCTGCATGGTCTGTTCCTCCTTATGCATCTACTAGAAAATATACTATATATCATTCCATAAATCAACGATAAATTGGCTCTTTCAGGCACAAAAAAATCAAGAGTCAGCAAAACCGCCAACTCTTGATTTTTAAAGACCTATCCTTATTAATCCTGCGCGATAATCTCTTTTTTGTTATAAGATCCGCAGTTCTTGCATACACGGTGTGGCATCATTAATTCGCCGCACTTGCTGCACTTTACTAAGGTCGGAGCAGACATTTTCCAGTTTGCTCTTCTCTTATCTCTTCTTCCCTTAGAAGATTTATTCTTTGGACAAATTGACATTTGTTTACACCTCCTTAAACCTGTTAAATATATCTTGGATTGCTGCCATTCTTGGATCAAGCTCTGTTCTCTGGCAACTGCAGGCTCCCTTATTCAAGTTCATCCCGCAGACTTTACAAATTCCTTTGCAATCGTCCTTGCACAGAACTCTCATTGGCCAGTTCACCAAAATCTCGGCGTAGACAAGTTTATCTACATCCAGTTCAAACCCAATCAGGTAATCCGGTTCCTCCATCTCTTCATCGACAAGTCCCTCTTCCCGAACAGTGAGTTTCTTATCTATGTCAAAACGGATCGGCGTCCGAACTTCTTCAAGACACCGCGCACACGGAATCATCACATCAATATCAACCGTACCCTTAACGAATACCGCTGCATTCTCCTCATTACGGATCTGCAATGTCACCGGCGCTTTGCGAACAATAGGAAAATCTCCCAAGCGGGAACGAAAGGAAGTGAGCGAGATGTCCGCCTCCTGTGTCAATTCCTTGTTTATGGATTTTGTAATGATTGAAAGATCAATTTTCACAGTATTCTCCTATTCACACCTAAACAATTATACATAGGGTGTCCTGCTTTGTCAACTAATTTTTACAAATTATCAACAAATTTATCAACATTTATTTTACCAGTGCTACGGTCTCACGACAGATTGCAAGCTCCTCGTTGGTCGGAATGACACATACGGTAACTTTTGAATCCGGTGTGGAAATAATTTCCTCCACGCCACGCACATCGTTTGTCTTCTTATCAAGCTTGATTCCCAGATATCCCAGATAAGAAACGATCTTTTCACGAATGAAAGAAGTATTCTCTCCGATACCTGCAGTAAATGCGATCGCATCCACACCATTCATTGCTGCAACATATGCACCGATGTATTTTGCCACACGGTAAGCAAATACCTCACAGGCATCAATGGCGCGTGGATTTCCTTCATTATAAGCAGCTTCCAGATCACGGAAATCACTGGATACACCGGATAATCCTTCAACACCGGATTTTTTATTTAACACATTCATGACACCATCGATGTCGAGGTTCTCTTTCTTTGCGATAAATTCCATGATTGCCGGATCAATATCTCCGGAACGAGTTCCCATAACCAGTCCCTCCAGTGGAGTCAGACCCATAGAAGTATCCACACATTCTCCATTTAATACAGCACTGACAGATGCTCCGTTTCCAAGATGCGCTACAATAATCTTGCTGTTTTTCAGATCCAGTTTCAGATACTCTGCACATGCTTTGGATACAAAACTGTGGCTGGTTCCGTGGAATCCGTATCTTCTTACTTTATATTTCTCATAATATTCATATGGAAGTCCGTACAGGAATGCCTTTCTTGGCATTGTCTGATGGAACGCTGTATCAAATACACCAACCATCGGTACATTTGGCATAAGATCCTGACACGCACGGATACCGATCAGGTTTGCCGGGTTATGTAACGGTGCAAGTTCATTACACTCTTCTACCTTTGCAAGCACTTCTTCTGTCAGTACCACCGACTTTGCAAACTTCTCTCCACCGTGTACAACACGATGTCCAACTGCGTCGATTTCGCTCAGATCCTTTACTGCTCCACTCTTTGGATTATGCAGTGCATCAAGAACCATCTGAATGGCCTCTTTGTGGGTTGGCATAGGAGCTTCCGTGATCTCCTTATCCATTCCCTCTTTCTGGTAAACCAGTCTTCCGTCAATTCCGATTCTTTCGCATAAGCCCTTGGCAAGTACCTCTTCTGAATCAGAGTTGATCAGCTGGTACTTCAGGGAAGAGCTTCCGCAGTTGATTACTAATACGTTCATTTGAATTCTCCCTTGTCCTTATTCATTTTGTGGAAATCCACAATCTTTTTCCATTATAAACACATTTTCCTTCTTATACAAGTGGAAATCCTCGAAAAGCTGTGTTAATATTTTAACAGAAAAACAGGCAGAAGAAACGACCGAACAGGAGGCAAACGTGAAAACAGCAGGAATTATCGCCGAATACAATCCGTTTCACAACGGACACCAATATCAGATGGAAACCGTACGCCACCTTACAGGAGCAGATTTTGTGATCGTTGCCATGAGCGGAGATTTCTTACAGCGCGGTGTTCCTGCCATTGCCGACAAATACACGCGCACCCGCATGGCACTTCTCGGCGGTGCCGATCTGGTACTCGAACTTCCGGCTGTATGGGCGACCGCTTCCGCGGAATATTTTGCTGCCGGAGGCGTACAGCTTCTCGGAAAAACAGGCGTCGTTGACACGCTCTGCTATGGCTGTGAAACTCCGGAAAAAGAACTTATGCAGGCAATTGTCGAAGTTCTTTCCAAAAATGCTTCGGACTATCAGATGCTGGTTTCTTATGACATGAAGCAGGGAAATCCGTTTCCTGTCGCACGAAGCCACGCACTGTGTTCCCTGCTGCCTTCCTTTTCTTCTGATGCGGTTTCTTCTTTTCTGGCATCTCCGAACAATATTCTGGCCTTAGAATACGAAAAAGCAATCGCCCGCTGGAATTCCATAAACAGCGTACATGACCATGATCTTTCCAGTATGCCTGTCCAGCGTATCGGGGAAGGCTATCACAGCACAAAAACAGGCGTAACCTACGCCTCTGCAACCGCCATAAGAAACACCCTGCTCGCGCCGTCTGAAAATGACGGTAACCACAACCATTCTATGCGTATAAGTACAGACGGCTATGATTTCAGGCTTTCGCAGATGCTTCCCGAGACTTCCGCCTCCCTCCTTGCCACTTTGGCGCAACAGAACCTTCTTCTGGACACGGATGCTTTTTCTCAGGCTCTCTACACCCGGTTATGGGCACTGTACGACGGAGGCTATGCTGGCTTTGCAGACTGTGGCAAGGATCTGTCCCACCGGATCACACAGCAGCTTGAACATTTTTTAAGCTTTTCACAGTTTGCCGATCTGCTGAAAAGCAAAAATACAACTTACACACGCATCTGCCGCGCTCTGCTTCACATCCTGCTTAACATCCGGCAGGACGATTATGCTGCGCTCTGGCAGCCGGATGGCATTCCGTATCTGCGGGTACTTGGTTTTCGCAGGAATTCCTCTGCGCTTCTTTCCTCCATCAAAAAAGAAGCATCCGTTCCTTTGATTACCAAAGTTGCAGATGCTTCTTCTATCCTTCATGGAATTGCATACAAACGTTTTTTACACGATGTAGCCTGTGCTGATCTGTACCGCACTACATCTTCCATGCAGATACAGACCGAATTACCAAACGAATACCGACAGCCCATCGTCCTCGTATAACTTTTACAGTTCCATAATAATCTCTCTTGCCAGACTCTCCTCGATCGGCTTGGCATACACATTCGGTGCAAACTCCACTACATCGCCAATACCTTTTTCAATCACAAAGCGTAACTTTCCGTCACGCACCTTTTTGTCGGTATAAAGCTTCTTAACCAGAGCCTCACGATCAATATAATCCGGAATCTTTGTCGGAAGTCCCACACGCTCATACAGCTTAGTCACACGCTCTTCCTCTTCCTCTGACATATAGCCAAGGCGTGCCGAAAGCAGTACCATAGCCGCCATTCCGATGGAAAGTGCCTCGCCGTGCAGGAGCCGGTAGTCACTGACAGTTTCAATGGCGCGTCCCACCGTGTGTCCTAAATTCAGGACTTCGCGCAGTCCGCTTTCTCTCTCGTCTTTCATAACAACATCATACTTGATCTTACAGTTGTTCTCTGCGATATATTCGCAGGCAAACTTCTGGAAACTCATAATATCATCCAAGTTTTCCTCGATAAACTCAAACATTTCACGGCTCGCCAGACATGCATGCTTGATGGTCTCTGCCATGCCGCTTGCCATCTGACGTTTCGGAAGGGTTTTCCATGCGGCAATATCAATGTAGACCTTGCGCGGCTGATTGAAAAGTCCAATCAGATTCGTTGCAAGCGGTGTATCAACGGCAGTCTTTCCGCCCACGGATGCATCTGCAGCAGCCAGAAGTGTGGTCGCATAATTGATAAACGGTATGCCTCTGCCATATGTTCCTGCCAGAAATCCTGCCAGATCCGTAACAACACCTCCGCCGATTGCAATCACAGCACAATCTCTGCGGAACCCTTTTTCCAGCATGGCATCTTCAATCTTCGCCTTCGTCTGTCTGGTCTTACTTTTTTCTCCTGCGGGAAATACGAACAGTTCCACTTTAAATCCAGCCTTGCTCAGCTTTTCACTGATTGGTTTTGCATACAGATCCAGCACATTGGAATCCGTGATCACGGCAAACTTCCTGATTTTTCCCAGAAGACCGGTCTCTAAATCCTCTACCAGCTGATCCTCCAGATGGTACCCCATCTCAATATCGTAACTGTCATCCACCACTTTTTTCAGTTCTACATTAAATACGCTCACTTTGTCACCCCTGTCTGTCTAATCTACCCCGGCAGCAAGTCTTGCCAACCGGTCTGCCTCTTCATTTCCTTCTACCCCGGAATGTCCTTTCACTTTCACAAAATGAAGGGAAATTTTATCATTCACGGACTGTATAAAATCATAATAGGCAATCGTTCCCTGTTTGTTCCGCTTCCAGGCTCCGGTTGCCCACATCTCGATTCCCATATAGTCATAATAAATGGTTAAGTCGGTAAGTCCCATGGCAACAGCTTCTTTTACTGCAGCCATGCTGCCTAACACCTCTCCTGCCACATTGCGCATCGATGCCATCTGTGGATCATTGCCGCTTCCGCTGATCACGTAACGTTCTCCCTTTGTCACGAGAAATCCGCCATATCCATAGACGGAAGTAGCACTGTTAAACGAACCGTCGACAAACGCATAATTTTCCGGTTCCTTTTGTTCCTCTTTTTTTTCTTCCAGAAACTGTTCCGCTTCTGCGCGTGTCGCAAACCCTTTATAGACAGCTCCCGGAAATCCATGCACCATACTTTTACATGCATCCCATGAGGTATAAATTCCCGGAACTTTTCCCTTTTTTACCGCATAAAATTTTCCAGCCATAGATTATCCTTTGCCGTGCAGTTTTGCAATAATCTCTTCTTTTAAAAGCATCGCTCGGTCTTTTGCCACACGGGAAGCTGCCTGTGAAGTCAGAATCATGGAAATGAATCTGGATGCAATGTCCACCTTTCCAAGTTTATAAGCCATATTCGCCATCAACAGGTTTACGGTACTTTCTTCCATTCCGCACATTGGGAAATTTTCGGATGCAATCGCTTTTAAAAATCCCTCATATGCCTGTTCATAATACGTGGCTTCTTCTTTCCGGCATTCGGCAAGTGTTTTTTCATCTTTCTTCTCTGCCTTGGAAAGCTCCTCAATCCAGCCGCGGTACAGCCAGGATATCTTTAGGCACTCATATGCCTTTTCACTGTTCTTTCCCTTTTTCACCAGTGTATTATATAAAGCCAGTTTATACCGCTCAATGGCTTTTTCGTAAGAATACGGCTCCATCGGTTCTTCTTTTGGCTGCTTCTGCCCTTTGAACTTATGACATACCCCTTCTTCAATCATCTTGACCTGACCGGTAGACAAATGGGTAAAATAGCGGTTCATCGCCGTATATCCGCACTGTGGGCAGGACGATACATCATATTTATTTGTATCAATGTACTGAAAACGCGGACGTAGATCAAAATCCGGTTCCATGCGCTTTACCCGTCCAGTTTTTACCATTCTTGTACGGAAAACATTATCACATACCGGACAACGGATGGATTTATCCAGTAAGAACTCAGTTTCGCTGTGAACCGGTTCTTTTTTTGGCACCGGTTCCGGTGCTTTCCGTGCAGGTGTATCACTTTTTTCCTCTTCAAAGAGGTGGTCTGTATCCATCTGATCCAGACCAAATTTTTCCAATCCCGATAATAAATTCATTCTACGCCTCTTTTTGTCTATTCTTTATTTTTTCGGCAGCTTAAAAGAACTCTTCAAAGAAACAATTCTGTTAAATACAGGCGCTCCCGGCTTTGAATCCTTATAATCTGCGCAGAAAAATCCTTCTCTTACAAACTGAAAACTCTCATATGGTTTTGCCTCTAACAATGCCGGCTCTACAATGCTCTCTGTCAGGACAGTCAGGGAATTCGGATTCAGATTCAGACTTCCGTCTTCATTATATACACCAAGTTCTTCATTAATGAGGTTCTCATATAAGCGAACCGTTACTTTCTTTCCGTGTTCTGCCGATACCCAGTGAATGGTTCCCTTTACTTTTCTTCCATCCGGGCTGTTTCCGCCTTTTGATGCCGGGTCATATGTGCAGTGGATAACCGTAACTTTTCCGCTCTCATCCTTTTCAAATCCGACACATTTCACGAAATATGCATTCATGAGACGCACTTCATTTCCCGGGAACATACGGAAATATTTCTTCGGCGGTTCTTCCATAAAATCATCCCGTTCAATATAAATTTCCCTGGTAAACGGAACGGTTCTCTTTCCTAGTTCCGGATTTTCCAGATTATTGTCCACCGGAAGTTCCTCCGTCTGACCCTCCGGATAATTGTCAATGACAACCTTTACCGGATCTAAAACTGCCATCATACGTGGACGCTTCATCTTCAGATCCTCACGGATGCAGTACTCAAGCATTGCATAATCCGTAGAACTGTTTGCCTTGGAAATACCTCCAAGTTCGATAAATTTCTGAATGGATTCCGGTGTATATCCTCTGCGGCGCAGCGCTGCAATGGAAACCAGACGTGGATCATCCCATCCATCTACAATCTTCTCCTCAACCAGACGCTTGATATAACGTTTTCCGGTTACAACATTTGTCAGATACAGTTTTGCAAACTCGATCTGCTTCGGAGTCCCTTCCGGACTGGTCTTATATCCAAGTTCTGTCACAACCCAGTCATACAACGGTCTGTGATCCTCGAACTCCAGAGTACAGATGGAATGGGTTATTCCCTCGATTGCATCCTCAATCGGATGTGCAAAATCGTACATCGGATAAATGCACCACTTGTCCCCGGTATTGTGATGTGTCATATGCGCCACACGATAAAGGATCGGATCTCTCATATTGATATTGGAAGAAGTCATATCAATCCGTGCACGAAGTACACGACTTCCATCCTCACATTTTCCTTCCTTCATTTCTTCAAACAGCGCAAGATTTTCCTCTACGCTTCTTTTGGCATATGGGTCTTCTTTTCCCGGCTCTGTCAGAGTACCGCGATACTCACGGATTTCGTCTGCAGACAGATCGGATACATATGCTTTTCCCTTTTTAATCAGTTTAATCGCTGCTTCATACATCTGATCAAAGTAATTTGATGCAAAGAAGAGGCGATCTCCCCAATCTGCTCCAAGCCATTTTACGTCTTCCTTAATAGACTCTACAAACTCAAGTTTCTCTTTTGTCGGATTTGTATCATCAAAACGGAGATTGAATTCTCCTCCGTACTTTTTTGCTAACCCTGAATTTAAAAGAATGGACTTTGCATGTCCGATATGCAGATATCCGTTTGGCTCCGGTGGAAAACGGGTTTTTACCGTCTCACAATGTCCCTCTGCCAGATCCTTTTCAATAATCTGTTCAATAAAATTCTTGGAAACCGCTTCATTTTCCATATGTCTATTCCTCCAGCACTCCTCAAATAAGAATAATTATAAGGATATTCCCGATATTTGTCAACCGGAACGCGCCTGTGTACGCTATTGCTCCTGTCCTTTTTCGGATTCCAGAATTCCGTCCAGCGCACGTGTTGAAAAATATGCAATCTGTTTCTTCCCGTTTTTTATTTTTTCTTCCGTTTTTTTCACTCTGTCACCGGTTCCGGATGATGCACTTTTTCCCAGTGTAGAAATTGTAACCGCTCCCTGTGCATATCCGCCATTCCAGTTCTGTTCCATATAGCGGCCATTCAGCTTTGCATCAAACAGCTCTGTATAATAAACCGACCACACACTGACAACCGAAGTCAGCGCGGCCTTTCCTGCCATCTGACGCATATCAGAGTTTCTTCCAACCGCGTATACACATTTTCCGCTTTCTTTTGCATTTTCAGCCATCTGCATAACAGCATCCAGATCGGTATTAGATGCAAGAACCACACACCCGCTCCGGATCAGATCTCCGGCCGCGGTTGCCTCCGCATCACTGTTATTCCAGGCATCTATGTATTCTACCTGTAAAACAACCTTTTTACAGACGGCCTTTACTCCCAGGTAATAGGCATTAATATCTGCATGTGCATCATCGTTTGCCTCTGCCGCCACATATCCCAGTTTTACATTTTTCTTTTCGTCAAAACTCTTTGCGGGAATCTTTTTCTTTTCCTTCAGCTTTGCTACTTTCATTCCGGCCGTGACTCCTGCCACATAAGAAGCTTCGTAGGTATCCATATGTACATTGTAAAGATTTGTGAGTTCTGTTCCGTCTTCCGTTACCGTACTCTGTGTCTTTGAATCGTTGATAACTACAAAATCAATTTCCGGATTCTTTTCTGCTTCACTTTTTATTGCTTCTTCATAGATGGCGCTGTTTGCAATAATAATCTCACATCCCTGTCTGATAAGATCCTTTACCGCACTTTTGCAGCCATCATTCGCACCGACACGCTCTTTCCAGATGATATCCTGCTCCGGAAGACTGACATTTTCTGCTGCCGCCCGGATTCCGTCAATATGTGCCAGTGTATAGGCTTCTGTCTCATCTCCGTTTAAGATAACACCGATCCATCCCTTTTGTTCTTCCTCATTTTCCGGTGGAATTTCCACTTTCGTTTCCGCAGTCTGTTCGTTTTCCTGCTGCTTTTGTTCTTTGTCTGCTTTCTGTTCTCCTGATTCTGTCTGTGTTCCGCTGACACCTGCCATTCCTATCAGAACCGCAACGATAAGCAAAACACTTAAAAACTTTTTCTTCATGATTTTTTTCTTTTCCACTCACTAAATTTTATTTTACATGCTGGTGGGTAAACAGATGATCCTGACAGTATTCACGATTCCCCACGCATTTGCTGCAATAACGGAACTGTAATTCTGGATTTGTCAGCTCGGTTCTTCCACAGATGGCACATTTGTGACGTGCAATGCCGGACCCCGGACGAGGCTGACTGAACTGTGCCCGGAATTCTTTCTGGCGTTTCTTTTGTTTTCCGGACAAACGGGTCTTCATTGCATGGAAAAACCAGAACATATTGAGTACCGGAACCACTATCTGTACGCAGTTTAAAACACCCACGAGAATTCCCATTCCGGTTCCATAACTTGCAATTCCGATCGAGAATATACGAACCACCTGATATCCCAGATATACCAGTTCAAAAATTAACATCCATTTCATCCTGATCGGAAGGACAAAATACAGGCGTACCTCTCCCTCCGGCATGCACATGGCCAGCGCCAGCAGCATGGACATCAGAATATAATACGTGGACAGATACGGAGAAAAACCATATCCCAGCAGAATCCGCGTAACAACATATACGATCGCACCCACAATGTCACACAAAATCACACTTCCCCACAAAAATACATTCATGCGGAATGTTCCAAGCATGGATTCCAGCGAACTGCCCCACATAAGCACACAGAACAGAAATAAGATTCCAAAAACATCCAGCGATGCCGTCGGTGTAAAAATCCATGTCACAACTCTCCAGATCTGTCCGTGCAGAATACTGCCCATATCAAAATTCATATAACTCATGAGTCCGGGTGCCGTCAGCTGTACCACGTATCCAATCACCTGCGCAAGTACAAAATATCTGCTCAGATTGGCGACCGCATGTCGTCCCCATTTGCGTTCCAGTTTATCCATCCAGTTCATAAATCTGTCTCCTGTCTACATAGAATAGTGTATGTATGGTTACGGTCACTTCTGACCTTTCTGTCAACCAATTATACGGTTTTCAAATCCCTCTTGTCAACGCAGCGGCACGTTCTTTCCAACATTTTATAAAATCTTTATGTTTTCAGTCGTTGTCTTTTGTCAATTCTTGTCGTATAATGTTTTAGGTTTTGTTTTGAAATCATACTTATTTATAATAAGTTTAGTTACTTACACATGGAGGTTACATTTATGAGTGACAAGCAGTTACATAAACTTGGAATTGATATTGGTTCCACCACCGTCAAAATTGCAATCCTCGACTCACAGGACAACATCCTGTTTTCCGATTACGAGCGTCATTTTGCAAATATTCAGGAGACACTGGCGTCCTTAATTGCCAAAGCATCCAACGAACTGGGGGATCTTTCTGTTTCTCCTGTTATTACCGGATCAGGCGGACTGACCCTTGCAAAGCATCTGGAGGTTCCGTTTACGCAGGAGGTTATTGCAGTATCCACTGCTCTCACTCATTATGCGCCACAGACCGATGTTGCAATCGAGCTCGGCGGAGAAGATGCCAAGATCATCTATTTTGAAGGCGGTAATGTCGAACAGCGTATGAACGGTATCTGTGCCGGCGGTACAGGTTCGTTCATTGATCAGATGGCATCCCTGATCCAGACCGATGCTTCCGGATTAAATGAATATGCCAAAAATTATAAAGCAATCTATCCGATTGCAGCGCGCTGTGGTGTATTTGCCAAGACAGATATCCAGCCGCTCATCAATGAGGGTGCAACTCGCGAAGATCTGTCTGCCTCTATTTTCCAGGCGGTTGTCAATCAGACGATCAGTGGACTTGCCTGTGGTAAACCGATCCGCGGACATGTGGCATTTCTCGGTGGTCCTCTGCATTTTTTATCCGAACTGAAAGCAGCGTTTATCCGCACGTTAAATCTCGATGATGAGCACGCAATTACACCGGAAAATTCGCATCTGTTTGCAGCGATCGGTTCCGCATTAAATTATAAAGAAGACGTAGAGACCACTTTGGGATCTCTGCAGCAGCGTCTTTCCACCGGCATTAAGCTGGAGTTTGAAGTTGCCCGTCTGGACCCGCTGTTTGCCAGCCAGGAAGATTACGATGCTTTTACCAGCCGGCACGGAAACAATCATGTAGAAACCGGTGACCTGAAAAACTATTCCGGAAACTGCTATCTCGGTATTGACGCAGGTTCCACGACAACAAAGATCGCACTTGTCAGCGAGGACGGAAAACTTCTGTATTCATTCTATGACAACAATAACGGAAGCCCGCTTGCAACTGCCATCCGTTCCATTCAGGAAATTTACCGTCTGCTTCCGGAGAGTGCGCACATTGTACACTCCTGCTCCACCGGATACGGGGAAGCTCTTTTGAAAGCTGCATTGATGCTTGATGACGGCGAGGTAGAAACCGTCGCCCATTACTATGCCGCCGCTTTCTTTGATCCAAAAGTTGACTGTATTTTAGACATCGGCGGTCAGGACATGAAATGCATCAAGATCAAGAACCAAACCGTAGATTCGGTTCAGTTAAACGAAGCATGTTCTTCCGGCTGCGGTTCTTTCATTGAAACTTTTGCAAAATCCTTAAACTTCACGGTGCAGGATTTCGCCAAAGAAGCACTGTTTGCCAAACATCCGATTGATCTTGGTACCCGCTGTACCGTATTTATGAACTCAAAGGTAAAACAGGCACAAAAGGAAGGCGCCTCCGTTGCCGATATCTCTGCCGGACTTGCCTACTCTGTAATCAAAAACGCATTATTTAAGGTGATCAAACTGTCCGATGCCAAAGATCTGGGAGAAAATATTGTTGTTCAGGGTGGTACTTTCTACAATGACGCCGTTTTGCGCAGTTTTGAAAAAATTGCCGGTGTCCACGCAACCCGTCCGGACATTGCCGGAATCATGGGTGCTTTCGGTGCCGCACTGATTGCCCGCGAACGTCACGAAGCCGGCTATCAGACGACGATGCTGTCCATTGAACAGATCAATAAACTGTCCTACACTACCAAGCTTGCACGCTGCCAGGGATGTACAAACCACTGTCTGCTGACGATCAATAAGTTTTCAGACAACCGTCAGTATATTACCGGAAACCGCTGTGAGCGCGGACTTGGAAAAGAAAAAAACAAAGAGAATATTCCAAACCTCTTCGAATATAAGAACAAACGTATTTTTGCTTATGAACCTCTGTCAGCAGCCGAAGCAACCCGCGGGACCGTCGGACTTCCGCGTGTACTGAACATGTATGAAAACTATCCGTTCTGGGCAACGTTCTTTAAGAAGCTCGGTTTCCGTGTGGTTCTCTCTCCGCAGTCCACACGAAAAATCTACGAACTCGGCATTGATTCTATTCCAAGCGAATCCGAATGCTACCCGGCGAAACTGGCGCACGGTCATATTTCCTGGCTGATCCACCAGAATGTAGATTTTATTTTCTATCCGGCGATTCCTTACGAGCGCAACGAGTTTCCGGATGCAAACAACCACTACAACTGCCCGATCGTAACTTCTTATTCCGAAAACATTAAAAACAATGTTGAAGAAATTACAAGTGGACAGATGCGGTTCTTAAACCCGTTCATGGCGTTTACAAACGAAGAAGTCCTTTCCAAACAGCTCGTAGACTGTTTTAAGAAAGAATTCAATATTCCGGAAGCCGAAGTACGTGATGCCGTATCCGAAGGCTGGAAAGAACTTGCCATGACCCGTCTGGAGATGCAGAAGAAGGGCGAAGAAGTATTGAAATATATGGAAGAACACCATCGCCGCGGTATCGTGCTGGCCGGTCGTCCATACCATGTTGATCCGGAAATCAATCACGGTATTCCAGAAATGATTACTTCCTACGGTATGTGTGTACTGACAGAAGATTCCATTTCCCATCTGGGGAATCTGGAACGCCCGCTTATTGTCATGGATCAGTGGATGTACCACAGCCGGCTGTACTCCGCCGCAAACTACGTTAAGACCAGGGATGATCTGGACCTCATCCAGCTGAACTCCTTCGGCTGCGGACTGGATGCCGTAACAACCGACTGTGTCAGCGATATTCTGACCAATTCTGGAAAAATTTATACATGCTTAAAGATTGATGAAGTCAACAACCTCGGTGCTGCCCGTATCCGTATCCGTTCGCTTCTGGCTGCAATTCGTGTCAAAGAGAAAAAACATGAAAAACGCGAAATCAAGCCGGCAAATTACGAGCGCGTTATCTTTACCGAGGAAATGCGTAAAGATTACACCATCATCTGTCCACAGATGTCACCGATCCATTTTGAACTTCTCGTTCCGGCATTCCGTGCCGCAGGCTACAATCTGGTCATCCCAGATATTCCGGCCAGAGAATGTGTCGATGTCGGTTTAAAGTATGTAAATAACGATGCATGTTATCCGTCCCTGATTGTCATCGGACAGATTATGAGTGCGGTAATGTCCGGCAAATATGACCTGAGCAAAACAGCAATCCTGATCTCACAGACCGGTGGTGGCTGTCGTGCGACCAACTACATTGGATTTATCCGCCGCGCACTGACCAAAGCCGGCCACCCGGATATTCCGGTCATCTCCATCAACATGGTCGGTCTGGAGAAAAATCCGGGATTTAAACTCACACCAAGCCTGATCCAGCATGGTCTGTACGCTCTGGAATTCGGAGACATCTTCATGCGCTGTCTCTACCGTGTGCGCCCATACGAAAAGGTACCGGGATCTGCCAACGCATTACACGAAAAATGGAAAAAACGTGTCATTGACTTTGTTGGCAACACCAAGATTCTGTCCCACCGTAAATATCGCAAAATGTGCCGTCAGATCATCCGCGACTTTGACAATCTGCCAATGACGGATGAGAAAAAGCCGCGTGTCGGTGTGGTTGGAGAGATCCTTGTCAAGTTCCTTCCGGCTGCCAACAACTATATTGTGGATCTGCTCGAATCCGAAGGCGCTGAGGCAGTCGTACCGGATCTGACCGATTTCTTACTGTACTGCTGCTACAATCAGAATTTCAAGGCGGATTATCTTGGAGCTACCGCAAAATCCAAGCGCATCAACAATATGCTCATCCGCTTCTTTGAGTGGCTGCGCAAGGATGCAAGGGATGAACTTGCAAAGAGTAAACATTTTGAGCCAACTGCATATATTCAGGATCTGGCAAAACAGGCAGAGCATATCGTCTCCTGCGGTAACCAGACCGGCGAAGGCTGGTTCTTAACTGGAGAAATGCTTGAACTGATTGCACAGGGAGCAACCAACATCGTCTGTGCGCAGCCATTTGCCTGCCTGCCAAACCATATCGTCGGTAAAGGTGTCATTAAGGAAATTCGTCACGAATATCCGGGCGCAAATATCGTTGCAATCGATTATGATCCGGGTGCATCAGAAGTTAACCAGCTCAACCGTATCAAGCTGATGCTTTCTACAGCACAGAAAAACCTGAAAAAAGCAAATTCATAATTCTGCGATGTTTCATCATAAGTCGCAAAAATACCCCGGCAACGGAAATTCCGTTTGCCGGGGTATTCCTTTTTTATTTTTCCAGTCAGTCTAACACTTTTTCCAGTTCAGCAATCACGATTCTTAATGCTTTGATCCGTGCATATTTTTTATCTACGGATTCTAAGATATGCCACGGTGCATAGGTAGTGCTCGTCTTTTGAATCATCTCATTGACTGCCCCCTCATACGCATCCCACTTATCACGGTTGCGCCAGTCTTCCTCTGTAATCTTCCATTGCTTTTCGGGCGTATTCTGCCGATCGGTAAAACGGGCAAGCTGCGTATCTTTGTCGATCTGCACCCAGAATTTGATGATCACGGCTCCCCAGTCGTGCAGTTCCTTCTCAAACTCATTAATTTCATTGTACGCACGCATCCAGTCATTCTCGCTGCAAAACCCTTCCAGACGTTCGACCATCACACGCCCATACCACGTTCGGTCAAAGATTGCAATATGCCCGGTACGCGGAAGCCTTGTCCAGAAACGCCACAGATAATGTCTTGCTTTCTCATGCGGCTCGGGACTTGCAATCGGATGAACCTCATATCCACGCGGATCAAGTGCTCCCGTAATCCGCTTGATATTTCCGCCTTTTCCGGCTGCATCCCACCCTTCATAGGCAATGATGACCGGCACTTTCTTACGATACAGACGATTGTGCAGTTCTCCAAGTCTCTGCTGAAGCTGCTTTAATTCCTTTTTATAGACATCCTCCTCCATACACTTGTCCAACGGAATGTCACAAAGAAGCGGCATTTTTTTCAACGGAAATACATTCTGCAGAAGCGGAACCGCCATCTGGTGATTGCTCAGAGCAATCTCAATCCCCTGGGTAAGCGTCTCAAGAATCTGTACTTCTGTCCATTTTCTGGACTTTGCATCAATGATATACCAGGGTGCGGATGGCATATTTGTATTTTTCAGATATCCGGAAAATACATCCATACATTTCTCATAATGTTCATTCTGCCACAGATCTTTTTTGCTGACACGCCATGTTGTGTCCTTCTGATGCTCCAGCTGTGCAATACGCCGTGACTGTTCCTTTTTTGAAATATGCAGAAAGAATTTCATGACCAGATAGCCATTGTCTGTAAGCTGCCGTTCAAACCGGCGGACACTTTCAATCCGGTTGGCATATACATCCTCGGAAATGGTTCCGTGCAGACGCTCCTCCGTAATCTCATCCATCCATGCCGTATCCAGAAATACAAACTGTCCGGCTTCCGGAATTTTGGCAAAATGCCGGTACAAAAACGGTTTTCTCTTGTCATCCTCCGTCTTTTTCTGCATCGATACCACCTTAAAGAAACGCGGATCAATATTCTGGATGATCTGGCCGATTGCATAACCTTTTCCGGCCGTTCCCCAGCCTTCAAGCACAACAAGAACCGGTACTTTCTTCTCTTTGATCAAAAGCTGCTGCCGTGCCAGTTTCTCTTTTACCGCTTCCAGCCGTGCCTTAATTTCCTCCTCCGATGGTTTTTCGGATTTTTCCCACTCTTTTAGCATAAAAACCCCTCCTTATGCTTTTTTCTTATCATACCACAGCTGCTGATTTTCATCCACGTCTTTGCCATTTTTTTTGTTTTCACTTTTCACTGGCAAAAAATGCAATTCCGATGTATAGTATCCTATATATAAACTTTCGAAATCTGTGTTTTCGTAAATATAAAGGAGTATAAAAAATCATCATGCTGCAATTAGAACGTCAGAAACTTATATTGGAATATTTGAAACAAAACCGAAAAGCAACCACAAATGAACTCAGTGAAATGCTTGGAGTTTCCACCACAACCATCCGTACCGATTTAAACCAGATGGATAAAGAAAAACTTCTGACCAAAACACATGGAGGCGCACTCTACCACGATAACTCTGCAGACAATAAAGAACTTACCGGAAAAGCCTATTTCTTTCATGAACGTGCACTGGAAAATAAAAAAGAAAAAGAGGCAATTGCTGCAAATGCCATCCACATGGTAAAAGATCACATGTGCATCTTTTTAGATGCCAGCTCCACTGCCTATACACTTGGCATGAAACTGACCGGCTTTACAGAACTTACCGTTATTACAAACGGCATTGACCTTGCACTGGCTCTGAAGGATATCCCCGGGATCACCGTTATCCTGACCGGCGGAATCGTTACCTCTGCCTCTTCTTCCATTGAAGGTCTCCTCGGTGTGGATCTGCTACAGAAAATTCATACGGACATTGCATTTGTCTCTGCACGCGGCTTCTCCGTTGAAAACGGACTTACCGATTTCAGTATCTACGAAGCAGATTTAAAACGCATGTGTATCAAGGCTTCTGCTAAAACAATTGCATTGATTGACCACACCAAATTTGACACCTCATCCATCTCCAGCTATGCCTCTATTGATGATCTGAATCTGGTAATCACCGACTCCGGATTATCCGAAAATACAAAAGAAATCTATGAAAAAGCCGGCGTTGATCTGCTCATCACCGACTAATTATCAATTTTCCATGTTTAACAATTTTTGCATTGCAGCTGCCTGAACCGGTCTGGAATAATAATACCCCTGAAACCATGTGGCTCCAAAGGAACGCAGATAATTCTGCAGCTTTTCATCCTCTACCCCTTCCAGGCAGCTCTTTAAATCCGCTTTATTTGCAAAATCAACCATGCTGCGCACCAGTGCCTGTTTGGTCTGATTATCCGTAATTCCACGGATAAAACTCATGTCAATCTTTATCTCATCCATCGGGGTCTGCAGCAGGATACTTGAAGATGCACTTCCCGTACCGTAATCATCCATTGCAAGTCTCACTCCATGTTGTTTGAGGTACAACAGTTTTTCTTCCATAACGCTGACCGGCATGCTTCTACACCGCTCTGTCAGTTCCAGACACAACTGCCCCGCCGGAAAACCGGTTTCTTTCAACAATGCCATGACAACACCACAGAACGTTTTCCTTTCCAGCTGTTTTGCGGACATATTGACATTAATAAAAAAATCCGGATTTGATTTTCGAAACTCCACAGCATCCGTCAATGCCTGTTTCAAAACAAAATTTCCCAGATCATACATACATGGATTACTTTCCAGCCAGTCAATAAACATTCCCGGTGGCACAATACCATATGGCTCCTTTTTCCAGCGGACCAGTGCTTCCGCTCCGGCAATCTCTCCTGTCTGTGCATGTACGACAGGCTGATACTCCACATAAAATCCGTCACATTGGTTCAGCACAGACTGATGAATTATCTTCATCAGATCCAGATCCACGTCCCCATTGATCTGTACCAGATCATTAAAGAACATTAACTTATGATCCCGTCTGGTACGCATTTTTCCTAAAACATATTCCAGCTTACTCTGTACCGTGGAAATTTCTCCCTCATAATGATCAAGAATTATCCCGCTGGCATATATCTTCAGGTCAAAATGGTTGTTTTCCAAGACGACACTTTCCTCCAGCCGCGCACGAATCTTCTCCAGAAATGCCGCAGCCTCTTCACGGCTGGCATCCCTCAAAATAAATGCGTAATTGGAATTTCCCATACGATAAACTGCTTTATCTGCATCCATCATGTAAATAAACCGGTATGCAAGAACCTTTTGAATCCGGTCGCTGTAATTTGTTCCGTACAATATATTGATATCATTCATATGATCAATTTCAATTTCCAAAACAGCTACTTTTCGTCCCTGCTGAATATAATCCACAATATCTTTTTCAAATTTGACCTGACCATAAAGATCCGTCAACGGATCAATTTCCGGAATCACATTCTGATTCCGAAGCAGAACAATAAAATATCTGTTTTTGCCCTGCTCTAAAATCATATCCGTTATAATCTGCGTCATCACATACTTTTTGTCTTTTCCCATACGGATGTACAGATCGTTCTCCAGATTGATCCCCCGCAGACGTTTTTTCATCTCTTCCGTATATTCCGGGCAGTCATATGGGTGTACGCTCTTTTCCAGCACTATTTTATATCCATCTTCACACCATCCCGATGGAATCCCCAGAAATTCTGCAGTACTTTCTGGAACAAATGTTAAATTATGCTGCATATCAGTAACCATTAAATAACTATCCTGAGATAATTTTGAAATACGACTGATCATCTCCTGAAATATCTGAGATTTTTCCATGCAAAATTCCTGTTTTTCCATCGCTTCCACTCCATATACCTTCTGTCAATAGTCTATGTTTATGGTAACATATTTCTGCCATTTATGCAATTTTCAACTTTGACTGGTGCATACATGAAAATTGCAAAGTTTAATTCTACCACCCATTTATACAGTGGAATTCTCTTCTGCACAAGTGGAGTTTAATCTTTCATATCATAAATGGTATGCTCATGTTGGCTCTCTGACAGCAGTAGAAGGAGAACTAGCATGAGCAAATATATTCCCAGTAATCAAAAACATCTTACTCTCGAAGATCGCAAATACATTGAAAAATCCCTAAACGCTGGCTGTTCTTTTAAGGACATTGCCATGCCTGAAAGTAAGATGTTTTATGGAAAGTTAATCTAATTATAGCAGTTTTATAAGGATTTAGCCTCCCACAATTCTAAAAAATCAAAGAATTTTTATCATCCTTTATATCCGAAACCTGACAGCAAAAGTCAATTCGACAAACTAATCATCCACTTACGCCTCTTAAAAATAACAAGCGATACAACCAGCCTGAATATTTCTTCCGTGGTGAGCAATGTATACACACCAACGATGCCCCACTTAAATACATACGCTGCAAGCAGACAGAGTGGGATTCCGATGCACCATGTGCCAACAATATCAATCACCATAATAATTTTGGTATTGCCGCCGCTTCTTATAATTCCACCGCCAAGTATCATATTTTCCACCTTGACCGGTGCATACAGGGCAAATACAATAAGCAGGATCTTTCCAAATACTTTTACGCTGTCATCCACACGATATAATCCGGTATATACTCCTGCCAGAAGAATAAGCAATGTCGATACGGCTACCGCTCCTGCCAAGCCTGCATACATGATCTTCTTCGATTCTGTGTATGCCTCATCATATTCTTTCCTGCCAAGCCTCTTGCCAACCATCACACCTGCAGCCGCCGACAATCCACTAAGTGCTCCTACAATAAGCCCCTGTATCGGACAGGTAAGTGTGTATGCTGCCAGGTTTGATGTTCCCAGATGACCATAGACAGCAGACTCCACATTCTGTCCGAGGCTCCACAAAAACTCACTGATTAGAATCGGCATAATCATGATCAGATAATCCTTAATCGTAATTTTACTGAAATGCAATGACCATACCGGTTTATCTCCATCCTTTCTGATACATAAGATTTTACTACCTAAGAGCATTTTTCAAAATAACCGTCATACACCACAAACGATATCCTCATCTGGTTTCTCAACTTCTCATAATCGGCTTCACAAAAGCCCATCAGAATCAGCCCATCCATATTCCACATGGATGCAAACACCGGAATCTCACTGATGTCAGATGTCGTTTTTATCATAAGAAAATATCCTTTTTCATTTACCTCATGGGAAAGAGCATTCAATGATGACATCACAAACCCATCCTCTAAAACCCGGCCTTCATACTTTTCATTGTCATTCACCACCACACCGATGATTCTTGAATTATTTCTCGCAAGCAGAATGCCTGCCATATTTGGGATATACCCTGAGCGTTCAAGCTCCTGCTGGACACGTTTCACCGTTTCATCCGAAATCTTTTCTGTTTTTCCATGAATCACCTTTGAGACAGTCGCTGTACTAAGACCTAACGAATCTGCAACATCCGCAATCCGAACCCTGTTCTGTGCCATATCAATCTCCTCTTTTTTCGTAACTAAGTGACATTGGCTCTGAATAGTTACCCTTTTTTATATTCTGATTATATGGTACAACAGAAAAGTGTATTTTACAAAGGTTAAGCGTGTAACCCATTACAAAATCTGCGTTTGTTTTTTGTGATATTTTACTAAAGTATGGTATCATTTTCCGTATCATTGCTATTTCACTTTAAAAATTATTTTTTTCTCCGCAAAAGGTAAAGCATATTCCACACCCACCTTCGGAACACTGGTTCCAATGCCAGGCTCCGTATCGATCTCACTGGATGCAAACGGCGAGCCATAGAATTTTTACGCTGATGGAGGTATTGTATTACGTGATCAATAATAACTGTGGCTATGACGGAGATCTGGAGCTTGCATTGATTCCGGAGTCCTTCCGTACGGATGTACTGAAGGAAACATTAGATTCCAAGGGAGTGCTGATTGAAAACTCGGAGGTAGAACTTGCAGCATTTGCGCTTCTGTTCGAGTTTGATGGAGACCAGAAGCACATTCGTCATGTGCTGTATAACTGCTCCGCTTCCCGTCCCGGCATCGAAGGAAAAACGAATGAGGATTCCAAGGAAGTACAGACGGAGAAGCTGTCTCTGAAGGCGGTGCCACTTGCTAATGGTATGGTGAAAGCAAAGACCGGAAATACCACGGATGCCACCACCTATGCTGATTGGTACAAGGCGGTATATGTGCCTGCGGCGGAGAGCAATGTCGCAACTCAGTCTGCATCGAAGCCTGCGAAGGCAGTAAAGGAGTGATTGGATTATGAGTATGATTCAGAAGATTGAGATTGACGGAAAGCAGGTGCCCTTCAAGGCATCTGCCGCCATTCCGCGTATTTATCGCATCAAGTTCCACCGAGATATCTACAAGGATCTCGATGCGCTGGGAAAGGCTGTCGGAAACGGGGATGAGGGTTCCTCCCACCTCGATATGTTCTCTCTTGAGATGTTCGAGAACATCGCCTACATCATGGCAAAGCACGCAGATCCCACCATCCCGGACAGCCTGCATCTGTCAAGACTGGGGCAAAAAAATTTAATTTTTTTCTGTACCTATTCTATCAAACCCTTACTGATTTTTAAAGTACAGAATCGTTTATTACTATTAACCTTTTAGTTACTACTCATAAAAGAAGCCAGCGGCTTATTCCCACTGGCTCTCTGTATTACTCATTTTGTTTACTACACTGCATTTTGGGATAAAACTCCCTTATAAATACTGTCAATCCCCCGTTACAACTCCACTATATGCTCCACTAATAATATCTAAATTCCTTCGATTATGTTTTGTTTGCAAATATTTTTCAAACCAATCCAGTTTTTCATATATTGTCGCTTTTCTTTCTTCTTTAGCTGCCTGTTTATCTTTATATTTTTCTTTATCTCTCGAAATAACACGATATATATTTCTTTTTATTTCGTCAAGCTCAACTCTATCGTTTTCTAAAACCAACTCTGTAGAAAAGGCTTCTAATTGGTAAAAAATATTCAAAAAATATTTGTTACTTTCTTTCTCAACTAGCATCGGTCTACTTGTCATTAGTAAATTTACTATTTCCATACTCGTCTCTGCTTCTTCCCACTCGTAAAACTTTTTTCCTAACTGGGGACTTAACGCTATCATAGGGACATCAGCATAACTGCTTTCCAGTCCATATGCTTCTTCCACAGCCGGTCCAAAGAACCCTAATTGATCAAAATAAGCATCTCCAAATGTTATACCACCACGTACCAAATAGCCTGCATTCAATATTCTTAACAAGGATATCGCAGTATTAGACATTGCTATTTGTATAAGTTTCATGTCATCTTTTCTATGTTCTTCTATGCCATCTTTATAATAATAGAAAAAATATGCGCAATCAGAAAAACTATACACTTTTCTATCATATATAACATGATCCAGATTTCTTTGTTCATTTGTTTTCGCTTCTCCATGAAAAAGTCTGTGAATCAAAAATTTATCCTCAAATCTTTTGTTATTCTTTGTTCCTAATAAATCAACAAAAATAACTACCATTTTACGATACATATTCTTATCCTCCGTAATAAAAATTAGTTTTCCAGTAGGACTAATCATTAACTGCTTAGCCCCATTATACTACAGATATTTTGTTTATTCTACTTCTCTGAATATCTTTTTCTTTTCTGCAATCTTCTCACGGATACTTGTATTATAGTAGGTTGTATATGGTCTGTTCTTTTAATCTGGTTGCCAAAAGGATTTACCACATTTCCACACTTCATCAATCTCACGTCACTCTGGACATTGGATATGAAGCGGAGCTGTGCTTCTGATACGCCAATAATCTATAATATTTTAGGGTTGTCCGTATTTGCCTACCCTTTTAGTTACCACTCACAAAAAAGCCAGCGGCTTATTCCCACTGGCTCTCTGTATTACTCATTTTGTTTACTACACTGCATTTTGGATAAAGTTCCCGCCCTTAAACACAACCTCTATATCTTTGTCGTTGTAAATGAGCACCTTATCAATTATGTTAGAAAGTACATCTCCGTCATACTGCTCCAGCATACTATACTGGGTTAGCTGTTCTATCTTCTCCTCTGCGTCAGGCTCCGGATTTGCCGCTTTATCCTGCAAATCCGATATCTGGTTCTCCAGATCAGCTAACAGCTCCTGGTTGTTTTTTCTTAGCTGCACATATTCTTCCTTTGTGTACTTTCCCTCTCTGTAGGACTGATAGCAGGAAACCGTGCTATCCGATATTCTGTCATACTCTGCTTTAAGCTCCCTGATCAAATCTTCATTGCTTACCACCTTCCTGTTATCCTTTGCTGCATTTTTAAGTTCTTCTTCCCGAATAAGTGTTTTACAGATTTCCTTTGTAACTTCAAGCACTTTTTCCTGTGCTTCCGCCCTCGGCATAAATATCTGTTGGCATTCGCCTGATCTCACCATCCTGCGTTTTGGGCAAAGGAGTTTCGGTGTACCTGCTGTGCTTGAATTAATCAGCTTTCTTCCACAATAAGGACAGATAAAAAGATTATTTTTACGGTTCTTTGTATTCTTTTCACCGCCTCTTGCTTCAACCTGTATCCTCTTATTCGCTTCAGCAAACATTTCATCGCTTACGATTCTCGGTATCGCACCTTCTACAACAGACCAGTCCTCTTTATTGCGTTTACGAATCTTCTTATTTTCTCCAAAGCCAACAACTTCACACTTATTCTGAATCATTATGCCTTTATACTGCTCATTCTGGATAATCCATACAACCTCCGAATTATCCCACATATAATCCCCTTTGTTATGAACCGGGACATATTTTGTTCCATTCTTCCACTGGGTTTGGAGTCTTGTCGGGATTTTCCTCTCATTTAATATGCGGGCAGCCTCACTTGCATTATATCCTGCAATGATCAGCGAAAAGATCTCCACAACAACCTTTGCAGCTTCTTCGTCTATGATCAGCTTATGTTTATCGTCTGGATCTTTCTTATATCCATAACATGCAAATGCCGCTGTGTATTCGCCGCTAAGATTTCTGGTACGTCTCGCACTCTTTACCTTTCTTGATAAATCCATACTGTAAAGCTGGTAAATCAGATTTTTATATGCGACATCCATTCCTCCGATAACACCAAAGTTCCTGTCGCTGTCATAATTATCATTGACAGAGATAAACCTTATTCCCATTGCCGGGAATACAAACTCCATATAGTTTCCTACTTCAAGATAATCCCTGCCGAATCTGGAAAAGTCCTTTACTATGATACATTCAAATTTTCCACTCTCTGCATCCTGTATAAGCCTCTGAAATTCTGCCCTGTTATTGAACATTGTTCCCGAATATCCGTCATCAAAATATTCCAGTATTTCAAATCCGGCAAATTCCTCTTTTCCTTTGATGTATGAATACAAAAGTTTTCTCTGTCCTGTAATACTGTTACTTTCGTCTTTTGTTCCTGCCTTTACCTCCTCATCCGCATCCGAGAGACGGATATAAAAGGCTAATTTCCTTTTTTCTGCCATTATCCTGCCTCTCTTTCTATATCCAGTTCCGCAAATCTTTTCAGTTCATCTTCATAATTAAGGACGATCTCAAGATTCTTGTCCTCATATATATGCACCTGTGCGACAAGCAAATCGACCATTTCCTGTGTCAGCTTGCGTTTTCCTTTGAATTTAAGCATTTCTGCTTTTAACTGTGCAACCGTCTTTTCAGCACTTTCATACTGGCTTGCCGCCTGCCTGTATTCATCAGCCTGTGCTTTCAGCTTCTCAATACGCTGTGAATACTCCCTGTTTAATTGCAGGTATTCCTTTTCATCAAGCAGTTCTTCCGTATAATCTGCATACAGACCACTCTTTAATTCCATAAGTCTGTCCATTTCCTTGACACACTTATTTACTGCTTCCATATATACCTGCTCCTGCCTGACAATCCTGCTGTCCCGGTGATGTTCTTTTAAAAGGCTTTCCTTATATCCGTAAAGACCTGTATCTGTTCTTTTATAACGGCAAGTACCGCTGCATATACATCATCCACCTTTACCGGCAGGCAATTACAGCTATCCTTTCCATATCTTTTTCTATGCGTACACATATAAACCTTTGCGTGTTTCTCAGGATGGATATGGATACTGCTTCCACAGCATCCGCAGGTAATTTTTCCTTTGAGCATATTCACCGTCTGCTTTTTTGCTGGCTTTAGTGCCTTTCTTTTGTTCTTCTGCACCGCATAGAACTGTTCCTTTGTAACAAGCGGAGTATGATGGTTCTCAAAAACATTCCACTCGTCTTTACTGGTCATATGCCTCTTTTCGTGTCTGTACAGGCATACCCTGTCTTTACCTGTCACATATTTTCCAATGTAGACTTCATTCTTTAAAATCTGTGACAATGTATCAACCGTCCACTTAACCCCGGACAGCTTTTCCAGTTTCTCCTTGTTATTTCTTACTCTGTACTGGGATGGCGTAAGTATATGCTCTGCATTCAGTTTTTCCGCTATCACGGATTGCAGAATGCCTTTTTCTGCTTCATTAAAAATCCACCTTACAACATCTGCTGCTTCCTTATCCTCAACCACCACCCTGACTTTATTTTCATCAAGGACTACCTTATAACCATATGCCACATTGCCTGCCGGGATACCCTTTTCCATTGCTTCGTGCTTACAGGAATATATTTTCTTTGAAATATCTTTTGCATATAAATCATTGGCAATATTCGTGACAGCAACCATAAGGTCTGCATCTTTCTTGGAAGAATCATAGTTATCTGTAATCGCCACAAAGCGGGCACCCATCATTGGAAATACCCTCTCTACCAGATTACCCGTTTCAACATAATCTCTGCCCAGACGGGACAAATCCTTTACAACAATGCAGTTAATCCTTCCTGCCCTCATGTCTGACATCATACGCTCAAACTCCGGTCTGTCGAATGTTGTACCGGAAATTTCATCATCCATATAGATGTCATAAATTTCCATATCTATCTGCTGATCCACAAAGTTCTTAATGAAATTTCTCTGATTGATCAGGGTTTTCCTGTCTCTGGTTTCATCTTTTTCCGCCGATAATCTCACATATACGGCAGTCTTATACACTTTTGATAATACTTTTTGTGTATCCATTGACTGTTTTGGCTGTGTTCTTGACTTTCTTGCCATTTATACCACCAGCCTTTCCGTATCCTGCTGTTTTTCCAGTTCCCCGGCTCTTGCAATAATTTTCCTGTATTCATCATCACAGTCGAGTACGATTTCTATATCACCGCCCTCATACACCTTTACAGATTCTATAAGGCTTACTAGCACATTACGGGTAAGAGAAGGCATTGCTTTCCATTTCCTGTGTTCTTCCAGCCACTCGGTATCTCTTTCAATCCCGGCAGCAATGTTTTCTGCTTCCTTCTGCAGCCTGTCGATTGCCTTTTCCGCTTCTGCTCTTTTTACCTCAAAACTCTCCTTAATGATCGCAAAGTCTGATTTATCAACGATTCCATCTCTGTAATCCTCATAAAGCGAAACAAGCATCTGATTATATTTGGTTATCTCCTTCTCTTTTGCACTGATCCTCTCTTTTGTCTTTTTCTGGTCTATTCTGAAATTGGCACCGCTGCCAGCTTCCTGTATGACCTCATCAGCATCCAGAAGCGTTGCCGTCATATCCCTCAGAGTGTCAAATACACGGTTTTCCAAGACTGCCTCTTTTATCCTGTGTGAGCTGCATTTCTTATTCTTCTTGTTATTGGAACACATATAGTAAACATACTTTTTCCCATTTACCGTAGACACCTTCCGTGTCATAAGTGCTCCACAGTCGGCACATACCGCTATTCCGGATAAAAGATAGATAGAATCTTTTCCCGGTGCCATTCTCATATCCACTGACAACAGACGCTGCACAATCTGGAAAGTCCTTAAAGATACCAGTGCCTCGTGATTATTGTGGCAGACTGCCCATTTCTCCTGCGGCTTTAATATCTTCATTTTCACCTTATGGTTTGGTGTTGTTATTTTTCCCTGCACAAGCGTTCCCGTATAAATAATATTCGCTGCAATACGCCTTACGGCAACAGGAGTCCACAGCAGTTCATCTTTCTTCTGAAATGCTGTCTTATAATTCTCACCCCTGCTGAGCTTATAAGCCATAGGGGATAGGATTCCAAGATTATTCAGCTTATCACTTATGGCATCAAGGCTCATTCCATTCTTGATCCAGCGGAAAATGTCCTGCACAACATGACCTGCATACTCGTCCGGGACAATCACATTATGGTCTGCCTCTGACTTCTTATAACCATACACACAGTAATTTCCTACAAATTCTCCGTTCTGCCTCTTTGTCTCAAGGTGGCTTCGGATTTTAATGGAAATATCCCTGCAATAAGCATCATTGATAAGATTCTTGAACGGAATAATAATCTCATTTCCCTGTGCCTGTGTATCTGCACTGTCATAACCGTCATTGATGGCTATAAACCGTACTCCAAGTGCCGGGAACATCCGCTCAATGTACCTGCCCGCATCAATATATTCTCTTGCAAATCGTGAAAGATCCTTTACCACGATACAGTCAACTGCACCATCTTTTATATCCTGCATCATTAGCTTGAACGCCGGGCGGTCAAAGGAAGCCCCTGAATAGCCATCATCTTCACGGACTGACACCACTTCAATATCTTCTTTGTCTTTTAAATAATTAAGTATTAGGGATTTCTGATTAGAGATACTGTTACTTTCAGCTTTTCTCTTATCATCAAGATCACCATCTTCCTTAGATAATCTAACGTAGATGGCTGCTCTGTAAATTCTTTTAGAATTATTCATGTTCACCACTCCTTCGATTTTCTAAGTTAGAAGTCCCAAATCAAGAGGAATGAAAACACCAATATGAAATTGATACCCTTTCGGGTTTAGATGTCCTTATTTGTCTGTATCATAACACAAACAGATTTAAAATTCCACTCCCATTTTTACATTAGCTATAATAATTTTATGCATTTACCAGCATCGCAATATAGTTATCTTTCAGATTTTCGCCATTGTTTGAAAAGGAAATCTTTATTTTGCTATTGCCGGATCTGCGAAAATATGGATTACCGGTTTTGGCAATCATTTTTTCTACTTTCTTTTCTGTAGACAAACTTTCATCATAACGCACACTGTTTACTTCCACCAATGTGTTAATATCCACATCTTCCATTTTCCGGGAAGACATTTTCCCCAACTGCTCAACTGTCATCCTATCCCTCCAATCAAATAAAACCGCCAGATATTCTGACGGCTATGTAACACCGGAGCTTTCGCCCCGGCTTATTTCACCCATGATATTCACACCCTTCTCTGTCAGCTTCCTGTTCTGTAGGGCAGGCAATCACTCTGTTTCCTTTTTCATCAAATATTACTGTTTCCGATGAAAATTCCACCATTTTTAACTTCCGCTTATCAGGCATTCTCCTCCTCAAATGCAATAAGAGCAGGTTCATAGCCCCTGCTCTCGTCATTGATACTGATACCATGCTCCGCTGCAAGCTCCATAATGCCCTTCACCACATCCTTATCTGTTGAAATATCATAGATACTGCTTACCAGAATGCTGATAATGGCATCATTTTCGATATAATACCTTAATCTTTCCACAGACTTTGTATCCTTAAAGATTGTTTCTACAATCACAAAGTCCGTTTTCTGTGCATATGCTTCTATTCTGTCTGCGGCTTTGTCTGCATTTCTTCCCACGCAGATCACACAACATCTACTCATAAAGCCTCCTGTTCGTTTTATTTTGATTCGATATTCTGTACACATTTTATCTCCTCACATAAGCCGACTTACCAGTACTCTCTGCACTTTTTAATAAATCCATTACTTCTTACTGCTGGTGACTGTAAATCGACTTGTGTGGGAAGATAAAATAATATCTTCCCGGTCTCTTAAACCATCCCCGTATCGGGTAACATATCCTTTGCCAGCCACAAACACTTCGTAGTTTCCTGCCCATCTGGACTTACGAAAGTAGCCACTCTCTGAAAATGCGTTTTGCTGAAATTCAGGTGCACTTATTATCTCATTACCTCCGGCTGCTAACCCGGTAGGCACAACCCTCTGCTCTTATCCTTAAAGGCTCCTGCTGTTACGTTTCTCATAATCGGCTACAGCTCTGAGGATAGTCATCGCACGAAATGGGATTCTGCCACCCTGTCAAATACAAGGCGATATAAGCTCGTGGGATATGCGTGTCCTATTCAGTTATCAAAATTCAATGGTTCCTTTCAGAACCTACACAGAGTATAGCTGACAGCACGCATCTTCTACAGTAACCCACACTCTTTTTCGTGGGAGCAGCACTCTTTTTAATTTTCCACAAAAAATCGGATTGCACTTTGTATCAATGCAATCCGATTTTTTATTCTATCAGAAGTTTCATGTTATCAATGGCATTTAACACCATATTCCGGATAAACTGTATTTCATTCTCTTTCAAGCCTGCCAGCAGACTGTCTGTGTCTATTTTTCTTTCACTTCCACTTACAAGATAATCTAACGATACCTCAAACACATCCGCAATACTGACCAGAGTATCTATCTTTGCTCCATTTACACCAGCTTCAATTTTCCGCAGAGCATCCACTGACAATCCAATATGCTCAGCAAGCTGCTGTCTGGTCATTCTTCGTGCTGTCCGCAGTCCATTTATTCTTTCACCACTCTTAACAATATCGTAATACACCTTTCACTCTTTTCCGGCACCTTATATATTTGCTCAAGCTGTATGTATTGTACCGTAAGAGAAACCTTTATCAGAGTGACTGAACCCGCTATTTCAGGTGGAACATTGTACACCGATTTTTCTCACTTTACTTTCCTGTTGGAATATAATAAAAGGCAGAACAACCACCTTCCTACTCATTCAGATAGTTGTCCTGCCCTCTTAATAACTGTTCCACCATATGTAAAGCAAATTCTATTTCCCTTTCGTCACGCCGATTCATCATAAATGCAAAACGCTCAATATGCTTTTGCGGATGTTTCCGGCTCATCAATACCATCGGTGATGACTCCAGTGCATGTACGATATTAAGATATGTGTCAAGGCTCTTTGCCCGCCTGCCATTTTCCACGCTTTTTATCGTATCCAGCGATATATCTGCCCTCTCTGCAAGTTCAGCCTGTGTCATTCCAAGCCTTCTGCGTTCTTTTCTGATATTCCCGGCAATAATTTCATATATATGCTCTCTGTTCCCCATAATCCCATCATCCTTTCTGACTTTACCGCATTATATCAGAAATTATTATGGTGTCTGGCAATCTGTAACCATTTGCCATTTTCGTGTAATACTTTGCAGATTTTACGTAAGCGCATAGTTTTAGGGCGTACCCTATAAATGAAATCTGACACCCCGCGCTAGGATGCCAGACATGCGAGTATTTCA